>Ga0209752_1000656_pt1 | contig 16907 bp, 17 predicted proteins | sample METZYME_3_250m_FD_187548 | JGI IMG/M metagenome (GOLD analysis project Ga0209752, IMG submission 187548) | Marine microbial communities from oxygen minimum zone in mesopelagic equatorial Pacific - METZYME_3_250m (SPAdes) (version 2) | ecosystem: Environmental > Aquatic > Marine > Oceanic...
AAAATCTTTCTCACAATAATTCTACCAAATGTATAAGTGATGCAATCGTAAAAAGCCAAAATGCCACTTTTGTTTGTCATTTCCATGAAAGAGTGAGTTTGTTATTTTAGTTACTTATAAGTTCCTGGATTCTGATTTTCACAGAAATGACAACTTTTTTCGAGCTTGTCATAATTATTTAAAGAAATCGATTTTAAATAATTTTCAACAATTATGAATAACTATATATATATTCATAAATATCATTTCTTCTTAATATTTATGAATATATATATTTAATTAAATAGTACAAAACGATGATCACAACAGTATTATAGATATTATATATATTTAATCAAAATACAATTTTAATGAATAATATTTTCTAAATGTTGTTACAGTTGAGAATAGAAAATTTAGCAACGATCCGTGAACTGGATGTAGAATTTACAGCAGGATTTTCCATCCTCACAGGTGAAACCGGAGCAGGAAAATCGATTATGATCGATGCGATTTTGCTTGTACTTGGCCATCGTGGTGATCCAGGCATCATCCGTACGGGTGAGGAGCATGCCTTAGTAGAAGGGATATTTTCTATACCAGCAAATTCAGATCAGGGTGAGCAATTCAACATCCGTAGGGAACTGGAGTATTCCGGGATAACTCTGGATGACGAATTAATTGTGCGTTGTCTTGTTTCTCGTAAAGGTAGACAAAAACGGCATATAAATGGTGTATCAGTTACTGCAGATTTTCTAAAAAAAATAGGCCGGCAATTGATTAATATTCATGGACAGCACGACAATCAATCTTTGCTGCAGGTCTCATCACACCTGGATTTTCTTGATGTTTATGGCCAATTGACTACATTGCGACGTCAAGTATCAGAAACTTACCAGGCTTTGCAGGCAGCAAAAAAAGAACAGCAGGCTCTGCAGAAGCAATATGCAGAACGTGCAGTTCGTTTAGTTGAGCTTAGGGAAATTATTGCAGACTTGTCTGAACTAAATTTACAGCCTGCAGAAGAAAGTGAACTTCGAAAAGAAGAGAATAGACTGATTCATGTAGAAAAACTCTCAATGCTTCTGGGACAGATTAGGCATCAACTACAGGAAGAGGATGGAGCGGTTTTAGAGCAGCTGGAATTGACAAGAAAACTTTTGAGTGATGCAGAACAAATTGATGATGAATGTGCAAATATCCGCTCCGGAGTCGAAACAGCGCTTATTCAGGTCGAAGACAGTTACCAGGAATTGGTGCACTACAGTGACAAAGTGGAAGACAATCCGGCTCGTCTGGCATGGATCAACGAGAGGCTTAGTCAAATACAACATTTTGTGCGTAAATTTCGACTTGAAAATACAGAAGAACTGTTGGCTCTTTATGAAAAATCTCAGCAAGAATTAGATTCACTGGAACACTTTAATGAAAATGAGCAGGAGATTTACGATAGGGTTGAGCAACTAAGGATACAATTACAAGAGAGAGCGGAACTGCTCTCAGAAAAGCGTCATGAAGAGGCCAAAAAAATGGATCGTGCAATTGTTGATGAGTTGCATCAACTGGGGATGGAAAAGGCGCGTTTTAACACTAGCATTGTTTCAGCATCATTTTCAGAAAACAACAATGCTAGTACAAGCTCAGGAATTGATCAGGTTGAGTTTTTGCTGACGGTTAATCCTGGACAGGAAATGCTCAGTCTTGTCAAAGTGGCATCCGGAGGGGAACTGTCCAGGATAATGCTGGCACTTAAAACTGTTCTTACCACACTTGATTCAGTTGAAATATTGATTTTTGATGAAGTTGATACAGGAATCAGCGGAAGGATTGCAGAAATTGTGGGCCAAAAATTACACTCACTTGGTGAGAGACAGCAGACTTTGTGTGTGACACATCTCCCGCAAATTGCAGCTTTTGCAGAGAATCATTACTTGGTCAGCAAGCATTTGACTGATAATGAGACGTATACAAAAATCAATCCACTCAAAACAGAGAAAGAAAGAGTCCAAGCCCTTGCTGATTTAATTGGGGGACAGAAGATTACAGAGCAAGCCTTGGAACTGGCGCACGAAATGTTGCATAATTTTCAAACAAAAAAAATGATTTCGGATAAATTATAAAGCCCGTAATAAGGCTCACAAATTGAAAAATCATCGAGAATAGAAGAAAATTTCAGAAAATGCTATAAAAACAATAGTATGTACTCTAGTTTTCGCAGTTGGTGCTAATTTTTCCTGTTAGTTCTAATTTATATAAAGGTTTGCTGATACCTGCTTTTCTATAAGCTAATTCAACAAAAAACTTGCACACGCTTTTTCCCTACCATAGTTTGGAGAACGCACTAAATATTGGATAAAAATGCTAGAAGGTTCACACAGGAACAATAAATGAGTAAAGAAAAAAACAAAGAAAATAAGGAAATGGAGGACTTGGCGAGCAAGCTGCTCAAGTCCCGTACAGTTGTTATCTCCCAGCAAGTCGATGCAGAATTGACCGCAAAAGTGTTGAGTCAATTGGTATTACTAGAACAGGAGGGTCATGAAGAGCCTGTCACGGTTTTTATAAATTCTCCTGGAGGAGAAATATTTTCTGGCTTTGCCATTTTTGATATGCTTAATTTTATTGCATGTCCAGTGACAACTATTGTGACAGGGTTTGCTGCAAGCATGGGTTCAATCTTGAGTATGGCTGCTGACAAGGGACGGCGCTTTGCCATGCCTCAGGCAAAGATAATGATTCACCAACCCTTGTTAATGGGGTATCAGGGGCGGGCTTCTGAATGTGAAATTCAAGCACGTGAAATTTTGAAAACGCGTGATCATCTGGTCAAGTTATATTCTGAGCAAACGGGAAAAAGCAGAGAAGAAATAAAAAAAGCGCTTGATCGTGACAATTGGTTTACTGCCGAAGAAGCACTTGAATACGGGTTGCTTGACAAGGTGGTGCATTCACGGTCAGAATTAAAATAATAGAATTGTAGCAATTCGTGTAAGGTTGCTACAAAGGTTTCAGATAATAATAATTGACAAACTAGTGTCGCATTTAGACTTAATAAAAATTAATAAAATATTTGTAGCCTCTGTCGCTGATTTTACAATTTAATTTTCCATTTTTACGAAACCATTTTTGTATATTACAATTCAGCATATGCTGAATGCATGGGATATTTATGGCAAAAAATTTAATTATTGTTGAATCACCAGCAAAAGCCCGCACAATTAGTAAATTCTTGGGCAAAGAATACAGCGTTAAGGCCTCAATGGGGCATGTTCGGGATCTTCCTTCGAGTATGCTCGGCTTTGATCCTGAAAATGGATTTGCTCCACAGTATGTAATTTCCAAGGATAAGAAAAAAACAGTTGCAGAGCTGAAAAAACAAATTGATAAAAAAACCGAGGTCTACCTTGCAACGGATGAAGACCGTGAAGGTGAGGCTATTTCATGGCATCTGCTGAATGCGCTCGGCTTGGAAAAAAGTCCAGTGAAAAGGATTGTGTTTCACGAAATCACAAAGTCAGCAATTCTCAGTGCTCTGGAAAATCCGAGGGAAGTAGATAAACAATTGGTTAATGCTCAGCAGGCGCGTAGAATTTTAGACCGGGCAGTAGGGTATGAACTGTCTCCATTACTCTGGAAAAAAATCAAACCGGGGCTTTCTGCCGGGAGAGTGCAGAGTGTTTCCATTTATATTCTGGTTGAGCGTGAAAAAGAAATCAGAAAATTTAAACCAGAAGAATATTGGAAAATCCGTGCGGAATTTTCAGAATTTTCCGCTGAACTTAAGAAGCTTGATGGCAAGCCTGCAAAAGTGGTCAATGAAACTGAAGCCAAGGCGATTGAATCCAGCGTGAAGCAGGGAGATTTTGTTGTGCACGAAATTGATGAGCGTATGACTAACCGGAATCCCGGTGCGCCATTCACAACTTCAACAATTCAGCAGGAAGCTTCAGTCAAATTGGGATTTTCGGTCAAAAGAACAATGGTTGTTGCACAGCAACTTTATGAAGGAAATTTTGATAACCCTGATTACAACGGTGGCCTGATTACCTATATGCGTACAGATTCAGTTGTACTTGCAAAACAGGCTCTCACGCAGGCACAGGAGGTTATTGACTCGGAATACGGTTCAAAATTTGGTTTGAAAGAACCACGATTTTTCAGAAACCGCTCAACGAATGCGCAGGAAGCTCACGAAGCAATTCGCCCAGTTGACTTTTCACTCAAACCAAGTACTGTCAAAGACAGTTTGAGTGCCGACCAGTATCGCCTTTACAGTCTGGTATGGAAGCGCGCTCTTGCTTCTCAAATGTCCGTGGCTGAAATTGCACGCACCACTATAAAAATTGAGGCCGGTGCAAATAAAGAATGTTTGTTTGAGGCACAAGGACAACGAGTTGTTTTCTCAGGGTTTTTGCAGGTCCACACGGAAGGTACGGATGATCCGGAAGAATCGATGAGTGAAAAAGACGTAATCCTGCCCAAAGTAGAAAAAGATCAAGTACTAACTGTAAAAAATCAGAAATATACTCTTGTTTACGAAGATGGTACGAAAGAACAAATAGATGGTCCAGTAAAACTTGAACAATTGTTTACTAAGCCTCCACCCCGCTACACTGAAGCATCTTTAGTGAAAAAAATGGAGTCTGAAGGCATCGGTCGGCCCTCGACTTTTGCACCAACTATTTCAACTATCCAAGATCGCGGCTATGTTGAGGTAACCCCTGAAAAGCGACTTAAACCAACGTCTATTGGGGAAGTTGTCACAGATTTTCTCAGGGATCATTTTTCTGAAATAGTAAATTTGGGATTTACTGCAAAAATTGAAAGGAACTTTGACCGGATTGCGAATGGTGAGGAAAACTGGGTGGAAATGATAGGAAAATTCTATGAGCCTTTTCACCAAAAGGTAGGAGAAAAAGACGAATTTGTAACTCGTGCAGAAGTGCTTAAACGACGAGAATTGGGAACTGACTCGGAAAGTGGTAAACCTGTGAGTGTGAGTATTGGTAAATTTGGCCCAATGGTTCAAATCGGAACTTATGAAGATGAGGAAAAACCACGTTTTGCTTCTTTACCAAGTAATCTCAATCTTAACGAAGTAACTTACGAAGAAGCCATGAAATGTTTTGCATTGCCACGTACTTTGGGTAATTACGAAAGTGGTGAAGAGATTATTGTCAACAACGGACGTTATGGAGCTTATGTCAGAATGGGCAAAGATTTTTTCTCCTTGCCAGAAGGAGAAGACCCGTTGAATACAAGTTTAGAGGCAGCACATGAAATTATTCGTGAGGGCTTGGAGAAAAAAGCAAAAAATACAATTCATGATTTTGGTGAGATTCGGGTAATTAACGGTCGCTTCGGTCCTTACATTAAATCAGGAAAGAAAAACTATAAAATCCCAAAAGGTGTTGAGCCCGAAAAATTGGATGAATTAGCCTGTCAAAAAATAATCGCTGAAGCACCGCATTCAAAAGGCAATAAAGGCGGAAAAAGGAGATTCATAAAAAAGGGAACTGCTGCATGAGTGATGCTAATCTTTTTGTAGAAACTAAGCCGGTTGGTCCCTTGCAGTGTAATTGTACCTTTTTAGCTGACCCAGTTAGTCGGAAAGCAATTGTCGTGGATCCTGGAGGAGACGCTGAAATACTACTTGATCGTTTGGTTGAATTGGATCTTCAAGTGGATCGTATTATTCACACCCATGCGCATTTGGATCATTTTCTTGCTTCTGGAAAAATGAAAGAGGCAACTGGTGCAAAATTGGCTTTGCACCGTGAAGATTTGTTTCTCTGGGATATGTTGGAGGATCAATGCCGAATGTTTGGTATTCCTTTTGAGAAGCCTCCACCGCCGGATCAATGGTTGGAACATGAAGAGGAAATTGACATGAATAAGGCTCAGGGGAAGGCTCTGCATACTCCCGGACACACTCCAGGTTCAATGTGTTTTTTGTTTGAAAGCCAAAAACTGCTGATTGCCGGAGACACATTGTTCCACGGATCTATCGGGAGAACTGATTTGTGGGGCGGTGATTTTCGGAAAATTGAGCAATCCATCCGGGAAAAACTTTACACTCTGGATGAAGAAACCTCTGTGATCACCGGTCACGGAGATTCGACTAGTATTGGTCATGAAATGCGATCTAATTCTTTTGTCCGTGCTTGAAACGGCGCTCCAGTTCAAGTAACTGCGCCTTACGCCCTAACCCTCCTGCATAACCTGTCAGCTCACCGTTTTTGCCAATTACCCGGTGACATGGAATAATGATGGGAATAGGATTACGTGCGTTTGCCTGGCCGATTGCCCGGACGGCTTTCGGGTTTTTGATCTCCTGGGCATGCTGTAGGTAACTCCAGGTTTCTCCATAGGGTACCCGAAGCAGTGCATTCCATGCAGAACACTGAAAAGCTGTGCCTTGGGGTTTTAACTTCAGGTCGAATTTTTGTCGAATGCCGGTAAAATATTCATCCAATTGTTGGCAGACGGTCAGGAGGAAAGCGGAGTAGGATTCCTTAAATGTTTCGGAAATGTTTTCAGCCTGTGGAAGATCCTCAACAAAATCTGCTTGTGATAAGTGTTCTTGAATTTCAATCAACCTAATTTGTCCCAAAGGAGACGGGTAAAAACAGTAAAATTGAGAAGAGAAGACAGCCATACTACAAAAAGAGAGGAAGATAACGTTCTACATGTTGAACTTTTCAATCAGGAAATCGTCGTATTCATCGGCAATGACTGCAATACTGGCAATAATCCATTGAAGTTCTTCAGGATCCAACCCTTGAACGGGACGGATATAGCTTAAAATCAGCTGCTTGTTACGTATACCAAAACTCACTCCTTTGAGTTTCAGTGTACCGTTGAGTTTCAGTAAATATTCATTAATTTCAGTTTTTTGAGTTGGATACTGAAAAAGATTTGATGCAACAATCAGTTCGGCATTGTCCTCCAGGTTTGTGAGGAAAATCTGGACCTTAACAGAGCCACTGATTATCCACCATTCCTGACTGCTGACGAACTCTTTTTCCGCTTCTCCGCAGTTATGCAGAAAATCGGTGATCATTGCGCTATACTTGTTCAAGTCTACTCCAAACTGCAGAGATTGAATGGATGACAAACTATACAAAACGCTTGCTTAACATCCGATTCATTATTTTTCATCACCAGTTTTTTCTGGGAGATAATTAAGTAATTGTGCCGCAAGGCCAGCGAAGATGTATGTCATTACAGAACCCGGAATAGCGGCTATGAAAACGATCCATGGAAAGAGAAAGAGATAAAAAACTTGTTCAGAAATCATAATAGTTCCAAGGAAGAAGCGAATTGAAGCGGTTTTTTAACCACCCACAATTCTTGGTTTGCAAATTAGACAATACAGCTATATCATGATTCACGGATCGTTGCAAGGTTTAGTCAACAAATTTTATACTTTTTGTGCTAGCATTTTCATGTTTGATCTTGAAAAAGTTTTTCCCTTATTAAAAAGATGGGGGAATTGACCTTTATTTGAAGTGACGACTTTCAGCTTTACGGTTGGTTGTTGATGGTTATCTGCCATAGTCTAATGCATTCAGTGTATAATTTCGCGTTAATGCATGATCCATTTTCCTTACGGTTTCGAAATTGCCGACCGTAAGCAGTTGATTGAGATCACCTCACCGATCAGTTAAGTCTGTGATTTTTACGCAACGTACAATCTTATTTCAAAACAGATTTAATTTTAATCCCTAATTTCTTTTTGAGTTGTAATTCATGGCAGAAACACAAACTACACAATTTTCTCCCGTTCAGGAAGCATTTATTCCAAACATAAAAATAATCGGTGTCGGGGGAGCTGGAGGGAATGTGGTCACGCAAATAGCAGAAGAAGATCTTGACAAAGTAGAGACGATTATTTGCAATACGGATGTCAAGGCCTTAAAGCGTAACAAATCACATAAAAAGATAGAGCTTGGCAAAAAACTAACACGCGGAATGGGAGCTGGAGCACGCCCTGAAGTAGGCGAAGGTGCTGCCGAGGAGAGTCTTACAGAATTAAGTGAAGCTGTTGAAGGTGCTAATATGATTTTCATTGCTGCCGGAATGGGCGGTGGAACAGGAACCGGTGCAGCTCCAACTATCGCTCGTCTGGCAAAAGAAAAGCAAATTCTGACTGTTGGTATTGTTACCATTCCCTTTTCCTTTGAAGGCACAAAAAGAAGGGATTCAGGGCTTGCTGGAGTTGAACGCCTCCGGGAATTTACTGATACTTTACTGGTTATTCCCAACGACAAACTTCTCGATGCCAGCACACAGAATACAAGCTTCCTTGAAGCTTTTCACATGGTTGATATGGTGCTGATCAACGCTATCAGAGGCATCACTCTCCTGCTTAGCGGAGTCGGTGACATCAATGTCGATTTTGCAGATGTGCAGACCATAATGAAGGGAATGGGGAAAGCAGTCATTGGTCGTGGTGTGGCGAAAGGGAAGGACAGAGCATTGAATGCAGTAGAGGATGCTTTGCATGGTTCTCTCATGGAAGATACAGACATTCGAGGAGCAAAAGGCATTTTGGTACATGTCAGTGGACCAAAAGACACAAGCGCTTATGAAATTCAGGAAGCCATGTCACTCATTGAAGATATGGCTGACGAAGACGTTGAGTTGATCTGGGGGGCCACCTTCTCTGAAGCAGCAGGTGATGAAGTTGCCATGACTGTAATTGCCACCGGATTGTCCTGATTAAGTCCTTTTCGCCTTTTTCCTTATTCCTCTTTCCTGAACATTGAAAATGAGCGGAGGCCAGATAAATCTTTATCAGACTAACAATGGGCCTTGTCCATATCGGGAAGATTATTCTTGGTACAATGTTTCCTTCAAGACAAGTAAGCTCACCGCAGACGTTTACGCATCTCTGCTGAATCAAGGTTTTCGCCGGAGTGGACTTTCCATTTATCACCCTGTTTGCTCAGGCTGTCAGTCGTGCATTCCGATTCGGATCGATGTGCAAAATTTTTCTCAAAACAAAGGGCAACGTCGGACTTGGAGAAAAAACAAAGAAGTGCGTGTTGAGCATCATCCAGTAGAATTTAATCAGGAAGATTTTGCTCTTTATCAGCAATACCAGAAAGATTGGCACGAAGCGGAGTCTCCAGTTGAGGAAATTGAGTATTTTGATTTTTTGATCGAAACTCCAGTTCCGACCGAAATCCTGCGTTACTATTTAGGAAATAAGCTGATTGGATTGGGCTGGTTGGATCGTTTGCCGGAATTAATCAGTTCTGTTTATTTTGTTTTTGATCCGGAGTTTGTATCAAGGAGGCTGGGAGTTTTTTCACTTTTGTATGAAATAGAGTATGCACGTTTTCTCAATATTCGCTGGTTATATTTAGGATATTGGGTTGAAAATTCTCATAAAATGAATTACAAAGCAGAGTATCAGCCTGCTCAAATTTTGCAGGATTCTCGCTGGATTCCTTTTGGGAATTACCAACAATAAAACTCACCGGTTCATTCACCAGAACATGTCTGATTCAACGAACGAATTTACTCACCTTTCCGGAAGTGATTTGCCAAGGATGGTCGATATTTCCGAAAAAACTGTTACTGAGCGTAAAGCAGTTGCGGTGGCTCGTGTGCACTTAGGTGCAGAACTTGCGGAACTGCTTAGAGTTTCTGGAAGCACAAAAAAAGGTCCGGTTTTGCAAACAGCTGTAATTGGAGGAATTCAAGCTGCAAAGCGTACCTCAGAATTGATTCCAATGTGTCACCCTTTACCTCTTTCTGGAGTGGATGTTGATATTGAGTTGGAGGAAGAATATGCTTTAATTCAAGTCACAGCCAAAACTACTGGTCGTACCGGTGTTGAGATGGAAGCCCTCACAGCAGCCTCAGTTGCTGCCTTAACCTTCTACGATATGTGCAAATCGGTTACCAAATGTATGGTAATTGAGTCTGTTTATTTGCTGGAAAAAACCGGAGGAAAATCTGGAGATTACCGGAAAAAGGATTAGAAATATTTAAACGGATAATATGCACATTCCTGTACTAGCTGAAAGAAACAGCATGTCCCAGGTTTTCAGAGATTAAATTAGCTAAACACTGGTAAAATTCTTCTTGTTCAGCATTCGCAAACCAGATATTTTTTTCTTGCTGAAATTGGAAGTGCCAAGCTCGCGAATTTCCAGCCAGCCAGATTTCCTTAATTGCCCGTTGGGTATTGATGACAATTTTTTCCCCGCTCGCTTCAAAGCTGACCAATAGCTTGTCCGGGCTTGGGTCATAGTCAATTTCGTCTTCAAACTCATCAAGTTTTTCCTCGACTCTCTTGAATAATTCAGAAGCTCGTGCAAAATATTCTTTATTTTCCATTGATTATTTATTGGAGGATGGCTGATCTTATTTTAGAAACAGCTTGTTGATGTAAAGTTTGAGTTGGATCCAAGCGTAAGCCCTGCTTTCGTGCCTCAGAAATCAACCGCTTTATTCCCGAACGTAGCGGGACAGCCCCTTCTGCCGGCAAATCAGTGTAATGCCGAGACTTTGACTTGCGCATATCTGCTATAAAAACCTGCAAATTATCCTGATGCTCAAAAGAGGGAAGGTATTCGTCCAAATAACATTCCATCCGCCTCTTACCTTCCTGTAACGGACAACAACTCCTGATAAAGAGGAACTTCTCATTCCCAGTCAAGCCCTGTTTCCCTGAAATCTCGATTGAAAGCAATTCGGTGGCCTTGATTCTCTGTATCGGCCAATGTACCGTCCACGTCATAAATCAGTGTCTCTAACTTTGGTTTCAATTTCGATTACACTTTTGTGTTATTCAGGAAAAAATTTAAATATTGAAGTATCGTAATACGGATGCTTTGATAGTCAATACAAAAACGCCTTCTTTCAAATTGCGTTTTTTTACAAATATTCTCAAAATGAAATGCATTATAGCTGATGATCAAAAATAACCGACAAGAGAAATTCATATGCGAAAAATTCTGACACTATTCTTAACAATTTGTTTTTTGGGAGGATTTTCTGATTTAGTTTGTGGTGGAGGATTGGATAATTCTGATCCTCGTTATCCTCAACGCCAATACCGTCGCTTTTTGCTTCCAAACCAAATGAAAGTAATTCTGATTTCAGATCCGACCATGCAGCGAAGTGCGTCTTCCTTGACGGTTGCAGTCGGCTCGATGAGTGACCCAAAGGAACGATTTGGGTTGGCTCACTTTCTGGAACACATGCTATTTCTGGGAACTGAGAAATATCCTGATGAGGGTAGCTATCAGAAATTTGTTTCGACGCATGATGGATTCAGTAATGCCTATACTGCCGATGACCGTACCAATTATCACTTCGAAGTTGATCCGGATTATTTTGAAGAAGGTCTGGACCGTTTCTCACAATTCTTTTTGGCTCCTCTGTTCAATCAGGAACTCGTGGAACGCGAACTGAAAGCTGTGAATTCAGAACACTCCAAAAACATTCCAAATGATTTCCGCAGAATTAGGCAAGTGAAACGCAAAGCTTATGAAGCAGGACATCCAGCCAGACATTTTGCCACCGGTACATTGGAAACTCTGGAGAATGTAACTAGAGGGGAATTGCTGACTTTTTATAAAAAGCATTATTCAAGTAATCGGATGATGCTGGCTGTAGCAGGACCACAGGATTTGGACACTTTGCAGGCTTGGGTCGTTCCACGTTTCAATTCAGTGAAAAACCGCAGCCTGTCGGAAATTCGGGTTTCGACAAAATTTATGAAACGTAATCCGCGATTTCGCTTAATGCGTGTTAAAACTGTCAAGGACACACGCTCGCTGACATTGATGTTTCCTTTATCACGTACTCTTCATTATTACAAAAGCCAGCCCTTAGGAATGTTGGGATTTTTACTGGGGCACGAAGGCAAAGGCAGTTTGCTTTCGTTACTGAAACAGGAAAATCTGGCTACCGGCTTATCTGCAGGAGGTGGAGATTCAAACAAATCTTTTTCTAGTTTTGATGTAAATATTCAGCTAACTCCCAAGGGGCTCCAGAACTATTCAATAGTCATCCAGCGTGTTTTTCAATATTTGCGTTTACTGCGGAAAACAGGGCTTCCCCGTACTGTTTTTGAAGAAGTAAAACGGATGTCCGAGGTAGACTACAGGTTTGCGGAAAAGCCTGAAGGCACAACCCTAGTCAATGTTTTTTCCACGCTGATGATGTACTACCCTTTGCGCACTGTTGAAATTGATCCGTACCTGATTACTGAGTTCAAACCACGCATTTTTGACAGCATGCTCTACAGTTTGATTCCTGAAAATATGCTGGCTATTTTGGCTGCACGGGAAGTCAAAACAACTGAAAAGGAAGAGTATTATGGTGTTGAGTATTCACTGACTTACAGTAATCCGAAGTGGGTCATTAAATGGCGCAACTCAAAAACTCATTCTGCGTTGAATCTTCCGGAAGCAAATCTGTTTTTGCCGGAGGGTCTGGAAGTGTTAGCTTTTCAAGGCACCGTAAAACTTACTCATCAATCGATTGTGGGACTGCAGCAAGAAGGGCTTAGTGCAGGAGTGCTGAAACGTTTTGAACGCTCTCAGGGAAAATTATGGAAGTCGTGGGACGAGTTGCTGACCTCAGCAGATATTCCACCAAAAGCAGTTTATGCAGGAGCTTTACGGGAATTATTGCGTAAACACGCATTGGGGAACCCGATAATTATACAGGATAATGAGTTTGGTAAAATTTGGTTTCAGCAGGATTTTCGTTTTGAAACTCCGAAAGCGCATTTGATGTTACGGATTAATTCTCCGCATGTTTATTCTTCTCCGCGCAATGCCGTCTTGTCACAACTTTATACGGATGCTATCCGTGAGGGACTCAATGAATTTGGATATCCCGTCCGTTTGGCAGGCATGGAATATGGAATCAATGTGGACAAAAAGGGAATAAATCTCACTTTCAGCGGCTACTCAGATCGGATACAGGAATTGGTAAAAACAGTTGCGAGCCGTTTGAAAACGATCACGATTGATAAAAAAACTTTCAACAACCTCAAGGAAGTTCGTCTGCGCCGCTATCAGAATTTTTATTTTCAACAGCCTTATCATCAGGCCTTCTATTTTAGGAGTTTGCTGCTGGAAGGGAAGAAATTTTCGATTATGGACTATGAAAAAGAAATAAAAAAAATACGGCTCGATCAAGTAAAGAAATTTGCAAAAAAACTATTTGACCAACTTTATATTGAGGGATTTGTTTATGGTAATCTCCGTGTGAAACCGGTGCTTAATGCAGTTAAAGTATTGCGCGAGAAACTGGGGGGAAAAACTTTGCCTGAAGGAAAACGGTTTTTGGCAAGTGTTCGCCAGGTTTCTCAAGGCAAATCCCATACCTTCACTCGTAAAATGCAGGTCGAAAATTCCGCATTAGTGACGGACGTTCAAATTGGGCAACACAGCCCGAAATTGCAAGTTGCCTTGATGGTGATCGACAATATAATGCAACCGCAGTTTTATAACGAATTGCGTACCAGTCAGCAGCTGGGCTACATTGTCAATTCTGGCATGACTATACTCGAAAAAACATTGGGTTTGATTTTTATCATTCAGTCTGGAGAGTACAATGTGGAAATTTTGGAGAAAAGGATGGAGGCCTTTCTTGAAAAGTTCTACAAATCCTTAGATAACCTTACTGATGAAGAACTTGACAAAATCAAAAAATCCGTACTTCACAGTAAATTGCAAAAGAGTACTTCCGTAACAGGTGAAGCTGGACGACTCTTTACGCTTGCTTTTGAACGAAATGCTAAGTTTGATGAAAACAGTAAAGAGATTACAGCTTTGGAAAGACTTACACTGGCAGACATTCAAAATGTTGTACGAAGCTATTTGTTACCATCCAAACAACGCAAGCTGATTTTAAGAATGTCCGGAAGAGACCATGATGCTGGAATGTCTGCGGGAGTTAAAATTTTGTCAATTGCAAAATTTAAACAACAATACGCCTGTCCGGATAACTGCTTGCCTTGAATTAACCAACTGGAAAGGGGGATAGGGTTTAAAGTTTTTCTGTAAACAAGATCTGAATTATAAGAGCTGATTTGACTTACATTTAAAATACAGAACTTTTTGTGTGGAGAAGGAATAGAAAAAAGTTTTTTTAGAATTGTGGTATGAACTTTGCGAGTATTAGTAGTAATAGGAGGCCTTTAAATGCTGAATAATTGAGAAACTGAGAAATGGGTGCTGAAAATAGAGTTAGCCTTAAAGTAGATACGAAGAAGCGCATTGGCGTCTCTGACGTAATTACCATGCTGAAAGGATTACGCAGCGAAGCGGTAATTAAGATCGTACGAACTTCTGACGCAAAGGATAATGCTGAAACTTTGAACCTCAGAAAAGCTGAGAAAGAAGTTGACAGTGGAAGGTACCAGTATGAGAGTTCAATCCAGGATGCAATTAATATTACGTCCACAGTTACAGGGAATACTGAGTTGCCGCAAATTCGAGAATTGAACGAAATCGCTGCTCTCCTGAGGAGTATGGATTCCAAGCAAAACCAGTTAGGCAATTAGATAATTTTCAGTGATTGCAGTCTTTTCCTGTAAGAACTCACAGCAGATTCCGGAATATCCAGCCCTGCACCTTTTGCAATTCCACAAAGTTTTTTTGATGAAGCACTTGGCAGTTCTCTAAGCAGTTCAAATAAATAACTGAGAGATTCAGCATTGAGATGGCTATGTGCAGGTTCTCTGAGCTCTTCAGTTGCGTCACGACTAATGTTGTAAGCTCGAGCAATTTCCCGCAAGTCTTGTTCTTCCAGCAACTCCCTTATTTCTTTTTGCTCTGCAAGACTGATTTGTTCAAGCCTTCTTGGAACATTTACCCCACACTGCTTACACCAACGGCGTAATGTGCTTCCCGTTACACCAGCTTCCGCCGCAATATCTTCCAAAGATTCACCGGATTCTATTCTTCCAACCAGTACCTTACGTTCTGCTTCAGAAAACCGTCTAATCTTTGCCGTTTTTGTCTTTAGATCTAAAGACTCTGTTTTTTCGGCAATGGCTTTCACAAACGGTATTTTTACCCCAAACATTTCGGCTACTTCAACAATATTTTTACCCCGATCCAACTCGATGGCAATCTCAATGTTCTGCAATTCTTTTTTGACTTGGTCAGAGTTTGTGGACATGCTAACAACTTATGAAAATTTGATAGTCAAATATTATTGTCAAATTATTCCAAATTAAAAGGCTACTTTTTTTCGTCATGGTCAAGACATTCTTGACAAGATGCTCTCCATTTGCGATGCTGAGATACGGTATTGATGGAGATTTGCAGGTCTTTTTTGGTTTACCTGGTAGGATGGTGTCCTTTTAATCAGAAATGAATTTATATGTCAAAGGACTATTCTGATTCATGGAGTGAAGGCAATGGGAGAGAATCTTAATTCAATTGCAGAATATCGCTTAATTCCAGAATTTATTAACAATTTCAGTGGGGATAGAAAAGCTTGGCGGGCTCGAGCAATTGTAAATATTTTGATTGTAGATAAGCAAGTTTCCATAGGGGGAAAAGATATTTCAAAGATGCGATAATGATTTTTGAAAACGACGAGGTTCGAAGTGAACTTATATCAGCTTTGAGGAATCGTGAGGCCTTGGAACTGGGGCAATTAACTTAGACCGTGAGTATGCAGAACATTTTTTCTTTTTTCTGGGGATAGTGATTGCTGCCGACGGAAGGATAAAAAACTTCCAAAGTTAAAATGCAGACCTCAATATGCGGCAAGCTCGGTTTCTCGTCTGGGACTGCAAAAGCAGTGTTACGTCGGGTAACAGACATGATTGAATTCAACAATGAACGGAATCAGATGATTGTGAGCATGGGAGATATAGCCCCAGTATTTGTTTAAGAAAAAGAGGTTTGTGAAACATCTTAAATCATTAATTCTCCTTGAACTTTGAATGTCTTTGCTAATTTGTATTCCTGACACAATGAAGCCCGAATCTTTACGCTTTGCGCTGGTGTCACTTGACTCAGAGTTGCAAATCGAAATTGGTCCAGAGAATGTGCAAATACCCTCTGCAGTGGAGTTTGCTGTAGTTTGGAATCACCCGGAAGGGCTTTTGTTGAATTATCCAAATTTAAAAGCAATTTTATCTTACGGGCATGGAGCGGATGGTTTGTTATCAGACAAGAAGCTTCCGGAAAGTGTACCTCTAGTACGTCTGGCAGATGAAACAATGGCTGAGTGGATGAGTGAGTATTTGCTGGCTGTGGTGTTGCTCGAGAGGCGCCAGTTGCTGGCATATGCGAAAAACCCAGGCTTCAGCGAATGGGGAACAACTGCGCGTCATCCCGGAAATAACATTAGTATCCTTGGTTTGGGGTTCTTGGGACGTGCGGCCGCTAAAGTGTTTCTACAGCTGAGCTTCAAGGTTGCCGGGTGGAGCCGCACACTCAAACAAGTTGATGGAGTTTCCTGTTTTTCCGGAAGAGATGGATTGACAGACATGTTAAAAGAAACTGATTATCTCATCAACTTACTTCCGCACACTTCTGAAACTCATGATTTGTTAAATACTGACACATTAAAAGAACTCAAACGCGGAGCGTATTTGATTAATGTGGGACGGGGACAAACTCTTGTGGACGAAGATCTGATTCCATTATTGGATGACGGTCAATTATCTGGAGCTTGTCTTGATGTTTTCAGGACAGAACCTTTACCTTCAAAGCATCCTTTCCGGAAACATAATAAAATTCTTATTACGCCTCACAATTCAAGTGCTACGCCCGCAGATTCGGTTGCACCACAAATTCTTGAAAATTACAGACGGGCCACTTCCGGCTGTCAACTGTTGAACTTAGTTGATTTAGAACATGGCTATTGATCCATGAATTCCCGCACATTAATTATTTCTCGAAAAATTAGTATCTTATTCTCCCTGTTTT
>Ga0209752_1000662_pt1 | contig 16862 bp, 16 predicted proteins | sample METZYME_3_250m_FD_187548 | JGI IMG/M metagenome (GOLD analysis project Ga0209752, IMG submission 187548) | Marine microbial communities from oxygen minimum zone in mesopelagic equatorial Pacific - METZYME_3_250m (SPAdes) (version 2) | ecosystem: Environmental > Aquatic > Marine > Oceanic...
CCCACGTAAATAACAGCCCCAGCGCCAACTGCCCGGGCATCGCCATCAACTTCAATGATGCCTGCTCCCGAGACAATGTAGTAAATCTCATCTTCGGTATGCGGCGGTTGGGGGTCGGTGACCCCGGCTTCCAAGACGTACAAGCCAACACTGAGACGTTCCTTCCTGAGGAATTCATGATAGAGCTCGCCATTCTGGCGATGCTGATCCACGATCTGGCTCATGGCAAATGCGTCCATACTTCTCTTGCCTGTAGTGGGTGTCGGCGACCGTGCCTGGCGCCCCGTAACTCACCCGTAATTTTCCGAGTATATCATGATGATTGATAGGTTATGTTTACAGATACTTTGCAGGCTGTGATACCTATAACTAGTCCGCAAATTGGGTGGTGTGCTAACTTGGTGTTATGTCTACAGGAAGCAATCTTGACCAGTCCCCGGAACCGGACCAGCGATCCGGAGAACCGGCCTCCAACTTTGGCCACGACGCCAACAGGCAGACACTCCAGAGTTTGGAGGACGCTGCCGGCGAACTTGCCAGGGCCGTGGGGCTGCCCGGACCACGGGGCAAGGCCCAACGGGAAGCGCTCATCCTGGCGGCCCGCCGGGCCCTTAACGCCCCTGACCTAAGCGGCGTAAACCTCAAAACCCCCGAGTCGGACAGCCACACCACCGATGCCATGAAAATAGGTTCGACAGCGTGGTAAGCGGTTTATTGTTGGACGGTCGGTTAGAAGACGATGGCGGCCTCTTGGTGATGGACGAGGCGTCTGACGGTTAAGCCGTTCCCAATATCCGGTTTAGGTTACCGTATTGCGCCGGGTCTAGGTCTCTTCCCTGAAGCGCCGGATCGTCTGGCGCGAATCGGTGAGCCCGAAAGACCGAGTTCGCCTGGCCGGATGCGCTTCCGCCCGCAAGTCTTGCGCTATCGGCGAACAAGGGATTGATGTACTCCCAGACTATCTGATGGCCTGAAGTAACCTCGATGAACCGCCCGGTGGCCCCTTCGCAGATCAGCGTGTTGCCGTTGGGCTGTCTCTCCGCCCCACTGATCTGATAGCTGTAGAAAGAAATTGCCGGCTCGCCGCGGTAATCCCAGGCGATGCCATTGTCGGCCGGGTCGATCTCCACGATTCGAGAATAATTGGTGCTGGGCGCCCGCCGGTGGGAACCGTTGTCGAAAAGTAGGATCCGGCCATTGTCCAGGAAGCTGGGGTTGTGCTGGTGGGATACGTCTCCCGGGCCCCATTTCCAGGTGAATTTGCCACTCTCCTTGGCCACTATTCCCACAGTGCTGGTTTGTCTGAAACTGACCAGGTAGTCGCCATCGGCGGTGACATTTATGCTATTGCCATGAGTCCATTCCCGCCGGCCTTCCAGCGGGCAGATCACGTCCTCGTCAAAGTTCAGGTGTTCCAACGCCTTCCATTCGTGGACCACCTCTCCTGAAAGCGTAAACTCCCGCACTACGTCGCCCAGCATCTGGGCCGGGTCATCCGGGGTAGTGAAGCCGCCTTTGACCTGCGAGGTAATTTCAGACGACAACTCCTCCCACATGAGAGCAAGGGTGTTCCCGTTGCCCAGGCGCTGGAAGTCGTGGTGCACCCAGGGATTTACCATTTCCCATACAACGTTTCCGTCCCAGTCCAGTTCCACCAGTCCGCCGGCATGCCCTCCGATACCGGTCATTGGCAGCTTCTCTTCCGGCGCTGTACTTAGGAATAGAAGGTTGCCGTTAGGCAGCAGATTGGCGTAGTTGATACCACCGGGCCAGTGCCACCGGTGGCAAATGCGCCCTTCCATGTCAATCAGGTTGGCGTCGTAACCCCGCAGGTTGGCGAACAGTGTGTAGCCCCGGTAACAATATTGGGGCGCGTGATAGATGAGTCCGTGAGGGTGATGCAAAGACCAGCCCATTGTGCCTCCAATCTGAATCTTATTTTTGCGTGAGTTCCGCTGATTCGCTGATGTTTTTAGCCGCGCCTGGATTAAGGATTCGTGTGGTGAAGAAATGGCTCAGGCCGACGGCGATAGCGATCGCCACCACATAGATCGCCAGAGCAACCGAGTAGCCAGCGGGCCACGTCAGGACAGGGATGGCGACGAGGAACACTGCCAGTGGATAGGTCGCCTTATGGGTGAAGTAGAGCAGAACCAAGCAAAATGCGCCGATGGGCAGCCCGATGATTGGGACCGAAGCTATAAGGATTCCAACGGCGGTTGCCGCGCCGCGTCCGCCCCTAAATCTCAGGTAGACCGGGAAGTTGTGCCCGGCTAAGGCGACTGCCCCGGCCATCATCTCCATCCCGGTGTCGTCCACCAATACCGTAGCCATAACGATCACCAGGGCCCCTTTGATGATGTCGATGGCGCCCACGGCCATTCCGGCTTTGGCGCCCACGTTTCGAAAAACGTTGGCTGCCCCGCTGTTGAAATCGCCGATCTGCCGGATATCCTGGCCCAGGATATAACGGGTGAAGAGATAGGCGGTCGGCAGACTGCCGATGGCGTAACAGAGAACTCCTAGCCAAACCCAAGTCAAACTACGGCGCTCCTAGCAGAAGGTTCGCTTAAACAGAACGGACGCCCCTGTCATGGAACGTCCGTTGGTTTCGCTGGATAACTTGGTTCCTAGGCCGGTACTGCTTGTGGTACGACCGTGGTGCACCAATGGAGGTACTTGGGGTTCCGGCCCACCACTACATCGAAGTACAGATTCTGCAACGCGGTCGAAACCGGACCCGGTTCGCCGGTGCCGATGGGGCGGCGATCCAGTTCCACGACCGGGGTCAGGTGGGCAGCGGTGCCGCTGAGGAACATCTCGTCGGCGAGATAGAGTTCGCTGCGGTCGATGCTCCGTTCCACGACTTCGATACCCAGTTCGGTCGCCGCCAACTGCATAATGCTCTCCCGGGTTATGCCGGGGAGTGCGTTGTCCTCAGACCTGGGGGTGACCAGCTTTCCGCCGGCAACCATGAAAACGTTCTCGCCAGAACCCTCTGAGACGTGGCCGTCCTGGCCCAAGATGATGGCTTCATCGAACCCAGCCAGGGTGGCTTCAGTCTTGGCCAGCATGCTGTTGACGTAGATGCCTGCGCTCTTGATTTGGGTCGGGATCATATTGTCGTCGACCCGACGCCAAGAGGACGTGCAGCATTTCAATATGTCGGTACCCAGGTAGTTGCCGAAGGGCACCGTGATCAGAGTGAAATCGCTGGAAAGTTCCTGCAGTTTCAGATTGGCCACGACCTCGGCGCTTTTGTAAGCTAGAGGCCGGATGTAAATGTCTGAATTGTGCCCATTGCGCACGACCAATTCCACTGTAATATCGCAGAGTTGTTCGGCGGTATACGGGATGTCTAGCAGGAGTATCTTGCAACCACGAATCAACCGTTCATAATGCTCACGCATCCGGAAGATGAACATCTTACCCTGTTCTTCGTTCCAGTTTCCGCGGATTCCCTCGAAAACAGCCGTACCGTAATGCAGCGCGTGGGTTGCCACACTCACCTTCGCCTCATCCATCGGTACCACAGCGCCCTGGAAAAAGGCGTGCAGTTTTTGATTGCCGTTGACGGATGTAGCTTTGTTAGTGCCCACGGTATAACCCCTTTTAATCAGAATATTCGCTAAATTATAATCGGACAGCCTCAGCTAGTACAACCTGAGGACGATGCCGGACCCGCAGGCCTCTGGATACCAAAAAATCTCCGGGGGCAAGTATGAATGTATACTTGGATTCTATGTCCATTGCGAGTCTATGGGCCTCCCCAATTTCCCAAATTGCATTCTTTATCGAGGTACTGAAAACAATTGGCTGAATATTCCCGACCTGACGGACGCGCCTGGGACGAAACCCGTCCCATCACCATCACACCCGGCTATCAGAAATATGCCGAGGGTTCGGCATTGATCGAGATCGGTACCACCAAGGTGCTCTGTGCCGCTTCTCTTGAGGAGCGGGTACCAGGATTCTTGCGGGGCCAGGGTAAAGGATGGGTCACCGCCGAGTATTCCATGCTGCCCAGGGCGACCAACACCCGGACGACAAGGGAGCGGGAATCCGGCCGGCCCAGCGGACGTTCTCAGGAGATACAGCGGCTGATCGGCCGGTCTCTCCGGGCCGTGACCGACCTGGATGCACTTGGAGAGCGTACCGTCCAGATCGACTGCGACGTGATCCAAGCTGATGGCGGAACACGGACCGCCGCCATCACGGGCGCCTACGTGGCCCTACACCAAGCGTTGCAGATGCTGGTGAAGAACCGAATCCTGACGAAACTACCGTTGCTCTGCCCTGTGGCGGCCGTTAGCGTAGGCATCCTCAACAGGCAACTGCTTCTGGACCTTTGCTACGAAGAAGACTTCGTGGCCGATGTGGATTTCAATGTTGTCCTCACCGCACAGGGCGGCCTGGTGGAACTGCAGGGCGCTACAGAGGCCCTGCCGTTCGACCGTCAGCAGGTTGAAGAAGTGCTGTCATTGGCATCTCGAGGAATGGAGACTCTATTTCGGGTCCAACGCGAAGCCTCCCAAGGGTTCTAGTGATGATTGAGACTCTGCGTCAGGCGATCAAAATGCGCTATCTATTGGCCGTGGTGATGTTCGCCATATTGGCCGCCGTCGCCTGCTCCAGTGACCCAACAGCCACCGCTGAGCCAGCCACCGCTGAGCCAGCGACTTCAGAGCAACCGGCTTCTCAATCATCGACCGAAGGTGGCAGCGAGACTGTCGCCATGCTGCAGTTGCCCAACATCGCCGACACGGTGGAGCGGGTTAGGCCGGCTGTGGTCTCGATCGTAGCCCGGACCGTCTCACGTGATCGCTTCGGCCGCCAGTCCACCGGGTTCGGTCGCGGCACCGGAGTTATCTTCGACGAATCGGGTCTGGTCCTGACCAACAATCATGTTATTGAAGGCGGGGTCGAGATTATTGTGACCCAAGATGACGGCACCCAGGTCCAGGCCCAGATCATCGGCGCCGACCGGCTATCAGATCTAGCGGTTTTGAGGCTACCCGGAGACGGTTATCCTTCGCTGCCGCTGCGCGAGAACGGAAGTTTGCGTGCTGGAGATTGGGTGATCGCTATCGGAAATGCCTTGGCGCTGCCTGGCGGGCCCACGGTCACGGTCGGAGTCGTATCGGCCCTGGGACGGTCCATTGAATCCACGCCGGGAGTCACATTGTATGACCTGATCCAGACCGATACTTCGATCAACCCCGGCAACAGCGGCGGCCCATTGATCGACCTCGGCGGTAACCTGGTGGGTATCAATACGGTGGTCCTGCGGGGCAGCAGCGGAGTTTCCGTTGAAGGTATCGGCTTCGCGGTAGACGTAGAGACAGCTCAACAGGTCGCCCTGCAGTTGGTCGAGTTGGGCCACGTCCGTTGGGCGTGGATGGGTGTCTACCCGGCTGATCTATCACCGGAAGTGGCAGCGAAGGTCGGCTTGCCCATTCGCGAGGGTGTCATCATCCAGAACATGCTGGTTGATGGACCTTCCGACCGCGCCGGCATACATCCGGGTGATATCGTGGTGAACATCGACGGCCACGACATCGCAACTGTTTCAGATCTGACCCGCTTGTTAAAGCAAGAATTCAAGGCTGGGCAGGAGGTAGAAGTGGAGGTCTTCCGGGTCGTCGATGGCCAAAGCTCCACGAAGGTGCTGGTCTTAGAATTGGGAGAGAGGCCGCAACAGTAATCTCTGGTTTTCCGTGAATTGAAAAAGAACCCGCCGAAACGGCGGGTTCTTTTGTTTAGGCTGATATCAGGCCTAGGTAGTTACGACGCCGTCCGCATCCAAAACCACCGTGGGGAGATCCAATTGACGGAGGCCGGTCTCTATCAGCTGGCGGTCTCCCACCACTAGGATCTTGAGCTGGTCGGGCCGGACCAATTCCTGGGTGATGCGGTGTACGTCATCCAGTGTTACCGCCTCAACGTTGGCTCTCACCGTTTGGAGGTAATCGTCGGGCAGCCCGAACTGCACCATCTGAAGGACCTGGCCCATGATTGCTCCCGGTCGCTCGAAGTTGGCTGGAAAACTCCTCAGGACACTGGCCTTAGCGTTCTCCAGTTCCTCCTCGCTGATGGGGCGAGACCCTCGGACCTCGTTGTACTCCTTCAATGTCTCGAACACCGATTCCTTGGTGACCTCGGTCTGGACCGAGCCACCCGCCAGCATCAGAGACGAACTCCGGAACCACTGGACGTGGGACTGGTATCCGTAGCTATAGCCTTTCTCCTGACGCAAGTTCTGGTTCAGCCTTGCGGAGAATTGACCGCCGAAGGCGTAATTCATCAAGGTTAGTCCCAGGTAGTCGGGATGAAGCCTGGGTATGGTGGTGTTAAGGGCGCGGATGACCGATTGGGGCGCTCCGGGCCTGTCTACCAGGTATATGGTGGCAGTGCCGTTGGATGGCTCCACCACTGACCGCCCGTTGGCCGATGGGCCGCCCTTCCAACGTCCGAAAACCGCTTCGGCCCTTTTAGCAACTTCATCGATGCTAACGTCGCCTACCACTATCAAGTTGGCGTTAGCCGGGGTGTAGTCGCGGCTGAATTGACTGACTATGTCGTCTCGAGTCAGGGCCGCGATTGATTTCTCGGTGCCAGAAAGCGGATGCCCATAACCTGAGCTACTTTGGAATACGAGGCCAGCCATCAATTGTTCGGCCACGGCGTTGGGTTCGTCTTTGCCACGGCGGAGCTCGGTCAAATGCTCCCTGCGGACCCTTTCGATCTCACGATCTGGGAAGTTAGGGTTCAACACCAGGTCGGCGGTGAGTTCCAGGCCGGTAGGCCAGTGCTTGGTAAGGGTCTCTGCCGAAAGCAGTGTGTACTCCCTCCGTCCGTCTGCGGATATTCGCGAGCCGATGAATTCAAAGGCTTGGGCGATCTCCTGGCTGGTTTTGGTGGTTGTCCCTTCCGGCAGCATCTGGGCAGTGAAACCGGCCAGGCCGGGCAGGTTCTCAGGGTCCCGGGAGGCGCCGGCATCCATCAGCACTCCGAAGGCCACTATGGGCATGCCGCGCTGTTCGATCACTGAGATACCCATTCCGTTGGAGAGCTTGGTGCGGGTCGGAGTGGGCGGATTAAAGACCGGCTCGCTCTTCGGCGGTGGCATGACAGTCCGGTCGATGGTCACGGTGGCCGACGATAGCGTCGGTTCCGGCAAAACCCGAAGCCGGACTTGATTCTCACCCAGAATGCTCTCGGCCACCCGCATCACATCTTCCCGGGTCACAGACATGTACTTGTCCAAGCTGGTGTTGATCAGGTCAGGGTCGGCTGAAAAAACGCTGTAATGGTTAAGCTGGTCGGCCCGGCCGCCGAACCCCCCAATGCGGGCCAACTGGCGGAAATGGCTGGCCTCGATGCGATTCTTAACGCGGGTGATCTCCTCATCCGTGGGCGGTTCCCGAAGCAGCATCTCCATCTCGGCATCGGCGGCGGCTTCTACTTCGTCGAGTTCATGTCCTTCGGCTGCGGTCACGGATAAGATGCACTGCCCGGCGATCTCCGACGAGTGGTAGCGCATGTTGGCGCTCTGGGCGATCTGCTTCTCGTAGACTAAGGATTTGTGCAACCTCGAGGTCAGACCGTCGGACATGATGGCCTGATAGATCTCCAACGGCGCATCGTCAATGTCTCCCTCGGGGGGTGTCGGCCAGGCGATATAGGTCCTGGGCAAGGTCACGCTATCCCGCATCTCCAATTCGATGCGGCCTCTAAGAGATGAGTCATGCCGTCCCTTGCGCGGCACGGGCTCGCCCGGCGGCAGATCGCCGAAGTAATGGTTGACCATCTCCAAGGCCTGTCCCATGTCGATGTCACCGGCGATGGCCAGGCTGGCGTTGGAAGGGGTATAGAACCGCTTGAAGAAGTTCTTGATGTCGTCCAAGTCTGCGGCGTCCAAATCTTCTTGGGAGCCGATGGTCATCCAATGATAGGGGTGGGGCATTGGATACAGGGCTTCTTGCAAATGCCAATGTGCCATGCCATAGGGGCGATTCTCATAGGACTGGCGGCGTTCGTTCTTGACCACGTCCCGCTGTATATCAAGGCGTTGTTGGTCCAGTGCATCGAGCAGAAATCCCATGCGGTCGGATTCCAACCAAAGGGCTAGGTCCAGGTAGTTGGTGGGGACATCTTCCCAGTAATTGGTGCGGTCCGGCGTGGTTGATCCGTTGAGATTGGCGCCCGCTTTTTGTAGCGGATCGAAGTGGCTGCTGTTGTGATGTTTGGATCCTTCGAACATCACATGTTCAAACAGATGGGCGAACCCAGTCCGGCCGATCTCCTCATCTTTGGAACCCACGTGGTACCAGACATTTACGGCTACTACGGGTATGTTGTGGTCCTCGTGTAGTATCACGTCCAGTCCATTGGACAGCGTGTGTTTCTCAAAGGATATGGTTACCATCTGAAGAAATCCTTGGGTGATTCGGGTAGGTTATTTAACCCATCTTACGGTGACCCAATGCTGTTGTAAACCAAAATTGGTCTTCAGGTTCCCAGAGACTCAGTGGTCCCAAATGCAACAAAAAACAGGCCCCGGGCGTTGTCCGGGACCTGTCAAATGCTAATCGCTGACTGCCGAATGCTGACTGCTTTATTTACCTTCTTCGTGCTGGTAGTAGTTCTCATCCGTTCGCGCCTCGATGGGAGCATTGGCCTTATTCTTGGCGATCTCTTCAGGGTCCCAGAGGTGGGAGAAATTCAGCGCCCGGGGACAGTGACCGTAGGCCTCTTCGACTTCGATGAGCATCCCCTGAAGGTGTTTGGAATTGTCGTCGGTCTCATAAAGAGACAGTTCTATATTCTGGAGTTCCAGTTCTTCTTTGGTGACGACGGTGACCTTTCCGTTGACCCGGACGGTGTCATTCATTCCCGGTATGAAGAATATTAGGCCGATGTAGGGATTGGTCTCGATATTCTGGTAGGACTGGAAGAGCCGGTTGCCGGCCACATCCGGAAAAAGAATGTGTTTCTCATCCAACACTTTAACGAAACCGGGTTTGCCGCCTTTGGGGGAGGCGTCGCAACGGCCATCCTCTCCAGTGGTGGCCATGATGGCGAAGGGCGCGTTCTGGATGAACTCTTGAACGTAAGGAGTCAGGTGTGTCTTGAGCTTGGCTACTGCGCGGTCGGAGGGAGCGCCATAGGCATCGTTGTACCGACTATCGCCTACGATTTTTCCGGTAGTGGTCGTTCGTGTAGTCGTCATAACAGCAGACTCCAATCGTTATATCGAATGGCCCAGTATGGGCCGAATGGCTGGTTTTGATTCTAATGGCCCGGCCATCAATCAGCAAGAGCAGCCTGGATGACCTCAACCGCTGCCGCTGCCAGCCTTTGGCAATCTGCGATGGGCCGTATCCCTACGCGGATGTACTCGGGCAGGCCGAAGGAAGTGCAATCCCGTACCACGATACCTTTGGAGAGCAGCGCCGACCGCCACTTGGGGGCGTCGCCGACCTTTATCAGGATGAAGTTGGCTTCGGATGGCGGGACGCCCAGCCCGAGAGCTTTAAGTTCTTCGGACAGATAACGCTTTGCGCTGAAGACGGCTTTTCGGGCCTTTGCCAGATATCCAACGTCTTCTAATGCGGAGACACCAGCTTTTTGGGCTAGACCGTTGACGCTCCAATCTGGTTGGTATTGCCGCAATCGAGAGACCACTTCCTTGGAGGCTAGAGCATATCCCAACCGGAGGGCGGTTTGGGCATAGTCCTTGGTCATGGACCGCACCAACATTATCTCGGGCCGGTCCAGCAACTCCAGCGAGTCCCAGGAGTTTTCGACGAAGGACAAGTAGGCTTCGTCTACCACCAGTAGGCTACCGAAATCTCGGGCGGCACCGGCCAGGTCTTCGATTTCCTGGCGGTCCAGGTACACTCCGGTCGGATTATTGGGGTTGCAGACTATGATCAGTTCTGGTTTCTTGGTTTTGATGAGATTGTTTGCTGCGCCGATGTCCCACCGGAAATCTCCTGTCAAATTGGCTTCCAAGTTCAGTATCTCGGCCCCAGCCAGGCGACAAGCGCCGTCATATTCACCATAGGTTGGCGTCAGCAAAAGCGCGGCGCCATCAGCCGACAGGTAAACGCGGGTTAGGAGGTGGAATATCTCCGTGGAGCCGTTGCCGACCAACACCCGGTCCATCGGTAAATCTCGCGCCGGCGTGGAGAGATGGCGGCAGATGGCCTCGCGCAGCTCCAGGCACTCCGGATCGGGATAGGCGCTCAGGTCAACGCTCCGCATGGCGTTCCAGACCCCTTCGGGCGGACCGATGGGGCTGATACTAGCGCTGAAATCAAGCAAGTCTTCCCGTCGCAGGCCAAGCGCGCGCAACTCAGAGGGATTGATATTCCCATGCACCGGGCGCCGGTTCACCGGGTTTCCTTGTGGTTGGTTTGGCATTGAATCGGATTGGCCTTTAGAAGATGCTTCCACGAGCGTAGGCTACGGCTAGGGCTATGGCCAGGCCGAAGAGGGCCACAAGGTACATGGACTGGAGGGCTCGGGTGATGTCCTTGGGCTCTATCGGCCGATTGGGTTCGCCCAAGGTGTAGCCGGTGTCAGGGTCTACCTTTTGAAGTTCCACTCCCAAGGCCCCGGCCATACCGCTCATGGTCCAACCGGCGTTGGGGCTTTGGGTCCGGCCGTGGTGCTGCCACATGATGCGCCAAGCTCCGGCTATCCGCTGGCCTGGCAGAATACCGCTGGCGGCCACCAGCAACAATCCAGCCAGCCGTGCCGGAATCAGGTTCACCAAGTCGTCAAGCCGGGCGGAAGCTTTGCCTAGGTGCTCATAGACTCCCCGGTAGCCTATCATACTGTCAAGCGTGTTGATCATGCGATAGGCGAAGGCTCCTGGCAGCCCGAATATGGCGAAGAACAGCCAGGGCGCCAAGAAGCTGTCGTTGATGTTCTCCGATACCGATTCAACGGTGGCCGCGGTGGCCTGCTCGGCGGTCAGTTTTGACGGGTCACGGCTAACCAACGACGACATCCGGGCCCGCACTTGCTCCATATTCCCCTGGTCCAAATGGCCTCGGACCAAGGCGGCCTCCCGGTGGAGCAGCCGCACCGAAAATGTGGTCTTCAATAGGACAGCGCCTACCAGGATGTAGGCGAGTGAGTTTACATCCTGTAGCCAGAGAGACAGGAAATAGGTCTCCGTACCCCAGATGGCAGGCAGCGTGATCGCGATGGAGAGCCCAGCCAGTAGGCCAAGCAAGTTCTTTTTGGGCGACCACTTCTCAACGAAGGAGATATGCCGCCCCATCCAGACCGTTGGGTGGAAGCGGGTAGGAGGCTCACCCAGTACCAGGTCAATCAGCACGGCCAAAAACAGGACCGCCAAGTCGTCGGTACCAGAGAAGATCAAAATCGGTTCAGCAGGTCGGGCAGGGGTTCCAGCCATTCATGTTCGACCAAGACCGTCGCAACCAGGATCACGGCCATCTCGATGATTTCGTTGGTCGCACCATAGGTGTCACCGGTCAGGCCGTCCAAGGATTTAACCATTTTCCACCCCATGAACAGGGCCAACGCCGTAGCTCCAAGAAGTAGACCTATCCCGGCAAACCCGCCCAGGAGTACTGCAGCTGCCAGGGCTGTAAGCCCAGCCACCGTGGTCGAAATCTTGATGCCGCTTCCATGGAACGGCGACCCCAGACCTTGGGCGCGGACGTAGGGAAAGACACCTAATAAGACAACCATTGTCCACCGGGAGAGGACCGGGAACAGCAACAAAACCCACTCTTTGCCCGGCTCCGCAACCCCGAGCAGGGACAATAACGCCGCGTACTTCAAAAGGAGAACCGTGACACCGCCAACAACTCCGAACGCGCCCACTCTAGAGTCCCGCATGATCTCCAAGCGCCGTTCCGGAGTGAAGCCACCAAAGATGCCGTCACAAACGTCCATGAGACCGTCTAGGTGGAGGGCTCTGGTGATTATGACCATGGTCGCCACCAATAACCCGGCGGTCACAGGCTCAAGGAATAGGCGAGAGGAACCTTCTTCGACCCCGACCAATAGCAGACCCATGAGCAAGCCGACAGCCGGGTAAAACGCCCTGGAGTTGCTGAGGTTCCGTTGCCCGCGATCCATGTTGTGCGCAACCGGGAAGATGGTGAGAAATGTCACAGCCAGTCGGAGCGGGTTAAGCCAGAAGCCGATCAGGAGGCGGCCTCTTCGCCATCGTCTTCGATCTTCTCCGAGACGCCCGCTTCGGCAAAGGTAGCCATGTCAGAGAGACACTTGGCGGCCGCTTCGACGATGTGCATCGAAAGCGCGGCCCCGGAGCCCTCGCCGAGCCGCATGCCCAGGTCCAACAGGGGTTCGAGGCCCATGTGACTCAGGGAGATGCGGTGGCCTGGTTCGACCGATTGGTGTGATGCGATGAACCGGTTTCCAGCCTCGGGGGCAATGGTATAAGCGATCAACGCCGCCGCGCCAGATATAAAACCATCTACTATCACTGGCCGGTGCCCGGCTGCTGCGCCCAGGTACACCCCGGCCAATACACCAATCTCAAACCCACCGACCTTCATCAGAATGTCCAAGCCGTCTTTAGCGTCGGGCTTGTTGACCTGAATGGCCCTCTCGACCACCGAGGCTTTGTGAGCCAACCCGGCGTCGTCGAGCCCTGTTCCCCTCCCGGTAGTGATTGCGACGTCCGCCCCGGCGATCACCGAGGTAATGGCGCTGGACGGCGTCGTGTTGCCGATGCCCATATCTCCGCAGGCTAACAAGTCCGAACCCGCCGCAATCATTTCCCCTGCGATCTCGATGCCTATCTCCAGACATCGAATTGCCTGCTCGCGGGACATGGCTGGACCAACGGCGATATTATCGGTTCCCCGTCCGACCTTAACCGAACGTAGAGATGGGTGGTCGGGCAGGTCGGCGGCCACTCCGGCGTCCAAAACCACGATTTCAGCCCCAGCGTGGTTGGCCAGCGCGTTGATCGCAGCCCCACCGCCCAGGAAGTTCATGACCATGGCTGGAGTGACGTCCTGCGGGTAGGCGCTCACGCCCTCGGCCACCACACCGTGGTCGCCGGCGGCGAGGATCACTGTCTTTTTACGAATCTTTGGTGTGGCTTCGCTGAAGATGCCGGCCAGCCGTATGGACAGTTCTTCCAATCTGCCCAGACTGCCCAGTGGCTTGGTCAGTTGGTCCTGTCTGGCCCTGGCGGCATCCATGGCGGCCTCATCCAGGGGCACGATCTCTTCGATTATGCGGTCGATTAGGTCTGAGATTACCATTGAGCCTCTTTCAGTACCGATCTGAATCAGGATGATACCGCGTTAGTTATTCCGATTAAAATTCGATCCCCGGCTGGGCTTTAATCCCTTGCTGATAAGGGTGCTTGATCACATTCATCTCGGTGACCAGGTCAGCGTATTCCACGAGGGCCTCTGGGGCGTTTCGACCAGTGATGATGACGTGCAGCATGTCAGGCCGAGACTTCAGCACCTCAATGACTTCCTCGGTGTCGACCCAACCGTAGTGCATCGGGTAGGTGAACTCATCAAGCACTATCAGGTCATACTCACCGGACTCGATGACCTTTTTGCAGTCTTCCCAGTGGGCCCGAGCCAGATCGGCGGACTGATCAAGGTCCTTGGAACGCCAGGTAAACCCGTCGCCCATTGCGCGCATTTCCACGCCCATCTTCAGGGCAGCGCGCTGCTCACCGAAGTTGGCGGTGGAGTGTTTGATGAACTGGAGCACAATCACTTTCATGCCCCGGCCCCATGACCTTAACGTCACGCCCAATGCCGCGGTGGTCTTGCCCTTGCCCTTGCCGGTGTTAACTATGACTAGACCCTTATCGATTCGCGGCCCCGTAACTGACTGGGGGCCTGGTTCTGATTCGGTGTTCTGATCTGCTGGTGTATCTGTGCTCATGCTTTATCCTGACCGGGCAAGCCGGTCCAATCTAAGTTGTTGCTGCGGCGCAGGTTTCTACGAATCTGGACGCCAAACCTGGCCTGCTGCCCAGGTGTATATGAACGTAAGAGGCCCAAACGCTGCCCTTCCGAAACCCGTCAGGCCGGTTGTCTTGGTCTATTACTTTATAGACCGACTCATCAGACTCAGGCTGCTGGGCCAGGGTGGACCAGTGAAATTCGTGGCCCCTCACACGCTGCCCCTTTTGCAACACCGGGCTGTCGGAACACGACTCCACCTCCCGGTAGCCCAGGGTCAGACGGCTCTGGGACATGGCAGACTCTGCCGGTATAACGCCAATCATAGGGTGGGTCACGCCTTCCAAGTCTGACAGGCTCCTACCCAGGTACATCAGGCCGCCACATTCGGCGTAGACAGGAACCCCTTTGTCTACCGCTTGGCGGATGGCCTCGTGCATCGGCTCGTTTTTCGATAGTTGGGTTGCGAACAGTTCTGGGAACCCGCCTCCCAAATAGATCCCGCCCACGCTGGCCGGCAACTTTTCATCTTCCAAAGGACTGAACGGGGCGAGCTCCGCGCCCCAAGCCGAGAGCAAGTCCAGGGAGTCCTGGTAATAGAAGTTGAAGGCCATGTCTTGGGCCACTGCAATAGTCGTCCGGGCAGGCAGGGTTTTTTCAGGGTAGACGCTTGGGGTCGCCGGCGGGGTTTTCGCTGTTTGGGCCAGCTCCAAGATCGCCGGAACGTCCATAGTAGATTCGACCTGATTAATCACGCTGTCGTACCACTGGCTGGCAACCGTGCCTTCCACCGTGGGGATCAGTCCCAAATGGCGTTCCGGCTGGATGAACTCGTCTTTCCTGGGCAGGTAGCCTAGCACCGGAAGCCCGGTGGTTCCTTCTATCTGGGGTTTGCAGAACTCCAGGTGGCGGTCGCTACCCACGCCGTTTAGGATCACGCCGGCCACATTGAGGTCCGGGTCGAACTTCTGGAAGCCTAAAACCTCCGCCGCCACGCTGCGAGCGACCTTGGAGGCATCGGCTATCAAGATCACTGGTGCGCCAAGCAACTTCGCCAACTGGGCGGTTGATCCCTCTTCGGTCAGGCTGGAGTGGCCGTCGAAAACCCCCATGACACCCTCAACCACCGAGACATCCCGCCCGGCTCCAGCACGCTGAAACAACTCAAGCACCGTTGCGTAATCGCAGAGCCAGGTGTCCAGATTGCGGCTGGGCACGCCGCAAGCTAGCTTATGGTAAGAGGGGTCTATGTAATCTGGGCCTGCCTTGAATGGCTGGACCTTGAGGCCGCGGCGGGTCAAAGCGCCCATGATTCCGGTGGCGATCGTGGTCTTACCCACGCCGCTCCGTACTCCCGCTATTACAATCGTTGCCGCCATTAGGTATTCGGGCCTCCAAGGTTACTTGACGCCCATTATAACTGCCGTGGAGTACCAGCGCCGGAAGCATTTCCTGGTCATTGCCAAGTTAGCTTGACATCGCCTAGCTCAGAGAATATTTTTAGTTCATTCTGAGCCAGCCAACCCGCTTACAAGGGACGCGAAACCTGGGTAAAAGGGAGACACAATGCCAAAGCTTTCGGCTCTTAACGAGATTCAACGAAAAAGCATGTTGATGTGGCCGTGCCTAGAGCACGACGATACACCATGGGCACCCATGGCTAAGCCGTTGTCTCAGAGTAAGTTGGGTCTGGTCACCACTGCCGGATTGCACCTGCGAACCGACAAGCCATTCATCGCAGTCCATGAGGGCGGCGACACGTCGTTCAGGGTCATCCCCCGCAGCGCCAAAGCTGACGAGATTCTTCAGAGCCATACCAGCATCGGTTTTGATCATACCGGCATCTACCGGGATATCAACGTCACATTCCCGATCGACCGTCTCCAAGAGTTGGTTGACCAAAAGAAGATAGGTTCTCTTTCCGACAATTATTACTCGTTCATGGGCGCCTTAAGAGACGTTTCCGATATCGTAGAAAACACCGGCCCCGAGGTCGCGCGAAGGCTCAAGGATGAAGGCGTGGAGGTGGTGCTGCTCACCCCCACTTGACCCGCTTGCTCCCACGCTGTAAGCGTGATTGCGCGCATCATTGAAGAAGCAGGGATCACGACAACGGGCCTGGTCCTGATCGAGGAGCATGCCCAGCGAGTGAAGCCTCCCCGGATGCTGGCGGTGCCCTTCTTTTTCGGCAACGCCTTAGGCGAAGCTGACAATCCGGAATACCAGCACCAGATATTGCAGGCCACCTTCGCCCTGCTGGACCGGGATCAAGGCCCGGTCCTTGAGCAACTTCCCGACGACATGGTTCCCGACATTCTGATGCAGGGGTCTGAAACAACCAACGAATCACAAGAAAAGGGCCTGAGCGCCGCCGACGAGGTGACGTCTCTGCGGGCTTATTACGAGCAGTGGAGTGGCGCCCACGCCGGGCGAACCGCAGTCGGACTAAGCACCATTCCCCAGCGGCGTTTCCGTGGCATCGTTAGGTTCATTGAGGGCTACATCAGCGGCGAGGAATCGGATATGAAAGAACGTCCTCGGGACTTCACCATCCCCCAGTTCATCCGATACTGTGTCGACGACCTGAAGGCTTTCTACTACGAGGCGAGGATGGCCCAGAGGCCCGACGGAAAAGACCGCGAGATTCATGATTGGTTCTGGTCCGAGACCGCCGTAGGCGCCCTGATAATGGCCCTGGGTCAGCGAATGCGCATTGACGAGGATGGAGAGACCCAGGCCGTGGCTTACGGGATCGCCAGATAGCGGCGCATCTCCACCGACAAACCAAGGGGGAAACCGGAGTAAACAATGGTTACCTATAGTTACGACCACATACACCTGCGCAGCAGAGAGCCCATGGATACCGCTAGGTACTTCAATCAGATGTTCGGCGCCGAGATCAAAGAGAGC
>Ga0209752_1000664_pt1 | contig 16858 bp, 18 predicted proteins | sample METZYME_3_250m_FD_187548 | JGI IMG/M metagenome (GOLD analysis project Ga0209752, IMG submission 187548) | Marine microbial communities from oxygen minimum zone in mesopelagic equatorial Pacific - METZYME_3_250m (SPAdes) (version 2) | ecosystem: Environmental > Aquatic > Marine > Oceanic...
TATGACAGTGCTGTTTTGTATTTGAGAAAATCAGAAAACTGAAAGAATTAAAACAACCCATCCTCTTTAGAAATCTAGGTTGCACAAACTACAGTAGCATCTTGATGGACATGCAACAATTTACCTCTGCAAGAAATCAACAAACTCAAGATGAAATCTGGTTCCTTGAACATGAACCTGTTTTTACTTATGGCATAAGCTCTGAAAAAGATGAGATGCTATCAGAAAATTCTATACCTACTATTAGAACTGATCGTGGAGGAAAGATAACCTATCATGGACCAGGTCAACTAGTGATTTATGCATTAGTGGATTTAAAAAAACGATCATTGAAACCTAGAATATTTATCAAGGCTTTCTATCAGGCTATATTTGAGAGCGTTCATAAATACCAAAGGAGTCTAAAGCTCATTGATTCTGATCCAGGGATTTATTATAACGAGAAGAAATTAGTTAGCTTTGGCCTCAAAATTAATAAAAGAGGTACTTATCATGGTGCATCAATCAATGTCTCGATGAACATGGACCCTTGGAATGAGATAATCATTTGTGGAAATAATGCAACAAAAGCCATTGATCTTGAAGGTCTTGGATGCAATGTGTCACTGGAGAAACTCAGAGAAGAAATTAAAATTAATTTATCAATAAGGTTTGAATAACTAGATTGTTTTAAGTCTGTTAAAACCAGATTCTAGGTCTCTAATTAAGTCACTAATATCTTCTAACCCTATGTGTAGTCTCAAAATAGTATTTTGTAATTGATCTAAACCTGAGACTCTTTCTTTTTGTAATTTACAAGGTGTCATCAAAGACTCAAAACCACCCCAACTATAGCCCATAGCAAATAACTCCATATTATCCAACATAACAGCCAATTGGCTATCAGTGTATTTATTGTCCAAAATAATACTCATTAAGCTACCCCCTCCTGTAAAGTACTTTTTCCAATTATCATGTGAGGAAGATGATCTCAAAGGTGGGTACAGTACTTCCTGAACAATCTCTTGTTCTTCTAACCAATTTGCTACTTCATTTGCACTCTTGAACTGGCTCTGCATTCTAACAGACATTGTTCTGAGCCCTCTGAGACCAAGGTAACATGCATCTGGTTCAGCTGCTATACCTTGATTCCTGGATGAATTCTTTACAGATTGATAAGTTTTTTCAGTGCATGCTACAAGACCAAGCATGGCATCTGAGTGTCCTACCACATATTTAGTTGCAGCCTGTATTTCTATGTCTATATCATGCTCAAGGGGTCTAAAGTAAAGAGGTCCAGCCCATGTATTATCAAAGATAATTATGATTTCTGTTCCCAATTCTTGACTCTTATTTCTGATACTCTCAACTAAAATATCAATATCAGGTATTTCAAACGTATTGGAACTCGGGGCCTCTAAATAGACCAGCTTTGTTTCAGGTAAAATTAAATCAGAAATTTCCCTACCTATTGATGGGGATATGAATTGAGTTTTGACTCCAAAAGGCCCAAGATGCTTTATGAAGAGCTCTGCAGCTGGTTCATAAGCGCCCTGAGTCACCAAAGCATGACTCCCTTGTTCTAAAAAAGCACTGACTGCAATATTAATTGCTGACATACCAGAATTGGTTGCTACTGAGCGATAAGCACCAGTTAGTTCTGAGTAAGTTTCTTCTAAAGCAAGGCTGTTAGGAGAGCCTAATCTTCCGTATCTAAAACTACTGTATTCATGATCCCAAGTTTTATATTCATCTAAAGTTTCAAATAACACTGTGGATGAGCGGTATGGAGGAATGTTTACAGCACCATTAGCATAATTTTTATTTCTTCCTGCATGCACAAGGGAGGTTGCAGACTTCACTTTTGTCTTCTTTTTCATATTAGCTGTTGCCAAATTTACTATGAGCTTTATTTAATCTTTCAATAGTTCCAACATCAAGCCATTCACCTAAAAATAATTCACCTGAAATGAGATTATATTTAATTTTATCTCTCAAAATATCAACCAATGATGAAGGCTTTCCAATGGCTTCATCAAACATTCTACAGGAAAGAAAACTGATTCCACTAAAAGTAAGCATCTCAATAGATTCATTCAATACTTGATCAGATTGTAATCCAAAATCACCAGTGGAATTATGGTCTGGATTTGGCACTAAGATGAGGTGGCCTACCCTGTTATTGAGAAGAGAAATATTGGGTAAACTAAAGTTGGTAATAATGTCAGAATTCACTAACCAGAAATTTTCATTTATTAACAACTTATGATCCATCGCATTGTATACTGCTCCAGCTGTTCCTAGGGGCTCTGAACCCTCATAGAGATAGTGTAGTTTTAACCCTTTTAATTGGATATTAGCAATAAAGGATTTAATCTGTTCCCCTAACCATGATCCATTGACGATAATTTCTGTGATGCCCGATTGATATAAAAGATTTATGTTTCTTTCCAACAAAGTCTGCTTCCCTACTTTAACCAATGGTTTAGGTATATTTGTGGTTATTGGCATTAACCTTGCCCCCCTTCCAGCAGATAAAATCATAGCTTTCATTGCAAATTATAAAATCGTATAAATTCATTTAGTGGCTGCAGAAAATCATAGCGAGCTGAGACTTTATCTAAATAAGAAAAAGTCCTTGGTATGTCTTTGATGTAATTGCTCTTGTGATCCCGATGTTTGAGTCTTGAGAATATACCAATTGCTTTAAGGTGTCTCTGAACTCCCATCAGATCAAAATCAATCTTAAAACACTCGAAAGAACAATCGACTAACCTCTGAGAAGATAATTGCTGATAATATTCAGAAAGCCAATGATCAATGTCCTTATCTGAGAACTCATAATAACAATCTCGTAATAGAGATACGCAATCATAGGTAATAGGACCTTCAACAGCATCTTGAAAGTCAACAATACCTAATTGGCCTGTGTCTGAGACAATGATATTTCTTGAATGATAATCTCGATGGACAAAAACCTGCTTTTGTCCTAAAGCTCTTGAAGACAAACTATTAAAGAGTGCTTTAAAATGAAACTCTTTTAGAGTCTTACTATCAAGTGCCAACTCTTTTCTGCAATACCATTCAGAGAATAGATTCATTTCACTATGTAATAACTCAGAATTATATTTTGGTAACTGCTCTTGAAAAGCAATGCCATGATCTTGAATAGAAACAAGTATATTGATAGCTTCGCCATAAAACTGATTAAGTTTCTTAGGTGTGGATATGTTTTTATCTAACAATGTCATCTGACCAAGGTCACTTAAAAGAAGCAGACCTTCCTGTAAATCTTTTTTTATAATCCTCGGGGACGGTATACCCATTTTTAGAAGCATTCCTGAAATCATGACAAATTGCTCGTTATTCTCTTTTTCAGGGGGTGAATCCATTAGAATATAGCTCTTTTTTTTATTGTCATACACGCGTGAGAAATTTCTAAAACTTGCGTCTGAATTAACTGGTTTAATTGAGCATATTGATGAATCAATACTTTGATCCACCCAGGCTTCTATAAGTTTATACCTTTCTTTAGAATCCATATGAAAAAATCTAATCTATAAATTTAATATTACATGATAATAAAAACTATTAACCCAGAAAGGTCGGGAAAATATTAGAAGATCATATAGAATTACTAGAATATTTCTTATTCAAAATATGGACCATGAAATTTTCGAGGCTGAATTTTTTTATTATCATAGCTTTTCTTGCTACCCCTATTAAATCTGATGAGATCATCAATGCTTGCTTAGCTCCAGAAATAAACGAGGCCTCATCTTTATTTGATATTAGTCAAACATGGAATATTCAAACAGGTCAAATAGACGGTCAAAGCGGAGAAGAAATAAAGATAAGGGATAAAATTAGAATCACTTCAGGTGACAATAAAATCACAGCAGGTGAAGTGGCTTATAGTGAAGCAGGAGGAACGATTCGAATCAATAAAGGATTAGTCCTTGAGAATAAAAAACTCTATGTCTTCGCAGAAAATGCTGTTATTGATACAAAAGATAATAGTGCTGTAATTAATAATACGGAATATCAATTTCTAAATCCTCAAGCCAGGGGAAAAGCTGATGAGATAAAAATTAATTCTAATACAAACTATAACCTTACCAATGCAACCTACACGACTTGTAACCCACTTGATAATTCTTGGCAACTAGAAGCAGGAGAGATTCAAATACACACTGACCAAGGTATTGCTAAAAATTTAGTCTTAAGAGTGAATAACACACCTGTGCTTTACTTGCCTTATCTTTCGTTTCCAACATCCGAAGAAAGAAAATCAGGCATATTGATCCCTAATTTTGGATCCTCTTCGAAAAAAGGGGTTGAAATTAACATTCCTTATTATTGGAATATTTCTCCTAATATGGATCTCATCACTTCTTTTAATTGGATGGATAAAAGAGGCCTACAGTTGGAAAATACATTTCGTTTTCTTACTGCAAAACAACAAGGAGAAATCAAAGTCAATCTTCTGCCTGATGATAAGACTATGAATGAAAACAGAGAGTATATAAATTATAACCAATTTTTGAACTTGAGTACCCACTGGAGAGTTAATATAGAAGGTGAATACTCTTCTGATGATCAATATTTTGAGGATTTAACTGGCAATATCAACTCAACAAGTAAGACCCATCTATACAGAACAATTAATGTACAAGGCTTCTCAGAAAATTGGCACATGAAGATGGGTATGGATAACTTCCAAATTTTAGATCAATCCATTACCCCAGAAGATCGGCCTCATAAAATCTTACCTTATATTAATTTCAATGGGCAATGGAATGATCAAAACATGGGAGTAATGTTTGGTGTTAATGCTGAGGTTGCTAATTTTGATAGCACAATCAACACTTCTGGTACTCGATTTCACTTGATGCCAAACATCTCTAGAACATTTAACCTTGATGGTATTAAAATTAAACCAGAAGTTGAAGTTGATTTCACTTCGTACGATCTGGATGAAGCATCCAGTAATATAGAAACATCACCCAATAGAGTGGTGCCTATATATAGCTTAGATATCCAAGCATTATTTGCAAAGAGTTGGGATGATGGAAAATACACTCAAACATTGGAACCAAGAATACTGGGTGTGTATATACCTTTTAAAGAACAAAATGATTTCCCAATCTTTGATTCCATTCTTCCCGATCGTAATGCTTTAGAATTATTCAGGAAAAATAGATATTTAGGTCAAGACAGAGTTGGTGATACATCAAAATTGAGTTATGGAATAACATCTAAAATATATAACGATAGCTCTGAAATCTTTAGCTTTACTTTTGGTCAAACTCGATATTTTAAAGATCGAAGAATCCGTTTACCAGGTGACCCAACATCTGATCAGAATTCTTCAGCCTATTTAACCAATATGCAGTGGGCCATTAATCCAAAATGGAGAGTGCAACTTGGTCATGTATGGGACTCAGAGAATAATCAATCCATGAAGACCCAATTCGGGTTTCGCTATCAGCCTGAAGGATCAAAAATAATTAACTTTTCTTATCGTTATCGGAGAAATAACATCAAACAAGTAGATACCTCTTTCTCTTGGCCAATAAGAAATCAATGGAATATTGTTGGTCGCTACAATTACTCAATTGAAGATAAGAAATCACTTGAGCACTTCCTCGGGGTAGAATATGAGACTTGCTGTTGGGGTATACGTGCCATTTCTCGTAAACACCTAATGTATCGTAACGGTGAGAGTGATACCTCTTTTTCAATTCAATTTATTTTTAAAGGCTTAGGAGAAATAGGAATGCCTATAGAAAACCTTCTGGAAGATGGAATATTGGGCTATGATGTGTCATAAATTTAAGGTCGCATGAAAAGAAATCTAAAAATTATAGCTTATAGCCTTGTGCTGATGTCATCTCTTGCTGTTCCACAAACTAGAGATCTTGGTGGAACGGGTGAATTTATGGATAGTATCGCTGCAATTGTTAATGATGGGGTTGTATTGAGAAGCGAGGTTGAAACACAACTTGGAATGATCATCGCTACTTTAGAGAAACAAGGAGGCCAAATCCCACCTGTTAATACTATTAGAGAAGAAGTATTAGAGCGATTAATTGTTCAAAGGCTTCAACTCCAAAGAGCTGATCGATATGGGATCAGAGTCTCAGATGAAGCCTTAAATGCTGCTATAGCTAACGTGGCTAAAAACAACGATGTTAGTTTTGAAGAATTTCCAAAAATTTTGGATAAAGAGGGTATTAATTATAACGACTATCGCAATGAATTAAGGCAGCAGATAACCATTGAACAACTTCGTCAAAGAGAGGTAATCTCGAGAATAGCAGTTTCCGAGAGTGAATTAGATAATTTCCTTGTCTTTCAAAAAGATCAAGACAAGCTAAATTATGAATATGATTTATCACATATTCTAATACCCGTAAGCTCAAGGGCTGGAGATGGAGAAATTAATAATAAACAAGATTTAATTAATGAATTGTATGAAGAAATTATTGATGGTAAGGATTTTGATGATGTTGCAGTAGAATTCTCTAAAGGTCAACAAGCGTTGTCTGGGGGTCGGTTGGGTTGGTTGAAAGGGGAACAATTACCTGATGTTTTTGTGCAAGTAGCAAGTGAATTAAAAAATGGAGAATTAAGCTTACCATTTGAAACCTCTAGTGGCTTTCATCTAATTAAATTAAATGCAGTAAAAGGCAATGAGCCAATTTTGGAAGAACAAATTAAAGTTCGCCATATCTTAATCAAGACTAATGAAGTGTTGGATGATTCCGCTGCTGAAGAAAAATTAAAAACTATAAGACAACAAATTATTGATGAAGGTAATTTTGGTGCTGTTGCTGCTGCGGTGTCTGAAGATAGTGGTTCTGCTCAAGATGGGGGCGATATGGGGTGGGCAACTCGTGGTTTTTTCGTGCCTGAATTTGAAGAGATTGCTTACTCATTAGAAGAAAATGAGGTTAGTCAGCCATTTCGTTCACGCTATGGCTGGCATATCATACAATACTTAGGTAAGAGAATTTTTGATAACACGGAAGAAATTCAAAAAAGAAAGGCCATCTCCTCTATTCGAAACTCAAAACTATCCAGCGAAATAGAAATTTGGGCGAGCGAACTGCGTGATGAAGCATTTGTTGAAAAACTACCCTATAACTAATATCAAATTGCTTTCCCAAAAATGAACAAACCTTTTGTTGTAACTACAGGGGAACCAGCTGGAATTGGTCCTGATATCTCTCTCTCAATTGCTTGTCGAGATGATGCTTCTGATTTTGTTGTGTTTGGTAACTTAAGATTACTAGAAGAGAGAGCTCGTGTTCTGGGTCTCAAGTTGTCATTTATAGAATATGAACCTCAATTACAACCAATTGTTTTAGAGAAGAATCAATTACTGGTTCAAGATTTTAGTCTCATTCAAGAAGTCCAATGCAGTGATTTAAATGAAGCCAATAGCCCGTATGTGATTAAAATGATAAAAGAAGCCACTAACGGCTGCCTTAGAGGAGATTTTGCTGGCATTATCACTGGGCCTGTTAGCAAGGAAGTAATTGCAAACAGTGGTTTTGATTTCAAAGGCCATACAGAATATATTGGTAGCTTATGTAAAACATCACCCGTGATGTCCTTTATCTCAAATGATATGAAACTGGCATTAGCAACAACTCATGTTAGTTTAGAGGAAGTGCCCTCGCTTATTACTCAAGATTTGCTTATGAGCATCTGTGATATTATTTCCTTTGACCTTGATCAATATTTCGGCATATCAGAACCTCGTATTGCCATCTTAGGACTGAACCCACATGCAGGAGAAAATGGATTACTTGGTAATGAAGAAATACAAACGATAATTCCAGCAATTGAAAGAATGCGTAATAATGGTTTGAATATATTTGGTCCTTATGCTGCTGACACCGCTCTATTACAAAACAATGATATGGATATAACTGTCAGTCTTTTTCATGATCAAACCCTACCTCTTTTTAAGTATTCATACCCACATCTTGCTGCTAATGTGACCATGGGTCTTGGTATTATTAGAACATCGGTGGATCATGGTGTTGCCCTTGAACAAGCTGGTAGAAGAAATGCAAACAACCAAAGTCTAAATTTTGCAATGGATACGGCAAAAAAAATGTCTGCTTGTAATGTCAAAAATAAAAGTAACTAAGACGCGGAAGCGATTCAGTCAGAATTTCTTGCATGACAAGAATATTATCAACAAAATTATTAATGTCATCAGTCCAAAAATTGAAGATCATATTCTTGAAATCGGACCGGGTCATGGAGCATTAACCTATGCTTTATTAGATAAAGTCAATTTCATAGAAGTTATTGAAATAGATAGAGATTTAGCTAGATTAATGATTGAAGATCAACGGTCTGAAAAAATATTACTACATCAGATAGATGCATTGAAATATAACTTTAGCTCCAGCTATAATAATAAAAAAATTAGGCTGGTTGGCAACTTACCGTATCATATTTCGACACCTTTAATTTTTCATATCATTAAATATAATCAGTACTTCTCTGATATACATCTCATGCTCCAAAAGGAAGTAGCGGAACGAGTAGTTAGCCCGCCTAATTCTAAAATATATGGCCGATTATCAATTGCAATTCAGGCTCGCTGTAATGTTGAAAAATTTTTTGATATAAAACCAAATGCTTTTTATCCTGTCCCAAAAGTAATGTCTTCTATCATTAAACTGACGCCAAAAGCACCGCTTGAAGAACAAATTGATATTGAACTTAATAAAATCCTTATTGCTGCTTTTAACCAACGCAGGAAAAAAATAATTAACTCCTTAAATGGTCTGTTGACAATCGATCAAATTAAAAAAGCAAATATAAACCCTGAAAGCAGGCCTGAAAATTTGACTGTTAATGATTTTCTAAGCTTATCAAAAGCAAGGAACAATTGAATGAGCACATACGCCATCGGTGATATTCAAGGGTGCTTCGATGAACTTATTTTATTGCTAGAAAAGATTAATTTTAATGCTACGACTGATCATCTTATTTTTACTGGAGACCTTGTTAATAGAGGCCCTGATTCATTAAAAGTCTTAGAATATCTTTATGCAATTAGCGGATCAGTCATTAATGTGCTAGGTAATCATGATTTTCATCTTATAGCTCTAGCTTTAAAGAATGGAAATATTAAAACAAAAGATGAAACGCTAAAACCCATATTAGAGTCTTCAAAAAAAATTACTCTTATTGAATGGCTTCGCCATCAACCTTTACTTCATATTGATGAAGAAACAAATACAATTGTGGTTCATGCTGGTATCCATCCTCATTGGAACATTAATCAAGCGCAAGCTTATGCTCATGAAATAGAGGATATAATTAGTGTGCATCAAGCTGAGCGGTTTTTTAGCAAGATGTACACCAATGAATCATGGAAAAAAGGACTTGAAGGTACTGAGCGACATAATGCTCTTGTTAATACTTTTACCAGAATGAGGTATTTAACTAATAATGGGGTGTGTGATTTCAAACAAAAGAACTCACCCGATAAGGTCAAACATCTGATTCCTTGGTATGCATATCCAGAGAGGAGAATTAAGAAAAATCTTATAGTCTTTGGTCATTGGTCTACAGTTAATTACTTTCATGATCAGGGTGTTGTCTGTTTAGACGGAGGCTGTGTATGGGAGGGGCAACTAATTGCTATTGATCTTAGTGCGCCTAATGTGCCAATTAAAGTTGATAGCCTTAAATTGAAATAGGTGCTGGAATATGAGGATGGCATTGATAGTTGATTAACTCAAAATCATCATAGGCATAATCAAAAATAGAATCTGGCTTCGTCTTTATCCTTAATTTAGGCAAACTATATGGAGTTCTTGCAAGCTGTTCCTTAGCTTGCTCTAAATGGTTAAGATATAAATGCACATCTCCACCAGTCCAGATAAATTCACCTAATTCTAGGTCGCACTGTTGTGCCAACATGTGAGTCAATAAACTATATGATGCTATGTTAAAACCCAGGCCTAGAAATGTGTCACAACTCCTCTGATAAAGTTGACAAGATAGTGCGCCTTGAGAAACAAAAAATTGAAAGAAAGCATGGCAAGGTGCTAATGCCATTTTATGATTCATGACATTGTCTTGAGGTGAAATTTTTTCATCCGGCAAATCAGCAACATTCCAGGCACTCACAATAATTCTTCTTGAACTTGGGTTATTCTTCAATTGATCAACCACATTCTCAATTTGATCAATAGGCTTCCCAGTATTATGGTCTAGCCAGTGTCTCCACTGGTAACCATATATTGGCCCTAAATCACCAGATTCATCTTCCCATTCATCCCAAATATGTACGTCATTATCTTTAAGTTGTTTGTTGTCTGTTGAACCGTCTAGAAACCAGAGTAGCTCATAGACCACTCCTTTAAAAAAAATCTTCTTTGTGGTTAATATAGGAAAACCATCATTAAGATTAAATCGCATTTGGTGGCCAAAAAAACTACGTGTGCCTGTGCCTGTTCTATCCTCTTTTATCTGCCCTTCGTCGAGTATCTTCTGAAGTAAATCCAAATATTGTTGCACGAAAAGCTCCTTACCAATTAGAAAAAATGAATCTTTATTTTACCCTTAGTTTGTTTGCAATAATAATGCAAAAACCAAATATCATCATTGGGATTGTAAGTAAGTGGCCTAAAGTTAACCATCCCCCAAATAAATAGCCAATATGGGCATCAGGTAGCCTAAAGAATTCGATAAAGATTCTAAAACACCCATAAGTTATTAAGAACACTGCAGCAGGAAAGCCACTGGGTCTTTTCTTCTTAGTGTATAGCCATAAAATAACAAACAATAACAGCCCTTCTAGAGTTGCTTCGTAGAGTTGCGTTGCATGTCTTGGCGTTCCTTGAACTAAAAAACCAACAACAGAATCGGTTGGCCGTCCCCATAGTTCACCATTAATAAAATTACCTATTCTTCCTAACCCAAGACCTATAGGAGCCAAGGGTGCAACAAAATCAACAACTAAAACAAACGGTTGGTGAATGCGTTTTGATATTATCAACAGTGCACATAATACCCCTAATAACCCCCCATGAAAGGACATCCCTCCATTCCATAATTGAGGCAATGCTATCAACCATGACAATGGATCACTAAACAAATGTGCGGTGTCATAAAATAGCATATAGCCAAGCCTACCGCCTATAATCACACCAATAACAGAATAAAAAATTAAATCATCAATGTGGTCCTTGGATAATGGAGACCAATCTTGTTTAACCCTTATTCTCGCTAAGCTGAATGCAGCAATAAAACCTAACAGGTACATAATCCCATACCAAGCGATCGAAACTGGACCAAACTGAATTGCTATAGGATCAATCTCTGGATAAGCCAACATCAATCAATCCGTCGTCATTACCAAGGGATGATGCCTTTGTTATAATTGGTCGCTTTACCCCTGTTTTTCCTGATTGATTGTGGTGATATCTCTTCAATAACTTCTATCAAGCCAATCGCGCTTTCATCTGTTGTTATTACTCCAGGCCCTGCATAACCCGATGCACCCAGTAATTGAGTGTCAACCATCCCAGGAGCAATAAGTGCCGACATTACCCCTTTTGATTTCAAACTAACATTCATTGCTATCACCCCCATATTCAATGCTGCTTTACTCATTCTATAGAAATAAAAACGATCTGAGTTTCCTGTGATCTGCATGGATCCTAAACCGCTGGTCATTGACACTATTTTTTTCTGTTTACTCAGTGCAACATTGTCAGAAAATGCTTCGGCAACTTTTAACGGCCCATAAGCATTGACTGCCATAACCGTCTCAAAAGTTATTTGATCCAAAGAGCCAAAGGTCTGAGCTTCAACATCACCAAGAATGCCTGCATTATTTATTAGAACATCGATAGCAATGCCTTTATATTTTTTTGCCAAAGACTCAATTTGATCTAAATCAGTTACATCTAATTTTTCAATTGAAATGTTTGGATAATTACCGATCAGTTCCATCAAATCATCAGCGCGTTCAGGGCTACGACAAGTTGCTATTACATTCCATCCTTTAATGGCATAGTTTTTTGCTAAAGCTAAACCAATCCCTCGATTTGAACCTGTAATAAAAACAGTGGGATGAGTTTGATCATATGCTTTTGTATGATGTTGTTCTGCTTCAACAGTTGAAAAAGCAGTTATTAGGAAACTAAAACAAATGAGGCAGATTGTCTGTGCAATCGGAGATTTCTTCATTGGGCCGCTCCTTATCATGAGTTACCTATTGTAAATAAAAAATATAGTTTATATATAACTGTTTGTTGTTGAGTTATGAATTAGGTTCTACAATGGTAAGAAAGGAGAGAAATTTATGCCTACAAAAAGAAATTTGCTTTTATCTTGCCTGATCTTAAGCAATCTATGCAGTAATTCTCTATTAGCAAGTCATCATCATGACAGTGAATCTAATAAGCCAAGTGGAACAGGTCATTGTATTTATATGGCAGAAAACCCATTTGCAGGTGACCCTTATAAAGCTTGCAGAACCAATGTCTCAGAAGAGTTTTGTTTGAACTATTCTGAGGTCGGTGATGGCATGGTTGCTATTCTTGAGCCAGCCTATTCAGGAGGAGACTGCCCACGAGAAGAATCCATTGGTTCGTGTGAAAGAGGCGGATGGGAAGAAGTCTACTATCAAGACAGTAATCAGGGGCCCATGGGAGTGGAATTTGGTTGTAATTTCGCAGGAGACTGGATAGCGCCATAATTTAAACATTTTTGAATCCAAGAAAGGGTATTTTACGAAAAAAATACAAAGAGGGTCAAAAGGGTTTATTCCATGTCACAATGTCTGGGTAATATAACTGCAGTAAAAAAAGAACATTTTGTACCAATGAGTTCAGAGAATACTGATTCAATATTACAACTCATCGCCAAAGGTGAGGAGAGTGCTTTTAATTTGCTAATTGAAAAGTACGGCAATTTAGTGTGGTCCATTGGTAGAAAATTTCTGTATAAAGAATCAGATGTGGAAGATGCAGTGCAAGAGGTTTTTATTGCAATTTGGAAGGCAGCTGAAAAATTTGATCATACGAAAGCCTCAGAAGTTACTTTCATATCCATGATTGCTAGGCGGCGCTTTATTGATTATTTAAGAAAAGTGAGTAAACACAGAAACCTACAATCAATTGATAGGGACAATGGTCAAGAACTGTTTAAAGAATCTATTCTCAATCAATCCACTGATCTTCAGTTGATTAAAGATGCAATTGGTACTTTAGAAATAGAAGATCAAGAATTGCTCAAATTAAGTATATATCAGGGTTATAGTCACTCAGAGATTTCAAAACTTCTTAATATTCCTCTGGGAACAGTCAAGACAAGGATAAGAAGAAATTTAATCAAGCTTAAAGGTCTTTTTGATATCAAACAACGAGCAACTGTTATAGAACTGAACAATGCATAAAGAACAAATACAACTAGAAAGATTATTGGATTTACTGGTCTTAGAGGCATCTGTAAATTTGTCTCAACAGGAAAGAGAAGAATTAAACAGGCTATTAGATCTTTTTCCCGAATACACATCAGATTACTTTCATAAAACCACAGCTCTCGCTCAAGTTGGCTTCTATCTAGAAGATGATTTCAATAATGAGACTCTACCTGAGCATATTAGAAAAAAAACTCTTTATCGCCATAAAAAAGAACTGGGTCAATCAACCGTGACGGATTATTTGGATCACTTCATGAGAACATTGTTTTATAGGCCCCAATTCGCCTGGGCCTTAACAGTACTGATGACTATTGGCTTATCTTTCTCAATGATTGAGTTTAAAAATTATGAAAGTAACTTTAGATACCTTCCGTTGAAAAAAATAGTAATGGAAAAAACGGCAGATGATTTAATTCAATACCCATGGCACTCAAGGACGAACGACTTAGGACCAATCAATGGAGATATCGTATGGAGTGATCAACAACAAAAAGGGTTTATTAAAATAGCAGGCTTACCTATGAATGACCCTAATGAAAATCAGTATCAAATTTGGATTGTTGATCCTCTGAAGCATGGACAACCCGTCGATGGCGGTATTTTTGATGTGAATCGAACAGATAAAGCAATAATCATACCCATCAACCCCAAACTACCAATCTCTAAGGCAGTGGGTTTTGCAATAACTCTCGAGCAACCGGGTGGTGTAGTGGTTTCATCAGAACCTCTATTATTGACTGCACCAAAAGAACGCCCACAAGAAACCTTTCCCAAAGTTTGAATATAAAAATTTTACACTAACCCTAATCAAAGGGTTTAACACAGTGTCAATTTGGAAAAGTAGGCAGTTTTTCAGAATTGCTTAAGGGGAGAGCAACACATAAACTACCTACTTCAATATAATTTCGTTAACCCTTTCCTTTTAGATTTGGAATTTATATAAAAAGTGAAAATGTTTTTTAGAATTGTTGCAAAGCTCTCTCTGTTCTTAGTGATTCTAAGTTACTCTGCATTAGTCATATATGCTTATCTACCCCTAGAAACATCACCTACTAAAGACTTGGTTACTAAGGATGACCTTTTTATTAAGGTCAGTGACAATGATATTCGCTATAGACAATACCTCACACAAAAAAACAATAGCCCAAATCTAATATTAATTCATGGTTTTGGAAATAATTTACATTCATGGAGATCAATCACTCCTCTCCTTTCTGAACACTATAATATTTTTGCTTTGGATTTACTTGGATTTGGCTTATCAGAAAAACCGATAGATTATGACTACGGTAATGCTAATCAGGCTAAAACCATTGGAGAATTTGCTGATGCTCTGAAGCTTGATTCATTTATAGTGGGTGGCCATTCATTGGGCGGTGCCATTGGCTTACATGTTGCAAAGAATAACAAAAAAACCAAAGGTTTAATTTTATTCAATCCAGGCATTATCAATACAGGTGTGCCTGAGTTTGCACGATACATTAACTTAATCTTTCCCTTTGCAAGGGTTTCAGCAAAACAGTTTGCCAATAGAGCATTTAGAGAACAATTTTTAAAACGCTCTTATTATAATCCATCAATTGTCAATGAGCAGGTCATGGATGAGATCATGATGGGATCGAAGACTGAAGATTATCTTCAAGGAACAAGCAGTATGTTAGGTAAGTTTTATACTGCGAATGAAGCAGAGTTGATGGATCAAGTAAGTACTCCCACACTGATAGTTTTTGGAATTGAGGATAGGAACAAATCAATGGAAGAAGCCCTTCAACTAAAAACCGGCTTTAAAAATAGTAAATTACAATTGATTAAAGATGCTGGTCATTATGTTCATGAGGAATCGCCTGCATTAGTTTCTGAAAGTATCATCAGAGAGATGTCTTTTCTAACTGAACGAGGCTAAAATTATTCTATGTCTAAAATTGTCCAAGCCGAAATCGAACACCTAAGGGAAGTATCAAGACTCTTTAACCTCTATAGAATATTTTATAAGGAGAAAGATGACCTAGACAGTGCAAAACAATTCATTAAACAGAGACTAGAAAATGGTGATTCAACAATCTTTATCTCAATTAATGATGATGCAAGCCTGAACGGTTTTGTTCAACTTTATCCATCGTTTTGCTCAGTGAGCATGATACCGATTCTTATTCTTTATGATTTATTTGTTGACCCCGATATAAGAACTAAAGGGATAGGTAGGTCTCTAATGAATAAGGCTGAACAATACGCCCAAGAGAATGGCTTTAAGCGATTAGAACTGTCAACTGCAAAAGATAACTTTATCGGTCAATCTCTTTATGAGTCTTTGGGTTATGAAGTTGATGATGAATTCCTTCATTACAGCTTAGAGATTAACAAGAATTAAATTGTTTTAATCAACCGGGGTCAGGCATTCCTGATCTTACACGTTCCCTATTTTGCTGCTCCCTTAAAATTCTTTGGCTTTTTTCTGCCATGGCTTCTTCTTCTTCACTCGTATAGCACACCTTTTTTTTAAGTCTGCTTCCAGAGACTGAAACTTGGCGACAAATTTTATTGTCTTTTTTTGCCTCTGCATTTGCTTGGCTTGGGTTATTATTGTTATTGATATTTTCCTGTACTTCTTGATTTGCAACGCAACCAATAAGTAAGAGGAATATAGGGATAAATTTTAAGTAAATTTTCATATCTTATGGTATCAAATTAAACCTCTTTCAGGAAGATAGATGAAATTCAGCAACCCCACCAAAACTTCTTTTTGGAACTGCAAAACCAGTGTCAATTGACCCAACTACTTTTCCATCTAAACTAACTTTTAACATGATTCCTGAAAAGATGTTTGCAGTAAAAAAATGTTTGCCATCAGATGACGGGGTTATTTGGGCAATACCCCATCCATGTTCATTCAAGTCTATGGTTTGAATCACATTGCCCTCCTCATCTAGGATTTCAATATAGTCACCGCGTGAATGCAGTAATCTACCATCAGATAAATAATTGATTGCAATGGCTACTACCCTATCTGTTAAATCACCTGGCAGGACCACTAGATCTTCCATTTGTTGACGATTCACAATATCGTAACGCATTACTTTTTTCCCTATTTCAGTGGTGTAGGTGATGAATCGTTCACTGGGATGCATAGATGAATGCGTTACCCCTTTAAAATGATGGAACTCAGGAGAATAAGCTACATCATAAACATCAACCAAATCTAAATCTGAATTAAACTTATGTATATTTGCATAACCCAATAAATCAAGTCCAGGTAGACGCTTCATGTAACTCCCTGGGTATGGAGTATTCCCAACGAGGGCTTCACCTAAATAGATATTGCCGTCTTTATCAAATGTTGCATTTGAAAATGCACGATCTCCAAAATGATGATATGGCAGCTGTTGACCATCTGGAGAAACCCTCACAACA
>Ga0209752_1000686_pt1 | contig 16475 bp, 23 predicted proteins | sample METZYME_3_250m_FD_187548 | JGI IMG/M metagenome (GOLD analysis project Ga0209752, IMG submission 187548) | Marine microbial communities from oxygen minimum zone in mesopelagic equatorial Pacific - METZYME_3_250m (SPAdes) (version 2) | ecosystem: Environmental > Aquatic > Marine > Oceanic...
ATTGAATCGTTCAGGATCATTATTAGTATCGCATCCTAGATTACCTATAGGACATCCCTTTAGAGAATCAGTAATATATCTTTATGACGAAGCTCCCCAAGCAACCCTTGGTATTATTTTAAATTACAAAAGTACTTTTTCTGTTAAAGACCTTTGTAAATCAAAAGGCATTATGTTCAACGATGGAAGGCCTAAAGTTTTTAAAGGTGGGCCAGTTAATGAACAAGCATTAGTAATGTTACATTCAACCGAATGGAGTTCTGATCATACTCACGAAGCAGGAAGTAATTATAACATAAGCAGTGACGATAAGATGTTTGAAAAACTAGCCTCAGGTGATACTCCTCTTTTCTATAGAGTATTTGCAGGTATTTGCACTTGGGGACCTGGGCAACTGGATATGGAATTAAAAGGTAAACGCCCTTACCGACCAGAAAATTCTTGGTTATTAGGACAATCAAATAACGACATAGTTTTTGGCTATGAAGCAGACGAGCAATACAAGAGAGCAGTAAATTTATGTAGTAAACAAATGATAGATCAGTATTTTTAAACTGGTCAGTTTCGGATCAATAACCTATCAATAAATATTTATATGAAATCTTATACGAAGTTTAAATTAATTTCCATGTTAGTTGGACTAGTATGTTTTTTTAGTACAACAATTGCATATGCTGATTTAGAAGTAAACACAACCATGCATACTCCTCCACATAATAATTATAATTCCGGAGGACAAGACGCCAGCGATCACGATACACAACCTGTACCACAAGAAGCACAGACTGAGCCCAAAGGGTTTCCAGAAGTTGCAGTAGATGAAGAAATAGCTGTTCTTTTTCTATCTAGATGTGGTCCTACAGAAGCAATAGCAAGATTTTTACAGGTTCAGTTTGGTGAAATTCCGTTTCTACAAGGAATTGCCTTTCAACATAGCCCAAGTGGTGCTATTTATGAAGGTAAAATTATGATAACTATGAATCCTGCAACAAAAACTTATACAGTTAACTTTGTAATAGGAGGCATGACTTGTATGATAAGTAATGGTGCAGAACTTAACGTAGCTGGAGGACCTGGACCCAGGCCAGAAGAATAATCAGGAAAGTTTACGTTTATAGACTAAATTAGATATATACTTTAGTTGCCAAGTTGTAAGGAGACAGGAAATTAAACACTTACTATTAGTATTACTGGTAATTTTTCTAACGGCAGGATGCCAAACTACACAAGCCCAAGTAGAAGATACATTACCAAAATCTGAAGCAGTACCAACACCCCAACCAAAATCTGAAGTAGTACCTGCACCTAAAGGTTATGAAGTAGGCGAGACAGTTATGCTACCGTACTTTTGTTCTACAGAAGAAGTTGTAGATAAAATTATGGGTGAAGCAGCTATTTCTACTAAAAGAGGAAAGGGTATGTTAAAACTTATGATGGACATGCAACAGTGCGTGTGGTTTGGGCGTAACTTACCTGTAATCTTACTTCAATCGTACAAATATCATGAAGACATAGTCGGTCTTAAAGGATACGTATGGAGAGTTCATATTAAAGACTCTCCTAATGCTGTTGGATTTGCATGGATAAACTCGACAAAACCTAAAGGTAGCCAATCAGACGGCGGAGTACAGGTACAGCCTGGAACAAAAGTACAAACTAAAAAAACAGTAATATGTGGAGAAATTAACACTTTAATAGCCAACTTGTATAAAAACTTTGGAGAAGAACCTCTTTTTATAGGTGAAGATAAAATAACTTTAAACAACGGAACTACAACAACTATAATGACAGGGTTTTTTTACAATGTTAATACTAAATCTTTTACAGTTGTAGAACAAATGCCGGGTAACAAACAATTATTATGTGTTATTGGAACCGGAGTCTTAAACAAAATTAATAATGAAGCACTTAAAAAAATTGAAAAAGAAAAATTAGGTCCTAAGGGAGAAGGAGATGGCAAAAAACTATGAGCGTATTTTATACAGTATGGTATAAATTGTTTCTCGAACATCCTAATGATACAGACAATCCACAAGGATATTGGGCTCACGGAAGATTTAGCATAATTAATTCTTTTAAAGGGATAGTAGCTATGCTAGCAGGTATTGGACATGGAATACTTCCTATTTTATTTCCATTTACTACATCGACGTGGATCATTCGTTCTTTTGTTAAACTTGTAAACTCAGATAGACATAGAAACGAAATGAGAACTTACATATCTAAAGAACTAATTAAAGACCTAACTAATCAAATAAAAAAAGGTTAAGGCATTTTAAACGGAGCATGCACTGTGAGCTCAAATATATTTCACTTAGCAATTGAAGCAGGTGATTTAGAACTAGCAATACATTTCTATATAAATGTATTAGGTTGTAAATCATGTAATACAGAATTACCAAATTGGGTTGATATTAATCTTTGGGGCAACGAACTTACTTTACACGCAAGCAATCCTAAAAAGAAAAAGGAACATGAAGACTTACATGATGTCGATATGGGACAAGTTATTGTTCCTCATTTTGGAGTACATTTAGACAGAGCTTCATTTGATAAACTTAAATTCAACTTAAAACAACATAAAATTGAATATGTTAATCCACCATATATAAGATTTAAAGACACAACTTTAGAACAAGAAACATTCTTTATCAAAGACCCTCATTGTAATATTATTGAAATAAAGACTATGACTGTTGAATATCCTTCAGTTGATTTTTCAAATTGGGGTCATGCAACTATTGATATGGAATAACAAAAAAAGTAAACTACCCATAAAATACACTAAATACGACGAATGATTTGGTACCTCATTAATTAGGAGGGAAATAATTATGTTAAAATCGTTTTGGTGGAATAGAGACTGGGCCCTGTGGGCTTGGGGTGGTCTTATTCTACTCATAGGATCGTTGTGGTTACAAGTGCAAATGACTGTAGCTATCAACCAGTGGTATGGTGTATTTTATGATCTACTGCAAAATGCAGGAGATTATGTAGATAAGTCTGACGAAGGTATTAGTTTATTCTTTAGTCAGCTTATTTCGTTGAAGTATACATTAAGCGGCTTCAATAGTGAAATTGCTACAGTATCTTTTACTGAGATTGCATTTCCATATGTTGCATTAGCTATTTTTACAGGCTGGTTTGCAAGAATTTATGGACTGCGATGGCGACAAGCTATTACATTTGGTTATATACCTCGATGGCGAGCTGTTGATGGTGAAATAGAAGGTGCATCACAACGTATACAGGAAGATTGTAATCGATGGGCTCGGATTATTGAGTCATTAGGATTACAAGTTGTCCGCGCAGTGATGACTTTGATTGCATTTATTCCTATCTTGTGGGGATTCAGTGACAAGGTAGACTTACCTATCATTAGAGATATAGAAGGTTCATTAGTATGGGCTACGTTGTTAGTATCTGTAGGTGGTATGTTTATCAGTTGGTTTGTTGGTTGGAAACTTCCTCACTTAGAATATAATAATCAAAGAGTAGAAGCTGCTTTTAGAAAAGACTTAGTACTAGGCGAAGATGATAAGGTTAACTTTGCTAAACCCGAAACACTAGGTGAACTATTTACAGGCATTAGATATAATTATCATAGACTGTATTTGCATTACGGATACTTTGATGGTTGGGTATCAATATATGACCAGTTTATGATTATTGCACCTTACATAGTAATGGGTCCAGGGTTGTTTACAGGAATGATTACTTTAGGTGTTATGGTACAAGTTAGTAATGCGTTCAGTCGAGTGCATGGAGGTTTTGCATTGTTCTTACATAACTGGACAACAATCACAGAGTTACGTTCGATATGGAGACGTCTGCATGAATTTGAAAAGAACATAGAGAGGTTTGAAAAATGAGTGGAGAAACAATATTACTAGGTACAATTGGTTTATGTCTTATTGGACTTATACTTTGCGCCCATTGGCTTGATCGGCGTATTGTTCGAAAGATTGAAGCGTATGAAGAACGTATGGTTGAACAAGGCATATATAAAAGACACTTTACAGAAAATACCAAAAATTAAAGGCTATACTTCAACCTTAACTTAATTGTTAGGGTTGAAGTTTCTAAATATTACTTGACAAATGTTAATTTCTTTGTTATAGTTAAGCTATGACAATGCATCTAGTAAAGGGGCTAAGTACCCTCAACACCAAAAGACCTAAGTCTAAACGTAAGCATCCGTCTCACTATGAGTTTGGTTGGCGTAAGCATAATAAATTATTAAAAAGGTTACGTACATATACGTTAACCTTAGAGGAATATATAGATTATGTTCACGGTGAATCTAAGCCAAAAAGGATAAAAAAGTATCCTACTAGTGGGAGTGTAGTGTCAACGGCTAGCACGTCGGTCTCCAAAACCGAAAGTGGCGGTTCGAATCCGTCCACTTCTGCCAACACTGATTGGTCAGCTGGAACTAAAAACTGGCAACAAGCACAAGAACGTATTGAAATAAGTAAACAGTATACAATTGTACCTGCATATAATAAAGGTCCATATATGGTTGTCTCTAAGAACGAATTAAAAACTGCAGGTAGAAAAGTTTAAATGAATATATATACTGTTAATGATCGATCAAATGATTAAATTTGCTGAAGCAGAACGAAAGTATTGGGAAGAAGTACGTATCGAACAGAAAGAATTATCTGAGTTAGATTTACATGGTATTCCTATACACGATGCCTGGACAACTTTTAAAGAATTTGTTAACACTTGCTCACGATCAAATTGTAAAAAAGCACGAATTATAACTGGTAAGGGAAAAATACGTGAAGAATTTGAGCATTGGGTTACTAGCAATTCTAAAATAAGAAGTTGTATTTTAGAAAAAACAGGCGGTAGTTTTATAATCAAATTTATTAAGCCACTATAGCTCAGAAGGTAGAGCACCTCACTTGTAATGAGGATGTCCCGGGTTCGATTCCTGGTGGTGGCTCCAGTAAGGTCCGTTAGTGTAATCGGTTAACACGCTAGCCTGTCACGCTGGTATTAGGGGTTCGAGTCCCCTACGGACCGCCATTTAACCATCAAGTCCGTCATCTTTTCTACTACCATAATCAGTACTATCTTCATCTAATCTTCTTTTAATTTTTTCATCGTATGTAGCAGCCACTAACGCACACACTGCTAACATTGGTATAACATATACCATTTTTTCAGTTGTATAAGCTATTATATATGTTGGTACAAGTATAATTAGTGCTTTATATATTATTGACTTAATCATAACAACTTATTAAACAATGCTGATTGTTTAATGCTGTTTAGTTTTATATAACCGAAACCTCTAATATTTTCTGGTTCCTTTGCTAAATCTACTATTCTTTCATAATTACTTTCTTTTATTTCACTAAACCATTGATAAATTAAAAATATATAGTGATCTCGAATCTTTCTTTCAAGTTTACGTTCATAAGAATAACCTAATAAATCAAATTTTGTACCACGTAATTTTTTACCATGCTTTAACATATTAAAAAATACTTTAGTGTATTTTGGTAATCTAGTTTTTCTTTTAGATTTACGTTGCCACGGTAAACTCATATGAAAATTAACTCCTTTAATTTCATAAAAATCATTGTTAAATCCATTTAAAGTTTCACTCCAAAGGCGAGCAACTTCATATTCATCTTTATAAGCCATCAGCTTATATAAATTTTGCATAACTGCATCTGAAAACTCTGTTTTATTTAAAGATGCATCTATAGCTTTTGCCTTTTTAACTAAATTAAGATATTCTTGTGCATAACTAGTACCTTGATATTTTATAAGCCGCATAAACCTATCATTAAACGCTCCGGTAGCTGTTTCAACGGGGGTAAAATCTATTGCTTTATTTATTTTTGCAATACCTTCATCTGTAGCAAGATATCTACCAAAGAACCAAGCCTTTTTATTTACATCTACCATTGTACCATTTACTTCTATAGCTTCCATCATAGACGATTCTCGCAAAGGTAATAACCCTTTTTCATAAGCATTACCTAACATTAACATGTTAACCATTAATGTATGACCAGTTAATTTTTTAGCATAAGTTGATGCGTCGAAAGAGTATACTTCTTTGCTATATTCTTCTAGTAATTCTTCTGCTTTACTAACATCAAACTTCCAATTTCTATCTTGAATATATTCTCCTGTATTTGATGGTTTAGAATTAAGTAAGGTAACTGTTTCATTACCTATATAACGCATTGCATCTGCACTAGAAGTGACTTGGGGATCTGCACCTACAACTAAATCTGCTGTGCCAGGATACATTGCCCCTTGTGCATTTTTACCAAAACTTAACAAAGAAGTAACTGCTCCATATTTTTGTGCTAGGCCTGTTTGATCAGTAGCAACAACTTTCATACCATCTATATGAGCTGCTACACATAACATCTGACTTAAACTAATAATGCCAGTGCCACCTATACCAGCAAGTAAAATATTATATCTTTCTCCAGTTTTAAACTTCCAGGTACCTAAGTTAGATCCCTCTTTAAATTCAGGTAACTCAACATCAACTACTGGCTTTGAAATTCGTTTACCTTTAACTGTTATAAATGAAGGACAGTATCCTTGTAAACAATCATATGAATAATTACAATTATCTTGATCTATTTGACGTTTTGTTCCTAGTTCTGTTTTAACAGGAACCACACTTAGACAATTAGACTTAGTGGAACAGTCTCCACAATCTTCACACACTTCAGGATTAATCCAAACCCGTTCAGCTGGTACCTCTTGTACATTACGCTTGATTTCTCTGCGTTTTTCTGTTGCACATTGTTGATCATATATTAATACTGTAGTACCTTTTGCTTTTGTTAATGCAGTTTGCACTTTAGTAAAATCTTTTTTAGGATATACCTTTACTTCTTTAGGCAACTTTCCTTGTAATTGTTTTTCGTAAACAGTAACAACAGAAACATCCGTAACTCCTTCTGCTAATATTTGTCGACAAAGAATTGGTACTGTTAAGTCTCCATCTATTTGTTGACCTCCTGTCATTGCTACTGCATTATTAAATAATATTTTATATGTGATGTTAGCATCAGTTGCTACCGCTTGTCTTATAGCAAGAATACCGCTATGAAAATATGTTCCGTCTCCTAAATTAGCAAACACATGATCTGCTTCATTCCATTCGTATTGTCCTATCCAATTAATACCTTCCCCACCCATTGGCATTAATGTAACAGTGGGTCTACTTGGAATTAAATGTGCTATATAATGACAACCTATTCCCACTAATGCTTTACTACCATCTGGTAATGCAGTACTTGTATTATGTGGACACCCACTACAATAATACGGATCTCTATAATTTAAAGAAGGTATATTATCATAGTTATTTTCAAATTTCTGATCTAATAATGTTAATATTGCCTTTGCAATGTCATAACTATCTAAATCCATACATGGTGATAATAAATCCTTACCATGTATTAATGGAGATTTATTATAACTATACATCAATTTATAAAGTTGATCTTCTACAAGAGGAGATTTTTCTTCGACAACTAAAATTTTTGAAGGACTATGGGCATTACAAAACTTTGATATCTTTTCTGTTTCTAATGGATATGCACAACCTATTTTAAGTATACTAATTCCTTGTTCTTCTGGTACTATATTGTATCGTTGTAATGCTGTAAGCACATCTACATAACTTTTTCCAACTGCAATTATACCTAACTTCTTTTCTGGTGCGTCATGCGTAACTTCATTAAACTTATTATGTTTTAAAAACTCCTGAACAGCAGGTAATTTTTCTTCATATAATCTAGGTTCAGGATCAAAGCGAGAAATTTCTGGCCAACGACTACTTACATCAAAATTCTTTTTGGGTATGATAGGATCCCAGTCTTCTAAATCTACATCAACAGATTGATATGCATCTGCCAAATTGGCTATAATTTTTACACATACAAATAAACCACTATAACGTGATAATTGTATACCTAGCAAACCTAACCGCATTACATCCTCAACTGTTGCAGGTGTTATAACAGGAATATGCCAACTAGCAAATGTTGGCCCAGTTTCGTGAGGAAGGGTAGAACTTTTTGCAGAATGATCGTCTCCTGCAAATGCTAAAACACCACCATACTTTGATGTACCAAAATAACTTGAATGTTTAAATTGATCTCCACTACGATCTACGCCGGGACCTTTGCCATACCAAAAACCAAAAACGCCGTCTACTTTGGACGGCGAAATAATACCTAGTTGTTGGCTACCTTGTACTGCGGCCACTGCTAAGTCCTCGTTAACTGCGGCCCTAAATCGTATTTGATTTTCTGATAATATCTTATTTTGTGATAAAAATTCTTTATCTAAATAACCTAACGGTGAACCCCTGTAACCACTTACATAGCCAGCCGTTCTTAATCCATTTCGTCGATCAAGTTCTCTTTGCAACAAAGATAATTTAACAATTGCTTGAATTCCTGATAAAACAAAATTTCCATCAAAACTAATATACTTTTCACCGAGGCTAAACATTATACTTATTTAAGACATCATTAACTAGTTAATAAAGTAGTAGTTTTTAAGATGAATGTTTTAAGTACGTTATTAAATTTTCTCTATCTTCTTTCTTCTTAAGACCTCTAAATGGCATTCTATTTTTAGGTATAAAAGATTTAGGATTTGTTAAAAATGCATCAAGGTTATCTTCAGTCCATCGTAAACCTTGTCTATTACGTAAAGCATCACTATATCTAAATCGTTTAACAATAGCAAACTTTCTCATAATAATACCTTTAAGACTAGGACCCATTCTGTTTGCTTCTAACGAATGACAAACTTTACACTTACTATTAAATATTTTTTCACCCTTCTTTACCTTTTCATACGTTTGAGTATCTAACGCTGAGCCAGCTAAAACATAACCACCAGTAGCTATTATTATACAGGCTAGGATAGATACTAAAAAAATCTTATAATTCATTTGTTACTCCTTAATAATTATAATAAAGTCCGTTCGGAACAATAACATAATGTATTGCTAATACTATTCCTACTGAGACAATCAAACCTATCATCATCTTAAGAAAATCTCGACCAATGATAGGAAACACATACTTAAATTTATAATTTTCCATAATAGATGATATTGCAAGTTCCCGACCACATAATAATCCCACAAATACCCATGTAGTGCTCATAGGTATATCATTATATTCTTTAAAGAACAGCAATATAAATGCATACACTAAATTAATTAACGTTGCTGAACGAACATATCGAGTACCAGTCTTTTCTAAAACAATCTCTTGAATTTTACCACCCTTTTCATAAAGGGTATATCCTAAAAATCCTACAAATACTACAGATACAAACACCATCCATTCTATCGATAACGCTCGTGGTAAGAAAACAGCAACATTCGCTATATCATGAGACAACCACGTGTACCATAAAAATGCTGTTGTACCCCACTGAGCTACACGCCAATATTTTTTATGTTTAGATGGAACTTTATCTGCTTTCTCATCTATTAACCGTTCAATAACAATCCATAAAACATAAGCTATTACAGCCGCCAAAGCATAACCCATAATAGATTTAACTAGCATCTTTTCTAAAACAAATGTACTAGCAAATGCAGATAAAACTAAGAAACTTGTTGAAACAGGTACACCTACTCGTGTTAGCAATAAAAGTACTGCTGGAGCACAAGCATGATACCATTGTACTTCTTGGAAGGGTATTTGATTTAATCGTCCAAACGATATATCTCCGCTATTTACATACCAACCATACCACATAGTAAACAATAAAACTGACGATGCAGCTAACCACATTGTTTGCCATTTAAAACGATTTGAATTGGATGCTATCCAAGGACCTAAAGTTTGTACACTATCATTAGCAACAACAGAATATGCTGCCAACATAAAACCTAGAACCATATAAAATGGTGCAAGTGCTTCCATGCTTCTCCCTCTTACAGACGTATTTATTTACTAAGAAATTGTATTATAAAAAAATAGAAAAGTCAACATTTTTCTCGTTCAGCCATATGCTTAGCCATTGCTTGTACTACACAACTAGCAGTTTTAGTGAATAAAAATGGAAATATGGAGTGGATAATTGCTACTACAAATAACAATATAAATGTAAAACTAAATCTTAGAGCCGCTAGCATATGTTGAAAATATGTTTCACCCACTTCTTTAGGATGCTTAGTAAAAATATTAGCCATTAGAATAATAACAATGTAATGTTATATATTTATTATATGCTATATTTTGTTTTTATTGTCTTGATTTAAAAGAGTATTATAAGCAACTGTGCCGCATTTACAAGAACAAAGCCAACCTATTTCTCCATTTAAAATTGGATAATATTTAGGATCTAGCCAATAAACTGCCATGTTTGGGTCTACTTCCCTTTCACAAATAATACAATTAGTTCTCGAAATCATTGTATAATGAGTATTTGGCTGTTAATTCTTCTCCTACTTGTATTTCTTGCATTGTTACGAGATATACAACAGGAATTTGATGCCAAAATCCTTTTAAAGTTTTACAATTTGGTTCTTCTGAATGATTATAAAAAGCACCTAAAGCAGTTCTTATATAGCCATGTGGGAAATTTTTATTAGCAATATGAACTATCCCTAGAACTGTATTGTTTTCAAACGCATGAGTTGCAAATAAACCTAATCCTTGTACATTAGATTTATCAATCGTTAAGCCATCTGGTAAAGGTCTATACATCTTATCTTAACCAAGCAATTTTTTTACCTAATTTTTTACGCTCATCGTATTCTTCTTTACTACTAGGATATCTCCAGGCCCAAATTGCAACACAAGCCATAGCAATACCTGACCATAAAACTGCATTAACATTACTAGTTAACCAATAAGTAATAATTAAAGTACTAGCCATTACAGCTATCATAGAATACTTAGCATAATTTGGAAACACTCTATAATCATACCAATTAGTTAAGAATGGACCAAAGTACTTGTGATTAAAAATCCAATCGTGCCATTTCTTACTAGACTTTGCAAAACTATAAGCTGCTATAACTAAAAATATCGAAAAGGGTATACCTGGTGTTACTACTCCTACATAAGCTAAGCCTACGCAAAACATACCTAACGAAAACCATAACGCTCTTTTTATTGTCCACTTTTCTTTTAGTGGTTTCATATGTTTATCCTCTGGTCCATAAATTCGTAAATATTTTTCACGTTCCGACTTGCGTATTTTTTCTAAATCCGCTTGGTGGCATTGTTTACGATCTGAATATTCTGTTTTCATTGGTGGAGCTGACAGGGATCGAACCTGCGACTTCCTCCGTGCAAGGGAGGCGCTCTCCCAGCTGAGCTACAGCCCCCAATGGTGACCCCTAGGGGACTCGAACCCCTGTTGCCGGCGTGAAAGGCCGAAGTCCTAACCACTAGACGAAGGGGTCTAATACTAGCCATGTAATAGTTGTTGTGCATGTGCTTGTATGTCAGCCATTAAATATTTAATTCGTTCTTTATGGATAGGTTTACTTACTTTTGCATCTGCTTGATGTCTACTAACAAGCTCTTCTAATGTAATTGACTTTCGATGCATTACTCTTATAACCTTAATAAAATCGTCTACGCTGTGGTATTTGTAAGCCATTAGTTAACTCCTTCTACACCCAGCCAATGTCTCCTGTTTTTGCTGGGTTTGCTTTGTTGTATATATGTTTAAAAGAACAGTGAGGACAAAAAAGTTTTTTAGGCGACCATTGATCCGATGCAGCAATACTCCACCATCCTGAACAAGAGTCACATGTAAAATGCCATATAATCTCTTTAGAGTTCCGGCAGGGCTTCAGAGATATGTTGTCGTAGCCTCCCATTGTTAATAAATTTGAGAAACGTTATCACATAGTCCTAACTTTTTTGCTTCTTTCGCACTAAGCCAAACATCGTGCGGTGGAAGAAGATACTCACGAATATCCTTTTCTTTAAGACCTGTACATTTTTTGTAATGATTAATCATTCGTTCTGTTGTTAATTCCAATTCTCTTACCCTAGCAAATAACTCATGTTCTTTTCCTATGCTTCCCCAAGAATATTGATGTGATAGTATAGATGTATTTGGCGTTAAAACTCGTTTACCTTTTGTTCCTGATATAAACATAAGCAATCCGCACGAAGCAATCATTCCTAATCCTACTGTTTTAATGGGTATTTTTGATCCTTTCATAACATCTACTAGTGCAAAACATGCATTAAGATCGCCGCCACGAGAACAAATTCCTAATGTTAGTTCTTTTGGTTTTTTATCTTTTAGATTAGAACTTAATATCCAATCTATTAAAGGGCTCATTGAGTCTACTGTAACATCACCCATAAACACACACATTCCGTTCATTAACAACTCTATTTTAGGTAGCATCATTTCCATCTGCGGTCCAGGACCTGGTTGCTGAGCTTCATCAGTCATAATTTTTTCTCCATTTCATGTAACTTATTTAACCTTATTAAAAACATCAGTTAATGAAGTTACTAGTTCGTGTAACATTGAATCTGTATGCAGAGGGGTGGGTGCTATTCTTAATCTCTCAGTTCCTTTTGCAACTGTAGGATAATTTATAGGTTGAATATAAATTCCATGCTCAGTTAATAATTCATCACTCATTGCTTTACAACGAACAGCATCACGTACCATGACAGGAACAATATGCGTACAAGCACATTCTAAAACTTCTATGTTTACTTCAGCTAACATTGATTTTAATTTAGTTGCACGTTCTTGATGTTGTTCTCTAAGTTCATTATGATCTTTTAAATATTTTATAGACGCTAATGCTCCAGCACAAATTGCAGGCGACATACTAGTTGTAAAAATAAATCCACTAGCTACTAAACGAATAGCATCTATAACAGTGTCGTCGGCTGCTATGTAACCACCTTGTACACCAAAGGCTTTGCCTAATGTTCCATTAACAATATCTACTCTATCTTGAAGTCCTAAAACTTCTAAAAATCCTGCGCCAGTTTGACCATAAAGACCAACAGCATGAACTTCGTCTATATAGGTTATAGCTTTATACTTGTCAGCAAGATCACAAATTTCACGCATAGGTGAAATATCACCATCCATACTATAAACAGATTCAAATACAATGCATGGTGTTTTACCATTCTCAACAGCTTCTTGTAATTTTGCTTCTAAATCATCCATATCATTATGTTTCCATACAGCTTTATCTATTCCACTATGTATGATACCCATTATTAAAGAAGCGTGATTCATCGAATCACTTAAAAACACAACATTAGGAACAATTTTACTTAAAACAATAAGAGTCCATTCGTTTGCTACGTAAGCACTTGTAAATAATAACGAACCTAATTTTTTATGCAGTTTTGCTAACTCTAACTCTAAAGAAACATGATATTGGGAAGTTCCGCTAATATTACGAGTTCCTCCAGAACCACTACCTGTTTGATCGAGTGCAGTATGCATTGCATCAATTAAAATATTACTTTGTCCCATACCTAAGTAATCGTTTGAACACCAATTAACTATTTCTTTAATGTTATATGGGCCATACCAGATGCTACGAGGAAAACTTCCTCGCTCTCTTAAAATATTATTAAAAACTCTGTATCTTCCTTCACTTTTAAATGAAGATATAGTCTCTTGAAAGGGTTTTAAGGATAACATAATGTACTATTTATTCGGTAAGGTTTTGAGGTTTATCCAAAAAGAAACCGATAAACAGACATTATTATTATAGATTGAATAAATAACATTGTTCAACAAGGACTTATGGGGAACCTAAACCTCGTAGCCCATAGAACGGCACAATAGGAGAAAAACAAAATGGGACGACCACTACCAAAGAAATTCTTCGGAGCAACCGGGGATAACACACAACCAACTATACCTGCAAGGGTAAAAATTGGGAGCAATGGCGCCGCCGAGGGATATATCCTTCAGCAGAAAGCCAATAATAAATTTAAAGTAAAAGAAGGGTCCAACGAGGGAGTTTGCCAATTGGTAGACAAAGCGACGGGTTCTTTAGCTGCTGATGAATTTAATATTACAGGCATTATTTCGCCAGGCGGCGGAGCAGTTAGGATTAAAAAAATCACAAGACACAAGGCTACTGATTATTCCAATAATCGATATACTTGGGCTGTAGAAGATGATTCTACTGCTTCGATTCTAAGATTAACTGCATTATAATAGTGCTTTTTTTGGAATGGTGTTAAGATTAACCCCTAGTATATTACTATACTAGGGGTTTTTTACTACTATAATTTATTATAAAGGGCTACGCCCCTTTTTTATACCTATGTACTGGATGTTTATGTCATTTATACTTACTCTCTTTGTTAATAGTCCTAGTTTGTGTAGCCTATCTAATATTTATTTCTTAAGTAATATTTGCAATGCCTAATTGAACGACATCATCATATCCATATTTCCCAAAACCAAAAAAGTTAAAAGCAACACAATATCGTTCAATGTCACTTTCATTAGGATATACTTCATGTCGTAACAAAGACGGAAATAGAATTAATAAATTATCCTTTGGTTTAAGAGCATGTCCTTGAACATTATATATTGTATTATTTTTACCTTTAAAAGGAACTAAAACAGTATCAGTAAATATATTATAATGATTTTTATCTTTAAGAAACAATATATCACCTGAGTTTTTTTCAGTTTGAATATATAAAATTCCACTAAACATAGAATTGCCATGAAAATGTGCTCCGGCCTCGTCTCCTTTTAAATGCTTTACTGACCAACTATTAGTCATTTGAAAATCTATTGACTCGTCTATATCTAATATACTGTAAAGATATTCTCGCGTTATATCTGTGATTGATTTCTTAAGAGGGGCAAGTACAGGATCATTTAAAAGAAATTTATTTATAGATCCGAATCCATTATCAGCAGGATATCTTCTGTATTCTACACTTTTAATAATATAATCTTTACATACAGGAGGTATAGATTTAATTGTTGTTTCAAATAAAGGTGTAGGCCATAAAGGTGTTATTTCATATTCATCCATCCTACCATCTCCAAGGCAACATACTCATGCCTATTAAATTTAATAAAAATTCTGCTACAACAACAAATACTAAACCAACACCTATTTGATATGCCCACCATTTCCAACCTGTAAGGCTACGTGACCATTTTGCTGTTTTACTTTGGTGTGCTTTCTCGTACACACCAGTCTTGTTACCAATTTTTTCTGCCCACCAGTTACCGTCTAACGCATTCTTTAACATAGTAAACGGCCACATTATAATTTTTAATATCTTTATACCCTTAGAGTTTTGAAATTTCACACCAATAAACAATGCACCACCTATTAGTAGGATGGCTATAATAGTTAGGATTGCATCTTCGCTCATAACCATTTAACTTCTGGAGGTAGTGACATTAGGATAGCATCCATATTACCTCCTGTTTGTAATCCAAATTTTGTTCCACGATCGTACATTAAATTAAACTCTACATACCGACCCCTCTTTACAAGTTGAGCTTCTTTATCTTCAGAAGTATAATTGTCTAAATAACAACCAGCAACAGTCGTATCCATTATTTCTATAAATTTTCTACCCACATCTTTTACAAAATCAAAACTCATATCTTTAGGATCAGTATACTCAAAAAATAATCCTCCTATACCTCTTGTTTCTTTTCTATGAGGTAGATAAAAGTATTCATCACATGCCTTAGAAAATTTTGCGTAATAAGTTTCATCATGTTTATCACATAAATCTTTACATTGGTGGTGATACCATTTCTTATATTCCTCGTCCCGTATACATGGTGTTACATCAAATCCTCCTCCATACCATTGTATTTCTGTTTCAATCATTCTAGTATTAAAATGCATTGCCGGAACTTTAGGATTCAAAAAATGTAACACTACTGATACTCCTGTTGCTGCATACTTACAACTCTTTTTAGTTCCAGGAATTTGCTTTGCAAATTCTTTACTAAACTCTCCTGTTACATCTGAAAAGTTTACTGTACCCTTTTCAAATATATCTCCGTATATTACTCTGTGTTCTTGGTGCCATCCAGGTCTAGTTGAACTGTCAGGTGTTATCATTTTTTTATTATCTAATTTTTCTATATGCGTACAAATTAAATTTTGTAGCTCAATAAACCAATCTTTTGATTGTTCTATTTTCATAGCAGTCTTGCACCATAAGTTATCATATAATCTGCACCAGCACGTTTAAAAATTTCATACGTTTCTTTTAAAATACCTAAGTCATCTTTAATACCTAGCCATTCTCCCGAAGTTTGAAATACCCCTACTGGCTTATTTGTCCTCTGCTTTATTTCTTGAATTAGATCTATACCTGTAAATCCAGGCTTAATCATTAATTCATCTGCTCCGTCATTTGAATATTTTACAGAACGCTGAATTGCTCCTTCTCTATCTGAAACATCTAATTGATAAGGTCTTACTATACCTTTTTTTA
>Ga0209752_1000688_pt1 | contig 16456 bp, 11 predicted proteins | sample METZYME_3_250m_FD_187548 | JGI IMG/M metagenome (GOLD analysis project Ga0209752, IMG submission 187548) | Marine microbial communities from oxygen minimum zone in mesopelagic equatorial Pacific - METZYME_3_250m (SPAdes) (version 2) | ecosystem: Environmental > Aquatic > Marine > Oceanic...
TTTGGATTTATGGCAGACTGGGGATGTGATGTTGGTGAGTTGGATGAATACAATAATAGCGCAACCCAGGCCGTGACTGTTGTCAGCCCTCTGGATGTGGTTGTTTTTAACATCTATCGTCAGGATGAGGCTGGAGGGGACTTTGATTCCCTTACATCCGTCACGAGCCTGACAAATTATATGGATACGGGCCTGGTTGGTGAACAAGTGTACGGTTATAAGGTTAACCAAGTTGATACGCCCGGTGCTGCAGCATCGGCTATGTCAGTTCCCGCTTATGGGTCATCTCTCCACAGCGTGGTGCTTCCGGTTCCGGCGAATCTGACCGGTACGTCCAATGGTTGGCACGTAGAACTCATGTGGGATGATGTGGTACCAGAAGTAGAGGGTCAAGGCTTTGAAAACGGTGTTGTCCCTGAGGGTTGGAGCACAACGACCAATAGTGCTGTTGGCTGGTTCATTACAGAAGACGCCTCCAGCGAGTGGTGGGCCGTCCCGCCAGGAAATGGTTTTTATGCCGCTTCCAATGATGATGCGGCCAACGATGACGGCAGTATGGACTACCTGATAACACCATCGGTGGACTTAACAAGTGTTCCCGCCGTTCTGAGTTTCAGCAGTTATTTTGATGGAACCTATTCTCAAACAGCCCATGTGGAAGTCTCTACAGACGGTGGAGAATCATTCACGGAAGTGCTCCTGGTAACTCCAGCATCTGACTGGACAACGATCAATGTTGACCTGAGTGCATACGCAGCGGAAACAAATGTAATGGTGGCTTTTCACTCTAATGATAATGGTATCTGGGCTACCGGCTGGGCGGTGGATGATATAGTCCTTGGACAGACTGTTGATCCTATATTCTCCTATTATACTGGTTATTATAATCTTTACCGCTATAATCTCGATGGTGCCAATGCAACTACTGAGCTTTTTGCAAACACATCAAACATGTCGTACTCTGTTTATCAAACAGAACCTGGGACCTATACATATGCCGTAACAGCTTTGTATGAAATGTTTGGTGAGTCTGAGGTCAGTAACACAATTGACGTTGTAGTAACGGCCCCCGACCCCCATGAACCGCCGGCGAACCTAATGGCAGAAGGCATGGGTAACGATGTTCATCTCAGTTGGGTACCGCCTTTTGGCGGCCCGGCCTGGTTGTCCCACAGCGAAGGCGGCTTAGTATCGGCTGTAGGCACAGATGGCCCTGCGGAATTCTCTGTAGCTCACCGCTTTGCAGGCGGAGCGCTCTATGCTTATGATGGTATGTGGGTGTCCCAAATTGAGCTTATTCCTAACGTTGCTACCGCGACTTATCAGCCGTTTGTTATGCAGGTTCCAGAAGGAGCAGGCACAGTACCGGGCAACGAAAATTATGTGAGCGTAGGCGATCCGATCCCCGGCTCCCAACTTATGATGGGCCAATGGAATACTGTTCCAGTTCCCCCTCATCAGGTTGACTGGAACTATGAACTATGGATTGGTTATCATGTGGTAACCCCGGAAGGATATCCGGCCGGCTGTACTGCTGGACCGGCCCTTCAAGGCTATGGGGACCTAATCACTGGTTTTGGCCCTGATTGGATCTCTATGGGTGCGTCATATGGGATAGATCTTAACTGGGCCCTAGGCGCTTTTGTGAGTTATCCACCTCCACCGCCTCAGGTTATGATGAACTCCGGTTTTGAGGAGACTTACCAGGGAGAAGCAGATTGGCAACTGTACGCAACTAACTGGTTCTTTGATCCTTCCACAGCTACAGGGAATCACCACGTAGCTCCGACAGGCGATGGTATCTATGGATCCACGGAGACCTTTGTGGCCTTTGATGGTTCGTATTCCTTGAAAATGTGGGGTCAGTACTCAGACTCGGTAAATGTGACAGCCTATTTTCAGCCTTTTGTAGGTGAAAGCTGGAACCACCCGGTTTTTCCGCCTGGAACAGTAATTTCTATAGATGCTGAAATTATGTCCCATGCAGACGACTGGATTGGTCAAGGAACAAATTTTGTTCAAGTTGGTGCACAATACTTTGATGTCGACTGGAACCCCATCGGCCTAAACGCTTCTGCTCCATTTAGCGGCGCTGATGAAGCATCCGTCTGGCACCACCGTCATGTAGACGCTGTCGTTCCAGAAGGTGCTGCGTATGTTGCTATTGGCGTTCAGTACGTTCAGTTAGATAACGCCCAGCACGGCAGTGCTTATATTGACAACCTTACAGCCCACATAGTACCGCCTGAAAGCACAGGTGGAAATAATGTGGTTGTAAACACAATCCAGACAGGTAAAGTATCAAGCCAGTTCGATATGGTGGACCTGATACCCACAACAAACGGTCTGGACCTGCCAATCATGGAGCAAGACGACAGAAGCATGCTTCTGGGCTATGAAGTTCGTGATGGCAGTGATTCGGTTGCTGCAACAGGCATGACGCAAACATGGACCAGCCTTTTCGATGAAGAATGGGGCAACCATGTCTACACCGTTGTGGCTGTTTATGACGACGCAATCTCTGTTCCTTCCAATGAAGCAGAGGTAAACCTGGTTAACAACCCTCCAGGAGATTTTCTCCTTCTTGCCCCTCCTCAAGGTGCACTTTTGGCGATAAATCTAGACAATGCTGACGATCAGGCAGCTTTTATGTGGGAGCCTTCCTCCGATCTGGTGGACAATGATCCAATTTCCTACACGATATCGTTTACAGAAACGACATCAGGCGCAACAATGTCTATTGATACCACGACAAACGGTGTTTTTATTGACTACATGGTATTTGTGGAATTGTTAACGATGGCAGATACGGTTGAAAACACCACATTTGAGTGGACTGTTTATGCCAATGATGGCTGGGACAGCACTGCAGCGGGAAATGGGCCCAGAGCCTTTACGGTAGATATTTCTAACTACCTGTCCGCGATTGAGAACGCTGGTATACCAGATGAGTTCGCGCTGTATAACAACTATCCAAACCCGTTTAACCCCATTACCAATATCAAATATGATATACCGGAAGTTGCGGATGTGCACCTGGAGATATATAATATCGCCGGTCAGCGTATACGCACTCTGGTGCAAGGTCAGCAAGAGCCTGGCCGTTATAAGGTACAGTGGGCAGCGAAGAATGACTATGGCAGACCGGTTGCATCCGGTATGTATATTTACAGGATTCGGGCTGGTGATTTTGTCAGTGTCAAGAAACTCGTCTTGATGAAATAAGATATCAATTATATCTTCTTTTATAAAGAAAGGGGCCCAATACTGGGCCCCTTTTTATTTGTATTTCATTGAGTATAAAAAAATACTTGCACCACATTTTCTTTTTTTAGTAAATAATACGCGTGAGCGGCATCAGCCAACCACAAACTAACTTGTAACAATCATATTAACGGAGTTGAGTTATGCAAAAAAGCAGCGTAAATAAAGTGATCCTGGTAGGAAACCTGGGACAGGACCCAGAGAGCCGTTTTACCCCCCAGGGAACAGCGGTTACAAACCTGAGCATTGCTACTAATGAATCTTGGAAAGACCAGAACGGCGATATACAGGAGCGCACCGAATGGCACCGGGTGGTGATGTATGGGCGCATGGCAGAAACAGCTGTAGAATACATGAGAAAAGGACAGATGGTATATGTTGAAGGTCGATTGAATACCCGGGAATGGGAAGACCAGAACCAGGTGAAACGCAAGACGACAGAGATTCGCTGCGACAATTTTACCATGTTAGGCCGCAAGGGAGATGGAACACCACAAAACAGCGGTACCGGTAATTCAGAAAAAGCGGACGACGATCTTCCATTCTAGCATGTTATGAAGCGGGGAGGGGGTTGTTTTCCCGCTTTGTTACAAGCAGAGACCATCACGGCTCATGGCTGGCCCGGAATTTTTAAAAACACTTTCTCCGCGGCCGCAATGGTGGCGATATCTATTGGGCTATGCGTCTTTATTATTGTGTTCAGCCACCGCCAGGATAAAAGTGACCGGGAAATGGCATTTGCCGAAAAAAGGACCCTGTGTTATTGCATGTAACCATTTCAGTTACTATGATCCCCTGTATTTTACGTATGGCATACAAAAACCGCTGAATTTCATTGCTGCCTCTGACCAGAATATAGAATGGTATTTTATGTGGGCTCCTATCATTTATGGTTGGATTCCTGTAGATAGGAAAAGAATGGCCCCATCCCCGATCAAAAAAGCAATACAGGTGTTAAAGCAGGGTGAAATACTATCTATATTTCCTGAAGGAATGCAGACGAGCAGAGCTTTGCAGAAACCTCGGAACGGGGCTGTGTTTTTATCGACAGTTGGCAAAGCGCCTATCGTACCCATGTCCATATATGGGGCGGAAAACGCCTGGGAAGAACTGTTCCGAGGTGTTCGCTCCAGAGTGAGGATAAATATAGGCAAACCATTCGGGCCTTTTGAGATTAAAGGGACAAAACAGGAAAAAGACAGTATCTTGAGAGAAACAGGCCGCCAGCTCATGTGTCGGATCGCCGCCTTGCTTCCAGAAGAAAGCCACGGTATATACCAGAGCGACCCCTCTATTAGCACCTATCAGCTTGAAAATGGATTTTTACCAGAGGCCATCGGCCGGCGGACCTCGAAGAAATGAATGAAAGATTAATCAGGCGATTGATTGCTCAATATATAATATAAACCAATAAGAATCATAGGTCCGCCGATCAGAGATGCCGGGGGCATGGCTTCCTGGAAAAGAATCAATCCGAAAAATGATGCCAATATCGGTTCGCCAAGGACTACGGAGGCCACCGCTGTTGATGAAATAAAACGGACAGCATAATTCAAAAGATTATGCCCCAGGACAGAAGGAACCAGTCCCAGAAATAAAAACCAGGGTAGATGCTGCCGTTCAAAATCGAAAGGAGAGTAACCCGCCAGGAAAACAACAAAAAGTATAGTACCGGCTGCGATAAGGAACAAATGGCGGCTGTATACAACAGTATGTGTGTTTTTCCTGATTGTCTTTGCCTGTATCCAGGCTAGAGCCATAAATAAGGAGCTTAAAAGAGCTAGCCCATTGCCGGCCGTGTTTTCGGGGTTTGTCAGGCCACCTCCCTGAATTATAACTGCTCCGGCAAGAGACAGGATAAGACCTAGTACTGTAGCCCGGTTCCAGGCCTGGCCATGAAGCCGCTCCAAAAGGGCAGTGAATACTGGTGCAACATTGCCCAGTAGGGTTGCATTGGCGATGGTGGTGAGCCTGACCCCGGCAAAAAAACAGGCAAAATGTCCCCCAAGAAAAAGACCAGCCAGGATAATATGAAACCTGTTTTTATTGCTTAATCGTCCTGCGGGCTGCAGGGCACTGTAGCCCCACAGCAATCCGCTGGCGGTGAACATTCTCCAGAAAGCCATGACAACTGCAGGCACCGCGGCCAGGTAGCGGATTACAAGAGAAGTCGTGCTGACAGAAAAAAGAGCCAGTGCTAGGATAAAGTACAGCCGTGCCGGCATCTGATTATCAGGGAAAGCGGTTCAGGATAACGGCGACACAGGCAGTGAGTTTTTTTGCGTAAGGAATATGTAAAAATTCATTGGGGCCATGGGCGTTGGAGCCGGGGCCCAGAACGCCGGTGATCATGAATTGAGCTTTTGGGAATTGTTCTCCAAGCATAGCCATGAACGGGATTGTACCTCCTTCACCAATTGAACATGCTGGCGCTTTGAAGTATGTTTTTGAAGCGCTGTTCATGGCATCCGCCAGCCAGGGCGCTGTTTCTGGTGCATTCCACCCTGCTGCAGGTTCCTCAAAATGCAGCGTGACCAGGGCACCGTAGGGAGGGTTTTTAGTAAGGGTTTTCTCCATTATGGTTAGTGCTTTTTGTGGGTTTATTAAGGGTGGAATGCGCATGGACAATTGCAACTGAGAATATGGCCGAAGCACATTTCCGGCATTGTCTGAGGGCGGCAGGCCGTCGGCCCCAACAACAGAAAGGGCAGGCTTCCAGGTCCTGCGCAACACTCCTTCTATATTATCATTGGTTGATGGCTGCATATTACCCCGCCAGGGAAACTCGTCAACAACACCATTACCCAGAATGGAAACAAGTTTTTCTATTTCCCTTATTCTGTATTCCGGGATTACGGTTTTCAAATCGTCCAGTAACACATCACCAGTGTTTTCATTTTCAATCCGGGAAAGGAGTTGCCTTGCGATCCTGAATGATGAAGGCACATGTCCGCTGGCACTTCCGGAATGCACCCCCTCTGTAAGTACATCTATACGCAGGGAGCACCCGATCAACCCTCGCAGAGAGGTGGTGGTCCAAAGCCTTTTATAGTCTCCTGCACCAGAATCCAAGCAGATCACAAGATCCGGAGAACCAATAATATCTGAACACAGATCCATATAATGAGGAAGATCCGGAGACCCGCTCTCTTCACAGAACTCAATCAGAAGTAAAATACGCGGAATCAAAACACCTTCCTCTTTAAGGGAGTTTATGGCGCAGAGAGAGGCAAACAAGGCATAACCATCATCGGCTCCGCCCCGACCATAAAGTTTGTTATTCTTGATTACCGGTTTCCAGGGTCCCAGGCCATCATCCCAGCCTTCCATTTCCGGCTGCTTGTCCAGGTGGCCGTACATCAGGATATTTCCTGCCCGCTCTCCGGGAACATCCACAAGAATCAGCGGCGTCCGGCCCGCGGTTCTTTTGATAATTAATTCTGCATTTTCAGGCATATGCTTTTTGGTCCAGGCTGTGGCTAATTTTAATACACGCTCCATGTGTCCGTTTTTTTCCCAGCCAGGGTCAAAACTGGGTGATTTATTGGGAATTTTTATATAATCAATTAGAGATGGAATGATATGATCATCCCAAAAAAAATCTATATTATTTTTTAATTGAGCGTTGTCCATTATTGTCTTATGCCGGCTTCTGAAAAACTGCGCTGAGATAAGCCAAGGAGCCGTCCGCAAACGATTCGTAGGTTTTGCTGCCCTTGACACCGGCGTAAGATTCAAATACATCTTGTATAATTCTAGGTACTTTTGCTCTTATGGCCTTTTTGCGAAAGTCAGACATCTTTTCCAGTGCTAGGATAACATTGCCCGTAATATCTTTTTTTTCCAGTTGGTCCAAGCCTGAAGTGTTAAACTGATTGTTTAGCAGATCTAGCTTTTCCGCGGGTCTCAGGTCGCAGAAAAGAAAATGCCCCCCCGGCCTGAGGACCCGTTTTACTTCGGATAAAAAAAGATCCACTGATCCGTAGCAGTGGGACGATTCCACGTTGATGACAACATCCATGGATTCGTCTTCGGATGGTATATTCTCTGAATCTCCCACAATAAAATTGAGATTCTTTTCCTTGTACAATCTCTCGCAAAGTTCCACCGCTGTGATAGAAATATCAATGCCAGTGATCTGATCCGGGGCCAGATAACGGGCAATATAAGAGGCGCCGCCGCCGCGACCGGAACCCACTTCTAATACTGTTTTTCCCGCTAGGTCAACCTGGGTTGCCACATGGTGGTAAAGGTGTATTGGATAACGCTCCAGTTTGTCATTTTCGCCAAGATCTGGATGCAACCCATCTTCGTGAAAGCCAAAATTCATAAATTTAAAATCAGGGTTGGGAGCCAATCGGGGGAAAAACGTGTACCACTTTTTCCAGAACCATTTTTTTGTGAACGGGGAAAAATGAATAAACCAGACCAGGAGTTTTTGTATCATACTATAAATTGTATTTTAGGCATAGCCGGTAAAAAATAGAGAAATAATTGCATAAAATTTATTTAATAAATATCATTTTTCCGGACAGTCTTTCAAGGTTTGTTTTTATTGTATAAATATAAATCCCCGCGGGAATAGCATAGCCCTGGTGACTCATCGCACTCCACTGTATGCTGTGGTCGCCGGGAGCCTGACCGGTTATTGTATATTCTTTCATTGTAATTCCCAGGGAATTGTAAATAATTATTTCGACATCACTTTTTTCCTGCAGGTAATACATTATATTTGTTGAAGGATTGAAAGGGTTGGGATAAGAGAATGTAGCGGTGTACTGACGGGTGGCTGTTGAGCTGTTGTTATTAAATATTTCTGTTGTAGCGGTATTCATAAAGCGGATTGCGTCAAAAACCACAACAGATCCCATTGCGGTACTATCAACCAGGTCTCTTAATATTATACCGCATTTTGAGCCTGCTGGAAGATTCATTGTTGCTACGGCTGAAAACAGATCAGGGTTTAGTGTTTGATCATGGGTGACAATTGTTTTTTGGTTTTCGCCACTGTCATTTTGAACAACTATTTCATACTGCGCAGCATTTGTGGCGTTGACCCCACCGGGTACAAAGGTTTCAATTCTATATTCCCCGGCGCTTTCTATCCAGGGAACCCAGATCGCATAATGACGGCTGTCTTCTTCTTCGTGAACAGAAGGCGTGGTCCAGCTGTCATTGTTGTATCCCGACCCTAAATAAGTCCAATCGGTTCCATGGTTTCTCTGGAAACCATTATCACCATCATCAATAACGTCAGAAGAAACCCACAGCCACTCACTCCCATTACCCCGCAACTCTGTTATTGGATCTGTATTGTTTCCCCACCAGCCATAGGGGTCTACTGCCCAGGAAGTTTCCGTATCAAAAAAATAATTGTCTTTCCGAATTTCAAAATGAAGGTGCGCATTAATTGCACAGCCGGAATTTCCATTGTACCCAAGCGTATCACCTGTTTCTACATTCTGTCCAACAGAGACATTCAGGGGCGGGTTTAAATGAAAATAGCAGGAATAATAGCTATTATTATGCGCAATGATTATCGTTCCCTGATCTCCATTGGGATCAATTCCCCCCGGGCATGGATTTGCAGGGTCTGAAAATGAAGCCCATATGACATAACCAGCCGCAGGGGCAACAATGGCAGTATTGAAGGGCATAAAGTAATCGGTTCCTGCGTGGCCATCATAGCAAGAAACCCCTAGATTACAGCCGCTTGGAAAGGTTACATTATTATTATAGATAGAACCATCAAATCTTATAAACGTGCCATCTTCAATGTTTGTTGAAGGATACTGATGGTCTACAGTATTTCTCACAGGATATTGCCCCGATTGTGGCAAGGCGAATGGTCGGCGCTCCAAAAACGGAATTTGAGCAGTTGTAAAACTACAAAGCATGTTGATAGCAACGGAAAGTAGGGCTTTTAGTAATAGTTTGTTCATGAAGATTTAAGTTTATTGCTCAAATAATATAACAAAAATAATTCTGTGTATTTAATTAATAGGATGATGAAATGAAAAGAATCGGAAAAATTAGAAATTTTTTATTTTGTTTAATATTGTCGATCGGGTTTTCAACAGAGTATGATAGTTCTTTTTCTGTAAAATGGAAAAATCTTCCCTGGGGATCCGGCGGGCTTATACCCGCGGGTCCACCCAGGAATATGGTGGGCCCATATGATTTTGATAATGATGGGTTCGGTGATTTTATTGTTGCCAGTTCCTATGCGGGGGAATATTGTAATGGTGTTTATCATTATGAGGCAACCCAAAATGATTCAGTAACTCTGCAGTGGGTTTATACATTTTACGATCTAAGCTGTGCGTATGATGCCTATTCCAGCGTTGCTGTTGGAGATATAGATGGCGACAACAACCTGGAAATCTTATCGTTGGTTGATACCAGCCCCGGTATATCCGGACAAAAAGGACTGCAGATCTTTGAGTGGAATCCAGATTCTTCATCCTTTTTATCGTCGCCTACGTATACCTGGGATATGGGATTAGACAGTGTTTGGGAATCTGGGCAGATATTGGCGGCAGAATTAGACGGTGATGGAAATCAGGAAATTATTGTGTCTGTTATGGATGGGCCCTGGAGCGCGCTGGGCACCGGGGGCAGCAGCAGAATGATGATTTTCGAGCTAGATAGTATTATATCGGCAATAGACAGCACTGAGAATGATTCTGCAATATTTACCATAGAATACACAGACGACATTTGGACCAATTGGAGCGGGTATAATATTTCAACAGGGGACCTTGACAATGATGGGTTTATGGAAATATATACCGTGGCGTATGAATTTTATCATTTAATCATTCATGAAAGCGATGGAGTAAATGCTTATGGTTATCAGGCAGATTTTTTTGTGAGTGAAAACACATATGACTTGGGAAGCCAAAGCATAATTGTTACGGATATAAACCAAGACGGAAGCAATGAGATGTATGCCTTGATATCTGGAACAAACAGCCTTACCAATGGAGACCCATATGCTCCCGGAGTATTTTATGCGGTTGAAAGCGTAGATGACGTCAGTACACTAAATTTTGAACACTTTCATTTTTTTAAAAACTATACTGCGGGGCTCAGACAGATTAATATCGGCGACGCAGACGGGGATGGAAATATAAACCTATACCTTGCTGGTTATTTTAATGAGGCGGTTTTTGATTGGGAATTTGATGGGGGAGACCCTCTCAGCGTTGAAAACTATACAGAGAGAATTATTTTTAGAGATGACACAACGGATCATTTTGATAATACATCGTTCCAGGGGTTGGTTTCCCCTATGAAGTTGTTTTCAGGAGACATGGATAACGATGGAAATGGCGATCTAATTATTAGTTCTGGGAGTTTTGCGTCTGATAAGTCTACGCTGTTTATGGTTGAGCACGATGGCACACTATCTATTAATGAACAAAAAAAGTCATTGCCTAACCATTTTCACCTTGAGCAGAATTATCCCAACCCATTCAATCCAGAAACCCAATTCAGCTATACTTTGACCAAAGATGAGGCTGTCGAATTAGCGGTTTATGATGTAATGGGAAGAACTATTTATATTTTATATAAAGGCCGCCAGAGGGCCGGGAATCATAATGTGCTTTGGAGCGGGGTTGACCAAAACAACAATTCTGTTCCCAGCGGGATATATTTTTATCGATTACGGGCGGGATCAACAACCAAAACCAAGAAAATGGTACTTAATCGATAAAACTGAAAATTGCACTTATGTAAAAATAAGTTTTTATTTTAATAGATTCGTATGTGCTGCGAACATATTCTTCAATGAAAATATGGCAATCTATTATTTGTTCCGCGATTGCAACAGCAGCATTACCCCTAGAGCTGTCTTGTACCTCTGCTACAACAAGAACAGACAACACCTTTATTATTGCCACCTATGATGATGTAAAAGACTGGGATCCCGCTACCGCATTTTCCCTGGAGGTTCTGCCCATGTCTAACATATACGAACCCCTGTTGTGGTACGATGCTGGTGGTGAAAAGCCGGTATTTGTTCCTGGTCTGGCCACGTCCTATACAAAATCGGAGGATGGACTTACCTGGTCTTTCACACTGCGGGAAAATGTCCACTTTCACGATGGACAGAAATTTGATGCAAATGCAGTAAAGTTTGTTGTGGAACGGAATAAAACTCTCAATCGAGGTGCAAGCTATATATGGTCAGCCGTAGATAGTGTGCGGGTGAATGGATCCCACCAGGCAACATTTGAATTAAAAGAGCCCGTGCCGCTGGACAAAATTGTAAGCTCCCAGTATGGGGCCTGGATGTATTCACCTGGAATAGCGCATGTATCTACTGATTCCATGAGAAACGGATTCGGGGCTGGAACCGGCCCCTATCAATTAAAAAAATGGATCCGAAACAGCCATATAACTTTGGATAAGTTCGATAACTATTGGGGAGGCTGGGGGAATAAAAACAATTTTAATTCTGTTCAGATACAGGTTATTTCCGAATCATCCACGCGCCTGCAAATGGTCGAAAGCGGCTTGGCAGACTACGCTGTTTTAATACCAATACAACTTTTGGACCTTCTAGAACAAAACCCAGATGTCAGCGTTTCATATCACCCGGCCTGGATCAACCATTTTTATTTATTAAACACAAAAAAGTCGCCCACAGATAATATTTGGGTACGCCGGGCAATCGCAGCATCCCTGGATCGCAGCACCCTTTCGGAATATGTATATAGGGGAATTGCCAAGGAGCCAGAGGGGCTTTTACCGCCCAACATACCTCTGTTTGATGCTCCAGACAGCCTGGTACAGTTCAACTTGAGCAAAGCCAGTAATTACCTGAAAAAATCCGGGATAGACCCTAATCATAACCGCTTAGATATCTCTTATGTTTCCACATCCGAGGAATATCGTCTCACCGCCCTTATGCTTCTGGATAACCTTAGGAAAATAGGCCTGGAGCTGACCTTAAAACCAGGACTGTGGTCCACGAACTGGGATAAAGCCAAATATCTGGATACTGCGCCCAATATTATTTCCATGGCCTGGTGGCCAACTGTTTCTTCCCCGGCAGACTGGTTCTTCGGTTTATACCGCTCACAGGATGTTCCTTTGTTCAATCTGTCTTATTACAGCAATACGGCTGTTGACTCCCTTTTAGAAAGCGCCTGGTACCAGGAATCCAGATTTCCAGATGTAGCAAAAAAGGCCTATAAAAGCATTCAGGAAATATTGATAGATGATTGTGTGGTAATACCAGCGGCAGACCTGAGTGTTCAATCTATCCATCGCAGCAATATTACAGGTTTCAGAAATAATCCCGCCTACTCAACCCTGCTGGTATACAACCTGGAACGAAGAGAATGATAAAATATTTTATCAAACGTTCCATTCTGATGGTGGTTGTACTAATTGTTGTCATAACCATAACCTTTTTTGTATCCCGTTGTCTACCTGGAGACCCAACAGCGTTATGGGTCGGCGACCATCCCACCTCGCAGCAGCTAGAAACGGCCCGCGAACAACTGGGCCTTGATCAGCCGCTGTTAAAACAATATTATTCTTTTATTAAGAAGCTGGTGCGAGGTGATTTAGGAATTTCATTACGCACCCATCAACCCGTAATAACGGAACTGGGACAACGTTTTTCAGCAACGTTTGAACTGGTTACTGTTGCCCTGGTTCTTTCCTGTCTCTTTGGCTTTCCCTTAGGTTTGTTGGCGGCTATGAAAACGGATACGCCATATGATTTGTTTATCAGGGGCATTGGTTACCTGGGGCTTTCCTTTCCCGTGTTTTGGTTGGGCATGATTCTCCAAATCATCTTTTTTGGAAAACTGGACTGGCTGCCGCTCCAAGGTAGATATACAAACCATATATATTTGGATTCACAATTGATTTTTCATAGCGGGTTTCTCCTGGTGGACAGTTTGTTTTCTGGAGAATGGGCGATTTTTTCAGATGCAATTAAACATATCTGCCTTCCTGCGGCTACCATGTCGTGTGCTGTCCTAGGTATCGTCCTGCGCACATCACGTTCTGCAATGATAGACACAATGGCGGAACCGCACTTTACTACTTATTTAACATATGGTTTTACACCAGGGGAAACTATATTGCGATCCAGTTATAAGAACACCTTAATACCTGTTTCAACTGTTGTTGGGTTGAGCTATGGTTTGTTGCTCGGCGGCACATTTCTTGTTGAGGCTATATTTGACTGGCCTGGCCTAGGTCAGTTTGGAGTTCTTTCTATACTCACGAATGATTTTCCAGCAATTATTGGAATTACGTTTCTTTATACGGCCAGCTACGTTGTGATAAACTTTTTTATTGATATTATTTATGTTTTTCTTGACCCCCGGGCCAGGCAGTAGAATGCATATGGCATTACAATCCATATTATCCAGAAAGAATGCAATGATACCGGGTGTTTTTTTATTGCTCTTATTGTTTTCCTCTGTTTTGATCCCTTATGTGTCTCCCTACGCTGAAGATATACGAGGTGCTGTCCATTTTGAAGCAGGAAACCAGGGGCCATCTTTACAGCACTGGTTTGGTACCGATGCTGCAGGAAGAGATATATTCACATTGACCATTCGTGCTGGACTCTCTTCATTAAAAGTTGCCCTGGGTGTCGTGATTTTGGCGGTTCTTCTGGGGGTGCCCCTGGGGTTGCTTGCTGGGACAATTGGCCGGTGGGTCGATGAAATAATTATGCGCATCACAGACGGCTTCCTGGCTTTTCCACCACTGATTCTGCCTCTCACGATCACAGCTGTTTTAGGCCCGTCATTAAATAATGTGATTATTGGCATCGCTGTATCCTGGTTTCCTTGGTATGTTCGAATCGCCAGGTCACAGGCGCTGGTTATTAGATCAATGGACTATGTTTTACTTTCTAAAAGCATGGGTAGCGGTAACATCCATGTGATGAAAAAACATATCCTGCCGAACAGCTTAAGCCCAATTATTGTTCAAGCCAGTATTGATGCTGGATACGCAATTTTGATATCTGCCGGCCTGTCTTTTATCGGGCTGGGAGCACAGCCGCCAGAAGCGGAATGGGGTTTATTGATTACACAATCACGGGCGCAATTTCTTAATCACTGGTGGGTGGTTACGTTCCCGGGCCTGTTTATTGTTGGAACAGTGCTTTCATTTAATATGATTGGTGATGAATTGCGAAATGTTCTTAATCCAAAGCTTGCCGATCAATCATGAAAGAACACCTTTTTCTGTTTGAGAACATCGGGGTTGAAATTCAACGCAAGACAAAACCCACCAAGGTATTGAACAACGTCAATCTTGATATTCAAGAAGGAGAGATGCTGGGTTTAATCGGTGAAACAGGAAGCGGGAAAAGTATGTTTGCCCGCCTGATTATTGATTTGCTTCCTGAAAATGGCCGGTTAACGCATGGACAAATTTTACACAGATCCACAAATTGTACAGATGGCAGATCTGTCTTGAGGGGCAGAAAAATAGCTATGGTTTTTCAGGATCCAATGCAGTCATTGAACCCTGTTCAGCGCATTGGAAAACAATTTGTTATTGTGCTGCAAAAACGGTTTGGTTACAGCAATGAAAGAGCTTATCTAGAAGCCTGTGACTGGCTGGATAAAGTCCAGATATCCAACCCTGATAATATCCTCAACCGTTTTCCCCATCAGTTGTCAGGCGGGCAAATGCAGCGCATCATGATTGCTTTATCGATGGCTGTGAAACCGGAATTCCTTATTGCAGATGAGGCAACCACAGCACTAGACGCAAATATAAAATTAGAAATCATCGAACTCATTAATTCTCTGCGGAATGAAAAGAATACAACAGTGTTGTTTATATCACACGACCTTTTAATAGCCAGGCGATATTGCGATAGAATCGCTGTTATGAATAAAGGCCGTATTGTTGAGATTAATAAAACAATTGATATCTTTAGTCATCCAAAACACGTTTATACAAAAACCCTGATCAGTGGCCTGCATAAATTGATGGGGAAATCGCATAAAAAAGAAGAACAAGCCGAAAAAAAGATCCTGATGTCTGTAAAAAATATTAAAAAGACCTATACCGCTAATAAAGAAAACACATATGCTTTGGAACATGTTTCACTGGATATATATAAAAAAGAGACAATGGGCATTATAGGTGAATCTGGTAGTGGAAAAACAACATTAGCAAAAATTATTCTAAATATTCTACAAAGAGATTTCGGCTCCGTAATATTGTTTAACGGCGACGGATCAAAGAAAAACATTACCCGGCCGAACTCGCGCATTGGAGCCGTATTTCAAGACCCCCTAGGTTCTCTGAATCCTCGAATGACAGTTTCTGATATTGTAGCTGAGCCATTAATTGTGTCGGGCTGGAAAAACAAGCTGGAGATAGAAGAAAAAATTGAAAAAACCATAAATAAGGTCAACTTGGAAACGGACCTGCTAAAACGATTTCCTCAAATGCTTTCCGGAGGACAACGGCAGAGGGTTTCAATTGCGAGGGCCCTGGTTTTGCAACCCGACCTCCTAGTGTTGGACGAACCAACGTCTTCCCTGGATATTCATGTTCAGGGAATTGTACTGGATTTATTAAAAGAACTGCAGCACCTTGAAAAACTTACATATCTGTTTATCTCACACGATTTAGGTGTGTTGGCAAAGGTTGCAGACCGCGTTGCAGTATTGTATCAGGGGAGAATAATTGAACAAGGCATAACGGAAGAAATTTTGTACAATCCACGGGAAAAATACACAGAAAAATTAATTTCCGCTTTTTTTGATAATAACATCTAATCAAAAATACCCGCCAGCAACCTATGAAGGAAAAGAGATAAAACATGAATAGCCATCTAACCATTGCCTCAGTACAAATGTTTGCTACTACCAAACAAGAAACAAACCTTAAAACAATGGAAGAATATTTGATCCATATTAATGCCACTTTCCCGCAAATTGATCTGGTCATTTTCCCGGAATTGTCATCAATGAGCATTGGCAGAAAAATGGCAAAACAAGCACAGCCCATTCCAGGAGAATTAACGGATATTTTTGCCGGTTGGGCCAAAAAATATGGGGTTTGGCTTATTCCTGGAAGCATGTATGAGTCCAGCGATAATAATATATTCAATTCTACACCGGTATTTTCTTCGAAAGGGAAACTGATGGGGAATTATCGCAAGAGATATCCGTGGCGTCCTTATGAA
>Ga0209752_1000690_pt1 | contig 16430 bp, 18 predicted proteins | sample METZYME_3_250m_FD_187548 | JGI IMG/M metagenome (GOLD analysis project Ga0209752, IMG submission 187548) | Marine microbial communities from oxygen minimum zone in mesopelagic equatorial Pacific - METZYME_3_250m (SPAdes) (version 2) | ecosystem: Environmental > Aquatic > Marine > Oceanic...
GATCTTCCGCATCCATTTCTTCTGGGGGACAATCCGCTGAGGCGTTTGCCATATCTTCATGATAGAAATAGTCGCGTCCTGACTGCATGTTACATTCATCAGCCGTGTGTTTTACCACGATACAGCTCTCGGTACCTGTACCCTGCATGGCCTGATCTGCATTCTGCTTGAGTGGAATACTCTTTCCTCCACGTACGCCGGCATTTGCCGTAATCAGCATTTTACCGCCACAGTCAATAATTCGGTTTTTAAGAGCTTCCGCGCTGAATCCACCAAATACCACAGAATGTACCGCACCAATTCTGGTACAGGCGAGACACGCAATTGCCAGTTCCGGAATCATCGGCATATAAATCATCACCCGGTCACCTTTGACAATGCCGCGATTTTTCATCACATTGGCAAATTTGCACACCTCGGTGTGCAGTTCTTTGTATGTGTAGCTTCGATCAACGTTTGGATCATCCGACTCCCAAATCAGCGCCTTTTGATCACCTTTTTTTTCTAAATGACGATCGATACAATTATAAGAAACATTAAGCTTCCCTCCTTCGTACCAGCGGATATGAGCCTTGTTGTAGTCCCAGTCAAGTGTGTTGTCCCACTTCTTGAACCAGTCCAGCCGCTCTGCCTGTTTGTCCCAAAAAACTTTTGGGTCATTCACAGACTCTTCGTACATTTTTAAATATGTTTCGTTATCAATCCAAGTATTTTCTTTAGTTGCTGCCGGTACTTCAAAAATTTTATACTCACTCATTTTTCTCTCCCAAATTTGGAAATTAATTTTGCAGGTGTCCTGAAACCCCACCATAGCAAAATTATTTTATTATGTCTTTAATAAAATGCAATTCAACTGCGTTGATTTCGTTAATCATTAATTAACCTTGCACCTTTTTATGGTTTCTGCGAGTTTTCGACTTGTAGGAGGCCACGCAAAATCTGCTAAGGCAGGGAAGGTAGCTATGTCGAATTGGACGTGGAAATTGTTGACAGGATTACTGTTGATCATCCTGAGTTCAGCTTCCTGTAGCAAGGATTCGTCTGAAGAATATGCAGAAGGCGGAAGCGCGGTTTCGCCTGCCAAGGATTTTATGGTAATTTCAACCATACCTGAAGATAACGCTACCAAAGTCTCAGTGAATGCCTCCTTCGTGATTTCATTCAGCAATGAACTTAAGACAGGCAGTGTGAATGAAAATAATTTTTCCCTCACTACAAATGGCAGCGCGGTTTCAGTAACAGTCTATCTCTCGAAGAACATAGTTGTTTTGCTTCCGGCTTCTTCTTTGAGTGAAGGTACAATTTACACTGCATCTGTTTTGAGTGAAGTTCAGGACACATCCGGAAACAGCCTAGGGCAGGACAGCAGTTGGAAGTTCACCACAGTTTTCTCTTCAAGTGAAGATTCAGCCGATGAAACTACGGCAGACACCACCAAACCAAGTTTTATCTCAATCACTCCGGCAGACAATTCCAGTAGTATTTCGGTAAACACTACAATCAGCGTTGTTTTCAGCGAAGCAGTTTCTGCGGTAACTTTAAGTTCAAGCACTTTCAAGTTATTGGATAACATGAGTAATTCTGTCAGCGGCAGTTACAGTTTAAATGGTTCAACGGTAACTTTCACTCCTACTGATAATCTATCGTATTTTCGGGATTACAGCGTTTTATTGACAATCGGGATTCAGGACACTGCGGGTAATGCGCTTTCTTCGGCAAGCTCATCTAGTTTTAAAACTTTGGGTGGTGTTGTGGTTACTACTGCTGACAGCAACGGGATGGTTTTGCTCAGCGGAGGAAGGTTTCAAATGGGTGCAGATAATCAATCAATTGCAGATGGAGATAATGAATCCGATGAAACCCCTACTCACACCGTACAATTAACAGGGCCGTTTTATATCTCTGATCATGAAGTTAGCTCAAGTGAATTCAAAGCATGTGTAGATTCCGGAAGCTGCAATTACACTTACAGCACGAGCAATGCAAAAAAAACATACGCAGTTTCCGGAAAGGAAAACCATCCGATGAACTATGTCAACTGGAATGAAGCAGTAGAGTATGCAGATTGGCTGACTGGTACACGTTCCGTAACTTATCGACTTTGTACAGAAGCAGAATGGGAATATGCAGTACGTGCCGGAACAACAAGCAAATGGTCCTGTGGAAACGACACTTGTACAACAAGCATTGCCTGGTATGATAACACCGGTGAACCACAGGAAGTGCGGACTAAAAGCGCCAATCAATGGGGCTTGTTTGATCTGCATGGAAATGTCAGGGAGTGGGTTTCAGATAATTACAGTGACGTTTATTACAGTGAAGTTGCGGATGGCGTGGTAAATCCGCAAGGCCCGGCAGCGCCCAGCAGCGGAACAAAACGTAGTCAACGCGGTGGATATTATGGTAGTAAAAAAGCTGACATTCGATCAGCGAATAGACATTCAAGCACTCAGACGACCCATTCCTCAACCTCTGGTTTCAGGGTATGCGCCGATCCCTGATGTTACAAATTATTATCTGAATTAACATGCGAGGATTTTTACTGATTACAGTACTGATACTGACTCTACTGATTGGAGGTGTTATCTTGAGTTTTTTCCAGCAAAGTATCCAGCAGCGTTTTCAGAGCCAGGCTTTTCTGAAATCACAGATTCTTTTTCAGGAACTGAATGGCGCAGTAGTTCAGGTGCAGAATTATTTACAGAAGTTCACTCCAAACCAATTGCAGGAAATTCCGCCTGTCCTTGAAAGTAGTGTATTTGCAGAAGGTTTTAAAAACTGGTCAGCAAATGTTAAAACATCCGGAAGTGATCTGCTGATCAGCCTGCATGCGCCGAATGATTCAGGAGGTACGGATTTTCAACTGCTCTTGAGAAATGCAGACAATACTTCAGGAACTGAATTTTTGAAAGCGGACGGTGTGCTGATCCTGGAAAACTGAAAATGTGAGGAGAAAAGAAGAGGGTTGCGGCTCGTAAGCTGAGCCGCAGAAAATGAGAGCTTCAGATTTTACCCTGCAACATAAACGCAATCACAAGTGCGTAAATTACCAGCGACTCAATCAGCGCCAGACCAATAATCATTGGTGTAAAAATTTTATCGGTTGCATTCGGGTTACGTGCAATGCCTTCCAAAGCACCGCGCATAGCCAAACCCTGACCAATTCCTCCACCAAGAGCTGCAATTCCAATTGCCAAACCTGCACCTAGAGCAATTCCGAATGTAGCCATTTCTCCCATTTCTGCTGCATACAGAGGGAAACTCGCTGACATAAGCAACGCCAACAATAATAATTTCTTCATGACATCCTTTTTGATGTTAATTAAATCAGCGCAATCAGTGAGCTTCACTCATTGCGAGTTCAAAATAAATGGCAGACAGCAAGACAAAGACAAACGCTTGTAAAACTGACACCAAAATTCCCAATCCCATAAACGGAATGGGTAGGCCGACGGCCAAAATTGACGTGAAAATCAAAACTACTTTATGATCTCCTGTCATATTCCCAAACAGCCTGATCGAAAGGGAAAGCGGGCGCACACAATGGCTGACGATTTCAATCGGCAGCATCAACGGCGCAAGTAACGGCATGGGACCAAGAAATTGTTTTATGTAACCGGCTCCATGTTGACGAATACCCATAACATGAGTCATTATAAAAATGATCAAGGCAAAGGCAATGGTAACGTTAAACTGATCTGTAGGTGGATTAAATCCCGGTACCAGACCGATAAGATTCAGCAACAAAATAAATAAACCATATGTGCCAAGTAATGGAATAATGGGGCGTGCCCCTACTCCATGGCGGATGGTTCCGCTTAAAAAATTCAGAATTGCGCTGACTACAACTTCTGCAAAATTAGAAAAATTGGCTTTACCTGAAGGTTCAAGTAGATCAGTTTGTCTGAAAGGTCTACCTGCAAAATATGCGAAAACAATCAGAAAGACAGCAACTATCACCAAGTCCAGAAATGGCACTGGGTCAATACCAAGATCCACCAGTGGCTGTTCTAATCCGCTAAATAAAAAGTGAGCCCATGTGAATCCCTCCGCTGCAAAAACAGGGGCGGCTGTCAGTAAAAAAACACTGATTAGTGCAAGTCTCTTGTTCATTCTGTAGTATTAGTTGGTTGACTTATACAGATTATTGAGGGTGCATTACCCTGATAAAAGAATAAATGAGGACAGCTAGCGCAATATTAGAAAGGCCGATCAAAAGCCCCTCCGGTGAAAAATCAAAGTATTGCATTGCGACAAACAATATGATTACTGAAATTCCGAATTTGGTAAAAGAAAACAGCAGATCAAGTGCTTGTAATTTTCGCTCTTGTAACAGCTTCCGGACAAACTGCATAGTCCAGAAATAGTTAAATCCTATAACCCCACATCCTAACAGAACAGAGGGCAAAAGGTCAATACTAAATATTGCTGTTCCCGCAACTAAGATGACACTGGCAGCGAAAAGCAGATTCCTGAAAACATATGCCTGCTTGAGCTGGTCGGCTTCCTTAGTGGGAGCAAAGTCTTGAGGAACTTCAGAGAAATTTGAATTTATCGTACCAGTGGGATTTAAAGGTTTTTTTTTATCTATGTTACCTTTTGTATCCACTAACTTTGAGTTAGGATTTGATTTTTCTTCGTCCTCAGGCTGCATATTTTATTTCGGATATTAGAGATGGTTTAGTTGTCCTTTTCAGGTTCAGCATCCGCTTGAACACGTTTTACCAGGCGAAAAATGCTCCTGTATCCTGCTATTATTCCCGCAATTCCAAAGATCAGTAAAAACCATGGGTCTGTTGCTAACCACTCGTCGATCCAACTACCTATTAGAAAACCGACGACAACAGACAATCCAAGCTCCAAACCCATGGAACTATACATGACCCATTTTGGACCGGCTTTGTGAAGTTGTTTCATTTTGCAGAACTGTTTCGAAAATTACTGTTTCCTGATAAATCTAAATGGAAAAGAATCCAGCATCAGTCTAGTGTTAATAGCCTGAAATTGCAAGATTAGGGCACCAAGTTTCTTGCACCTTCATCGTTAAAAGGTTATGCTGAAAGGACTTTAAAACGAGCAAATCAAGTAAGCTAATCAAGATAAGCTAAAAATGGGTGACAGTTTAGGACAATTATTTCGAATCACTACATGGGGCGAATCCCATGGTGGAGGAGTTGGAGTAGTAATTGATGGTTGCCCTTCCGGGCTTCCGCTGAGTGAAGATGATCTGCAATATGAACTTGACAGGAGACGCCCCGGACAAAGCAAAATAACAACACAGCGTAAGGAAAGTGATTCTGCGAGGATTCTTTCCGGAGTTTTTGAGGGACGTACCACAGGCACTGCAATTTCTGTGATGGTCTCAAATCAAGATGCAAAGTCGCATGCTTATGATCACCTCAAGGATTTGTACCGTCCGAGCCACGCGGATTATACTTTTGAGCAGAAATATGGTTTAAGAGACTGGAAGGGAGGCGGCCGTTCTAGTGCGCGTGAAACTGTAGGAAGAGTTGCTGCAGGAGCAGTTGCAAAAAAACTTCTGCACCACTGGGACAAGATTCAGACGATTGCGTGGGTGGAGCAAATCCATGAGATAAAATCTTCTGTAGATAAACATACTGTCAGTGAAAGTCAGATCGAAGCCAGCATTGTACGTTGTCCTGATCCGGAAGCATCCACGGCGATGATCGAACGCATACATGAAGTCCGAAAGTCCGGAGACAGTGCTGGTGGAATCATACGGGCGGTTGTCCGCAATGTCCCGGCGGGATTGGGAGAACCGGTATTTGATAAACTAACCGCGGATTTAGCAAAAGCTTTGATGTCTCTGCCTGCTACGAGAGGGGTGGAATTTGGTCTTGGATTCGATTCTGTGGCACTAAAAGGTTCAGAACATAATGACGCGTTTGTCATGAGTGAAGGGAATATCCGGACCAGTACAAATCGTTCCGGAGGAATTCAGGGAGGAATATCCAACGGAGAGGATATTGATTTGAGAATTGCTTTCAAACCAACCGCCACGATAAACTTTGAGCAGGACACAGTCAGCAGAGACGGCCGGGAAGTCAAACTGAAAGCCAAAGGTCGCCATGATCCCTGTGTTTTGCCTCGCGCTGTACCAATGGTAGAGGCTATGATTAATTTGGTTTTAGTTGATCATCATTTACGTAATCAGAAAAAGCGAATTTAAGGTTTTTTTTGGGGGAACTTTTTATTATGAATAAAGTGAAAAAGTTGGTTCTTTTTTTGCAAAATGTTTTAGTAGTGAATAACAGTAGGAAAAAATAACAATTAATTATTAGATTTATGCCTCCTAAAATTAAACCCGAGAAAGTATCAGCAAAAACTATTCGTCCGTCAAATTCCAACCGCATTAATTCTCTTGGAGCAAATTCGGATGATAGATTTCTCACTCCGGGATCTATAGCTGTCATAGGAGTCCTCCTTTTTTTTGCCTTCGTAACCGCGCAAATTATTTTCATCAATTGATGAACCGGACAGGCTGCCATGCTTTACATTGACATCTTCAACGGGGATGCCGATGGGATATTGGCCCTCCATCAACTGCGTCTGCAAAATCCTCTAAAAAGCCGTCTTGTCACCGGAGTAAAGCGTGACACTCTGTTGTTGCAGCACGCACTCTCTGCACGTGACAGCGTGATTACAGTGCTTGACATTTCTTCTCATGCCAACCGTGAACCTCTCCTGCAGTTACTGAATCAAGGTAACACCGTTCACTATTTTGACCACCATTTTGCAGGGGAAATAGTAGAATCCCCACTTTTTCACTCACATATAGACACCAGTCCCGGTGTTTGCACCAGCATTTTGGTTGACCGTTATTTAGCAGGAAAATATCGACTCTGGACTGTAGCTGCTACTTTTGGAGATAACCTTCACGCTTCCGCTTTTGAACTGGCTGAGAGTCTTAAACTTGATCCGAAAAAAACTGAAGAATTACGGGAATTGGGAGAGTTAATCAATTACAATGCATATGGTGAAACGTTAGCGGATTTACATTTTTCACCGGAAACTTTATTTCTGGCTCTGCATCCATTTACTGATCCGTTTGAATTTATTCAGTCCTCCGGAGAGTTGAAACAATTACGCGAAGGCTTCCGGAGTGACATGCAAAAAGCAGAAGAAAAACAAGCTTTGAGACAAAGCTCTGCGGGCAGGATTTTCCAGTTTCCGAATGCTGCCTGGAGCAGGCGCGTTGCCGGAGTTTTCAGTAATCATCTTGCACGGGAATCTCCCGAACAAGCACATACATTGTTAGTTGAACGTAAAGACGGCTCGTTTCTGGTAGGTGTCCGTGCCCCGATTGCCAGGCCTTATGGTGCAGACACATTATGTCTTAAATTCTCTGGTGGCGGAAGGGTTGCTGCTGCAGGCATAAACCAGTTAGCACCGGAAGATGTTGAACGTTTTTTTGATGCTTTCGAAAAGCAATTTTAAGTTATTCTTCCTTTTGCAGCAGCATTCAGTTTTTTGGCGCTTTATATTTGTTTGAAATTTCCTCAGCTGTTTTCTTCACAAGTTCTTTCAAAATTGATTCCAGCTTTTCACAAAAAATCGGAACGTCTTCAGGCAGCAGCTTTTTTGGAACGTGAAAAGGCTCTCCGAAAGCTTCGATAATTTTTGAAAAAGGCTTGGGTATTTTGTGTCTGTCCCAACTATTAAGATTCCACTGATGAGCGGCTTCATAGTGCCATGGTATGATGGGAACACCGGCATATTTAGCAAGCAGGATCACGCCGGACTGAATCTTTTCCGGAGGGCCAAGCGGACCGTCCGGAGTAATGGCAACCGAGGTTTTTTCCTTAAGTAATTTTATCATTTGTTTCAAGGCTGGAATTCCACCTCTGGTTGTTGAACCCCGCACCGCCTGATAGCCATAGTGGGCAAATACATCATAAATTGCCTGACCGTCATCACTGCTACTGATTAAAGCGGTTAGTTCTTCTTTACGCAGAAGCCAGATGCTGAAATATATGTTTTGGTGCCAAGTTGCAACAATCACACTGCCGTACTCCTCAAGAGTTGATTTCAATACTTCGTGATTTAGACGTCGTACACGTGTTGTACTTCCTGTAAATCGAATCAGCACCACTAGTATTCTGGTGATCAGCCAGTGCTGAATACTTTTTTCCCAGGAAGTTTTTGCTGCTTGCATGGTGAAAATATTTTTAAGTTGAATGAATGGCAAAGTAACTTTACAATACCAGTCTATCACGAACGGTGTCAGCTAAACAAATCAGATGAATGGTTAATTGATTTTGGTGGTTGTATATTCGCTGTTATATATTTTAAATATTATTATACTTATGTTCTATGGGATTGTTTTTCAAAAAAAAAATAATAGGCGAGCACCCTCACGAGGTGTTCCGAAAAGACTGGGAAAATGTTATGGACGCACTTTTCAGAAACGTGATTGCTAATAACCCAAAAGGTGCTGCAGTTATTTGCAACACCGAACGTCAAAATCAAGAGGATGGAGCAGGCGTAGTTCACCCAGGATTAGTCTATCGTATCAAGGCACAACGCGTTGATGAGATCAGGGAGGATCTGAAGAAGATGGACAGGCTTCGCTTTGAAAATGTTTTCAAGACATATTTTGGCAGTGAACATGAAAAAAGTCTTGATTTTTATCGGATGAAAAATATTCTTCAAGAAGATGTTATTGTATACCCTTTGGTTCAAGGAGAGTATAAAAAAGGATTGCTTGTTTACGATTATCCAATTGCAGATCATAATGTGATTAACATAATGCAGGTAATAAAAGATGTATTAAACAATCCTGAAGTACGATCTGCACCTCCGTCAGATTCTCCATCAGAAGATGATAAAAAAGGACTAGCTAATTGACCAGTTAAGGCCTTCATGTAAAGAAAAATGTAAATGCATTTTCGTTCCATAGCGTACGTCATAGGGACACTATTGTTAGTTACCAGCATAGCCATGCTGTTTCCTATTGCTGTCTCGTTAATATATCAGGAGGGTGATTTAAGTGCATTGCTGATTTCCGTGGCAGTCGCTTTTGGTATGGGTCTGCCTCTATGGTGGTTTTCGCCGGGTCATTACGAATTAAGTTTTCGTGATGCAGTCCTCATCGCGGTTTTAGGCTGGGTGGTCATTTCGGCGGTGTCAACACTACCTTTTATAATACACGGATCAATTCCTTCATTCACTGACGCATTTTTTGAAATGATGTCAGGTTTCACAACAACAGGTGCCACCATCCTGAATGATATAGAATCTGTGCCACACGGTCTGTTATTCTGGCGCAGTGAAACACATCTTTTGGGAGGCATGGGATTCCTCACTCTGACATTGATCTTCCTGCCTCATGGGATGGCGGGAGTTAGAATTTTTCGTGCAGAGTCAAGTCCCGGTCAGGTGATCACCAAAGAAAAATTTCTCCCCCGTAACCGTGATGCGATGATTTGGCTCTGGTCCATATATCTGGGATTGAATCTATTGCAAACCTTGCTGCTTTGGGGTGGAGGTATGTCTATGTTCGATTCACTGTGCCATGCTTTTAGTACAGTAGCTACGGCTGGATTCTCCACAAAAAATGCCAGCATTGGCTATTACAGCAATGTTTATTTTGATTGGGTAATTATAATTTTTATGTTCCTGGGCGGAATGACATTCATGCTTTTTTACTACATGTTGAAAGGTGAGTGGAATTTGGTTAGGCTCAACACCGAGCTCCGCTGGTATGCCAGTATCGTTGTATTCTTCTGTGGTATATCAACTTTAATTTTATGGATGAATGGAAGCTATGACGGATTTTTTGAAGCACTGCGCTATGCCTCTTTTCAGATAATTTCGCTGCTGACCACTACAGGTTTCACCACAGCGGATTATGAACTTTGGCCGCAGGCGGCACTGATGCTGCTTTACATTGTCTGTTTCATAGGTGCATGTGCCGGTTCAACCACAAGTGGTATAAAAATCGTGCATTTTGTCATCATCTGGAAATATATGGTTACTTCAGTCAAGAAAATGTTTTTCCAGCCCAGAACCATCCTGCCGATTCATCTAAATCACCGCGTCATTGATTCATCTGCGATCAACCTCTCAATCTGTTATTTCATTGCAAATATTTTCCTGCTCTTTGTGGGAGCGGCAGTAATGGTGCTGGTGGATTCAATGGATTATCAGACTGCTATGAGTTCAGTAATTTCTGCACTGATGAATATTGGTCCTGGATTTGGAGAAATCGGTCCTTCAGAAAATTATTCGCAAATATCTGCTCTTGGAAAATGGTTTCTCGCATGGCTGATGCTTGTGGGCAGACTGGAAATGTTTTCAGCTCTTGTGCTGCTCTTTCCTTCTTTCTGGAAAAGATAAAAGCTGTATGCTGAAAATTTTTTAATTACGGCTTGTCACTGGGCAAACACGTTTACTCTTTGCCTTCCCAATGTACTTTTACCATCCTTTCCGGACTTAGTTTCTGTAGGAAAGTACATTTTTCTTTATGGATGGTGATTACTCTTTCTTGAGTGAGATAACCCAGAATGACCTGGTTTTTCATCGGAGAGCAACAGCGTGCGATGCGTGTCATCACATTATCCATTCCATCCACTATAATCGTGCCGCTGGAGTGTGCAGGAGTTGTTTTCTTTTTGCCGGGCTTGAGTTTTGTATCTGCCGGTTTTTGAGTTTCCGCTGTTGAGCTTGCAAAAGCGTCGTTTTGATCATCCATAAACCAGCGTCTAACTTCTTCACTGCGAATAGAGCCGTCGCCTATGCAAAATAAGATGTGATCAAACTCCTGATTTTTACGCTGACGTGATTCATGTTCCATCCGCCCATCCCTGACCAGGCGGTTCAGATGAAGACCGTGATTGCGGAATTCCCGTTCCAGTATTTCCAATCCCTCTTTTCTACGACTTTCTCGACTGCGTTCTTGCAAAGCATGTTTTATTTTATTGCGGGCGTGGCGTGTTTTCACAAATTCGAGCCACTCTTTCCGTGGTTCCTGCCGCGTTGAGGTCAGTATTTCTACGGTATCACCGCTGTGTAGTCTGCCGTCAAGCCGTGTTATACTTCCATTAGCTTTTGCACCGGTCATGCGGTTACCTACTTCTGTGTGAATTGCATAAGCAAAATCGACCGGTGTCGCGGTTTGAGGCAACTCCCGGATTTCCCTTGCCGGGGTCATGACATAAATATTGTCACTGAACAAATCAATCAGCGGCATCGTTTCGTCCTCACCGTCAGCGTTAGTTTTTTCTAGCAGTGATTCTTCAATTAGTTCTGCGGTTTTTTCTTTCGGAGCTTGCCGTTTTTCCTTGTAAAGCCAGTGCGCCGCAACCCCATATTCAGCCATACGGTGCATTTTATGAGTCCGGATTTGTATTTCAATTGGTCTTGAATATCCGGGATCATCATCCCGTAAATCGGTGACTGTTGTGTGAAGTGACTGATATCCATTCGATTTGGGTTTGACAATGTAGTCTTTGAAACGATCTTTTATCGGAACCCAGTTTTCATGAATGAAACTGAGTGCGGCATAACAATCATCAACATCTTCAACCACAACACGAAATGCGATCAAATCCTGTATACGATCAAAATCGTTGTCCACTTTTTCCAGTTTTTGAAAAATCGAATAAAAACGTTTGTAACGTCCCTGAACTTCATGGCGAATGCCAGCCTGTTTTAAAATCAACTGAATTTTTGCTAATATTCTTTCAACATTTTCAGAACGTACACTTCGCTTTCGGGCGATTTTTTTCTTTAGAAGCTGATATTTTTCATATTCCAACTGCCGGAATGCGCTGTCTTCCAACTCTGACTTGATCCAGAAAATTCCTAATCGTCCTGCTAAGGCAGCATGCACATGCAGCGCAGTCCAGGCGGTAGCATCCCTTTTTTTTGGAGGAAGGGTTTCCAACCGCTCCAATTTCTGCAACTGCAGCACCAGAAAAACGGCGAGCAACTGCACGTCTGCTAACACAGTCAGCAGCATCCTCAGAGTCAGTTCTGCCTGTTCCGGATTTTTTGGACGTTCAGGAAATTGATGCACCTTGAGCATCCGCTGATAAAGCAGAACAGCTTGCGCAAAATATTTTGATGAATCATCCGGAATGTTATTTTCAAAGTTTTTTGGTAAATCTTCTGCTTGCTGATAACATAAAAAAAGCAGCGCCGCCAGCAGGGAAGGAGGATTCAAAGAAAGTTGAGAGAGTTTTTGCAGGAGGGAATCTGCGGATTCAGGATCACTTTGCTGTGCATACCAATTTTCAAAAATCCTGTTAGCTAACGGATTTGTTAAATAAATTTCCGGGACAGGAGTCTTTTTGTCAACGGCAGACTTGGCAGTGCCGATTGTCGGAGACAAAGCGTTTTGTGGAAGTTCAGTTCCGGAAAGTTTACTCATTTGCAGATTTGCTGAAAAATATTTACAAGAGTCCTTGTGCCATGAAATAAGTATAAAGCTTGACGTCAAATTGAACGTTCTGTTCCATCTCTTCGCTGAAAAATGCTGAGATTTCTTCCGGATATTTCAGAAAAACCTTAATGAATTCTCCGGGTTCATTTTTAGCAACAGGCTGTTGATTCTCTGGCAGCATTTCGTCAACCGAAAGATGTGCAAATGAAACTGTTTCAGAAAGAATGCCTGGCGATGAGAACAAGTCTGGGCTGATTTTTTCGACTATACCAACATAACCTGTTTCTTCCAAAAGTTCACGTGTAGCGGTAGTTTCAGGAATTTCCCCAGGATCAACCAGACCGGCTGGAAATTCTAAGATGTAGGAATCCGTTGGCGGTCTAAACTGCCTTATCAAAATATATTGTCCGGAAGGTTTTAACTTTGCGATTATAATTACCGCCCCAGCTCTGTGCTTACGGTGCAGACCTTCCCATTTCCGGGCTTGTTTTTCATCATCTTTATAGCTGATTTCAACCATCTCTGACCAGCGTCCGCTGTAAAGCAACTGTTCCTTGAGTACACGGCTGGTACCAGGGTTGCCTGGTTTGTTGCTTGTGAAATTTGACATAAATAAGTGAGCAAAAAATTAAAATACTTGCTTGCACAGAAGCTATTATTCTGCATTGAGCTGTATAAAAAGATAGCTGATTTGCCGACAATCACAAACCAATTGTGAAAATGTTTTTGCGTTGTCTTTTGCAGGTGTCTGCAATATTATTCGGCTGACAAGAATTTATCTCTGAAAACCTGCTACAGTATAGTTGATTGCAAGTATGAGAAGTATCCGTTTGATCTGGATTGGCAAAACACAGCTTCCTTTTTTGCAGGACGGGATCAGTCTTTACCTGAAAAAGTTGTCGCATTACATTAAGGTTGAGACAGAAGAAATACGAGCTGCCAAATATGCTTCAGGTACAGTTGATCAGTGGCGTAGGCAGGAAACTGAAAAATTGTTGAAGTGTCTGAATTCTAATGAGTTGAACGTTTTTTTGGATGAAAACGGTAAACGGCAGACTTCAATCGGCTTAGCCCAGTGGCTCGAAAAACAAATGCCGCTTGGATGGCCGAGAGTAAATCTTATCATTGGAGGCGCATATGGTTTTGAGAAGTCTTTGCTCCCGGCCAATGTCACTTATTTACGTCTTTCCGATATGACTTTTACACATCAAATGATACGGTTGATACTACTGGAACAGCTTTACCGTGCTTTCACCATTATCCGTGGAGAACCGTATCATCATGTTTGATGCAGAGTTATGCTTAATAAATACTAAAACCACACTATGAAACGTTTATTATTAATAGCAATCACCTTATTGCTTTTAGGCAGTATGGGCTATTTTGCCACGCAAAACAGCCACAATGTGTCGCTGAATTTATTTGGAAATTTCTCCATTCAGTTATCGGTTTGGATGGTCATCGTCGGTTCATTTGTCGCAGGTTGGGCGGTGACGGAACTTTGGCAGTTTATCTCGCATCCTCAGCGTTTTGTACAGAGTTTCCTGGGTAAATTTTCTCAATACAGGGACAATAAAAAACTGCAGTTGACACAAAATTTTGAGAATGCGTCTTTGCTGCGTGATCCAAAACAGGTACGTAAAAATTTTAATAAACTGGATAATGATAAAACACCATTGTCCATACGCATGCAGTATTTTGAACAGTTGCGTTATGAAAACAGTGCGGAAGAACTGTTGCTTAAATATGCGGATCTTCGTGCTAAATATCAGGGTAATTTACAGGTTTTATTACCGTATTTAAAACTCTCCGTCGAGCTTAGTGAATGGGAGCAGGTAGAGCGCTTGAGTCATGAAATTCTGCGGATAACACCAGGACATCCGGACGCTCTGGAAGGTCTGCGGCAATTTTACATTGCCAGACAGGATTGGGTTGCCTGCATTGAACAGGAACGGGACCTGTTGAAAAAATATAGCGGTAGTCTCATGACAAAAGACCTTGAGCTGGAGCACGAAGAACATTTGCAAAAAGCGCTGCGGCAGGATCCAAAATGTTTGAAAAATTGGTCTTTCCGCTATCTGCCTCAAAAAAGAGATAGAAAAAACGATAAACCTCATGAAGCCGTCGGTGAGGCAGCGCAGTTCCAAAAGTCAGGCATGTTTTTAGATGCAGGTCGAGTTTTGAAAGATGCTTATGAGAGCACTGCTTCTCCGGAACTGCTAGGGACTTTGGAGAATGTTTATCAAGAAAGCGGTGCGGATGAACAAATTCTAGAAATGATCGGCGGATTTCATAATTCACGTCAACGTTCAATTCCTGCTTCTCTGATTTTTGCTAAACTGCTTTATCAAAATGAGCGGATCGATGATGCATCGAAAATATTGAGTGAAGTTAATTTGCCTGCAAGTACAACTAAGTTTCAATTAACTAAACTTGGAACAAAAGAGAAAGGCCAGCAGATGACTGAAGAATGGAGCGATCTCTATCATGCTCTTCGTTTTTTGATTGCTGTCCGTCAAAACCGTTCAGAAGATGCCCTGCAGGAAGCAAAGCCCCTGCTGCGTGAAGCAAAATTAATGGGAATGATTTCCGGATGAAGATAATTGAGACAGATGGAATTGTACTCAAAACAATGGATTTTAAGGAAAAGGATAGCATCCTGACTTTTTTAACTCGTGATGCAGGCAAGAAAGCCGGAGTCCTTCACGGAGGAAAAAGTGTACGCTCAGGCAATGCCGCTAAAGCAGAGTTATTTGTCATTAACCATTTTGAGTATTCAGAAAAACCAAGTGCGGACCTGGTACGTATCCGCAAATGTGAATTGCTGCAAAGTTTTCCTCCTCTGCGTAAAAATTATTCAAAAATTCTACATGCCAATTATTTTTCGGAATTGTTGCTGCAGTGTGAAATTCCCGCGTTTGAGTCTCATGAATATTTCGATTTGCTGAAACAAACATTCGCTCAACTTTCAACTGCTAAAACAGGCACTGAAATAAAATTCAATTTTGAACTGCAACTACTGAATCTACTCGGAATCCAGCCGAATTTGGAAACTTGTGTCCAATGCGAAGGTGAGCTTTGGCAGAAGCAATCCGGAAGAAATTTGTCGCCGAAATTTACGGTTCCATACCAGTTGGACGCTGGACACGGCGGCATCCGTTGTCCAAAATGCTGTATCAGCAATTCCTCTGCTGTTTATCTGCATCCGGGAAGTCTGGCCTTTTTCCGGGAACGGTACACCAGCCTGCATGCTAGTTCAGCAATCCGGCCGACACACAACAATTTAAAGGAACTTGACCAGGCTATCTTTGAATACTTCAGACATTATTTTGGCAGGAACCTCAAATCTCACGTACTTCTGAAGGAGAACTCATGGAAAAATTAGCATCCGCAACACTGGGCGGCGGTTGTTTCTGGTGTTTGGAGGCAGTCTATTCCAGAATTGATGGAGTCAAATCGATAGCACCTGGTTTTGCAGGCGGGAGTAATCAAAATCCTACTTACGAGCAGGTTTGCAGTGGTGAAACAGGCCATGCTGAAGTGATTCAAATTAGCTATGATCCGGATAAAACTAGCTATGAAACACTGCTTGATTGGTTCTGGCGCTGCCACGATCCAACCACTCTTAACCGGCAGGGCGGTGACGTAGGCACGCAATATAGATCAGTAATTTTCTATGAAAATGAAATGCAGAAAACCGCGGCTTATGAGTCAAAAAAAGCAGCCGAAAGCTATGCAATCTTTGCTAATCCTATTGTCACGGAAATCAGCGAACTTCCGGAATTTTTTCCTGCAGAAGATTATCACCACGATTATTACAGTAACAACTCAAATGCCGGTTACTGCACATATATAATTCAGCCTAAACTCGAGAAGTTAAAGCTGGAGTAGATTAAGATACAGACTTTTTAGAGGACAATTAATTACTTTCAAAAATAAAATTGGGTTGATCGACTTTGACTGCCGTATGAATACTCGTCACGCGTGTGAATTTCCGTGTCAACGGCCTCTTCTGGGAGTTCGT
>Ga0209752_1000697_pt1 | contig 16345 bp, 17 predicted proteins | sample METZYME_3_250m_FD_187548 | JGI IMG/M metagenome (GOLD analysis project Ga0209752, IMG submission 187548) | Marine microbial communities from oxygen minimum zone in mesopelagic equatorial Pacific - METZYME_3_250m (SPAdes) (version 2) | ecosystem: Environmental > Aquatic > Marine > Oceanic...
AGCAACGGGGATTGCCCTTTAGCCACGGAGCGAAGGTCCAACAGAAGCGCCGGACCGGCGTACTTCTCAAGGGGCATGTTCTCAACGGTGGTCGCGCCGTCCACGAAATGGAATGGGGCGTCGACGTGGGTGCCGATATGGGTTGCCAAGCACAGCTTCTGGTTGGACCTGGCGTGGGTGGCATGGGTCTGGATTGACGACGTTTCTACTCCCACCAATCCGGGCACTAAACTTACGCGCTCGCTGCCCAGCGTAAGGGTCAGGTCAATCAACTTAGCCATGCCGGTCACCTCCTCTGTAGATGGTTCTACCTACTAGTCAGAATCAAGCTGTTCAATAAGAGCGGCACGCGCTGCTAAATCGGCGATTTTCGGTATAGCTTTGCTCTTAGGTGGCAGAGGGTTTCCCCGTCTGGAATCAGAATCTTGGCGCTGGACTCCAAACTGTAAATCACTGGCACGTCGGAGAAGATGAAGAACATGGACAACACTAAACCCGGATTGACGGAACGGGTGACGAAGATGACCAATCCTGCCTAGTGTAAAGGGCAGGCCCTCAAGAAGGCGCCACCCCACCAGGTATCGCCGGCGGTTCCTTGATCGTTTAGGCGGGCTATCTGATAAGGCCCCGAGTTCTCGTCTTCGATGTTGCTGCCGCTCAGGGTTGGCGTGGTGCCGGGCAAGCCGAAGGCCAGGGTCCGGTTGCCGACGTCAGCCGACACGGCCCACGCCCCGAAGAATATGATCAGGGCAATGACTACGGTCAACACTATCGAGAACGTGAGCGGGATTGGTATCCGTTTTGATGTGCCCAATATGTAGTCTGTTTCCCTTGAACAATTCCCCAATGGAATGCCCTTAGAACTAACCCCGGACCTCCACCTCATATGGGAAGACCATGTTGTTTCCGTAGCCCCGGCCGTCCCAGGGATTCGGGAATTCCATGGGTTGGGTGACGCCCAACACATTGGTGGCGCGGCACATGAGGGTGTATTTGCCCTCGGCCTTGGGTTTCCAGGCGTGCTCCCACCGGTACCAGGAGTAGGCTTCGCGGTCGTGGAGTTTCTCCACCGGATTCCAGGTCTCGCCGCCGTCGGTGCTGATCTCGACTTCTTCGATATCCTCCTCACCCGACCATGCTGCACCGGCCAATGTGTAGCCGCCGAGAGGGATGGTCTCACCGGGCACGGGGTTGGTGATGATGGACTTCACCTGTAGTTTGTTGTAGTAGCGGTACGGCTCGGGGTTACCGGGCTCGTTCATGGTCATGTACCGCTGGGTCATGTAGAACCCCTCGAATTTGTGGTCGAGCACATGGATGCCCACCAGCCACTTAACCGAGTTCATGCCGTACCAACCCGAGACCAAGAGACGCAGCGGATAGCCGTGGTCTTTGGGCAGGGGCTCCCCGTTCATCTCATAGGCCAAGATGGTGTCTTCGTGGAGGGCCTTGGACATGGGCAGGCTGCGCTCGTAGGTGACTTCGGCGGGGTCGCCCACTACTTCGTCGGCGCCGTGGTCGGCGCCTTCGAACATCACTTCAACCGCCGAGTTCTTGACTCCGGCCAGTTCCAAGACGTCCTTGAGGGAGACTCCGGCCCATTCGGCATTGCCCATGATTCCATGACCCTTGATCTGTTCCATGACAGAGCTAATGCGCAGAGCCTTGGTGTAGTACTCGGGCACAGGGCTGTTGCCGCAGCACTCGAATGTTACTTGGAAGCGCTTCTGGGGGAGTTTCCTGAGGTCTTCGAACGATAAGGAGATGGTGCGCTCGACCTCTCCGTCTATCTTCAATTGGAAGGTGTTGATGTCGATCTCGGGGCTGTCCTTCCAGTGATTGCGTATGTAGAACAAGTCGTTGGGCACGATCTTGTCCTGTAAACCCCGTGGCGGTACAGCCCAAGTCCGGAGGCCGGCGTTCGTGGGAATGATCTGCGGTTCTGCTTTGGTGCCTATCTGTGGCAGGGCCATCTGGGCTCCTCCTCAAGATTGATTATTGATTTTTCTGGAATTCCCTATTCCAGGTGGTCGGTCTCCAGTTCCGATGACGGATACGTGATCAGCAAAAGAGCCGGGGTCCAGAGGTGATGGATCAATTTATGCGGCACGCCTGGCGGGGCCAATAGCGTGGTGCCTGCCCGTACCGTTTTGACCTCATCCCCTAGGATAACCTGAATCGCTCCCGATAATACTTGGATGGAAACGTCCACCGGGTGAGCGTGCATGCGCCCTTCCCAACCGGGGGATATCTCAACTTCCTTCACGGTCAATGATACCGCACCAAGGTCTTTGGATACCAGATATCGTTCCCGCACCCGCTCCATTGCGGGGGCCAAGCGGACATCTGCGTGGTCGATTATTGGCATGGGTTCCCCTTTGTGTGCCGTTTGTTATTTGACGGTTACTGGATATCCGACTATGGCGCTGAAGTTCTTGCGCATGTTGTTGTAACGGGGTTCGCGCGATTGCACGCGGCCCACATCGTCCGACGCCCGGGCCATAATGGTGTAATTGCCAGACTTGTTCGCATCCCAGCGGTAGGACCAGCGAACCCACATGAACTGGTCGTGGCGGGGCGCCTCGATGTGGGCGGAGTGCCAAGTGTCTCCGCCGTCAGTGCTGACATCGACCTCGGAGATAGCGCCGGCACCGCTCCAGGCGTAGCCTCGAATCATGTGAGTGCCTTTGGGCATATTCTCTACGTCGTCATTCGGCTGAGTCACTATGGACTTTACGCCCAAGGTCGTTATGAGTTCTTTATTGGGGTCGTCCACCGAGTTGCCGTAATAATAGAATTCGTAGTGATACCAACACTCCGGCATATGGTCCATGATCTCTAGATCAGTGATCCATTTTACCGACCAGTTTCCGGACCATCCGGGCACCAGGAGGCGGACTGGTGCGCCGTGGAGGTGCTCCAGAAGTTGTCCGTTCTGGGCGTAAGCTAAGATGGTATCGGGATGGAGGGCTTTCTGCATAGGCAGGCCCTTGTCGTAGTAGAAAGGTTGGGTGCCTTCGGCGGCGGTGGCGGGGACTCCCTCGTCATTGCCAATGGCCCGTACGTATAGAGACGTGTCGTCGAGCCCGGCGGCGTTCAAGACGGCGGCAAGGGGGACTCCAGTCCATTCGCTGGCGCTGAGAATCATGCATTCTTGGGTGCGGGAGGGCTTGGGGCCCTCGTCTTTGAAATACTCGAAGAAGGTGGCGTCGCTGCCGGAGCATTCCATGACCGTGCGGACGCTGCGTCCGGGGAAGCGGCGGAGTTGGTCGAAGTTCAGGGTTAGTTCGTTCTTTACCTGACCGTGAACCTTCAACTCCCACTGGTCTGTCGGCACAACCGGAGGGACATCAAAGTGCTGCACGGTATAGTGCAGGTCCGTGGGAGTAATCAGTCCCTCCAGGTCCATCACCGGGGTGCGAATGCGCACCGTCCGGCCTGCGTCGTCCATGAGAGTCACAGGGTTCAGGTCTTTGGTAGGCCAACCGTGCCAGTTGCCGGTCTTGTTGGCGTTGGCTGGATCTGAGCCGATCGCGTCGTCCATCCTCAGAAAATCGGGGATCACATCATCTTGTCGCGTCGCCATCTAATCTCTCCTAAGGTTTTGCTTGAAGTAGGTTTTGCATAAAATCTGGATAGTTGCAGCCGGTTTAGCCAGTGGCATATTTCTCGCCTAAGGCGGTCTCCCACCTTAGGTAATTCATCATCTCGCCGTAGCTGCGGGAGACGCCCAGATAGTTGATGTCTGAGGGCGGACGCACGATGCCGGTCAGGCCCTCTTCCACTGGCAGGCCGGTCTTTCTCCAGGCGGCCATCCCTCCGTCAAGGACTGTAACGTTAGTGTATCCCATGTCTTGCAGGGTGGCGGCGGCCAGAGTGGAACCTCGTCCGTCTCTACAGGTGACAGTGATGGACGCTCCTTTGGATGGAGCAGCCTCTAGGACTTCGACCTCGAGCCAACTGCGGGTTATCCACTTGGCGCCCGGCGTGTGGCCGTGTGAGAAATCTTCACTGGTGTCGGTGAACAGGACCACGTCCGGATGGTTGGCGCTCAGCTCTTGGGCGGAGACTTTTTTCACGGATGCCTCCGCGGCACTCAGCCCAGCGAGGTTACGAGCCGGAATCCCGGTCTCAAGGGTCCGGCCGGCGGTCTGCCAGGCGGGGGCTCCGCCGTCAACAGCGAAGACATTCTCGTGGCCCAGTTGCCTAAAGAGGGAGGCTGTGATGGTGGCCCTGGCCTGGCCGTCACAGCAAAACACGTAGGTGGCGTTCTTCACAACGGCCACATCGTCGGAGCGCTGAACGGCCTGGCCGCCTGGGAACCAGCGGAAGCCAGGTATGTGGCCGGCTTTGTACTCGCCTTCAGTGCGGACGTCAATTAGGTAGACCGACTCTTGCCCCTGCTTGGCCAGCACTTGGTGCAGGGCGGGGATGTCCAGGTAACGGACGCCGTCCTCGTCGGCCAACCGTGCGGCATACTCTTCGGCAACAGACCGGCTCTCATCGGAGACATCGGGCAGTTTCAGGCGGTCACCGCCGTATTCCAGTTCATAACCGGCCAACAGCCAGCCGGAGGTGCCGTTCTTGAGGCCCACTGCCTCGACGCCCATGCGCTGTAGGACCCGAGTGCCCATGATGCTGCGGGTGCGGCCAGCGCAGTTGATGACGACGGTGGTGTCGGCATCCAGTTCTTTCTTGATGTCGGTGATGCGGAGGGCCAGCTCGCCGCCGGGCATGCTGCGCCCGCCGGGGATGCAGAAGTTGTGGTATTCCTCGGGAGTGCGGGTGTCCAAGATGACCAGCTTCTCGCCGTTCAGGATCCTCTGGTGGAGGTCGTCGGCGGTGATCTCAGGGACGTGGTGGACCACTTCCTGCATCTCGCCGAAGTCCTTGCTGGGGACGTTCACGCCCCATTCGGTGGGCAGGTCGTTGCTGGACCAGCGGTTGGTGCCGCCCTCCAAGTAGGAGACATTGGTGTAGCCTAGTTGCTCGAGGGTGCCGGCGCCCGACTCCGCCCGGCGTCCATCGTCATCGCAGATCACGACCTGAGTCCCCTTGAAAGGAACGGACTCTTCGATTATGTACTCTATGCGCCGCCGGGGGATGAGGGCCGCGCCGGGGATGTGGGTGGCGTTGTACTCGCCCGACTCTCGGACATCGATCAGCGCGAAGGAGGATTTCCCCTCCAGTAACTGGTTCAGGTCATGGGAGGTGATTTTCTGGGCCATCTATGTTTTCTCCTCGGTTTTGTGACCGGCCTACAATCGTCGACTCAGACGAAACGCCAGACTTCCTGCCTGGCGCGCATTTCACTACCCATCGTCCATCCCAAGATTGCTTAGTTGTCCCGCTTTTGGGTGCGGAAGATAGTTATCTTGTCGGTCTCCAGGTCATAAGTGCTGCGGTCGATGCTTTGAGGGTCGTTGCCGTAGACGCGAACCTCCACGGCGGGCTAGTCGGTGTGGTTGTCCATATGGTGAATTTCATAGGTTTGCTCTTAATCAGGGATTCCATGTCGTGGGTGGAATCTCCTAGGGAATACTTGACGGCGGCCATGGCGCTCGTTCGTTCAATGGCAACTCTGAGGAGTCATTGGAGCCTGAAAATTCGGGAAATGAGCCTGGAGTAACGGTAATTATCGTGAAGGGGGCAATGAGTGTCAATAGTGCCGGGAACAGGCCTCCTTTGGGCATGTTCCTATTGGACAATATATTTTGAAAAGCCGAGTGCTAGAATGAGTCGGAAATTGAGCCGAGGGCTAGATGCAAGAAGAGAAAGAACAAGGTCCGTCTTACCCGAGGCCTTGGTATTACCGGCCAGAGTATATGATTCCCATGTTTATCTTCTGGCCGTCCGGGGCGTTGCTGGCCATTCGGTCGCCGTGGAACACCAATGTGATGTTCGGCGGCGTGGCCTGGATGTTCATCATCGTCTTCGGGATTTTGGGCATTAGGTGGCTGAGCGATGGAATATACCAGCCAATTGTGACGTTCTACGTCCCAGGAGTGCTGCTAACTCTAATCACTCAAGTGCAATGGGCGGCCTACCAGAAACGGATGGTAGGATCACAAAATGAAGGGCTGTCCGATGAAGATCCTGTTGAGATAGACACAATCAGCCCACCGCGCCCGTCAGCGCGCAGACGCAGAAGAAACCCCCGGACCGGTCGGCCTAGAAACTGACTAACGCCGTGGCGTTGGCCAGTAATGCACCCTCTTGAGATTCCACGGTCACTGCGCACTCCACTTGCCGCTTCCCGCCGCCATCCGACTTGCCCACCACCTGTCCGAAAACGCCCACAGTGTCGCCGGGCAGGAACTCGGTGAAGCTCTCTATATCGATAGCCGTTTCTTCGCTATCGACGTTATCTGGCGGAAAGGCTTTAAACAGCAGTTCTTTTACCAATGCGGCCAGTTTTTCCGTGTCCACCGGGATCTCTTGAGGGGCATCGACGCCATCTTCGATCGGCGGGCGGAACTCGAACTTGACTAGTATCGGCAGGTCGTCACCCACCGAGATGCTGGTGTATTCCGCTGTATGGGCCCAGAGGGTGGGCATGGGATGTGCTCCCTTGCTGTTGTTTAATAGTCGGAGCTTCGGGTATGAGCTTGGGCTATGATACACTGGATTTCGAGCCTGCGCGAAGTTAATCGTAGCTGATTAACCGTGTGCCCATCATAGACTTTGGGAGGGATTTTCCCATGGCGGGAAACGAGGAGCCGTTCCGGAGAGGAATGGTTGTTATGGCTCACCCGGACGACGCCGAGTGGAGCTGCTCCGGAACGGTGGCCAAGTGGTGCGCGGAAGGCTGGGACGTGATTTATGTGCTCTGCACAGACGGCAGCAAGGGTAGCTCAGACCCGGAGATGACGCCCGAAAAGCTGATCAAGATTAGAGAGAAAGAGCAACGGAACGCCGGTAAAGTGTTGGGTGTTAAAGAAGTTGTATTTCTAGGTTACCCGGACGCGTACCTGGAGCCGACGTTGGAATTGCGTAAAGACATCGCCAGGGAGATACGTCGCTACAAACCCGACGTTGTAATAGTGGGCAGTCCAGGCAGGGATATCGAAAGGGGCTATTACATTAGTCACCCGGACCATCTGGCAGCTGGCGAGGCCGCTCTCTCGGCGATCTTTCCCACCGCCCGGGACCGAATGACCTTTCCTGAATTGCTGGAAGAAGGACTGGAACCCCACAAGGTCAGTGAAGTCTGGATCGCCGGCGGCGACGACAATGCGGACAAATTTGTCGACGTTGAAGCCTATATGGACACGGCGGTGAAAGCCCTGAAGGCTCACGTTTCCCAGGTTGACCAGGAGAATGCCGGAGACTGGTTCCGCCAAGGCCGGATTCGCACCGGCGAAAAGACCGGCATGGCCTACGCCGAGGGGTTCAAGCGGATACCGTTCGGGTAGGCGGTTCTAACAATGGATTCCGGTGTTCGCCGGAATGACGGAGAAGATGGATTAAAGATGGAAAGGGCGGGGTATCATTCCGATACCCCGCCCTTTTTTCTGCCTGGCCAAATAGGCTGGCCCTAGGATGGTTTGCGGGCTACTACTTTGTAGCCGGCGGTGTTGGTGGGTGGGCGCTCGGAATCGGCTTTCATGTAGTCCACCTGCTCGCTGGTGAATTCAATTTCCTTGAAGCCGGCGCGCACCAGCCGGTCCCGGTAGACATCTACATGTTCGGCGCCCGCCGTGCAGGACACCCAGTCCTCCGGAGAGGAAACGCTGGGGCCCTCATCGGTCAACGCCATGACATCAGATAAGTGGATGCGGCCGCCAGGCGACAGCACTCGGAAGCTTTCGGTGAACACAGCGTCCTTGTCTGGGGACAGGCAGACAACGCAGTTGGAGATGATCACGTCGACGCTGGAGTCGGGGATGGGCATCCTCTCCATTTCGCCCTGCACGAAGTGAACGTTGGTGATGCCCAGCTTTGCCTTATTGGCCCGGGCCAGCTCCAGCATGGATGGGGTCATGTCCAAGCCGGTCACATTGCCGGTGTCGCCGACCTGCTGGGAGGCTAGGAAGCAGTCGATGCCGCCGCCTGAGCCTAGGTCTAGTACCCGTTCGCCGGGTTGCAGGCCGGCCAAGGCCGTGGGATTGCCGCAGCCGGCGGAGGCCGCGATGGACTCGGCAGGAAGGCCGGCCAGTTGACCCTCGTTATAGAGCAGCATGGCATGGTCCAGATCCTCCACGCCGCAGCACGCGCCGTCAGTGGAACAGCCGCAGTTGTCTCCCTCGGTATGGTTAAGTTCAGCCGGAGTCAGGTTGATCACCCGCTCCGCCCGGGTGCCGTAGCGCTCTTTTACCAGTTCTTTTATCTGGTCTTGTTCAGTGGACATCTTCTCGTACTCCCCTGATCTAGGTTGTTATTTGCCTTTGGTCAATGCTTGTTTTACGCAGTCTTCAACAGTGGGAATCATCCGCTGCCAGACGTGAGCGGCGGCCCTGAAGGCTTCTTCGCCCGAGTTTGTCAGCCAGCACACACGGCGTTGGCGCCCTTGCGCTTCTTCCATGCGGCAATCGACATACCCACCGTCTTGGAGTTCCTTCATGGTGGAGTACACCATGGCTTCCGTGGGTTCGCAGCAGCCTTGGCAGGCTTCCTTGATGGCCTGGTTGATGCCGTAGCCGTGGACTGGGCCCTTGGCCAGCTGGGCTAAGAGCAAGAACCTGCACAGACTGCGCTTTACCAGGTTCTCCCAGTAGGACTCGGTCTGCATTGCCGTTTGCTTAGGTTCAAATTTTATGCTGGCCATTCTACCTTTTCTAATTTCTTTAGATTCGCTGGTGGCGATGATACTGACTCAGGAATACTAAACCTGCTTTAATACTAAAGCTTGTTTAGTATGTTGCGCCAGAGCAACCCAGTTGTCAACAGTTCGTTGCCAACATGGGTAAATCTGAAACTATCTTGTGATAGAATCTGGCCTCTCAGGTATCTGGATGACCTGTTGAGAAGGATGCACATGAAGATTACCAAGTCAAAGGTACAGGTTCTGCACGCTCCGGCCGATGAGGTGTTGGTGGACGTGCAGCCCAAGTCCGGAGGCGTGCGCGCCTTCGTGACCGTCAAGATGATGACCGATGAAGGTATCGAAGGCATCGGACTGACTTTCGCCCCTGCCATGGGGTTGAGCCCCCTTGCCCCGGCATTGGCATCGGCGGTGGAAGCTCTCTGCGGACTGACGGAAGGCCAGGACCCTATGGAGATCGAAGCGGTGATGCAGGGGCTGCGGGAGAGGACCGGTGGCTCCGGCCCCGGCGGAATCTTGACCCTGGCCATGGCCGCGGTGGATATGGCCCTATGGGACATCAAAGGCAAGGCCCTGAACCAGTCGGTGTGCTCCCTTCTGGGCGGCTACCGCAAGCGGGTGCCCACCTACGCCAGCGGCGCGCTGATGCGTCCCATGAACCTGGAGCAACTGGCCGAAATCGGACCGGCGCTGGTTCAGAAGGGTTTCAAACAGATGAAGTCGCAGATGGGAGCTGAGGACACTCCAACCAAAGAAGTCATGCGCATGCGAACGCTTCGGGAGGCCGTGGGTGATGACATCGACATCATGTGTGACATCAACCAACTTTGGAACGTGAACCAGGCCATCACCATCGGCAACCGGGTGGAGGAGTACAACCTGTTCTGGTTGGAGGACGTGGTGGCCCATGACGATTACCAAGGATTGGCCAGGGTAGCCGATGCTCTGCACACGCCCATCGCGGCGGGAGAGTACGTCTACGGCATTAATCCCTTTCGGCAGCTCATCGAGAACCGCTCCATAGATATAGTCATGATCGACCTGCTGCGCGTCGGCGGCATCACAGAGTGGCGGAAAGTCGCAGGCATGGCCGAGGCGTTCAACCTGCCGGTGGTCAGTCACCTGGTCCCCGAGATACACATCCAGCTTATGGGCGCCATCCCCAACGGCTTGACCGTGGAGTACATGCCCTGGACGCTGAAGCTGTTTGAGGAGACCCCCAAGTTCGTGGATGGCTGCCTGGAAGTGCCGGACAAGCCGGGCCTAGGCCTAAGTTTCAGCGAAGATGCGATCAAACAGTATACTGTTTGAAGAGGTCAGCTATCAGCTTTTGCAAACCACTAGAACCCGGGATCTGAAGCTAATATTCTTGGTAAATCTTAAATCTGAAATGGGGCCCTTGAAAATCTGATCGCTGACAGCTGATGGCCTCAGAAGGAGAAAAATGGTTGCACAGATTCGCACGTACACCATCAACAAAGGGATGATGGACTCTTGGTTGGAACTCTTCGACAAGGAAATCCGCCCGGTTCACGAGAGCCTGGGAATCCCAATCGTGGCCACCTATGTGAACGCCGACCGCACCGATTTCATCTGGGTGCGGACCTTTGCAACAGCAGAAGAGATTCCAGATAAAGAAAAGGCTTACTTCGCCTCTCCAGGACGCAAGGCCCTGGGTGACAAACCCACCAGCCACATCGCCAGGATGGATGTGAAGTTAGTGGAAGAAGTGCTTGAAACCGTAAAAGCGGCGTAGATAGTAGTCAGCTTTCAGATACTGGGCATGGAGGCTGAACCAATTTGAATCGAGCCCGGTATGTGAACGTCTAATTGCTGGTGGCACCAGTGAAAAACTGACGTCTGAACGCTGAAAGCTAAACTTGAGGAGAGAAAAACCATGGACCAGATGCGCAGCTACACTATCAACAAGGGAATGATGGACTCTTGGATCCAACTATTTGAGTCTGGTATCAAGCCGGCCCATGATGCGGTGGGAATGCCAGTTGTGGCCACTTGGGTCAACGCTGATCACAACCAGTTCATCTGGGTCCGCCGGTTCCCGGAGGGCGCCGACGTCCCTGCCAAAGAATCTGAGTTCCGTGAGTCGGAAGGCTTCAAATCGCTGGGCAGCCAACCGGGTGACCACATCGCCAAGATGGACGTCCAGAACCTGGAGCAAGGGAAGTTGGCGGCCTAACGGCCTTGCTTTCAGCGGTCAGCTGATTCCTGACCGCTGTTCGCTTCCTTCCGCATTAGGATGTGGATTATGTTAGCTTCCAGGAATTCTTCCCCGCGCTCGACGTAGCCGTAGGCTGCATAGAAGTCCTTTACGTACAACTGCGCGTTTAGGATGTAGGTGTTCACGCCTTGGGCGGCGGCCTCCTCTTCCAAGAAAGTCAAGAGACGGCCGCCGATTCCCTGCCGCCGGTATTCGATGTCCACGGCCATACGGCCGATGCGCGCGGCGCTGTCTTCGTCCCGATAGAAAACCCTGCCGGTGGCGACCACTTGGCCTTCATCAAGTACGATGGCGTGGGTGGCGGTGGCGTCGACCTCGTCCAGTTCCTCTTCCATGGGCACCCGCTGCTCGCCCACGAACACCCGGAACCGCACTCCTAATGCGCCCTCCATCTCGGCCTCAGTCTCGACAAGTTTTATGGTCAGTTCTTCCACGGATAACTTAACTGATAGCTTAATAGATGATTACGCCTCGGCCTACCTCTCCCTTGTCCATGTCGCCGTAGGCCTCGTTGATCTGGTCTAGGGAATAGTGGCGGACCACTAGGTCGTCCAAGTTCAGCTTGCCTGCCAGGTACATGTCCAGCAGCTTTGGCATGTCCACACTGGCGTGGGTGGAGCCATAGTAGGTACCGCGCATTGTCTTCTCGTTCCTCACCATGTCCACCGCATTGATGCCGGCCTCGGCGCCTACGGGGGCAATGCCCACGATGGTAACAGTGCCGCTCTTGCCGGCCATGTCGTAGGCTGCTTTAGTTGTGTCCGCCGAGCCGAAAACCTCGAAGGTGTAGTCGGCGCCTTTGCCGTCGGTCAGCTCCCTGACCTGGGCCACCGGGTCTTTGTCCGAGGCGTTGACCGTGTGGGTCGCGCCGAACTTCATAGCGAATTCGAGTTGGGCCTCACCGATATCTACGGCGATGATCTTGCTGGCGTTGACAAGGGCCGCTCCCATGATCACGTTCAGGCCCACGCCACCGCAACCGATGACGGCCACGGTGCTGCCGGGCTGCACGTTTGCGCTGGAGGTTACCGCGCCGACGCCGGTGGGCACGCAGCAGCCGATTAGAGCGGCTACGTCCATGCCGATGTTGGATTCGATGGGCACCACAGCAGCCTCTGGGACAACCGTATGCTCGGCAAATAAGGCGGTCTTACCGAAGTGATGGATTCGAGTGTCGCCCTTGTGCAGACGAGTGGTGCCATCGAACATGAAGGCGCCAGCAGCGGCATGCGTGTCGCACAAGTGGGAGTTGCCGGTGATGCAGCTCTTACAGCGACCGCACGAAGAGACGAACGAAAGGATGACCTGCTGTCCGGGCCGGACCGAGGTCACGCCGGGGCCGACGGCTTCGACGGTGCCTGCGCCTTCATGACCCAGAACCACGGGAAGAGCGGTCGGGGCATCTCCGTGCATATAATGGCGGTCGCTGCGGCAGATGCCGGCTGCGCCGACCTTGATCAGGACCTCCCTATCTTTAGGGTCGTCCAGCTCTAAGTCTTCAATAATCAAAGGTTTCTTTTGTTCGTACAATACGGCGGCCTTAACCATCAGCAAGCGCCTCCTACAGGTTCAATAAATTCGCTTCTCTAGAGAATGGGTATCATCGCGGAACGGCAGGGGCGGTGTCAAATGGACGTTAAGGGCCTCCTGGGTATTGGACTGCCCATCATGAACGCTGCGCAAACGTTGGACGGCCTCAGAATCCCTCTCATTACGCTACCACCACCTCCTCGGTGCATACCCGCGTTACCCAGCCCGACATCCACGCCGAGTGCCGGCCTCCACCCCCGGCTACGATAACCACGATGTCGTCGGGGGAGGAGCAGATGGGGACCAGAGTGTTGGGGTTGGTCTGGTCGATCCAGTTGGGCCAGACCCGGTTGCCGTAGTGGGCCAGGTCCTTCAGTTGGTGGATGGGCATGCGCGCGTTGGCGTAGATGTATTCCCGGACGTCGGTCTTGGATAGCCCGGAGTTAGCAATCTCGGTGGCATGCTCAGGGCAGAGTACGAGGATGATCTGGGAACGGGTGCCCAGGTGGTAGTAGCCAGGGATTCCCACGCCGCGCATGTTGCTCGTGATTGTCCGCAAGACCTTGATCCCCGTGCCCACGGTGCTCTCCATGACGTTGTAGACGCCCAGGATGGCTGCGATGGTCACCGTGCTGGCGGTCGGGTCGTAGCCCAGCTCCACGTGCCAGGGCTCCCAGGGGCTTAGGTCTTCGTTCTCGCTGAAACAGAAGCTGTAGCGAAAGGGTGTCGAGAGAGTGGCCTTGTCCATGTCGCCGGGAATCAGCCCCCCCAGGTTCCGGATGGCCAGCCGCAGCGCCCGGCCGATGGCGGCATTGGCCCGGTATCCAGGACCGAAACAGGCTGCATCGCCGTTGATGTTCAGCTCCTTGGCGATGGGCCCGTTGATGATCAGCACCTGGGCTGCGCCGCCGGTCGTGACGGCGTTTCCAGCCAGGTTGAACTCGTCCCTCAAGGCAGCCTTCAAGGCTGCCACGACTACGGGGAAGTGCTCTGGCAGGCACCCGGCCATGACGGCGTTTACCGCCAATTTTTCGAGGATCACGTTGGAGTTGCCGGGTTGGATGCGGCCTAGGCTTTCCGAGGGTTCGCGGCCGTAGCCGGATAGCATCTCGCGGACCAGGGGCTCGGTGGGGGCGACGACGGGGAGACCGTCGGTCCAGCCTTGCTCCCAGAGATAGTCCTGGATGGCGCGAGGCGAGTCTTCGATTTGGACGCGGCTGGACTGAAGTTCGTCAGACATGTTCCGTTGTTACCCCCCACATATCATATTTTGTTGTCACGCAGATTGATTGATGCGCTACCACGCTTTTCCGGGCACACACATGGATTGGGCGGATGATCCTTCAACAGGCTCAGGATGCGCGGATGAGTAGCAGATTCCATCTCTCAGTTCTCCCGACGGTAACCAGGGATGTGTTTCCTGGATTCCCTTTCTGCGGAAGCGACGGAATGACGAAAGGTAGACTAACCCAACTTCTCAAGCGGCGCGAAGCTGAGCAGTAGCCTTTTTTGGCCCACGCCGCCCTCGAACTCGACGGTGACCTCGGTGTCGGAGACTGTTACGTCCACCCCGGTGACGACTCCTTCGCCGAATGAGGCATGGCGCACCGAGTCGCCGGTCTTCAGGTCGGGCCGGCTTGTGGCCGGTTCGCCACGGCTGATGACCGGGGTCGGCGCCTGCCATTCACTCCAGGACGGACGTTTACGTTTGGGGTCGCCTGGCTTGTCGAAGGAATCGCCGTTTGAACCCCCGCCCGAAGTGATCAGTTCGACGGGGATGTCGCGGAGGAACCGGGAGGCCTCGCCGGGCCGAGTGGCGCCGAAGATCGAGCGCCGGAAGGCGCGGGTCAGGTAGAGGCGTTTCTCGGCCCGAGTCATGCCCACGTAGCAAAGCCGCCGCTCTTCCTCTAGCTGGTCCTCCGAGTCCAAGGACCTGCTGTGGGGCAGCAGACCCTCCTCCATGCCGACCATGAACACCACCGGGAACTCCAGTCCCTTGGCCTGGTGCAGCGTGATCAACGTGATGGAATCCTCGACGCCTTCGTAGTTATCCACATCGGCCACCAACGACAGACGTTCCAGTAGCGTGGCCAGGCCGTCGGGCGGTGTCTCCGCATTGAACTCCTGGGCGGTGTTCCGCAGCTCCATGATGTTTTCCCAGCGTTCCTGGGGATTGTCATCGCTCTCCTGGATGTGGGTGCGGAACCTGGTGTCCTCCAGGACGCGGTCGACGAGCTCCACCACAGGCCCCTTTTTGCTCAGCTCGATCAGCTTCTCCATCATCACCGCGAAGTCGGCGATGGACGTGGCGGCGCGGGAAGTGATGGTGACTGGGCAGGGCTCGCCGGCCAGCCGGGCGGCAGCTACTTCTTGCATAGCTGAAAACAGAGGCATGTCCTTGCCCCTTGCCCAGTCGCCAAGTTGTTGCATCGACTTGGCGCCGACGCCCCGGGGCGGGACATTGATCACCCGGCCCAGGTTCACATCGTCGCTGGGGTTGTGGACCATGTGCAGGTAGGCCATCAGATCCTTTACCTCGCGCCGCTTGTAGAATCTGATGCCGCCCACCAGCCGGTACCGGGTGCCCTGGTGCAGGCAGGCTTCCTCCAGAGCGCGGGACTGGGCGTTGATGCGGTACATGACGGCGCAGTCTCCGGGCTTGTATCCGTCTTCGCGCACCAGCCGCTGGGCCTCGGAGATCACGAAAGACGCTTCTTCCGCCTCATCGTAGGATTCCCGAACCTCCACCAGGTCGCCCTTGGAGTTGTCGGTGAACAGGTCTTTCTGGATGCGCTGGCCGTTAATGGATATCAGGTTTTTGGCGGCGCCCAGGATAGTGGCGGTGGACCGGTAGTTCTGATCCAGGGCGACCGTCTTGGCCTTGGGGTAGTCCTGCTTGAAGCTGAGGATGTTGCGGATGTCTGCGCTGCGCCAGGAATAGATGGACTGGTCGGGGTCGCCCACCACGCAGACGTTCTGGTGGGTCTCACCCAGGAACCGAGTCAGTTGGTACTGGGAGATGTTTGTGTCCTGGAACTCGTCCACCATGATGTACTGGTAGCGGTCGTTGTACTTTTTCCGAACCTCAGGGAACTCCCGCAAGAGCTGCACCGACTTCATCAGGAGGTCGTCGAAATCCATGGCGTTGTTGCGGGTCAGGATCTCCTCATAGTGGTGGTAGACCCGGGCACAGATCTCCTCGAAATAGTTGTCGACTGCGTTCTTGGCCATGGTCTGGGAGTCCCACAGCAGGTTCTTGGACTTGGAGATGGTGCTGAGGACGGCGCGGGGCGGGTTCCGCTTTGGGTCTATGTCGGCCAGTTCCATGGACTGCTTTATGATGGCGGCCTGGTCGTCGGCGTCGTAGATCGAGTAGTTGGAATCCAGCCCCAGGTGGTGACCGTCGATGCGCAACAGCCTGGCGCAGAAGGAGTGGAACGTGCCCACGGTTAGTGAGTTGCTATGGGAGCCTACCAGGCGGTCCAGCCGTTCGCGCATCTCCCGGGCGGCCTTGTTTGTGAAGGTCATGGCCAGGATGTTGTAGGGGCTTACGCCGTACTCGCGGACTAGGTAGGCGATGCGGTGGGTGATGACCCGGGTCTTGCCGCTGCCGGGCCCGGCCACGATGAGCAGAGGGCCGTCAACAGTCTCGACTGCGTCCTTCTGCGCGAGGTTGAGTCCTTCCAATAATCCGGAGCCTGTACTCATGGGCCGATTATAGCATGACAAAAGGCGGATTTAGCCTCAAAATCAGGCTATTTACCACAAGTGGAGGCTGGCTTGATGACTGACAGGATCCGGCCAGCCTGTTC
>Ga0209752_1000698_pt1 | contig 16335 bp, 15 predicted proteins | sample METZYME_3_250m_FD_187548 | JGI IMG/M metagenome (GOLD analysis project Ga0209752, IMG submission 187548) | Marine microbial communities from oxygen minimum zone in mesopelagic equatorial Pacific - METZYME_3_250m (SPAdes) (version 2) | ecosystem: Environmental > Aquatic > Marine > Oceanic...
TCCGCCTTGATGGTGAGCGCGTAGTTGATGCGGACATTGTTGTCGGGTACCTCCACCGCGGGATTGAAAAACTTTGTGAGAATCGTGACTGGTCGCAAATCATCCTGTTGACCGATCGTATGGACTACGTGGCTGCAGCTTCCAGTAATCTTGGTTATTGCGAGACGGTGGAGAAGCTGATGTCGGTCGAGGTGCCACGTCGCGCACAATATATCCGAACGATCTTAGGAGAGCTCCAGCGGATTGCCAGCCACTGCCTATGGCTTGGAACCCACGCCATGGATATCGGCGCCATGACAGTTTTTCTCTACGCCTTCCGCGAGCGTGAGCTGATCCTCGACCTGTTTGAGGAGTACTGCGGAGCGCGACTGACGTATAACGCGACGCGTATCGGGGGACTACCCCTCGACATACCGCCAGGCTGGGACAAGAAGGTTCGTGAGTTCTGCGACATCATGGACTCCAAGCTTGGCGAGTACGAGACACTACTCACACACAATCGAATCTGGCTAGAACGCACGAAGGGCATTGGTGTAATTGACGGACCCGAGGCAATCGCAATGGGTCTTTGTGGACCCACGCTGCGCGGGTCTGGTGTTCCTCGTGACGTCCGTAAGGATGAGCCGTACGCAGCCTACGATGAATTTGATTTCGAAGTGCCCATTGGGACTGAGGGGGATACCTACGATCGCTACCTCGTCCGGCTCGAAGAGTTTAGGCAGTCGCTTCGCATCATACGACAGGCCATAGATGGGTTGCCCGAAGGGCCCATAGTTGGCAAGGTGCCTAGGCTTATCAAACCACCAGCAGGGGAGACCTATCACGCTGTCGAGTCACCCAAAGGCGAAATAGGTTTCTTCATTGCTAGTGATGGGCGATCGACGAATCCCTATCGATTCCGTGTGCGCCCGCCCTCGTTCTGTAATCTGCAAGGTCTACGTCGTCTCATCCGAGGACACTTAGTAGCTGACGTTGTGGCTCTAATTGGATCCATAGATATCGTTCTGGGAGAGGTGGACCGCTGAAATCATGGTCGACACATTAGTGGTCCCGCTCCTCAAGATCGTCATTCTGCTAAATGCAGTGCTTATAGCTGTTACCTATATGGTTCTGCTCGAGCGAAAGGTGATCGCCTGGGTCCAGTCGCGGCTAGGTCCGATGCGCGTGGGTCCGTACGGCGCCTTGCAACCGATCGCTGATGCCATCAAGTTGATGACGAAGGAAGATATTACGCCCACACGTGCGGACCGCTGGGTCTTTACCGCGTCACCGATCATTGTGATGGTACCGGCTCTTATCGTCTTCGCGGTTATTCCCTTCGGCCCAGAGGTGGAGCTCTTTGGTCGGTCTGTGCCGCTTTACATTACCGACATCAATGTCGGTTTGCTGTATATCGTGTCAGTTGCTTCGTTGGGTGTCTACGGCATCATCCTCGCGGGTTGGTCGTCGAACAGTAAGTATCCGCTATTGTCGAGCCTTCGTGCGTCAGCACAACTTATCAGTTACGAAGTTGCTGTGACGATGACGCTAGTCAGCATGATTCTGATGGCTGGCACACTTAGCATGGTCGGCATTGTTGAGTCGCAGCGCGAGGCTGGGCTGTGGTTTGCGTTCGTCCAGCCGGTAGCATTCGTCATCTTCTTCATCGGTGGTCTTGCAGAAACCAATCGCGCGCCATTTGACCTGCCGGAAGCTGAACAGGAACTGACTGGCGGTTTCCACACTGAGTACAGTGGCATGCGGTTCGCACTGTTTTTCCTTGCTGAGTATGCCAACATGATCGTCATTTCGTGTTTGGCGGTCACACTCTTTTTGGGTGGGTGGCTCAGACCGTTTCCCAGTGTGGAGGCGCTCAGCTTCCTTGACTTGGTGCCCTCGTGGATCTGGTTCTTGTTTAAGACCTTCGTATTCCTTTATATTTTTCTCTGGATTCGGGCAACCTTGCCACGTTACCGCTACGACCAGTTGATGCGGCTAGGTTGGAAGGTGCTTATCCCAATCGCAATCGGAAACGTTGTGGTGACGGGCATAGCAAAGGTTCTGTTGTAGGCGGTGTAGTGATATGGGCGAAGCGGTCATTTTTTATGTTTTGTCGGCCTTGATTTTGGGTTTCGCAGTGCTGGTTATCAGCACCCGTAACACTGTTCACAGCGTGCTGTTTCTGGTTATGAACTTTCTCCTCGTTGCGATGTTATACGTCATGTTGGGCGCGGAGTTCTTAGCAGTCATTCAAGTCTTGGTCTACGCCGGCGGCATCGTCGTGCTGTATTTGTTTGTTGTTATGCTCGTGAATCTGAAGCGGCCTCCCGAGGTTCATCAAGACCCGCGCAGACAGGCACGGCTTGGATTGGCTGTGGCGGGTGCCGTGCTGGCCGAACTCGCAGCCATAATCGTGTACACCTCCACTAGCCCTGCCGCACCTGCCGTCGCCGCTGCGGGGCAGACGGTCGAGGGCGGCAATGTCGAGCAGATTGGTTGGTTGCTCTACACGGACTATCTGATTCCATTTGAGGTTGCGTCGATACTGCTGCTTGTCGCGATGGTTGGTGCGATCGTGCTCGCGAAGCGGGAATTGTAGAGGGATAAACGTCGTGCTCGAAATCACTCCAGCGCATTACATGGTACTTTCAGCAGCCCTTTTTATGATTGGGGTGATTGGCGTGATGGTGCGTCGTAACATCATCATTATCTTTATGTCGATCGAGCTGATGTTGAACGCGGTCAACGTCAACCTAGCGGCCTTTTCGCAGCAATGGCAGCATGTGATGGGGCAGGTATTTGCCATTTTTGTTATCGCAGTGGCAGCCGCCGAAGCGGCAGTTGGCTTGGGGATTATTCTGGCTTTTTACCGTAATAAGGAAACGGTGAACATTGACGAAATGAACGTGATGCGCTGGTAACATCACGTAATGGTGTAAGAACCTCTTATGGAAATTATCTGGCTGATTCCCTTGCTACCTGGCATCGGTGCTGCGGTGACTGGTCTCCTTGGGATTCGGTTCTTCTCTAAGGCCCAAACCGCATTTGTTGCATGCACGTCGATGGCATTGGCGGCGCTTCTGTCGATTTATGCCTTTGTCCAATTACTTGCGTTGCCTGCGGAGGCCCGTGTCTATTTTGTCGTCGTGGCCCCGTGGATTCCGGCCATTCCTTTGGAGACCGCTGGTGGGATCGGGGAATTCGCTGTGGACTGGGGTTTCCGGTTGGATCCTTTGTCAGGCATGATGATCCTAATCGTTAGCGGCATTGGCCTTCTGATTCATTTGTACTCGACGTCATACATGCATGGAGAATCTGCGGCAGGCTACGCGAGGTTTTTCTGTTATCTGAACCTATTTTGCTTCTTCATGTTGACGTTGGTGTTGGGTTCCAACTTCCTTGTCATGTTCGTCGGGTGGGAGGGCGTGGGTCTTTGTTCCTATCTGTTGATCGGATTCTGGTACCACAAACAGAGCGCGACCGATGCGGGGAAAAAGGCTTTTCTCGTGAACCGGATCGGAGACTGGGGCTTCGTCCTTGGCATTTTTCTTGTGTTTTTTACGTTCGGAACCATTGATTTTGAAGAGGTGATGGTATCCGCTGCGGCAATGCCGATTGAGGCCGCGGGGTTTGGTGTTATCTCGCTCATTTGTGTTTTGTTATTTATCGGGGCGACCGGGAAGAGTGCCCAGATTCCACTGTATGTTTGGTTGCCAGACGCCATGGAGGGACCGACGCCAGTGTCGGCACTTATTCACGCCGCGACAATGGTCACGGCTGGTGTCTACATGGTGTGTCGCACTGCTACGCTCTTCACGCACGCACCCATGGTGATGACGGGCGTGGCGATAATCGGTGCACTCACCGCTTTGATGGCGGCGTCAATCGGCTTGTTGCAGACTGATATCAAGCGTGTACTTGCTTACTCGACAGTGTCACAATTGGGCTATATGTTTCTCGCAACAGGGGTTGGCGCGTTTGGGGCTGCGGCGTTTCACCTGATGACGCATGCATTCTTCAAGGCGCTGCTTTTCCTGGGAAGTGGCTCGGTTATCCACGCGATGGATGAAGAGCAGGACATGCGAGCCATGGGCGGGCTGAAGCTATATATGCCGGTCACATTTGTCACTATGTTGGTCGGGACGCTAGCGATTGCTGGCATTCCGCCGTTCGCGGGATTTTTTAGCAAGGACGAAATCCTCTTCCAGACCTTTTTACATAACCGGGCGCTATGGGTGATAGCAGTCTTGACTGCAGGGATGACCTCTTTCTATATGTTCCGGCTGATGGCAATGACGTTTTACGGTAAGTATCGGGGTCCGGCTTGGAAATCGGCCGCTGTGGGCCACGAAGGGGCTGACCATCACGGTGCTGATGCTGGGGAAGATGCCAACGATGGCCACGGAACTTGGCACGGTCCACACGAATCTCCGGCTCCAATGACCGGAACGCTGATGGCCTTGGCGATCGGCGCGATAGTGGCTGGTTTCGTGGGAATACCGGCGGCACTTGGCGGCAGTAATGCGATCGAGCATTTTTTGGAGCCGAGTTTTGTAGTTAGTGCCGATCATGAGGTCGGTGAAGCCAGTGGTGTTGCTCTGGCGGGAGCGGGGGCAGAACACGAGGTCTCACATGGGGTGGAATTGGGTCTGATGATTCTCTCGATTTTTGTCGCGCTCGGTGGTTTGGCGCTAGCCCATCGCCTGTACCTTAAGCAGCCAGAATTAGCTGGAGCGTGGAAGGCGCGATGGGCGGGAGTTCACCAACTGTTGTTCAACAAGTATTACGTGGACGAAATGTACCAGGGTACTGTTGTGCGTGGCACGATGTCTGGCGGCCGAGGACTCTGGCGTTTCGATGGTCGCGTGGTGGACGGTGCCGTCAATGGGAGTAGCTGGCTTACACTTGTGTCCTCCTGGTGTTCGGGATTGTTTGATCGTTACGTTGTCGATGGTGCGGTAAATCTTGTGGGCTGGTCGGCTTCGGAATCGAGCTTCAGTCTTCGTCGTATTCAGACTGGATTGATTCAGAACTATGCGCTGACCATGCTAATTGGGGTGTTCGTGTTCGTGAGTTTGTATCTATTGGTTGGTTGACGGGGTGTAATCGTACCGGCCTTTTGCCGGTAGGCGTCCCCACGTGGTTGCTTTATGAGTAACGTAGCTGAATTTCCTCTGTTATCACTAATCTTGTTCACGCCGCTGGCCGGCGCCATTGTCCTGCTATTCGTGAATCACCAGAGCACAGACAAAATCAGGTGGATAGCGAACATCGTTGCGGGAATTGGTTTCCTCGTATCACTGCCTCTCTGGTTTTGGTACGAACCCAGGGGCACTCAATGGCAATTCGTAGAGCGCCTGTCTTGGATCCCATCAATTGGGGCCGATTATTTTTTGGGCGTTGATGGATTCAGCGCGCTGCTCGTACTGCTCGCGACGATGATGGGGTCGATTGCGATTCTGTCTTCGTGGACAGCGATTACCGAACGTGTGAAGGAGTACTACGTCTTTTTGTTACTGCTTCAAACAGGAATGATTGGTGCTTTTGTCGCACTTGACGCCCTCCTATTTTTTCTGTTCTGGGAGGTTATGTTGGTTCCGATGTACTTTCTCATCGGAATTTGGGGTAGCGACCGCCGGTTGTATAGCGCGATTAAGTTTTTCTTGTACACCCTTGTGGGTAGCGTTGTAATGCTACTTGGCCTTCTCGCAATCTATTTTGAGCACCATGCGATTACCGGCATCTACAGTTTCGATATTACGCGTTTCCACGGATTGGACCTTCCTGTCGACCTGCAATGGTGGGTGTTTCTTGCACTCTTCTTGGGTTTTGCCGTCAAGGTGCCAATGTTTCCGTTTCACACTTGGCTTCCGGATGCACACACTGACGCGCCGACAGCCGGCTCAGTAATTCTGGCGGCCGTATTGTTAAAAATGGGCACTTACGGGTTTATTCGCTTCAGTTTGCCGATTCTGCCCGAGGCAACTGCAACGTTCGTGCCGATGGTCGTCACGCTGTCAATCATTGGGATTATCTATGGCGCACTTGTTGCTTTGGCGCAACGTGATTGGAAGCGATTGGTTGCGTATTCTTCGGTGAGCCACATGGGGCTGGTGATGCTTGGAATGTTTGCGTTGACGCCTGTCGGCATCACCGGGAGTATCGTTCAGCAACTCAACCACGGTATTTCAACTGGCGCGCTTTTCCTGATCGTTGGCATCGTTTATGAACGACGACACACGCGGGAGATCGCCGAGTACGGCGGGCTATCAAAAGTGATGCCGGTTTATGCCGTGATTTTTCTAATCATGACCCTGTCGTCGATCGGATTGCCAACATTGAACGGTTTTATCGGAGAGATTCTGATTTTGCAGGGTGTATTCGTGGTCAACAAGATGTGGGCAGCCGTGGCGGCAACCGGCATCGTACTGGGAGCAGCCTACATGCTCTGGCTGTACCAACGCACGATGTTCGGTACTATTGAAAACCCGAAGAACAAATCGCTACCCGATCTAAACGCGCGAGAGGTGGCTACCTTTGTGCCTTTGATCGTGCTCGCGTTTTGGATTGGTCTGTATCCGGCCCCGTTCCTGAATCGCCTCGAATCGTCCGTGACGTATGTCATGTCGCACGTCAACTCGACTTACGCACCTCAAAATGTAGAGGCTGCTGTCGAGATGCAGGTGAGAGGTCAGTAGACGATGCCACCTGGGTTCTCTGCGGCGGATTTCTATTACATCCTGCCCGAGTTGGTGCTTGCGGGCGGTGCGCTGTTGGTCCTCGTGGTCGACGTTTTAACATCTCGGCAGCAGCGGCCATTGCTGGGATGGGTAACGATCGGCGTTCTTCTGGCGACTACGCTGACGCTCTTGCCGTTCAGTGACGTCGATGTTCTTGCGTCTCGGGGTCTCCTTGCCATTGACGGATTCGCCTTCTTCTTCAAGCTTGTCTTCTTACTGACTGCGCTTGTAACCGTTTTGATGTCGTCGTCGTATCTTGAGGTCGAGGGGCTGCGCGCTGGGGAATACTATTTCCTAATTCTCTGCGCCACGCTCGGCATGATGTTTATGGCGAGTGGCATTGATCTCGTCACGATTTTCATCGGTCTTGAGACGATGGCCGTGGCCTTCTACATCTTGACTGGGTTTCTCAAGCCGAACCGCAAGTCTAACGAGGCTGCCGTAAAGTATTTTCTACTCGGAGCGTTTTCACTGGGGATCTTGCTGTACGGCATGTCAATGCTTTATGGCCTATCGGGAACGACCAACCTCCGTGAATTGGCCGCGGTGCTGGCAACCGGGGAATCTAGCGCCTTGTTAATTGTTGCGGTTGTGCTGGTTGTGTCCGGTATCGGATTCAAAATCGCTGCAGTCCCATTCCACATGTGGGCCCCTGATGTCTATGAGGGTGCACCGACGCCGGTTACCGCATTTCTGTCCGTTGGGTCGAAGGCTGCGTCCTTTGCGATGTTACTGCGGATATTCATGGAGGGTTTACCATTTTTGGCTGAGGTGTGGCAGCCGATGTTTTGGGTGCTCGCAGTTGTCACGATGACGTTCGGTAACCTGGCAGCCTTGACGCAGAGCAACATTAAACGGATGTTGGCATACTCCTCAATCGCGCACGCAGGATACATATTGATCGGAGTGGTGGCGAATTCGTCGCGTGGTGTCACTGCGTTGATGATCTATTTGATGCTGTATGTCTTTATGCAGCTAGGAGCATTCGCTGTGGTCGTGATGCTTCGTCGCCGTGACGTCGTGGGCGACGAGTTGAAGGATTTGAGCGGACTGTATTTCCGATATCCGGTGGCGGCCTGCGCGATGCTGTTCTTCATGCTATCGCTCGGTGGTATTCCACCGACGGCTGGCTTCATGGGAAAGTTCTGGCTTTTTAGTGCGGCAATTGAGTCGGGTTACATCTGGCTCGCCGTTATCGGTGTAATCAACAGTGCCATCTCGCTCTACTACTACGTTCGGGTCGTCGTGTTCATGTGGCTGAGGGAAGAGACACTAGGTTCACCAATCGTTGCAAGTCCGGCCATGGCTCTAGCTTTGACCGTTGCACTAGTTGGTGCTGTTATTTTTGGGGTATATCCTGGTCCGCTGTTCGAGCTTGCTGAGGCCTCGGCACAGTCACTCGGTGGTGTGATTACCGGGGTGGGTGTGTCCTCTTTTTAATCTGAATCGGCGTGTCTGTCGTAGTCGCACGGGTGTCCGCACATGTGGCGTTTCGGCGAATCTCAGGGACGCACTATTCGCACAGTCGGCGCACTGAGTGCCGTGGGGCTGTCATTCGTTCTGGCGGTTGTCATGGGGGCTGGCGCTGGCTACGTGGTGGATCGCTGGCTCGGCTCGTCTCCTTGGGGATTCCTCTTATTCTTTTTTCTGGGTGTTGCGGCTGGTGTCCTCAATGTGATCAGGGTATCCACTGCCTACTTACGTGATGATGAGGGAGCACGATCCGAGTCTCCGCAGGATTGAACGCAATTCCGTGGCCGCTTGTGGACTCTTCGCGACTGCTGCGTGGGTTGTATCGGGACAGGTCGCATCAGCGGTTGGAGTAATGATGGGCACCAGTCTCGTGGCGTTCAGCTACTGGATGATCAAAGGTAGCGTCAGCAGGTTAGGAATGTCACCAGCAGGCCGCCGGGTGGCGATCGGGTGGTTCGTGGTGCGTATTCTTGTTCGATACGCTTTACTCGCCGGAATAGCGTACGTTACGATTGCGCGTTTGCACCTGCCCCCACTGGCTTTACTGGCTGGGGTATCGGCGATCGTGGTGGGTGTGGCGCTCGAAGGTTTTCGAGCGTTGGTCGGACGTCAAGTCCCTTCATGACTGTCCTGGCTGAGATTTTAAGGTATGGAACAACTCGAACACCCCCTGTGGATCGTCGATACTGCTAATGCCGTGTTCGGGCCATTTATTGCTGCGCTCCTTGGCCTACTAGGGTTCGACCTGAGTCACGCCGAGCACGTCATTCCGAATTACCTAGTCATCTCCGGGCTTATTGTTGTGGCGGTTATGGTCGGCTGTCTGCTGATCAAATCGCGCTTGAGCGTTGAGCATCCTGGACGCGTTCAACTGCTCCTTGAGGATGGCCTCAGCGCTCTCTATGGATTGCTCGATGATACCGTCGGTCCGAAAGGTCGGCGGTATGCAACGTTGGTCGGGACGGTTGGGCTCTTCATCCTCCTGAGTAACTTATCGGGCCTTGTGCCGGGACTAATGGCCCCCACGAGTAACATTAACGTGACGCTCGGATGTGCTATCACGGTGTTTGTTTACTATCACTTTCACGGTGTGAAGGAACAGGGTGTGGTAGCGTACATCAAGCATTTCGCTGCGCCACCAGGCGCACCGATGTGGATTGCACCGATCTATTTTCCGATTGAGATCATTAGTCACTGTTCACGGGTGTTGTCGCTATCTGTACGTTTGTTTGGGAACGTCTTCGGTGAAGAGTTAGTAATTTTAATCTTGTTCTCGATTGTGCCATTTATTGTTCCCTTGCCGATGATGTTGCTCGGCATTGTCACTGGTAGTCTGCAGGCGTTCATTTTTGTCATGCTGACAATGATTTATCTACAGGGTGCCGTGACCGTTGACCACGATCATGATCAGGACCATGATGAGAAAGTTCATGCACGTGGTGATGCAATGGCAGCTGCGTCAGTGTAAGGTCTGTTAGTGGAAGAGTTGGTCGACGGGTTGATGTCATTCTTCGATTTAAGGAGGCAATGGTCGTGAATACACGTGCAGTATGGATTTTAATGATCGGAATAGTGACGGTGGGATTAATTTCGCCGTTGCACGCACAAGAAGCTTCGGTGAGCGCGGATAGTGAATTGGTCAAATGGTCGATCATTACCGCTGGATTCGCACTGGCAATCGCAGCCGCTTTCGGGACATTGGCTCAAGGGCTTGGTCTGAGCGCTGCGGCTAATGGAATTGCACGAAACCCGTCAGCAGCTCCGGACATCCGGTTTTCGCTGATTTTAGGGCTAGTGTTGATTGAGTCGCTGGTTATCTATGTGTTGCTTGTCGCCCTGATTTTGTTTTTTGTACAGCCGTTCAGTGGATAAGCGGTAAGGTGAGTCGGGCGGGTTGCACGGCTGACCCGTCCGATCCGTCTATGCCCTTAAGATTTACACGGATTGAATGGTTGCTTCTCCTTTTGACCCTTATCTGGGGTAGCAACTTCAGCGTCGTTAAAACCGCGATCGAAGAGTTTCCACCCCTCCCGTTCAACGCTCTCCGGATGGTGCTCGCGTCGGCGATCTTCTTGGGCCTGCTGGCTAGGTCGTCCGCTTCTCGCCCGTGTCGCCGCGATTGGCCTGTCATCATCGCCCTTGGTTTTGTAGGGCATTTTCTTTACCAAGTCTGCTTCATGGAGGGTATTGCACGGACGAGTGCGGCCAATAGTTCACTGATTCTTGGCGCAACTCCTATTGCCGTTGCCATTCTCATGTGGTGCAGCGGCCGTGAGCCTCTGTCGACGACCCACTGGGTCGGAGTTGGAGTCTCTCTGGTCGGTGTTTACCTGGTTATTGGTCAAGGCGCTCGAATCAACAGTTCATCGTTGACTGGTGACCTCCTGACGATGGGCGCGGTCTGGTGTTGGGCGGTTTATACGGTGAGCGCGCAATCAATACTTAAAAGGTATTCGCCGTTGACCATGACAACTTGGTCCATGGCGGTTGGCACCGCATTATTTGTTCCTTTAGGGCTTCCTGGACTGCTCGTGCTCAACTGGCATGAAATTAGTTTCGGAGCGTGGGCAGGGCTCGTGTATTCTGCGATCTTTGCGTTGTGTGTTTCATACCTCATTTGGTACACGGCAGTTCAGCGCATCGGAAGCGCCCGCACCTCCATCTACTCCAATATGGTTCCAGTGGTCGCAATGATCGTGGCTGCAGTGTGGCTGCGGGAGTCGATTAGTGTCATGCAGATTGGTGGCGCGGTCAGTATTATTGCTGGTGTTGCACTTACTAAGGTCCGGCCGCTACACGGTTCCTGATAAGCTGCGCGAACGATTCTCAAACGGGTTGTATCGCGAGAGTTTTCAGATCAGTAATTGACAACGTCCTGAATTGCCCGAACGATGTCAGCTGTTTGCGGGAGCACGACTTCTTCAAAGACCGGATTGTAGCCGACTGGGCAGTCGAGCGCTGCGACCCGCTTAACTGGAGCATCCAAGGAATCAAAGAGTTCGTCTGCCACACGAGCGACCAGCTCTGCGCCGAACCCGCACGTCAGTTGATCTTCATGCGCTACGACCACGCGATTCGTTTGGGAAACTGCCTCGGCGATCCCATCCCAGTCGTATGGCGCGATCGTTCTAAGGTCGAGCACCGACACCGCAATTCCCAATTTCTCTGCTTGCTGAGCGGCAAGGAGCGATCGTTGAACCAAAGCACCCCACGTGATGACCACAACATCGTTCCCCGAACGACGGAGCACGGATTTACCAAACGGCACCATGTGATCAACACCTGGGTAGGCTGCCTTATTGTAGGTCTGTCGGTATAAATGCTTGTGTTCGAGAAATAGTACGGGGTCATCGCACCGGATCGCTGTTCGCAATAAGCCACAGGCATCCGTGGCGTTGGAGGGATACGCGATTCGGAGACCGGGAAAGTGCGCAAAAATACTCTCACCAGACTGACTGTGATAGATCGAACCACCGCGGAGATATCCACCAATCGGCACCCGGACAACCATCGGACAGGAGTAAGTGTTATTGGAGCGGTAGCGCAACATCGCCACCTCGTTGCGCAATTGCATTGTCGCTGTCCAGATGTAGTCGAAGAACTGAATCTCCACCACGGGCTTAAGGCCTCGGATGGCCATGCCCAGTGCCCGGCCGACGATGTTAGCCTCAGCCAATGGGGAGTTGAAGACGCGCTCGGCACCGAATGTTCGTTGCAAGCTTTCGGTCACCTTGAACACTCCGCCCTTGCCCCGCACCTCCGATAGCGTTTCGGGGTGGCTGCTGTCAGCTACGTCTTGACCAAACACCACGATCCGGGAATTCCGAGCCATTTCGTCTTTGAGTGTCTGATTGATGGCTGAGACCATCGTCTTGGGCTCACCTGACGGCTTTTCCGAGACGTCGAAAGTCTCAGAACAAGGATCGACATCCGGGGAGTAGATGTAACGTGTGACTGTTTCCGATACCGGCGAGGGTGCCTTAGTCGCAGTATTTGTAGCCGCGGCAATCTCATCTTCAACTTCACTGTCCAATGCATTTAGTTGATTTTCAGTGGCGACGCTGTTGGCCAGGCAGAACTCTCGAAAGCGTACCAACGGGTCTCGGACTGTCTCGCTATCGCGCTCAGCCTGTGTTTTGTAAACACGTTCGTCATCAGACAGTGAGTGCGAATATGGACGGGTGGTATGCGCATGCACCAGTGCTGGGCCAAGGCGCGCTCGAACGTGGTTCACGGCGTCTTGCGCTGCCCTCCAACTATCCAGTAGGTCAGTGCCGTCGGCTCGAGCGATCCGCAACGCAGGAAAAGACTCAAGGAGTTTCGAAATACTTCCTCCAGGAGTCTGAATGTCAACCGGTACGGAAATCGCGTAACCGTTGTCCTGGACCAAAAAGACAACGGGTAACTGCTGCGTGCAGGCGGTGTTAAGCGATTCCCAAAACTCACCCTCGCTTGTGGCGCCGTCACCCATCGACACTAGGATCACCTCATCGGCATGGGCCGACGGCTCTCGTCCATCGCGGGTGCCAAGTGTTCGATTGAGCTCGCCGCCTTCGGCGCACCCGACGCCATGAAGGCACTGTGTGCCGGTTGCACTCGACGGCGATACGATGTGAAGTCGACGATCACTCCAGTGAGAGGGCATTTGCCGACCACCCGATGACGGGTCATCCGACGATCCAACGCTACCTAAGAGCATCTCCGTTGGTGTAACACCGAGTGTCAAACAAAGAGCCCTGTCGCGATAGTACGGAAAAACCCAGTCATAACCTGAACGGAGCGAAAGACCGATTGCGACTTGAATAGCCTCGTGGCCAGCGGCGCTTATCTGAAAGTAGGTGACACTTTGGTTTTTGAGCTGGATTTCCTTATCGTCCAAACCTCTCGACAGCCGCATCGTACGGTAGGCGTGAAGTAACTGCTCTTGAGACAGTTCAGCGGCCTCGTGTTGGTGTGAGGTTGCTGCAGAGCGAGTCGAACTAGGTGGAGTTGGCTCTTTAAGACTCATCGATTGCTTAGACCCGTGAGACAGCTTGTTTAGGGGCCAGAATCGCCTAATGGCCCCCTATGGTGGAGGCCATTCTCAAGCTGAACCGCGACATTATAGCATCGGATTCTACTCATCAAATCTCGAGATTAACGAATGTAAATAGCCTAAAATGAGCCGGTTATGGTTATGACTTCAAGGAATTGTGTCCAGTGAGTAGAGCCAGTGTTTATTGCTGGGATGACATCGCTCCGGAGAAAGTAACAGAGATGATGTCGCGAAAAATCATCACGGGCGAACGCTCGCTTATCGCACAGGTTTATCTCAAGAAGGGTGCTCTCGTGCCGATGCACGCACATCCCAGCGAACAGTTAACTTATGTACTAGAGGGTAGCCTTCGGATGATGGTGGCCGGCGAGGAGTCGATCGTGCGAGCGGGAGAAATCATTCACATCCCGTCGGACGTATCTCACCAAGCTGAAGCGTTGGCTGACACGTTGGAACTCGACCTGTTCAGTCCGGTGCGGGAAGACTGGCCGTCGGCTAATTCTTCTCCGGGTCGCTGATCCAACTGTAGTCCTCAATTAGTGAATTCGACGGTCCCAGTCATCCCGGCGTCCACCCGGATGGGCGCCGAACCGATTGCGCAGCCGGCGCATTTTCCACTTAATGTACTGGTATTTGATCTCGCCGATGAAACCACTTATCCCACCTTTCAAATACAAATATCCAACCACTAAACCGCCCAGGTGTGACGTGTGAGAAATGCCGCTACCCGTATCGCCCACGAACAGGAAAGAGATCGCACCCAAAATCATGACGAAGTACTTTAATCGAATCGGGAACAGGAAATATACGAAGATGAGTCGGTCGGGATAGTAGAGAGCTGACGCAAGCAATAAGCCATAGATTGCGCCGGATGCTCCGATTGTAGGTATCCCAGGGTGAACGAGTGCAATCGGTGGTAGGGCGGCGACGAGTGTTGTTACTGCAGCACCTAATCCCGTGATGAAGTAGTACTTGAGAAACCTTTCGCTACCCCACAGCCGTTCCAGTTCAACGCCGAACATCCAGAGTACCAGCATGTTGAAGAATATATGGAAGAGATCTGCGTGCAAGAATAGGTAGGTGAGTGGCTGCCACAACCAGAAATACTCGAAAACGGCCACAGGCGTAAGACCAAAGAAAGTGACTAAATCTGGGGCCAGAGTGGTCATGACGAACGCCACAACGTTCGCCCAGATAATTACCTTGATGGCGGGCGATACGCCTCCAGGCCCGAAGGAGTAGCTACTTGGTGCGTAACGGTATCGATACATCATCGGAGTATTACTGGGGCAGTGTCGACGCGCGCCTTGTGGGTGGGTGTCATCGTACCATAGGCCACACGCGTTACTTAGATACGGGTCTAGCGGGCATGGAGTCGGGTGAGAAGCCAACGACGCACATCGTCGAATTCCTCGATTCTTAACGCTCGTGCCGCAGTGGCCAATACGATGAGGCCAGCACTAATTGCAGTGCCGAGGCGTGTCGCCTGATGCCAGATCCCTGGTCCCGGCCATGTCGTTGCCAACCATTGTTCCGTTCCGAATGCTGCCCAGGCCATTAATGCAGAGGCCACGCTAATCTTAACGAATGCCATCGCGATCCGAGGGCCCTCCAATCCACCGAGCCGGCGTTGCAGCAGGTAGAGTAGGGCTGCAGCATTCACAAGGGCGGCGACAGCTGTACCGAGTGCGAGACCGCGATACCCCATTAGACGGATGAGCAATAAATTTAAGGCAACGTTGAGGACTACCGAGCCCACACTGATAAGGGCAGGTGTTCGGCTGTCCCGAAGTGCGAAGAAACTCGGAACGGCAATTTTAACCGTTGAGTAACCAAGAAGGCCTGGCGCATAGCACATCAAAGCGGCGGCGGTGGCTGCAGTATCAGCGGGTGTGAAGCTACCGCGTTCAAAGATGAGGGCGACAATTGGTGACGCCAGAGTAACTAAGCCGAGTGTCGCGGGAACGTTCAGCATGAACATTAATCGCAGGCCGTTCGAGATCGTTTGCCGCATCTCTTCAGGGTTCTCACGCGCTGCTTGTCTGGAAAGGGTCGGCAGGGCGGCGGTCGCGATAGATACACCGAACAATCCGATCGGTAGGTACATCAGTCGAAAGGCATAGCTGAGCCAGGACACAGCACCTGTTCCTTCGCCAGTCGCGAGTATCGTATTGACGAGCAAGTTGATCTGTACAGCGGCTAGGCCAAGAATGCCAGGGCCCATCAGTCGCAGAATCTCTCTAAGGCCAGGGTCCCGTAGGTTGAGTATCGGGCGGTAGCGATACCCGGCGTGGTGCAGGGCGGGCCACTGGAGGACTATTTGGCCAACACCGCCGATTAAAGCTCCGATGGCCATGCCCGCAATCGGTGGAAGTCCCACGCTTGGCATCAGCGGGACCAGCGCAAACCCGCTGGCAATCATGGCGAGATTGAACATGGCGGGGGATAACGCAGGTGTGAAGAATCGCTGCAAGGAGTTCAGCATGCCCATAAACGCGGCAGCGATAGCCACGAGACTGAGGAAGGGCAGCATGATGCGTGTGAGTGTTGTCGCAAGTTCGAGTTTGCCAGGCACTTCATTGAAGTGTCCGGCAAACAACATAACGAGCGGCGCGGCAAAAATGATACCGATCGTGACGAGGAGTCCGGTCACTATCAGCAGTGCGTTAATTAACTGATTGCCGAGTTGCCAAGCCTGGGTGCGACCCTCCGCGGTAAGTCGTTTTGTGAAGGTGGGTACGAAGGCCGCACTCATGGCACCCTCGGCGAAGAGGTCGCGCATCAAGTTTGGAATACGGAAACCGACGTAAAAGGCGTCCATCGCGTTGCCAGCACCGAACAGGTAAGCTAGGACCTGGTCGCGGATAAGGCCAAGCAGTCGGCTTGTCATTGTTGCAGCACTGATCACGCCAGCCGAGCGGAGGAGCCCACTCGATGATGGTGTTTCAGGGACTGGCGAGCCGGTCGGCGGGGGAGGCTGTAAGTCTGGCATTAACTGTATGTCAGCCTAACATACGGCCTTAGCCGGTAGTTCGTCTGTCGGTTGAGCGGACCGAGGTGATCACTAGGAAAACCTTGGTTAATGTGGAGTGGGGAGGTATGGGTTCG
>Ga0209752_1000699_pt1 | contig 16332 bp, 26 predicted proteins | sample METZYME_3_250m_FD_187548 | JGI IMG/M metagenome (GOLD analysis project Ga0209752, IMG submission 187548) | Marine microbial communities from oxygen minimum zone in mesopelagic equatorial Pacific - METZYME_3_250m (SPAdes) (version 2) | ecosystem: Environmental > Aquatic > Marine > Oceanic...
CGATGAATCGTGGAGGGGAACGGCAGGTGATCAAGACTTGGTCACGCCGTTCGACGATCGTGCCCGAGATGGTTGGGCACACCCTCGCCGTGCATAACGGGAAACGGTTTATCCCCGTTTACATCACCGAAAACATGGTGGGCCACAAGTTGGGCGAGTTTGCTCCAACACGAACCTTCCGCAGCCACTCTGGCGGTGGAAAGTCGGCCCGCTCGGTAGTCGTACGTTAGGTGGAGGGAATAGGCGGAATGGAAACTCTCAGCCAGGCGTCAGCTCGTTATGTGAGAGGCGCCCCAACAAAGGTTCGCCTGGTGGCTGACACAATCCGCGGTTGCGGCGTGTCTCATGCACTGGGAACGCTGGAGCTTTCGAACCGTCGTGCAGCAAGAGATCTTGAGAAAGTGGTCCGGTCAGCAGTTGCCAATGCTGAGAACTTAGACCCTGGGATCGACGTTGATCGCTTGGTGATTTCTGAGGTCTACGTTGACCAGGGTCCGTCATTGCCGACGCGAATACGCCCTCAGCCTATGGGGCGGGCTCACCCGATCATTAAGCGAACTAGCCACATCACGGTGAAACTGGCAGGGAAGAAGGGCTGATATGGGGCAGAAGGTTCATCCGGTCGGATTTCGCCTTGGCTACACACAGGACTGGCGGTCGCGCTGGTACGCTAAGCGGGACTACGCTGATCTGTTACATGAGGATATCGCGCTGCGCGAGATGATTGACCGCCGATTCCATCACGCTGGTGTATCACGCGTTGAGATCGAGCGTGCGGCTAACAAGTTGAAGGTCGATATCCACACAGCCCGTCCCGGTATCGTGATTGGGCGTAACGGGTCGGAGGTTGATCGGCTAAAAAAGGATATCGAAGGGCAGACCAGCCGTGAGGTGTACGTCAATATCCAGGAGGTTCACCGTCCTGAGCTTGATGCCAAGTTGGTTGCCGAAAATATTGCGCTCCAATTGCAGCGCCGAGTTGCTTTCCGTCGGGCCATGCGTCGCGCAGTAGAAACGGCAATGAGATTCGGTGCCGAAGGCATCAAGGTACGCTGTGGCGGTCGCTTGGGTGGGCTCGAGATCTCTCGTGCCGAGTGGTACCTGCAGGGCAATTTGCCCCTACACACTTTACGAGCAGACATCGATTATGGATTCGCGGAGAGCGCCACAACCTACGGCCAGATTGGTGTCAAGGTTTGGGTTTATCGCGGGCAGATTTATGACGTGGAGGGCCGCGGTGCGAAACGCTAGCGAGTTTTCACCGATTTGGCTCTGGAGGCACTGAACAATGTTGATGCCGAAAAAGATTAAACGGCGCAAAGTGCATCGTGGACGGAGACGCGGGAAAGCTACGCGTGGGGCAGTGGTGAAGTTTGGCGAGTTCGGCTTGCAGGCGGTGGAGTGTGGGTGGATTACGAGTCGCCAGATCGAGGCGGCACGTGTTGCAATGACTCGTCACGCGAAGCGTGGTGGAAAAGTTTGGATTCGAATTTTTCCCGACAAGCCGATTACGAAGAAGCCTGCCGAGACTCGCATGGGAAAGGGAAAAGGTGCACCCGAGGAGTGGGTGGCCGTGGTACGTCCAGGGCGCATCCTTTACGAGATGGAAGGAGTTTCCGAGGAGCTCGCTCGTGATGCGATGCGGTTGGCGGCTTCGAAATTGCCCATACGAACTCGTGTCACACGTCGCCTCGAAAAGGAAATCTGATGAAGCCCGACACACTTCGTGATTTGTCGCCTGCCGAATTGACGGCCAAGTCAGAGGAACTGCGTGAGCAACTCCTTAAGCTGCGCTTTCAGCAGTCGACGGGGCAGATTGAGAGTCCACAGATGCTGGGTGATATCCGAAGAGACATTGCTCGTGTGATGACAATTTTGCGAGAGAAAGAGCTTGTGGCGGAGGTGCCGTTGGTTTCGCCAGAATCTGATACTGCTTCTGGAGGCAGATCTGCAGACACAGAAATTGGAACGGATTAAGGGAATTGGTTGATGGTTGCTGATGAACAGGTATTGAGCAAAGGGAAGACCCGGGGACAAGGCCGGGAAGAAGTAGGGGTCGTGTTGAGTGATGGCATGGATAAAACCATCGTTGTGAGAGTTGAGCGCGCTTCAGCCCATCCGCTCTACAAGAAGGTTGTTCGTGTGCGTCGTAAGTTTGTTGCCCACGACGAGAAAAACGATTGCCGTACTGGTGACCGTGTTCGGATTGTTGAGTGCCGACCGATGTCGCGCCGCAAACGATGGCGCGTGGCGGAAGTTATGGAACGCGCACCGCGTGCGTAGCCGTTGGCTATTGAGGAATTCGTCATGATTCGTATGCAAACGATATTGGAAGTTGCAGATAATTCAGGGGCGCGAAAGATTGCCTGCATTACTCCAATTGGCGGCTCCAGCGTTGGAAGAACGGCTGGTATTGGCGACATCATCTCAGCTTCCGTGAAGGAAGCAGTGCCGCGGGGCACTGTCAAGAAGGGAGAGGTTGTGCGCGCTGTGATCGTGCGTACTGCCAAGGAGACACAACGTTCTGATGGGTCCTACATTCGATTTGATAACAATGCAGCGGTACTGATCAATGAGAGCAATGAGCCTATAGGCACCCGGGTTTTCGGTCCGGTGGCTCGGGAACTTCGAGAGCGCCGATTCATGCGAATTGTGTCGTTGGCTCCGGAGGTGCTGTAGCTATGCCCCGCCGAGTCAATATCCGCAAGAACGATCAAGTTTACGTTATCAGTGGGAAAGACCGTGGCAAGACGGGCCGCGTCATGATGGTTCTACCGAGGGAAGAGAAGGTTCTTGTTGAGGGCGTAAACATGGTCAAGAAAGCTGTGAAATCGAACCCTAGTAAGAACGTCAAGGGAGGGCTTGTTGAGAGCGAGCGGCCGTTGCACATCAGCAACGTCGCGGTTGTATGCCCTGATACGAACGCTCCGTCGCGGGTAGCCCGCAAAACCCTTCAGGATGGGAGTAGGGTTCGTGTAGCCGCCAAGTCGGGCGCAACGCTGGACAAGGTTTGATTATGGCTGCACGGCTAAAAGAACGTTACAGGGATGAACTTCGCGGCCAGCTTCAGGAGGAACTCGGCCTGTCAAATCCGATGGCTGTTCCCAAATTGTTGAAGATCGTTGTCAACATGGGTGTAGGGCGTGCCACGCAGGACATCAAGGAACTGGATCGGGCCGTAGAGGAGCTTACAGCGATCACTGGCCAGAAACCTAGTATTCGTCGGGCGCGAAAGTCGGTAGCTTCGTTTCGATTGCGCGAAGGCATGCCGATCGGTGCTAAGGTCACACTGCGTGGCGAGCGTATGTTCGAGTTTCTTGACCGACTGATTTCCATTGTTCTGCCCCGGGTGCGTGACTTTCGAGGTGTATCTCGTGATGCGTTCGACGGGCGTGGAAACTATACGATGGGTCTCAAGGACCAGTTGATTTTTCCCGAGGTTGATTACACTCAGGTTGACCGTGTCCGGGGAATGAACGTCACGATCTGCACAACCGCGGAAAGCGACGAACCGGCACTTGCTCTTCTCCAGGGCTTCGGAATTCCTTTCCAACAACAACAACAGGGATAGAACGTGGCAACGACTGCATGGATAGCGAAGGCTAAGCGTAAGCCCAAGTTTAAGGCACGCAAGATTAACCGGTGTCGTATCTGTGGGCGTGTTCGTGGGTATTTACGCCGCTTCCAGATGTGCCGGATTTGTTTCCGGGAACGCGCTTTGCGCGGTGAGATTCCAGGTGTTCGTAAGGCCAGCTGGTAGGAAATCGACCGATGATGACTGATCCTATTGCCGACATGCTCACCCGTATTCGCAACGGAATGGAAGCGAAGCACGACTCCGTTGTGATTCCCTATTCTGGGCTTAAGAAGGAAATCGCTCGTATTCTCAGCGAAGAGGGATACGTTGGGGAAGTTGAGCTTGAACGAGGCGAGTATGCGAGCAGCATCGAATTGTCTTTGAAGTATGTGGAGGGCCGGAAACCAGTGATTCGCCACCTTGAGCGAGTCAGCAAACCCGGGCGGAGAGTCTACTGTGGCAAAGAGGACGTGCCAGTTGTTCTCAATGGCCTGGGAGTGGCAATCGTTTCAACTTCGCAAGGGGTATTAACCGATCGTCGTTGCCGGGAACTTGGGGTTGGCGGCGAAGTTATTTGTAGAGTCTGGTAGCCATGTCAAGAATCGGATTGAGGCCAATTACGTTACCGGAAGGGGTTTCCATCCAGCGGAAGGGTGATGCGCTGAAGATCAGCGGCCCGAAGGGTGAACTGGACAGCCCGGTTCCCCCTGGTATCACCATGATCGAGGAGGAACGCAGCCTACGTTTCGAGAGGGCTAATGACTTGAAGCAAACTCGTGCTTACCATGGGCTGGCCCGTGCGCTCGCAGCCAACGCCGTGCAAGGGGTTCACGAGGGCTTTCAGCGCGACCTTTTAATTGAAGGAATTGGCTATCGGGCCAAGATGGAAGGCAAACGACTCGTCTTGCAACTTGGTTTCTCACATCCGGTGAACTTTCCGATACCGGAAGGCATCGAAATCAACGTCGAGGACCAAACCAAGATCTTTGTCAGGGGTATTGATAAACAGCAGGTGGGTGAGATTGCGGCGCAGATAAGGCGATTCCGTCCCCCTGATCCGTACAAGGGCAAGGGAGTTCGTTATGCCGACGAGATTGTACGCAAGAAGGTCGGCAAGGCTGGTGTCAGTGCATTGGGGGCGTAAAGGGGCATGTTGAAACAACGGCGCAAAAAGAAAGAGATCCGACGGGCTGCTGTGCGGCAGCGAATCCGCCGCCGTGTGAGTGGCACTGCGGAGAGACCTCGTCTCACGGTATTTCGTTCCGTCCGCCATTTGCACTTGCAACTGATAGACGACGTCGAGGGCAAGACGTTGGTGTCAGTCTCGACCCAGGAGGCTTCGTTTAAAGAACAGAGCTTTAGACAGGGGGCCACTGTCCCCGCCGCCTCTGCAGCAGGCAAAATGCTTGGCGAGCGCGCCAAGGCTGTGGGTATTTCCAAGATTGTCTTTGACCGTGGTGGTTATGCGTATCATGGTCGCGTCCGCGCTGTCGCTGATGCTGCACGCGAAGTCGGTCTCGAGTTTTAGCCAGGAAGGTCTGACTATGAGTCATATTAATCGAATCGATCCTGACTCGTTGGAACACGAGCTTCAGGACACCGTTGTTGCCATTAACCGTGTTACCAAGGTTGTAAAAGGGGGGAAGAACCTTGGTTTTAACGCGCTGGTGGTTGTCGGCGACAAGCATGGCCACGCTGGCTACGGACTTGGGAAAGCAAAGGAGGTGCCCCTGGCCATCCGGAAGGCGGTACAGGTGGCGCGGAAGGATCTGCGTGAGTTCCCGATGATGGGGACGACTATTCCGCACCGTGTTGTCGGAAAGTTCGGGGCCGGGAAAGTTCTTCTCAAGCCCGCTTCTCCCGGCACCGGAGTTATTGCCGGTGCTGCGATCCGAGCTGTGGTTGAGCTTGCTGGCTACCAAGACATTCTGACAAAGTGCCTAGGTTCCCATAACCCGCACAACATGTTGAAAGCGACGTTCGCCGCTCTTGGACAGCTTCGCGATGGAGACCAAATTGCCAAGATGCGCGGACTGGACCCAGGCAGTGTTGCACCGCACCAGAGCTACAGCGACGTTAGCGGTTAGGAGACGGGGGACGACAGAGTGGCAAAGAAGGCATCCGTTTTACAAATCCGCCAGGTTCGCAGTCGCATTGGACAGACGGTAAGACAGCGCGAGGCTTTGCGGACACTTGGGCTTCGCCGCATCGGGCAGGTTGTAGAAAGGCCCGACAATCCAGCTGTGCGTGGCACGGTACGGGCCATTGCTCACCTCGTGAGTATCGAGAGACCTGGTCTGCCGCCCCGGGAAGAACCAAAGGCGGAGCAGGCTAGCGCCGCTGCGGTCACAGGGGTTGGAGAACCGGACAAGGTCGCGTCCGCGGAGGTGCCGGCCACTACGATGGCGACCAAGAAGAAGGCGTCTAAGAAGAAAACCGCTAGAAAGAAGGCGACTAAGAAGAAGGCGACTAAGAAGAAGGCGACTAAGAAGAAGGTGACTAAGAAGAAGGTGGCGAAGAAGAAGGTGGCTAAGAAGAAGGTGGCTAAGAAAAGAACTGCTAGAAAGACGACGACCAAGAAGAAGGCGAGTGGAGGCCACTCATGAAGCTGCACGACGTACGGAAGAAGTCCGGCGCCCGGCAGCCTCGTAAACGCGTTGGCCGCGGTCGTAGCTCAGGAACAGGAAAGACCAGTGGTCGTGGCCACAAGGGCGCAAAGTCACGTTCGGGATACAAGCGGAAAGAGGCGTTTGAGGGTGGCCAGATGCCACTTGTGCGTCGTATCCCAAAGCGGGGGTTCAGTAACTATCCTTTCCGTAAAGTGTGGGCCGAGGTGAATCTGAGCCAGTTGGATCGTTTCATCAGGGGTGAGACCGTTGATCCCGAGACGCTTGCTAAGTCCGGAATAATCAAGGGACGTTTTGACGGTATCGTCATTCTTGGCCGAGGCGAGCTTAAGGCAGCGGTGACTATCAGAGCGCATCGTTTTTCCAAGACTGCGACTGAAAAGATTAAGGCTGCTGGCGGTAAGGCTGAGGTCATCCGCCTGACTGGTCCTGACACCGAATCAGCCGCCGAATCGATGAGTAATGTTGAAGTCGTCGAGACAGTGCGATCAGAGACTGAAGCTATCGATACGGAGGTCGTTGGCGAGGATGAAACTGTCGAGGAGGCATTAAGTGATCCTGCAGACGTCGAGGGGGCAGCATCTTTGCCAGCGGGCTCGAAAGTTCCTGGTAGTGCGGATGAGATTGTCGAGGTATCAGGCGCTGACGATGAGGTAACCGAGTGAAGGATACGGTCCGCAATATTTTTGCGATTCCTGACCTGCGGAACCGCGTTCTGTACACCTTCGGTCTGCTCGCAGTGTTTCGGATCGGTGCGAACATTCCGATTCCGGGTGTCAATTCCGATGCAATTCTTGAGTTCTTCAACGCGCAGCAGGGGAATTTCTTCGGTTTAGTGAACTTGTTTTCTGGTCAGGCTCTGAGCCAGATGACGGTATTTGCTCTTGGTATCATGCCGTACATTTCGGCTTCGATCATTCTGCAGCTTCTTACGGTTGTTTGGCCTTACCTAGAGAAGTTACAGAAAGAGGGAGAGCTTGGCCGCAAGAAGATCACGCGCTACACACGCTATCTGACCGTTGTGTTATCGATCATTCAATCGGCTGGTATCTCCTTTGCGCTTGAGGCTCAAACCGGCAACCAACCGTTCGTTCTGAACCCAGGCTGGGGGTTCCGGTTTATGGCGATACTGACATTGACCACCGGAACCGCGTTTCTAATGTGGCTTGGTGAGCAGATTTCTGAGCGTGGCGTTGGGAACGGTATCTCGCTGCTGATCTTTTCCGGGATTGCAGTGGGTTTGCCGAGCGGCATTATTAGTACCTATGCTCAACTCGAAGTCGGGTCTTTGAACATCTTTACGATGTTCATCCTGGTTGTGGTGATGGTCGCCGTCACAGGCTTCGTCGTTCTCATGGAAAGTTCGCAGCGGCGTATTCCAGTCCAGTACGCTAAGCGTGTAGTCGGCCGGAAAATGTACGGTGGGCAAAGTACCCATTTGCCAATTCGTGTCAATACAGCCGGCGTCATTCCGGTTATCTTTGCATCGTCAATTATCATGTTTCCGCAGACGATCACCCAGTTTATAACCCACCCATGGGCGCAGGCGGTCACGGCGGCGCTTACCTGGGGGCATCCTGTGTATACGATCATGTACGCGGCGAGCATTATCTTCTTTTGTTACTTTTATACAGCAATCATTTTTAATCCGGTCGATGTAGCCGACAACATGAGAAAGTACGGCGGTTTTGTTCCTGGCATCCGCCCCGGCAAGCGTACAGCCGACTATATCGACGGTATCCTGACGCGACTGACGTTCATTGGCTCCATCTACCTTACGTTGGTTTCCTTATTGCCGCAGTTCCTACTTGCGGGTTTCCAGGTCGCACCCATTCCCCTTGTTGGGCCGTTACTGGACAGCGCATTGCCAATCTGGTTTACGACGGGACTGGGGATCAACTTCTATTTTGGTGGCACCTCTTTGTTAATTCTTGTTGGAGTCGCCATGGACACGGTGAGGCAGGTTGAGAGTCAACTAGTTATGCGACACTACGAAGGTTTTATGAAGGGTGGCCGAATCAAAGGTCGCCGGTACTGATGCTTGTTCAGGGAGCACCATCGTGCTGATTGTTCTTCTTGGTCCACCCGGAGCAGGCAAGGGCACCCAAGCTGCTCGTTTGGCGACGAAATATGGCATCCCGCAGATTTCGACTGGTGACATGTTGCGTGCGGCGGTTGCTGCTGGCAGCCTGCTTGGCAAGAGGGTGGACGGGATCATGGAGGCGGGGGAACTCGTCCCAGATGACGTTATGCTTGAGGTTGTAGAAGATCGGCTTTCTCAACCGGATTGCGCTTCGGGAGCAATCCTTGATGGGTACCCGCGCACTGCGGGTCAAGCGGAAACGCTCGACCCGCTAGTTCAGCGAATCGGCAAGGGCCGAAGTAGTCTTGTCCTTGTGCTTGATGTCCCGGAAGAAGAGGTAATACGGCGAATCTCGGGTCGGCGGGAGGAGGCAGGTGAGGCAGGCAAACGGGACGATGATGCAGGGCATGTTGTCTTGGAACGTTTACGTGTCTACCGAGAACTCACCGAACCGCTTGTGGAATTTTACCGTGACAAGGGTGTCATGACGGAGATTGCTGGCATTGGTACCGTTGACGAAATCTTTGACCGGATGGACGCCACTGTACGGGAGCATCTACAGGGATGATCATTTGCAAATCGAGGACCGAGCTTGAGATTATGCACCGGGCCAACCAGGTAGTATCTCAAGTCCTAGGCGAGCTTGTGCAGCGCGTAGAGCCAGGAGTTAGCACAGGCGAACTCGATGAATACGCCGAGCATCGGGTGCGTGAACTTGGGGGCGACCCCGCTTTCAAGGGATATCGTGGCTTTCCGGGAAGTGTCTGCGCATCATTAAATGAGGAAATTGTGCATGGTATCCCGGGGCACGACCGTAAAGTTGCGCCAGGGGACGTAGTTAGCATGGACCTTGGAGTTAAGATTGATGGCTTCTATGGTGATTCAGCTACTACCGTAGCCGTTCCGCCGGTCGACGCCGAAATTGGCCGACTCTTGCGGGTAACCGAGGAGTCACTACAACACGCAATCGATCAATGTCGAGTCGGCAAACGTGTTGGAGACATTTCGCACGCTGTGCAATCACACGTTGAAACGGCAGGGTTTTCTGTTGTTCGCGAGTTTGTTGGTCACGGCATCGGCTCGGTGCTGCACGAAGACCTTCAAATCCCCAATTTTGGTAGGCCAGGGATCGGTCAAAGGCTACGTGGTGGAATGGTTCTAGCGATCGAACCTATGGTGAACATGGGGACTTATGAAGTTGAGATCCTGGATGACGGCTGGACTGCCGTTACCAAGGATCGTCGGCCGTCGGCTCATTTCGAACACAGTGTGGCTATTACAGAGGACGGCCCATGGGTTCTGAGCGCGCCACAGACTCATATGCGTAAAGCGAGTGGTTACGCTTAAGAAGCTCATCCCGAGGACGTATGTCGGAAAAAGAAGAAGTAATACAAATCAAAGCGAAGGTCACCGAGTGTTTGCCTAACGCCAGTTTTCGCATCGAGCTGGAGAACGGGCACAAGGTATTAGCTTACATCTCGGGGAAGATGCGCAAGTATTTTATTCGTATTCTTCCCGGCGACGAGGTGCTAGTCGAACTTTCTCCCTACGACTTGTCTCGGGGACGAATTATCTACCGATATAAATGAGGGTACGGGTTGGCTGTCGGATAAGGCTGCAGGCTGTTAAAATGAGCCGCTTCGCGTCCGTTCAGGACGGCCCCCCGAGAGGTGTCATTCGTGAAGGTTCGTGCATCAGTGCGTCGTATGTGTGACAAATGCCAGATCGTTAGCCGTCGTGGGCGGCTGTACGTGATCTGCGAAAACCCGAAGCACAAACAGCGCCAGGGATAGTCGGCTGAACCACTGTTAGGTTTGTCCAAGGAGACTTGTGGATGGCTCGTATCGCCGGAATTGACTTGCGCTTGGAAAAGCGTATTGAGATCGCGCTGACTAGTATTTACGGTATCGGTCGCGGGCGATCGGTTGAAATACTAGCAAGCGCTAAGGTCGAGCCGGATCAACGAGTAAAAGACCTCACTGAGCAAGAGGTCAGTCGCATTCGCCAGATTATTGACCGTGATGGTGGAGTGGAGGGTGATCTTCGTAAAGAAGTCCAGATGAACATCAAGCGACTGATCGAGATTGGTTCATACCGCGGACTCCGTCACCGTCGCAACATGCCGGTTCGAGGCCAGAAGACCAAGACCAACGCTCGCACCCGGAAGGGCCCTAAACGATTGGCAGTAAAGCAGAAGATGGTCGCACGTCACTAGGAACACATAGAAGATGGATAAACGAAAAACAGGGAAAAAGAAGGCTAAGAAGAACGTGCCTGCAGGCATTGCCCATATCCAGGCTACGTTCAATAACACTTTGATTTTGATTTCAGACCTTGACGGGAACGCAGTGGCCTGGTCGAGCGCTGGCTCAAATGGGTTCAAGGGTTCGCGCAAGGGGACACCGTTTGCAGCACAGATCGCCGCACAAGACGCGGCACAGAAGGCACGCGAGCACGGAATGAAGCGTGTGGAAGTTCGGGTTAAGGGCCCAGGTTCGGGCCGTGAATCAGCGATGCGCGCCCTGCAATCTGCTGGGCTCGATGTTATTTCAGTGCGCGACGTTACGCCAATCCCGCATAACGGCTGCCGTGCACGGAAGCGCCGCAGGGTCTGAGGACAGGCATAGGAGGAAGTAGTGGCTCGCTACAGTGGTCCCGTATGTAGACTTTGCCGGCGTGAGGGCTCCAAGTTGTTTCTTAAGGGCAGCCGCTGCTTGTCGGACAAGTGTGCCATTGAGCGCCGCAACTACCCTCCGGGGCAGCACGGCCGTCGTCGAGGTCGTCGTCCATCAGATTACCAGATCCAATTACGTGAGAAGCAGAAAGTTAAACGGATCTATGGCGTGTTCGAGCGTCAGTTCCGCAAGTATTTCAAGGAAGCGGCACAGCGCCGGGGGATCACCGGTGAGGCTCTCCTAATTGGCCTCGAGCGTCGCCTCGACAATGTCGTATACCGAACTGGATTGGCTCTATCGCGCGCCCATGCGAGACAAATCGTTCGGCATGGGCACATTCAGGTGAATGGTGGTCGCATCGATATTCCGTCGTATCAGACTAGTCAGGGTGATGTTATTGCGGTGGCATCGGGCTCGAAGAAAAATGTCGAAATCAAGATGGCTGCTGAAAATGCTACAGCGGTCGAAACCCCAAACTGGTTACAAGCTGATCTCGACTCCCTAGAGGGGAGCGTAGTCCAGCTACCGACGCGTGCGGACGTCGATCCCGAAATCCAAGAACAGCTAATCGTCGAGCTTTACTCAAAGTAACGGGTCCCTCGACAACACAACGGAAGAGAATCGCACCCGCCCTGCGGGGGAGATATCAGGAAGGACAAGGAGAATGCTTTGGACCGGTTTCCAGCGGCCCAAGAGGCTTGAGTTCGATCTGGAGTCACTAACGGATCGTTACGGCAAATTTTCTGCTCAGCCGTTCGAGCGTGGTTTTGCGGTTACGATTGGTCATGCTATGCGCCGGGTGTTGCTTTCATCGATTGAGGGCGCCGCAATCACCGGTATCAAGATCGACGGTGTGTTGCATGAATTCAGCTCGCTCCCCGACATTGTTGAGGACACCACCGATCTGCTTCTGAATCTCAAGAGTATTCCTTTTAGGCTGCACACTAACGAGCCTAAAACTCTCGTTCTCAATGTAAAGCGGGGGGGTGAGGTAACCGCTGGGGATATTGAGGAAGACTCGGATGTTGAATGCTTGGCTCCTGATGCGCACATCTGCACGCTGTCTAAAGGTGGCCATTTGTCAATGGAGATGCGTCTTCGTAATGGCCGTGGGTACGTATCCGGCGACCGCAATCTTGAAGACGATATGAGCGTCGGTTGGATCTTGATGGACTCGGTACACTCACCAGTGCGCAGAGTCAACTATGGGGTCGAGACTGCTCGCTTGGGCCGTGACACAAATTATGAGCGCTTGGTTCTCGAATGTTGGACTAACGGCACAGTCACACCTGATCGCGCTGTGGCTCTTGCCGCTAAACTGATCCGGGACCATCTCGCCATCTTTGTTGATTTTGAAGAAGAACCTGAAGAAGAGGTCGAAGAAGCAGATGAGACTATGACTGCTTTTCAGGCTACGTTGAATAGGCCTGTCGACGAGCTTGAGCTGTCAGTTCGGTCCTACAACTGCCTCAAGAATGCCGACATTCAGACGATTCGAGACTTGGTCCAAAAGACCGAATCCGAGATGCTCAAGACGAAAAACTTTGGTAAAAAATCACTGCAAGAAATAAGGGAAGTCCTAGCCGAACTTGATCTAGCCCCAGGAATGGATCTGTCCGACCTGCCCGCCCCACCGGCGGATTGACACACCGCGATACGGAGTAGCGAACCATGCGCCACCGCAAGAAGGTCGCCAAGCTGGGACGCGATGCTTCACACCGCCAAGCGATGCTTCGAAACCTCGTCACAGATCTCCTTCGCCATGAGCGTGTAACGACAACGTTAGCTAAGGCCAAGGCGGTCCGCCCTGTTGCTGAGCGGTTGGTAACGCTCGGCAAACGCGACACGCTCCATGCCCGACGTCACGCTTCCCGAGTCATCCGAGACAAGGATGTACTTCGCAAAGTGTTCAATGAGTTAGCGCCTCGCTACGCCGAGCGGCCCGGTGGTTACACCCGTATCATGCGTCTTGAGACTCGTGCCGGTGATCGAGCCGAGATGGCCATCATCGAGATGCTTGGTGCGGCAGGGTCATCGGACTAAGCAGATTCTTTTGGGCCGTTAGCTCAGTTGGGAGAGCGCCGGCCTCGCATGCCGGAGGTCGGGGGTTCGAGTCCCCCACGGTCCACTTCGAAGAACGCCGGAAAGCCCCTATGGAAAGGCTTTCCGACGTTTTCTTTTGTTCGGCCTGCTACGCTCACCTCCGACATGTGTCGGGCGCCCGTGGTTACATAATGGATACACGGCGAATGTTGATGGGGGCCGGAATGCCGAAGGTCGGGGGTTCGAATCCTCCACGCCCACTTCGTTCTTCGTTGGTCTCGCTGACTAAACTGATCGAGTCCGCCTGCCCCATTGATATCGCCGTCTCTACTCCTCTTCGTCGGCAAAACTCATCGGATCAAGGGTCGAGGTGTCACCAATATCTTGACCCGCCTCCCTGGCCTTCAGAAGACGGCGCATGATTTTTCCGGAACGTGTCTTCGGCAAGGTTTCAACGAACTCGATTGAATCCGGACGAGCAATCTTGCCGATGGTTCGAGCGACATGGTCTCGCAATTCATTGAAGAGGTTGTCGCTGGCGTTCATGCCGGCGGAAAGAATAACGAACGCTTTTGGTACTTGGCCTTTTAGGTCATCAGCTATGCCGATAACTGCGGCCTCGGCCACCGCGTTGTGTGCAACCAACGCGCTTTCTATTTCCATCGTCCCGAGCCGATGACCGGCAACGTTTAGCACGTCGTCCATGCGGCCGAGTACCCGTATGTATCCATCGGTATCGCGTACAGCTGCATCACCGGCCGCGTAGCAACCGGGTACTGGTGCCCAGTATGTTTCGACGTAGCGGTCGTGGTCTCCATAGATGGTCGCCAACATCGATGGCCAAGGTCTGCGAATTACCAGCCAGCCGCCTTCGCCCGGGGCGCACGGGTTACCTTCCTTGTCAACCACGTCGGCCTCGATACCGGGGAAAGGAAGGCCTGCTGAACCAGGCTTTTGTGGTTCCGCGGGCAGTGTCGTAATTAGGATTGATCCGGTTTCCGTTTGCCACCAAGTGTCGACGATTGGACAGCGACCTTTGCCGATGACGCGATCATACCAGCGCCACGCTTCGGGATTGATAGGCTCACCTACAGTGCCTAGTAGACGAAGGCTCGAAAGGTCAAAGCGGTTTGGCCACTCCTCTCCAGTACGCATGAACATGCGAATAGCAGTTGGCGTAGCATATAAAATGTTTATTCCGTATCGCTCAATAATTCTCCACCAGCGGCCCATGTCCGGGTAGTCTGGTGCCCCCTCTGCCATAAAGACCGTGGCACCGTTCAGCAGAGGTCCATACACCACATACGAGTGACCAGTGACCCAACCCATATCGGCTACACACCAGTACAAGTCAGTGTCCTTCAGATCAAAGACCCACTTGGTTGTCAGGTAAGTGCCCACCATGTACCCGCCATGGCGATGTTGGATGCCCTTCGGGCGGCCGGTCGTCCCAGAGGTATAGAGAATGTACAGTGGGTCGTTTGCCTCCATAACCTCTGTGTCCGCTTCGGTGGAAGCGTCGGCGATAAAGTCGTGCCACCAGATATCGCGACCGTCGACCATTTCGACCTCAACTCCACACCGTTTGTAAACAACGACGCACTCAAGGGTGGGGCACTCATCTGCGGCAGCATTGGCTGCAGGTTTGAGTGGGACAACGTTGCCTCGATAGTAAGCACCATCTGCAGTAATCAACGCCCTAGCTTTAGCATCCTGGATGCGGTCTCGGAGCGCATCAGCGGAAAATCCTCCGAACACAACGCTATGGATGGCCCCGATTTTGGCCGATGCGAGCATGGCAATAGCGAGCTGTGGTGAGACACCCATGTACAGGGTAATTCGATCACCCTTACCGATACCGCGTGCTCGTAGAGCAGAGGCAAGTAGGTTGACCTCGCGTGCGAGCTCGGAAAAGGTGAACGCTTGATGGTCCCCGTTCTCACCTTCCCAAATGAGCGCAACCTTGTGTCGCCTCCAGGTTAGGAGATGTCGCTCAATGGCGTTGTAGACAATGTTGCATTGGGCGCCAGGGAACCAAGACAAGTCAGGCGGGTCTCCCTCGAAAACGGTGTCCCAAGGCCGAAACCACTCAAGCTCATTAGCTGCAGCTTCCCATATCGCCTCTGGGTCCTCCGCGGCGACGGCGCGCTGGGCAGCGGGGTCGGAAACAACGGCGTTGGCAATGAAATCGTCGGGTGCCTCTACAGCTTCCTGTACCTCAAGGATGGAATCGAGAGCAGTCTCATCCATTCGGGGTGAACCTCCATGAATTAAACCCGAGGGGGTTAGCCTTGATCGCGGGCCAGCTGAAGAAGTTCGTCGGTGCCTTCTTGTTCGCCAAGTCCGGTGATGACTTCCTGAAGCCCTGCGGTTGCCTCTGGAACCGCCATCCGGTGTAAGTTCATGATGGCAGCACGCCGAAGACTGTCGTCCAGGTTAGTGCTGAGGGCAAGTTCCACGAGCGGTGCTGCCGCCGACGCATCGCCGATACCACCCAGCGTGTCGATGGCATTCTTGCTTATCATTCCGTCATTTGCTCGTGCCGTATCGGCGATCGCAGGGACTGCGTTTGTGCTAGCCATCTTCTCGAGTTCCACCAGTGCCGTAATCTGAGCATCGCGGTTACCGGATCGGAGTGCCTCAATGAAGGCCCCTTCTGCCTCGGTTTCGCCAATGAGGCTAAGGGCACCGACAGCACGGTTTCGAGTGTCGGTGTCGCTATTACTTAACGCTGTGGTCAGTGCCGGCACAGCCTGAGGGTCACCGATCCGGCCCAATATCAATGCTGCCCAGGCATTTACCTTCGGTGACTCGTCGTTTGAAAGATACTCAACAAGGGCAGGAACCGATTCAGGGACCTCGATGACATCCTGGTTTTGAATATACGTTCGATCTGCTAGGGGGTCGTCAAAACGAACTTGTTCCATCAAGGTATTCAAGGGGCCGCCACTGCCACCAGCACACCCGACCGTGAGCATAGAAAGCACGGCAAGAGTGGTGAAAATAGGAATATGACGCGACATTGTGGGTCCTCCTTTAAAGGTCTTTCATCGTGAAGCAGCTTGGTAGATTCAGTATTTTTCCGTCAGCCGTTGTATCACGAAGATAACGAGAGGGTCTAGAGAGGCTCCGGAAACACGCCAACCGCTGTCGGTATTGCGCAAATGTACAGTGGTAGTTTCGCTGGCCCCATCCAGAGAAATCTTGGTCACGGCAACTTTCGCCGAATTGCCATCGATCTCGGCCGGGGTGACGTCGTATTGAAAATCGACGGGTCGAGTTTCCCGAAATAACCCCCATAGTAACGTCTCGATTGAGTCCTCAAGG
>Ga0209752_1000706_pt1 | contig 16280 bp, 10 predicted proteins | sample METZYME_3_250m_FD_187548 | JGI IMG/M metagenome (GOLD analysis project Ga0209752, IMG submission 187548) | Marine microbial communities from oxygen minimum zone in mesopelagic equatorial Pacific - METZYME_3_250m (SPAdes) (version 2) | ecosystem: Environmental > Aquatic > Marine > Oceanic...
TGTTATCAACGACATTGATAATTACCGTAACGCGTTTGGACGCGAGCCAGATCATCAACTTGAGTTGACATTGCGTGTGCAAAACCTACCGACGCCTATCATGCGTGCTTTGGAATTCGAGGCTGGGTTATTTTCGCCACCACTTGAGTGGAACGACGCGATGCCGATGATGAACTGGCTGTCGAGCACCGAACAGGTCGAGTGGATTCTGCGCGATGTTGATACCGGCCAAGAGAATATGGAGATCGAGTGGAGGTTTAACGTCGGTGATGTCGTGAAGATTAGGATTTTCAACAATCCCGAGACAATACACCCGATGAACCATCCTGTTCACATGCACGGGCAACGCTACCTCGTACTGTCGATCGATGGTGTGCCGAATCAGAATCTTGTATGGAAGGACACGGCCATTGTGCCTGTCGGATCAGTTGTCGACATCCTCGCTGACCTGGACAACCCTGGCACCTGGATGCTGCACTGCCACATCGCAGAACACCTTGACGCCGGCATGATGATGCCTTTCAGCGTCAATGAACAGTAAGGAGTTTGCCGAGTTTCTAGCGTCTGCTCTACTGTCTGAAACGTCAGCCCTTGCTTCGCAGTCACCCTAAACAGAGACTAAAGTTTGTGTGGGTTTACCCGGCGTTCTCGATTTTTCGAGCCACCGCGATGAGCCCAAGTCCTGGCCAGGGGAAGAATCGATCAAAGACTTTAAACAATGGTATGAGCAAGTCAAAAATCTTAAGCTGCCATCGGCTGAAGTCGCGGCGGCCAAGAACCCGGCCGTTCCACCACCACGCAAGCATTCCAGTTCGATTAAAGGCTTGGAGATGCTCGACTAGGAATCCGCTACTTTGAAGTTCCTGGGTCAACATTTGCCGATCGTAGCGACAACGATGTCCTAGGTCTTCATCAATCCTTGAGTACAAGAATTGCCCTTGGGGTACGTACAGCACCACTCGACCGCCTGGCTTAACTGCTCGTGCGAGGTTGTGCAATGCGACCATTGGATCGTCGACCTGCTCGAGTACGTTGAGGCAGAGCACCGTATCGAATGCTCCCTCGTGTGCATCGAACGACGAAGGCACCTCAAGGTCGACGGATTGAATCTCCAGGTGGGTCTTGGCCGCTGCTAGGTTTCGGAGATACTTCAGGTTGTTTTTGTTGACATCACTGGCGACGTAACGATCGCGGGGAATGAGTTGGTGCGTGATATCGCCAAGACCCGCCTCAAGTTCCAGCACTCTGTCGCCGATCCAAGGACGTAACGCATCGGCAAGCCACCCGCTAAACCGTCGCGTCCGTTCCAGTCGATGTAGGAGGTAAACGCCGACACTGTCCGCTCTGTAGAGGTCGTCTATAAGCCAGAAGCGTACCATCGTAAACAGTGCGACGAGGCCATCCCACCAACGGATCTTCTTGCCTTCGCTATAGGCCCGACCTCGGTAGCTGATAGGTACTTCGTAAATGCGGCAATGACGTTTTGAAATTTTTGCCGTGATCTCGATCTCGAACGCGAAATCATCAGAGCGAAGCGGAATTGATTTGAGTAGTGGGGCTCGGAACATCTTGTAACAGGTCTCAACATCGGTCAGATTGAGCTCGGTGATGAGATTGCTGAGGAAGGTAAGAACGCGGTTGCCAAGAGTGTGGCGGAAGTACAGGGCTCGTCGTCGGCTGCTTACGGCAAAGCGCGATCCATAAACGACGTCGGCGCCGTCCTCCAGAAATGGTCGAACCATCGCCGAGAGGTCCTGCGGGTCGTATTCGAGGTCGGCATCCTGAATGACGATAAGGTCCCCGGTGGTCGCATCGATTCCCGCCCGAATGGCTGCACCTTTGCCCTCGTTCTTCGGTTTGGCGATGACTCGCATCTGTTCACTATAGTGGGCGGCAAACTCCTGTACAACGGCCGTTGTGCCATCAGTCGATCCATCGTCAACAATTATGATTTCTAGCTGGCCGATACCTGGGGACGACACGTTAAGAAGCTGTGTCAGAAGCTCTGTGACAAGATACCGCTCGTTGTACACCGGCACGATGACACTGAGCGTGGCGCCGTGAGGAAAACTCTCGCGCCATTGGTCTTCCCGTGACCTGTTGGGTCCGGTCGATGAGGGATCAAAACTTGGGATCATGAGGTCAACCGTTCCTTCGCTCTAGCCTTCGATAGATCGCCCTCTTCAATGAACAACGTCGTTGTGTCGGACAGGCGAAAACAATTCACTCCTAACTCCTTGCTACCGGCATAGCCAGCACGTTGCCGTATTCAGACCACGAAGCGTCGTAAACTCGCACGCGCTGGTAGCCGAGCAGCCGGAGCACGAAGATGCCGAAGGCCGCGCGGACGCCGCTATGGCAGTAGGTGGTTACCATCTTATCTGCGGTGACACCGGCGTCCGCTAGTAGGACGCGAAGCTCGGGAACGGGCTTGAATGTACCCGTTGACGTCAGGATCGACCGCCATTCTAGGTGCATCGCACCGGGAATGTGTCCTCCGCGCTTCGTGCCCATTGGGTTGACACCGGTCCATTCGGTTTCAGACCGAAGATCCCAGAACACGTGGTCTGGCTGTTCGAGCGCAGCGGTGACGTCGGCCAGTGTGCACACGCCCGCTTCCTCATATGGCCGAGCCGTGTAGGTGACCCGTTCGAGTCGGCGGTGCGAACGGGAGAGAGAGCGTCCTTCCACACGCCACTTGTCGAGGCCGCCGTTAACCACATGACAGTTCGTATGACCGAACCGATCCAGCACCGACCAGATGAAGGTCGCCCAGAGTCCCCCGTCGCTGCTTGTGCACATGACATGCGAATCGTTCGAGATTCCGAGGCTGCCGAGCAACTGCTCTACGCCGTCGCGATCGCAGATGGCCCGAGTGATGCCGTCGGGGCTTGTAGGACGCCAGGCGTTTATGGGACCACGAAAAACCGAGTTGGAGATGTTACGCTTGCGCCAGTTTGGTAGCCTGAAGAGTCGAGTGGGCAACGGCAGGGGCTCACAATCGAGTACGACGACTTGTGGCTCGTGCAGGTGACTGGCGAGCCAATCGGTCTCGCACAGCAGCCCTGGCCACCCAATGTTGCCCACGCAGGTCATCGCATCAACGTTGCGCCGCAGTGCGTGCGTGGCGCATCGGCCTTCCACCTACTATTGCGCCGAACGGCAGCGCTAACATCCACGTTAGCGTCTGGCGCACACCAGACCGAAATTCGGTTAACCCGATTGTCATCCTGAGATGGCCTCCCCGTGGTTGTGCGCGATAGGTGCCCAGTAAACGGTCCCACCAGGGCAAGTTAAACCCGAAATTTGTGTGACACTCGTCCACAATCACCGAATGATGAACCCGGTGCATGTCGGGTGTAACGAGAAACCAGCGCAACACTCGGTCCACACCGTTCGGGACCTTGACATTGCTGTGATTGAACATCGCCGTCGCATTTAATATCAACTCAAAGAGAAAGACTCCGATGGCAGGGACTCCGACTAGCAGGACGACACCAATCTTGATTAGCAGCGATAGCATCATTTCCAGTGGGTGAAACCGTGCTCCTGACGTCACGTCAAGGTCGGGATCTGCGTGATGCACCATGTGCAGCCGCCAGAGTAGTGGGACACGATGGAACATTACATGTTGTGTCCAGATGGCAAAATCGAGAATCACGATCGACAGAGGAACGACAAGCCACGATGGGACGGGGAGTGCGCTGAGTAAACCCCATCCGCGTTCGGCAGCGACCCAAGCGCTACCGACGGCTGTAGCTGGGAACAGCAGGCGTAGAAGGATCGAGTTAAGTGCGGTAAGGCTGAGATTGGAAAGCCATCGGTCGCGTTTAAACACCGTCAACTGCCGACGAGCAGCAATGACTTCCCAGAAAGCCATTAGGCAGAGGATGAAAATAAAGCATCCGAGTTGCAATTCGATCTGTCGGTCGAGGATCCAAGCTTCCATGTACGATAAGTATTATGACCGCGACAGGGTTAAACGAACAGGTCGTCTGGTAAACGCGTGGGTTGGCTTAGGCGAATAACTAAGGCGGAACCGTCGTCGGCAACAAAGGGTGGAACCCTATCAGGCCGCAGAAACCTTGCGAAAGCCAAGGTTCAGGTCTCCGGTGTGCTAGCCTCCACCCCATGGTCACGGACGCTGTTTCAACCAGGGAATCTGAGATCGCATTACGTAGGGCCGATTACCTCCGCTTCCTAATACCCTCTGCCATCGGTGCGGGGCTGATGCTCGTACCGTTTAGGTTCGGCGACACATTCAACATCGGCCTTGGCATCATCGCCGATTTCCTACGCGCACGCGTCGGCAGCATCCTGCCTGGACTTGCCACTCTAGTGATCGTGTTATCAGCTATTGCGACTATTGCCATGGTGGTTATTCGGCGCCGACTTGATACCGAGACGTTAGCAAATCCTATTTTGGGTATGTTCTTGGTGGGGCCAACGATTCTAGTCGCGCGGGTCGTAGGGGCTGTCACTGCAAGCATGGTTCTCTTTCAGTGGGGACCTGTGTGGCTTATCTCAGATACCACTGGCAGGGTTATCCTTAACCAACTGATTCCGGTGATCTTGGTGATCTTTGTGGTGGCGCCGTTGTTACTGCCACTTGTGACCGACTTCGGCCTAATGGAGTTTTTCGGCACCCTCTGTAGCGGGATATTTCGGCCGCTCTTTACCATGCCGGGGCGGTCATCGATCGACGCAATTGCTTCGTGGATGGGCTCGGCGCCTGTCGGCGTCCTGATCACGACGCAGCAATATGAGCTTGGGTTCTACACCGAGCGAGAAGCTGCCACAATCGCGACGACATTCTCGGTTGTGTCAGTGGCGTTTGCGTTTGTCATCGTCGACTTCGTTGAACTCAGTGAGTTCTTCGTACCGTATTATGGTGCCATCGTGCTGTCTGGCACGGTCGCGGCGATCGTTATGCCGCGTATCCCTCCACTGTCACGAAAACGCGACGTCTATTACGCACAAGCAGGCAAACAGATTACGGAAGCTCTGCCCCCGGGGCGCAATCTCTGGTCGTGGGGATTCGAGTTGGCGGCGAGGCGGGCGCGACGAGCCCCCACGGTGTTGGCATTATTGCGGCGAGCAACGTTCAACATTTATGACATCTGGTTCGCATTGTTGCCGCTAATCATGAGTATCGGTGTGGCGGCCCTTGTGCTGAGCGAGTACACCTCGATTTTCAACTGGCTCGCGGTACCACTGGTGCCGTTTCTCACGATTCTCGGTATTCCTGAAGCGTCTGCCGCAGCACCCGCATTCCTGGTGGGATTTGCAGACCAATTCCTGCCGGTTGTCCTTGGACAGGAGATCGAAAGCGAGCACACTCGTTTCGTCATCGCCGGGGCGGCGGTGACGCAGCTCGTCTATATGTCGGAGTTAGGTGCGTTGATCCTGAAGTCGAAGATTCCGGTGAACGTGGGCGAGTTGTTTGCGATTTTTCTGTTGCGAACAGTCATTACCGTACCGGTGATTGCCGGAATCGCAGCACTGATTTTCTGATGCCGGCGGAACAGTAAGCCTGTAGGTCATACCGGGACAACCTAACAGTGACTACGGAACAACTGGGACCCTCAGCTCTTCCTTAAGCCGCCCCAATTCATTAAGCAGCGCAGTCTGGGTCTCTGCGTAGGAGGGGACATCATAGACGCTCCGCAGTTCGTTCGGGTCGGTTACAAGATCAAATAGCTCCCATTCGCTGGTTTCATAGTAGTGAATGAGCTTATGCCGCGCGGTTCGAACGCCCTCGTGCGGCGCTACATTGTGGATGCCTTTCTCGTAGTAGTGGTAGTAGAAGCTCGTCCGCCAGTCTTCCGGTATCTCGCCCTGCAGGAGGGGCAATAAACTCCGCCCCTGCATGTCGGAAGGGATCTCGACACCAGCAGCGTGAAGGAGGGTTTCGGGTAAATCAAGATTCGACACCATGTTGGTGTTGACAGTGCCAGCTTCGATAATTTCGGGCCAGCGCATGATGAGCGGCGTCTTCAGTGATTCCTCATACATCCACCGTTTATCAAACCAACCATGCTCACCGAGATAGAACCCTTGGTCCGAGGCATAGATAACGATTGTATTTTCGGCCAAACCGGTTTCGTCGAGGTAGCGGAGGAGTCGACCCACATTGTCATCAACTGAGGCGATTGTTCGTAGGTAGTCCTTGATGTACCGCTGGTACTTCCAACGCACCAAATCGCGCCCCTCTAGGCCGGCCTCAAGAAATTCGGCATTCTTTGGCTCGTAGACTGCGTCCCAAATCCGTCGTTGTTGCTCGTCAAGACGGCCGTACCCTGCAAGCCACAGCCGTAGGTCTGGGTCATCCTCAGGCGTGTCACGTGGTGGCTTCAATTTCAAGTCATGCCCATCGATCGTATGGCGCCCGATCTCCATTTCTTGTAACCGCGCCGGGCTCGCTCGGTTCGCGTAATCATCGAACAATGTGTCAGGTTCGGGAATCGTTATCCCGTCGTAAAGCGTGAGGTGCTCTGGTCCTGGCATCCAGCCCCGGTGTGGGGCTTTGTGCTGCGACATCATCATGAATGGCCGATTGGGGTCGCGCTCTTCCTCAATCCAGTGAAGCGTCAAATCGGTGATGATGTCAGTGACATACCCGGAGTGCTGTCTTTGACCACCCGGAACGCGGAAATCAGGGTTGTAGTAGGACCCTTGACCAGGCAATACCTCCCAATAGTCAAAGCCTGTCGGCTCACTCTTGAGGTGCCACTTACCGACGATTGCCGTTTGATAGCCGACTTGTTGAAGTAGCTTGGGGAATGTTTGCTGCGACCCATCGAACACTTGACCGTTATCGAGAACACCGTTCAGATGACTGTATTTACCGGTTTGGATCACGGCTCGGCTTGGGGCACAGATTGAGTTGGTGACCATCGCATTTTCGAATCTCAGCCCCTCGCGCGCGATCCGATCGATGTTCGGCGTGTGGTTGATTCGGGATCCGTAGGCACTGATCGCTTGATAGGCGTGGTCATCGCTGAAGATAAAAAGTATGTTGGGCCGATCATCTTGTGCCCAGGCCGGAGCAACAACACCCAGCAGGAGCATCGCAACGGTGGTTTGCATCCACACACTTGTCATTCGCTCGTCCTCCTCCGACAGGTCGACCCGGCTACCAACAGTACCAAAACGTACCGCGCCCAGGATCCGGACAGAACTTTATCATCACTGCGGAACGGTCCTGTTCTTAGGTTGGCTAGGAGCTACGGAGTTGCCGTTGCGCGCCCTGCCGGCCGGATGTTCTGGCCCTCCTGGTTCGTGAGAGCATCACCAAGATCATCGCGTGCCTGTTCGATCAATACTAGCAGTCGCTCGACAACCTCTGGATGTTGATTGGCAACATTGTTTGTCTCACCGATGTCTATATTGAGATCGAAAAGCGACAGTCCAATTGAAGCCTGAGCATAGGTGCCCTGAAACGTCGCGGTAGCCAACTCGGCTCCCTCAATCGTTGCATACCCGTGAGGGACATGAAGCTTCCAGCGGCCAGACCTCACGGCATGTAATTGATCGGGCCAGTAGTAGAAGAATGCCTCGTGTGGGGTTACTGCGTCTGGCACGCCAGACATCAGCGGCCAGATGTCCTTGCCATCAATGATCCGATCCTGTGGCACTTCCGCGCCGGCGATCCTTGCGATGGTCGGCAAGAGATCCATGGTCGTGACCATCTCCTCGCTGACGAGGCCCGGAGGAATGTGGCCAGGCCATCGCATAACGGCGGGTACGCGCTGTCCGCCTTCAAACGTAGTGCCTTTACCTTCTCGCAGTGGTCCGGCTGAGCCACTGTGTGAATCCTTAACGAGCCAAGGTCCATTATCTGAGGTGTAGATCACGAGCGTTTGTTCGTTGAGACCGAGTCGATCAAGAGCATTCATGATCTCACCGACCGACCAGTCGATTTCCATAATCACATCGCCGTAAAGTCCGCGCTCGGAAAGGCCACTGAAACGATCCGAAACGAAGAGCGGCAGGTGTGGCATCGAATGTGGCAAATACAGAAAAAATGGTTTGTCGGCGTTACGCTCGATGAAGTCTACCGCCCGTTCCGTGTAGCGTTTCGTCAGTTGCGATTGATCAGGCTCAAGCTCGACCGAAACAAGACCTTCAATCAGTGGCAGTGGCGGATGTCGTCTAGCCGGAGGGTTCGGGTTTTTCGTCGCATCTGGGGTCATGTCATTCGAGTACGGCAGGCCAAAGTACTCATCAAATCCTTGCGCTCCCGGGAGATGTTCGGGATGGTGACCAAGGTGCCACTTGCCGAAGATGGCCGTGCTGTAGCCGAGCGGTTTCAGTAGATCGGCAATCGTGACTTCATCAGGATGGAGACCAACGTTGAGTTGCGGATACAACACACGCGGAATACTGACCCGTTGCGGGTACGAGCCGGTAAGTAGAGCAGCACGCGACGGAGAGCACGCTGGAGAGGCTACGTAGAAGCTCGTGAATGTGATGCCCTCTGCCGCCATTCGGTCAATCGTAGGAGTTTCGAAACCCTCCGCACCGTAAACACCCAAATCGGCATAGCCCTGATCGTCTGCAAATATGATAACGACATTCGGTGGGCGGGACGGCGCCACGACGTGCTCACCCGAACCCAATGAGTCACAACTGACAACTGCTGCACAGCCGAGGAATAGGACAGCGAGTCTTATTCGCATAGCACGCCTCTCGTTACACTAACCGCTGATTCCTAGCCCCGGCCACGGAACATAACCTAACTCAAGCAGCTTATACTGTCACCCTCTGATACCTAGCAAAACCGTGTCGTGCTTCAGGACTGAAAGTGCAGCGTATTGAATTTCACGAAGCTCTCCTAGTTCACTACCCAACCTTCAGGAAGTACTGCTGCAAGATTTTGTTGAAGGAGACGAACACGGGATTGCGGCTGTTGACCACGGACGTTGGTAGGGAGTAGGTCAACAAGTGATGTTGATCGCCGTCTCATGTGGTATCAATAGTTGCGACTAAGCCATGTGCGCGAACCTCCAACGGCTTGTAGTTCTTGCGATCGCGGGGCTTCTGACGATCGGTTGTAGTGCCTCTGAAATCTCGAATGCCCCAGCCGCCGAAGCTCCTTGGAACATTGTTTTAGTTGTTGTTGATGACCTTGGGTGGACCGACCTTGGAGTGATGGGCAGCAAGTTCTACGAAACGCCAAACATTGACCAGCTAGCCGAGGCGGGAATGCGGTTCACCGACGCCTACGCGGCTACGACGGTTTGTTCACCGACACGCGCCAGCATTCTTACTGGTCAGTATCCGGCGCGGTTGCAAGTGACGGACTGGATACACGGACACGTCCGGCCCTGGGCAAAGCTTCAGGTCCCTGACTGGACCCATCAGCTGCCGGTCAATACGTTCACGATCGCCGAGGCACTTCGACCGGCCGGGTATATCTCGGCGTCTATTGGTAAGTGGCACTTGGGCGATGAAGCACTTGGTCCAGAGATGCACGGGTTCGACTTGAATGTGGCCGGAGATCACCGTGGACAGCCACCGAGCTACCACGCACCCTACGGGATTCCAACGCTGGACGAGCCGAACGAGCAGGAATATCTGACTGACCGCCTAACAGACGAGGCGATTGCGTTTGTCAGTGACAACAGTGACCGCCCGTTCTTTCTCTTCCTGCCGTACTACACAGTGCACACCCCGATCGAGCCAGAAGATACAAGGCTGTCGAAGTACGAAGCCAAAGCGGAGGCAGTCAAAGGTGAGTGGGCCCACCGCAATCCAGGTTATGCGGCGATGATCGAGAGCTTGGACGATAACGTCGGACGCCTACTTAAGAAACTCGATGAGCTTGCGATCGCTGATCAGACCGTTGTCATCTTCGCGTCTGACAACGGTGGTTTAGTGTTGCCGTCGTCGCCGTGGGGACCTGTGACGTCTAACTGGCCCCTCAGATCGGGTAAGGGGTCGGCCTATGAGGGTGGCGTACGGGTTCCGTTAATCGTGCATTGGCCTGGTGCTACCGTGGCCGGTGCCGTGGACGGTACCGAGGTAATCAGTGCTGATATCTATCCAACGATTCTCGAAATTGCGGGCGTGGTGGACCCTAACGAAACCACGGACGGTCTGAGCTTGGTATCAACGCTTCGGGGTGAGAGTCCGCTGGTGCGTGATGCACTCTATTGGCATTACCCGCACTATCACCCTGGTGGCGCGTCACCATACGGCGCGGTGCGAGTCGGTCGTTACAAGTTGATTGAATACTTCGAGGACATGCGGGTCGAACTCTACGATCTCGATGAAGATATCGGCGAGTTCATCAATCTTGCCAGTACGTTGCCTGAGCAGACAGTGCGACTCCTGGAAATGCTCCATGCGTGGCAGAGCGAGGTTGGAGCCCAGATGCCGACCGAGAATCCTGACTACGATCCAGCCCGGGCACTCAACTTTACGCGATAGCGCCCGATCTCATTCAGAGTTGGTGCTCTTGGTGATCCGGTAGAGACGCGAAGCGGTGCGAATGATCACACTTCCTCGGGCGATTGCGGGCGTTGCCAAACACATCTCGCCCAATGAGTTCTTGCCGAGTAGTTCGTATTTAGGTCCGGCGCGAAACACGAACGTGTCACCTTCTTCGCTTAGAGCAAAAATCTTACCGTTGTACGCCCATGGCGACGACGTAAACGCCGCTCCAACCTCAACCCGTACCTTGCCGTAGACCTCACGACCGGTCTGCGCATCGTGCGCCGTGAAGAATCCCCGGTCGAACAGCGTGTAATAGTAACCACCGTAGATGATCGGGGAGGGGTTGTAGGATGCCGCCTGTAGCTGAGCCCAAGCGATGAAGGTGTTGTTCAGCTCACCCGGCCGTAAGCTGATGTCGCCCCTTGCACCAGGTCTGATCGCATAGGCGGGCCGAAGGGAGTCGCCTACGTAGCCCGAACTGATGTAAAGGAGGTCGCCGGTCGCAAGCGGCGTCGGAATGGTAATCGTCGACATTCCCGTTAGTTCCCAGAGAAGCGTCCCGTTTTCAGCATACGACCGCACTTTATCGGAGCCGGTTGTCACGATTTCGGTACGCTTAGAATTACTCCACACGTAGGGAGTAGACCAGTTTGTTCCTTCCTTACGTTCAATCCGCCAAATCAACTCACCAGTTCGTTTGTCGAGCGCCAGGAGGAACGACTGGTCATCGTTATCGTTGACTATGTAGAGCCGGTTATTGTGGAGGGCTGGTGACGCTGCTGTACCCCAACCATTCCGAGTCCGGAACGGCTCCCATCGTTGCGACCACAGTGGTGTTCCCTCCATGTCGAAAGCAAAAATGCCGATCTGCCCGAAGTAAGCGTAAACGCGCTCACCATCGGTCACTGGAGTCTCGGAAGCGTAGCTGTTCTTGAGGTGGCGCGGTGCTCCAGGGACAGACGCGTGCACTTCGCGTTCCCAGCGGATGTCGCCAGTGTTCCAGTCGACGGCATACAGCATCCACCGGTGCAGGTCGCGTGGCGTACCGCGCTCGCCACCTAAGTAGAGTCCAGGTCGAGGTGGCTCGCCCTCGGCTGTCCGGACGACTGAGGTCATGAAGATGGTATCGTTCCAGACGACTGGTGAGCTCCAACCAGTGCCTGGCACCGCTGTTGTCCACACGACGTTGTCGGTCGTACTCCAAGTGTCCGGTAGTCGCGGGTCGTCGGCGACCCCAAGGGCACCTGGGCCACGAAACTGGGGCCACTCTTGCGCCAAGACCGGCGTGCAGAGCAACGTAACCAAAGCCGTCGCTACTAGGTTTTGCATCGCCTATTACTATAGCGGTATCTGGTGCGAAGTCCCGACTGATTGTGGCTTATGATTGGCAGGCGTTTGCAGCTATGATCGGGTCCATTATGAAACTTAGCGAGGAGGTTTCGATGCCTGTGAATCGAAGAAAGCTTGAGTGCGAGGATGAGGTCGGTGGGCAGGTGAGCCGTCGAGATTTTATCGGTGCCACGGTGGCCGCCGGTGTGGCAGGTGCCTGCGGGGTTCCGTCAACTGAGACGGATACTGGCGGTGCTGCCGTGCCAGATATTGAGACGCTAACTGCGGCAATCGAGGAAAAGGTTGAGCGCGACAATATCTATATGCGACTACTTGGTGTCAAGGCGCACCTGCCAGGTCATGGCCACGCGACTGCACTCGGCGGTTCGCGTATGCCGACCGAGGTGATCGAGGCGATGCAGGAGGCCAACGACTACTTCGTCATGATGGACGAGCTGACAGTCGCCGCGGGCAAACGTGCCGCTGAGGTGGTTAGGGCTGAGGCAGCGTTGATCACGTCGGGGGCTTCGGGTGGACTACTGCTGGGCGCGGCCGCCTGTCTCACTGGGAATGATGAGGAAAAAATGCGTGCGCTCCCGAATCCTACTTGGATGAAGCGTGAGTGCATCATTCAAAAAGCGCACCGTTATCCGTATGACTTCGCTCTTCAGGCTGCCGGTGCGACCATTGTTGAAGTCGAGGGACGCGCGCAACTTCTGAATGCCATTAGCGAGAGAACAGCCTTCATTTTTGGCCTACCACGGCACGTTGCTCTAAGCGGTACGATGGCCGCCGAAGTCCTGCAGCCCCCAGAGTTGATTGAAATTGCCAAACAAGCCGACGTATCAGTAATGATCGACGGAGCGTCACGATTACCACCGACCGGCAACCTAACAATCTTCAACGAACTCGGCGCTGATTTAGTTGTGGTTTCAGGTGGTAAGGGGCTGCGCGGACCTCAGTCTACCGGCATCCTGTCGGGTCGCGCGGACCTTATTGAGGCGGCGCGGATGCAGGCTGCACCCAACGATCTCATCGGTCGCGGTATGAAAGTCGGTAAGGAGGAGATCATCGGCCTTGTTGTCGCGCTTAATCGGTACGCACAGTTCGACCATGTGGCAGAGCGTGCGGTGTGGAAACAAAAAGCCGAATACTTGGCGGCAGAACTGCAGGGAATCGACAGTTTTACTGCTGAGGTCGTGGATGACAACGAGAGGGCGCCCTACGTGGAGATCGGATGGGACCAAGGTGTTATACCAATGACCCACCAAGAGGTCCGTGACCATTTACGCCGTCGGCCCAACCAGCGCGTTGCGTTGTCAAGTCTCTTTGGAAGCCGTCGTATTCAAACTCGCTGTATGCGAGACGGTGAAGAAGTGCTCGTCGCGCGGCGACTGCGGGAGTTTTTTACGGAGGGTTACAAAGCTGCGGTCGAGGGAGAGGAACCAGTCGCCAGTCTCTAATCTGGATCTTACGGTCAGTGATAGGGTAGGAGTCTTTTTACGGTAGAGGGGGTACAAGATGTGGAGTAGACGAGCCTTTCTTCGAAGCACCGGCTTGATCGGCGCGGCGACGGTTGCAACCGAGGTTCACGGTGTCGGCGTAATCGCTGAAGCGGCCCAGTCGGTCGCTGACCGAACACCCGACGAGGTTGCCCAAAATGAGTTCTTTTGGCGTGAGATCCAGTTTGGATTCACGCTCGACCGAACACTAACTAATCTGAACAATGGCAACAGTTGCCCGACGCCACGCGTGGTGCACGAAGCACTCAAACGTTATCTCGATTTTTCAAATCAACTCCCGGTGCATTATCGTAGCCAACTCTCACAGAACATTGAGACGGTCAGGCGACGACTGGCCGACGAGTTCGGATGTGATCCTGAGGAACTAGCTATCACGCGGAATTCGAGCGAGGCGTTGCAAATTGCGCAAAATGGTATCGACCTCCAGCCCGGTGACGAAGTCATCACGACCGACCAAGACTACGGTCGAATGCGAACAACTTGGGATCAGCGGGTGCGACGTGATGGGATCACGCTCACGCAGATTCCCTTTCCAGTGCCAACCACTCAGGACGATCTCTACGAGCGTTTCGAGCAGGCGATCACGCCACGTACGAAGATCTTGCACTTTTGTCACATTACTAATTTGACGGGACAACTCTTCCCGGTGCAACGACTCAGCCGCTTGGCACGGGAACGCGGGATTGTCTCAATTTGCGACGGTGCTCACTCTGTCGCACATTTTCCGTTCAAGTTACGTGACCTCGAGTGTGACTACTACGGGACGAGCCTTCATAAGTGGCTGCTGGCACCGCACGGTACCGGCTTTCTATATGTTCGTCGCGAGAAAATCGAGAACACTTGGCCGCTGCAGGCGGCACCGAGACGCCGTGACGGTGACATCCGGAAGTTTGAGGAAATTGGAACGCACCCAGCGGCGGCTAAAGCAGCGATTGCTGAAGCCTTGGCATTCCATCAAGCAATCGGCGCTGAACGAAAGGCAGCGCGGTTACGTTATCTAACGATGCGTTGGGCTGACCGGCTTAAGAATCATCCGCAGATTACGATTAATTCATCACTTGAACCGGGTCAAGTATGGGGCCTCGCCAATGTCCAGATTAAGGGCGTGGATACGAGGGAGATCAACGCCTACATGTGGGATCGCTTCCGGATCGTCCTTGTGCCGATCATCCGTGATGACTACGAGGGCTTGCGCGTGACGCCAAATGTTTACACACGCGTCCAAGAGATCGACACATTTGCTGACGCGATGCTGGAGATTGCAGATAACGGGCAGATCCCGACCATGTAATAGCGAACACGGTCAGTGATTACATCCGGAGCAATTTAGTGAATTTGACGACAAAACCGCGGTTTGCCATTACGGGGAAGCCGCGGTGGTCCGTCTCGCGGCCCTCACTGTAGACGACGAACAGGTCGCTACCCGGTTGGTATTCCCAGCGTAGCCGGACGTTTGTACTAATCGAGTCGCTATTGGAATTGTACTGGATTAGCGTCGCGACAAGTAGCCGCGTGGTCATCGCGTAGTTAACGCGAGTGCTGGCGAGTTTCGTGTTAAACGATCCCTGCGGTAAGTCGATCCAGTTAACCTGAACACGCGGCTCAAACGACAACTGCGGTGACACCTCAACCCGGCCATTCACGTTAACGATGGTGCGTTCACCACTAAAGAACCCGCCCCGGGAAATATAAACGCTAGCAGGGACCCGTCGGCTGGCACCCAGCCGATAGTTCATCCTGAGGTTACGAAAGTCGTATCCGCCAATCGGTAGTGTGACACCATCACTTATCGTGAATTCTTCGAACAGCGCCTCGTGTTTGTCTGACGCGTCAATGCTGAACCTATCAGTATTTTCAAACTCGACCTCAAATTTTGCACCCAGGTCACGGGACTCGAGGGTGCCGGTCGACTCGTTCGCGATGTAGTCAACATCTCCACGGAACTGGAATCGACGGATCGCGCCGATTGACGTCGGCCTCGGCGTGAACTGCGCCGACGCACGGTGCTGCCGGAAGTCGTCTCGACGAACGAACCCAATTTCTGGTTTGAAGTTATCGCCGACGAGCAAGTGCGCATAGCTGAAGCCGTAGCGGTCACCCTCATTTCGGATGTTGGCCGCGTAACTTGTATCCCTTCCGGTGAGCCCAGGCGTTTTCGTTTGAGCGTAGTAGCCACCAAGGTTTAGGTTCTCGAAGAACGAGAAATTGCCGTCGACGCCGTAGGACTGGCTGGAACCGGTGCCTGCAAGAGACACCGAGCGGTTGGTGCCCATAAACCCGATGGAACTCCGGCGAAAAATGTCACGCCGGATACGCACCACCGAAAAGTTGGTCGATTGGGCTTCAAGGCTTGTGTCTTCCCCGGTTTGGACGTTCAGCAGCCCCAAGGTGAAGGCACCGGCTCGACCGGTCACCCGGCTTCCCGCCCGGATCGGCACCTCGTTTCTGCCACTGATGCCGATCTGCCGGCTGAAGAAGAGGATAGGCGTATCGCCACCTCCGGACGAACCACTCCACCGCCGGCCGGTCGAAGCGCCACCAAACGAGAAAATCCCCTGACCCTCAAGGAAGAATTCTCGCTTTTCCGGGAAGAACAGGCTAAACCGTGTCAGGTTAACCTGTTCGTCGTCGTCCTCCACCTGGGCGAAGTCAGTGTTCACGGTGAAGTCGGCGGTTAAGCCCTGCGTCAGGCCGTACTTTCCGTCAAAACCGACATCACGTGAGAAATCGTTGACGATTGTGTTGCTGGAGTTACGGATGCCGGTGGTGCCGGAAATCGCGTAAGGCTTGAATTCGAGAGTGCGCGAAACCCCTGGTGTCTGGAGTCCGACCAGCGTTGCGGCCAGTGACAGCCGGAACTGCGCCATGTAATGAAGCGACCGTGGCATCGCTGTAATAAACGAGTCTTCATTCTTCCACTGCACACCGCGCCGGACGTTGATCCCCCAGACTTGATCACGACCCGGGCCATAGCGGAGTGATTTAAAC
>Ga0209752_1000709_pt1 | contig 16271 bp, 9 predicted proteins | sample METZYME_3_250m_FD_187548 | JGI IMG/M metagenome (GOLD analysis project Ga0209752, IMG submission 187548) | Marine microbial communities from oxygen minimum zone in mesopelagic equatorial Pacific - METZYME_3_250m (SPAdes) (version 2) | ecosystem: Environmental > Aquatic > Marine > Oceanic | place...
CGTGAAAAACTTTTTTTTGATAAAATAAAAATCTCAGAAACCGGAACACACTCCGTCTCTCTGTTGAATGAGTTGGGTGTAATCTACCAGTTTAATAAAAATGTAATATCTGGTTGGATATCTGTTCTGCCGCCGCTTATTGCCATTGTCCTAGCCTTTATGTCACGATCGGTCATACCATCGTTGTTTGCAGCAATCTGGTTTGGAGTTTGGTCATTAAGCGGTTTTAGGCTGGGCGGAATTATATCGTCACTGCTTGATTCTTTCCATTACTATATATTGAACACATTGATTGATCGGGATCATGCCATCATTACATTATTCACTTTAATGCTGGGCGGAATGGTTGGCATCGTCTACCGCAGTGGCGGGATGCATGGGATTATACAGCATATGATTAAAAAGGCCAATACCCCAAGAAAAGGGCAAATTGCTATTTGGCTGTTTGGTATTATCATTTTCTTTGATGATTATTCCAACACGCTCATTGTAGGAAACACATCTCGGCTTCTCTGTGATAAACTAAAAATATCTCGGCAAAAACTTGCCTATTTGGTTGATTCAACATCTGCGCCGGTTGCAACCATTGCAGTCATTACAACATGGATCGGTTTTCAAGTTGGTATTATTGCTGATGCTCTACCGGGGTTAGATGGCCTTAATGAATCTGCCTATATACTTTTCATTCATTCAATTCCTTACAGCTTTTATCCTTTTTTGGCAATCATTATGGTAGGATTTGTTGTGTTTTCAGGGAAAGACATTGGGCCCATGGTGTATGCAGAAAAAAAAGCAAGAATGGGTATACAATACAACCCGGATATGTCGGAAACCGAAACAGAATCCGGATCGGATGGGGATGATCTATTTGTAAAAATGAATATTCCTTACAGGGCTATAAACGCCATCATTCCCATTGCGGTGTTAATCTTTTCAATGTTCTATTTCATCTTCACATCTGGAGACGGTGATTCGATCAAAGATATTCTTGGTAGCTCTGATCCGTTTGGCGCTTTGATGCATTCTACCTTATTAAGCGCTTTAGCGGCTGCTGGGCTTGCAATTGGCCAGGGCATTTTAAACTTGAATGAAACGCTGGACGCATGGTTCAGTGGATTAAAATTCATGCTGATGGGAATGTTAGTTTTAATATTGGCCTGGGCCATAGCTGATCTTTCAAAAGATCTTCATACTGCGGATTATATTGTTTCCACCCTTGGCGACTCAATCCCCATGCCTATCTTACCAACGATTGTTTTCCTGGTTGCAGCTGCCACAGCATTTGGTACAGGATCCAGTTGGGGCGTTATGGCTATATTAATGCCACTGGTCATTCCATTAACCTGGGCTGTGATGGATAATAATGGCGCTACTACACCTGAAAACTATCACATTCTATATTCATCAATAGCCTGTGTGTTAACAGGTGCCGTTTGGGCAGATCATTGCTCTCCCATTTCTGATACCACCATTCTTACGTCCATGGCATCAGGCTGTGATCTAATGGAGCATGTTTGGACTCAAATGCCTTATGCTATTTCGACAGGTGCAGCTGCGTTGTTATTGGGAACTTTGCCGGCTGGCTTTGGGGCGCCCTGGTGGATCCTGTTACTACTAGGGATTCTTTCCCAAGGTCTGGTGATAAGACATCTTGGGCGCACCGTGGATTAATTGAAGAATTATTATGGCTAAAAAATATCTTGAACAGTAAATATTTAATTGCTTTAATAAACTTGAGCACCAATAAGATTAAAACATTGCCTTGGATTATTATCTTATTTTTCAGCTGTAATTCTCATGTTCAAAAAATGAATTCATCTAACAATATTATTCAAATAATTCCAAAACCCATTTCTATAGTAGCTGGAGGTGGGGAACTAGATCTCAACTCAATAACCGCCATCACCCTGAAACATAATTCAAAATCTGAGGAGTTTGTTGCCCAATTATTTCAAAAAATTTTAAGGCCGGTTAGATGGATTGATTTGTCTCATTTGGAAGAAACTACGCCTAATCAGATCATCATTGATTTAGATCCCGAGCTTCCAATGCCGCATGAAGGATACAATCTTTCAATTGGAGAAAATCAATCCATTATTTTGAAAGCAGCTTCGTCATCGGGTTTATTTTACGGATTTCAAACATTTCGCCAAATCTGTGATCCAAAACTTTCTATTGGTAAGCCTCCAAAAATTTTAACTATTCCCAACTGTACTATTTTTGATTCACCTCGTTTCAGTTATCGCGGTATGCACCTAGATGTATCCCGACATTTTTTTGACATTGAATTCATCAAAACCTACATAGATATGATTGCTCTTCACAAAATGAATGTATTCCACTGGCATCTCACAGATGATAACGGATGGCGAATAGAGATTAAGAGCTATCCAAAATTGACAGAAGAATCTGCTTGGCGCGTAGATAGAAGACACGAACCCTGGAAAGAGTGGTCGCCAATCCTGTCTGATGAAAAAGCAACCTATGGTGGGTTTTATACGCAAAATGAAATCCGGGACGTGATCAAATATGCCGCGGACCGAAATATAATGGTTATTCCAGAGATTGAAATGCCGGGTCATACATCTGAAGTATTCGCTGCTTACCCTGAGCTGTCATGCAAAGGAAAATTTATTCCTGTGAATCCGGGTTCTTACTGGCCCAATGTTGATATTTTTTGTGCTGGTAATGATGATGTCTTTGTTTTTCTAGAGAACGTACTAGAAGAAGTAATTGATCTGTTCCCCGGTCCCTACATCCATATTGGAGGAGACGAAGCAGAAAAAACACATTGGAAAACATGTCAAAAATGTCAAGCTCGTATCAAGGATGAGCGGCTTAAGGATGAGCATGAATTGCAAAGCTGGTTCATCAAGAAAATCGAAAAATTTATTCTATCAAAAAATAAAAAACTGGTTGGCTGGGATGAAATACTAGAAGGTGGGTTAGCAAAATCCGCTACGGTCATGAGCTGGCGAGGCATGAAGGGCGGCATTGAGTCTGCCAAAGCCGGACATGATGTGATCATGTGTCCCACATCCCACTGTTATTTTGATTACTATCAGGCAAACCCGGAAACATCCCCAGAAGCTATTGGTGGATATACGACACTTAAAAAGGTGTATTCATTTAACCCTGTCCCTGAAGAATTATCTAAAGAAGAATCGGGCTTCATTCTTGGTGCACAAGGTAATCTTTGGACAGAATATGTTCAAGAACCCGAACGTGCCCAATACCGTGTTCTTCCAAGGATGACCGCTCTTTCAGAAGTTCTCTGGTCTGGACCGGGTGCTCATTCTTATGATGATTTCTATAACAGACTTGTCCATTTTCAAAATCGGTTTGATATGCTGGGTTGGACCTATGCCCCGGGATCTTTTATTGTTTCTATCCAAGCAGATCAAGAAAATATGGGAACGGGGTTCCGAATCAACCTTACATCGGAAAAACCCGGAGAATCTATCCGGTTTACGATAGATGGCTCGGAGCCATCTGCCGATTCGCCCAGGTTCAATGAACCTTTTTCCATTAACACAACTACTACTGTAAAAACGGCCCTTTTTATGAGTGGAAAACAGGCTGGGCAGACCACAACAAAGACCTTTCACTTTCATAAAGCGGTTGGAAAAGATATACAATACAAGATTCCTCATAAGCAGAAATATCCTGGCGCTGGCCCATTTACATTGGTCGATGGGCTTATAGGCACTACCAGTTACAATGATGGTTATTGGCAGGGGTGGGAAGGGGACAACCTTGATGTGGTGATTGATCTTCATACCATAGAAAAAATAACTCAGATTGAAGTTGGGCTATTGGAATCTCAACCATCCTGGATATTTCTTCCTACACACGTCAAGGTTTCCTTTTCTGACAACGGGAAGGATTTCCAGAATGAGAAGGCTGTTGTTTTAGATGATGGCGAACAAAATGGAAACCCTAACCGTCAGGTTGCCAAAATATCAAACATCGAACACTCTAGCAGGTTTATTCGGGTTCAGGCCATAAATCGAAAAATGTGCCCAGAATGGCATGAGGGCGCAAACGGCATGGCGTGGGTGTTTGCAGATGAGATTATTATAAACTGAACCATAGAAACCAACAAGTGAAACGTGTTTATTCAATATCGTTTTTTATCTTTTTTTTGGTTTTATTTTTCGATGATGTCTATCCAAGGGGATTGACAATCTTTGATAATGGCCAGAGTAAACATGTAATTGTCATACCTGCTGTAGCTACAGACATTGAACAACAAGCAGCGCTCAAACTCCAGCAATACCTTAATGAAATATCGGGGACTGAGCTTAAAATAGTACCAGAAAATAAATCCGGGAACACTCATAATATTTTCATTGGGAAGTGCAATGCTGCTAAAGCCCTGAATATAGATTTTTTGGTTTTGGGGAAAGATGGTTTTTCAATAAAGACCCTGGACAATAATCTTTTTATATCTGGTGGGAATGAAATGGGTGTTTTGTTCGGTGTTTATGACTTTTTAGAACGCATTGGGTGCCGGAGATATAGTGCAGATTTAGAGGTTGTTCCAAAAAATAATCATCTAAAAATCCCAACCTTGGAGATCACGGAAATCCCAGTATTTGAATACCGGGAAACTTTAATGCCCGACGCATCTAATGCTGATTATGCTGAATGGCATAAATTACACCATCGGAGTGAACGGGGGAATGACTGGGGAATGTGGGTTCACACTTTTGATGATCTTGTTCCTCCGGAAATATATTTTGATTCTAATCCTGAATATTTTTCATTAAACAGCGGTGTTCGGTCCTCCAAAACCCAACTATGCCTGAGCAACCCAAGTGTTTTAGGTCTTGTTATATTACGGCTAAAAGATCTTATCAAAAAAAATCCTCGTGCAACTTACTGGTCCGTTTCCCAGAATGATACATATGGTCCCTGTGAATGCTTGGGATGTAAAAAATTGGACAACCAATACGGTGGGGTACCTTCCGGATCTTTAATATATTTCGTGAATCAGATTGCAGAGAGTTTTCCTACAAAAATTATTTCTACCCTTGCCTATCAATATTCTAGGCAGGCACCAACAGGCATAAAACCAGCTGATAATGTTAATATCGTCCTTTGCACTATTGAGCTCAACCGAAGTACACCAATTAAAAATGATCCGGGCAGTCGCGGTTTTGTAAAAGATATTTCAGATTGGAAAAAACTAACTAATAACATCCTAATATGGGATTATATAGTTCAATTTCGAAACTATCTGGACCCCTTCCCCAATTTTCATGTGCTGCAACCCAATATTCAGTTTTTTTTAGATAGCGGGGTAAATATGATGTTTGAACAGGGTAGCAATCGGTCGCTGAGTGAATTCCATGAGCTCCGTTGCTATATCATGTCCAAACTGTTATGGAATCCTGATGTGGATGTGGATTCGGTCGTGAATGATTTTCTAAAAGGATTTTATGGAGATGCTTGGCTGCATATAAGAAAATACATAGATCATATGCGCGAAGCGCTCATTGAGTCTGGGGGCTCCTTGACCATTTATGGATACCCCTGGGACGGGCACCAAACATACCTGACCCCGGCCTTGCTTCACAAATACACATCCTATTTTGATAATGCGGAAGAAGCGGTTTCAAATAAGCCGGATATTTTAGCCCGTGTTGAAAAGGCCCGGTTGCCAATAGAATTCGCAATACTTGAGATCTCAAAAAGAAATGTCACAGAAAAGCTTTCGCTTTTTAAAAAAAGTGGGGAAAGATGGGAAGTGAAACCGGGGATGCGGGAAAAAATGGAATTGTTTGTCCGGAACTCAAATCGTTTTCAGTTTAAAAGATTGCACGAAATGGGGTTTACCCCAAATGAATACCGTGAATCCATGATCTATTATTTTGAAAATGGAATTACAGATCATTTAGCCTATGGCGCTATTGTTAATGTGAAGAATCCCTATAGTGATAAATATCCCGCTGGGGGTGTAACAGCCTTGACAGATGGCCTCCGCGGAACCAACGATTATCATTTTAATTGGCTCGGGTTTGAGGGGCATGAGTTAGATGCCGTAGTGGTTTTAGATGGAACCAACTTGGTAAAAAATATTTCTGTTAATTTTTTACAGGATGCAAAATCCTGGGTCTGGGTTCCCCATAGCGTAGAATTTTTTGGATCCCCGGATGGAGTGAATTACAAACACCTAAAATCCGTAAAAAAGAAAACAGGTGAACATAATTATGAAAAAATCATTGAAACATTTTCTACTACAATTGAAAATAATCAATTTCAGTTTATTCGAATCACCACACAAAGTTTTATTGAATGCCCGCAATGGCATTTAGGCGCAGGCGGCAAGGCCTGGATTTTCGCAGATGAAATCATAGTAGAATAAATAGCGTTTAATCAGCCCGGTTTACAAACCATTATCGTTTCCATTTCAATGGGTATTGGTATGTGGAAACTCTAATATATCTGGAATGCTATGCGACCGTTAAACCCGTCAAGTTCCCCCATTGGGGTTCCATCATCATTAAAACGAAATATCTTCCAAAAATATGATTGCTGTACTAAAAACTCGGCCTTGCCTTCTCTCGGAATAGAAAATATATTGTATAGATAAGGATAGGCATCATCCAGCATTATTTCATGTGCCAATGTGTTAAGGTTAATTCGACCAGCTATCCAGCTATCATCATTAGAACTATACCCAGTATAAAAACAATAATTATTCAACGTATCGATAGAGACATCTGTCACCATGGTATTTGTTACAATGGTTTGTATTTCTCCAGATGGGTTTATTTGGTGAAGCCCAGATCTGTCTGCAACCCAACCATTATTATGTGCGGCAACCGCTGATGGATAGTTCAATCCTTCGAAATATTTAATTGTAGAAGCTTCACTTTCCATTGGTATATACAATACCGTTCCTGAATCAGGTATGGTTAACCATAGCCCTCGATTCACTTGATCAAAGCTTGATTGCGTGTCCCAGTTTAACTTTAGACCTAGGGAGCGTTCTGAAATAATCTCATTTTCCATATCAACGCTAATAATTAAACCATCGCGGGTAACAACATAGGCCGTTCCCTGGTCTTGATTCATATCTAGATCCAAAGGATGATCCGGCAACACCACAGATGTTATATCAACCAAGTCTGTTGAAATTAACAATAGTGACCGATCATAATAATTTGCTACCCAGAATCTGTTATCAGTTTTTCGAAGAGAAATTTTCCGAGGGGATGTCACGGGCCTAGTAGTAATCAAATGATTACCATCCCAAGATATCATACGTATGCTATTGCTCCAAAAATCAGCTGCATAAATATTGAAGGGGCCGACTGTTATCTGAACCGTGTCTGATCGAACGGATGAATATGTTTCCGTATGAGCTTCTATAGCATATGTATATGTCTCATAAAATGAAACATTGGTATCTAAAATAAATGTTGAATCAGATGAAACTTCCCATCGTTTGAACATTTCTGAGCCTGCAACTCCTTTATATACCGCATAAAAAGTAAGATCGTTTACATCGATAGGGTTCCATATTATCTTTACCGTACTCTGTATTGGTAACAGCCTTAAGCCTGTGGGTTTACCAGCTGTAAATGGGTTGTTTGGGTCCAGCGGGTTCAATGGCTCCCGATCTGAGCAACTCAGGATAAAATATAACAAACAAATAATTATTCTTCTTTTATTCATTTTCAACATAACTATAAATGAGTAACTGCATAAATAGTTGTGATCCAACCACCATCATTCCGGAAGCTTGGTCCAATTTTTCCGTTTTATTCCATGCGTCTTGCCGATGAACAGGGTTCCCGGCATGAAGATATTTGTCATAATATTTGTCGGACTCCACCTGTGTTCGCCAAGCCGCCGCACCAAGCAGTATTGTTGCTGCAGATGCTATTACACGTACAAACTGTTTTTTTGGAGATGTGATCTGTTTTCCGCTTGATTCATGATTTAACCCCGCCAATGTATCTATGTGGGTTATTCTTTCAACAACCTGAAGCTCGCTAATCCAGCCGTCATTATTTTGACCAAAAAGAACACAACAAAAAATCATACTATATCGTAGAATATGTTTCATCTATAATACTGCACCTGATATTTAATATCTTGCATCAAAAAGCCGGGTCCAGCCTTCCAGAAACCGGTTAATCTTTGTAGTGAATCAGATCTCCATATTTCTGCGCCTGTGTGTATATTGATGTTAATAACTACCCCTTTGGCAAAAGGAATAATTAGGTTTTCATCAGTATGAAAGAATGATTCACTGGGTATCCCCATCTCAAAATTCGAAGCCCATAATGTTCTTTTATTCTGGTTGATCCTTTTCAAAGATCCATCACGGTAAGTGAGAATTAGATCATTATCTTGAACGTTGAATTCCAAACCATTTATAAACTGAATACTGTTCTGAATATTCCCCGTTCCTTCATCAAGCACCCAAAGGGTGTCCCTTCCGGGCCCTATGAAAATTTTGTCCTGATCAATATGGATATTTGACTCAAAATTAAGACTTAGTGCTTGGCTCCATATTTTAGAAAGTTGATAATCATAGCATTGCAGAACACCAGAATCGGTTACCATTAAAAACCTTTCCAGGTTGGTTGAAAACAACTTGATCACACCAAACCGGTTCAATTTTTCTTGCATCAATTCACCATTGTTTAGATTAAATAGTTTTATTCCAGACCTAAGACCTACAACCATGATTGAATCAGACAGTATCAGGGGTTTATTCTTTATAAGATTATACACGCTCTTTTTCCAGACGTGGTTTCCCTTGCGAATGTCATAGACTCCGACCACCTTGTTTTTCATGGAAACATAGGCAAATAGTTGACCATTATCATTTACTTTTAAATCAGTGATGTGCCCTCCCATAGGCGGGGTCCAGGCGAGCCCTTCCTTTTTACCGCTTTTTAGGTTTAAGATCTTCACGCCGCTTCTATGGGTCCATACCAGCGCTAAACTATCATTAACCGTAATTAAACCCTTGATTGGATTTTTCATTTTATGATGCCACTGTAAGGCTGGGTGGTTAAGATTTGTTGGAATCTGATTCTGGTAAAATTTTACATCATTATTAAGTTTCACTGACCCGTAACACCCAATGATCAACAACCACAACAATACAAAATGAAAGAAGTCGGCTGATCGAAAAATCATGAATTAAAAATCCCACCCAAAAAAGAACTGGACGAATTTATCATCTGGAAGTTTGTTAATTATAAGTGACCGGAAGCCAATGTCTAAACGAAGAACTAGTGCGCCAAATAATGCACCTCGTAACCCAAACCCTGTGCTTGTATAGAAACCATCAAGCTCCTGTTCCCATGCATTACCAAAATCAAAAAATAGGGCACCATGTATGGGGGCTATCCAAATAGGCCCTGAACCAAAATCCATTCGCAATTGCTTAGCAAATGGAAACCGAAGCTCTTGGTTAAGCAGAACCATTTTTCGACCTCCAATCGACCCCATACGAAACCCACGCATTCCCCAGCTACCACCAATATAATAGCGGCGTATGTCCCGCCCATCATTTATCCAAACCATTGTGCGATGGGCCATGGTTATTTTAGGAATAAACTGCCAGTATCGTCGAACATCCAACCAGATAGTTATATTGTGGTAACGACCTTTCATAAGATCAAAAGTGGGTCCAATGGTAAAGCGTGTTCGCCATCCGTCACGAGGACCAATCGCGGACCAGAGAGCATTATCATGAATATTGGAAAAAAAATTAGAAACCAATAATGATGTTTCCGGTTCATCCACATAGTTATCTTTGGATGAATACCACATGCTTGTGCTGAATTCTAATCGTCGAAAAAGAGTGTGTGGAACATTCATTGCGCCACGAACACCAAGTGTCCTCTCAAAATAAAAAGCTTCATATGGACTAAAATAGTCGTTAGCAAAATGGAACACACTAAGACCCCAGTTTGTCCTACGAGACATATTGAGATAGGTAAGGGCTATATTCCAATGATCAACAAAATCAGATTGGACTTGAGCAGAGTTACCTACTAGAAAATGAATATACTGGTTGCCCATTTGATCCGAAAGAGATAGCTGGGCACCACCTAAAACACCATAGATGGGATCCATGGCAACGGATGTTTGTGCAAAGTCCAAACGATAACGAAGCTTAAAAGGTGGTTGATGAGTTCTATTATCGCCCCTTCCTAGGCTTTGTGGCCACTTATCTGTTTTAACAACATTTTGATTTTTAGTCCATTTAGTGCTGGTGATTGAGTCCAATTTGACTGCGGCTATCTGGTAGCTGAAATCCCTGAAAACACCAGCTACTGCGCTGTCCAATCCCAGTGCTTGAAACTGGGATATACCAGTATGGAAATCCGTTTCCTGTCTCAATGAAAACATTCCTCTCTTCGAAAGGTCCTGACGCAAAGACCATATGTTGGTCATTCCTGAATGATCAGAAAGATAGTAGATTTTTAAAGAATCGGTCTCAGACCATTTTGGAAATGTTTTTTGTGCCATGTCGGCCAGTAAAAGGCGAATATCACCGGAGCTTATATCCAGAATAAAAAGATCCAGGCCAGAATTATAGCTTTCATTCAATCTATCAGAACTGAAAACAACTTTACGACCATCGGGATTGAAAGATGGATCACGATCAGAAAAAATATCGTTTGTAAGATTTAAAATCTGATCTTGTGCTATATCTAAGATGAAAATATCAGACTGACCGCTGAAACCCTGACCGCTGAAAATTATTCTATTGCCTGTGGGAGACCAGCGCGGAGACCGTATAGTTACGAGGCTGTCACGCCCATAGGTATTAATAATCTCACCAGTTTCAAGGTCTAGTATCTGTAATACATCCTGGCGATTGGATCGTACCGCAACAACGAGTTTTTTATCTTGAAATGTATCCATCCCGGATTCCAAAAAATGAACTGATTCCATGTCTGTTGTTTGTCCAGATTTAGCAAGCCTACGACGTTTCTTAATATCATACATTGGTTGATCATAAATCACTGGAAACCCTTCTCGGCTTGAGAGATAAACCACGTGTTGGCGGTTTTGAGAATCTTTATAGGTAACAGGAAAGACGTTAACACCTTTTCTAGTAATAATTGATTCTTGACTAACTGCTGGAACGTCTTCTACAAAGGCATTGGCGGCCTGGTGTCTTAATGCGTGCAGCCACTCACCCTGCAAATCACTGAACTTCATTCCAACAATATGCTCAATGCATTCATTGAAGGTTCCATATATCCAATAGTCTTCCATGAGCTTTCGGATTAATTCAATTCCATACTGTCCTTCAAACCATCGCAGAAACGCCTGTCCTTCTTTATAAGACAGATACCCGCCTACTTCAGATAGCGGTACTAATGTGTTTTGAACAAGTCGATCCCGGATCACCATTTCTGATTGAGTGTCCCAACCAACCGACCACCATTCCGCCAGGCCCTCCGAAAACCAGTGTGGTATAGTTGGTAGCTTACTGATCAGCTTAAGCCTTGCCGGTGTCATCATCTTACTGTGGGTGAATACATGTGCTAATTCATGAACAAGCACGTTGCGGAACGCTGAAAGGTCCCCCATAAAAGGTATCACCACTCTGCCCTTCCGGTGTTCGAAAAACCCTCCTACCCCCTCGGGAATCATCATTGGAAGTATATTGGTTTGCTGAAAATGTATGTGGCTGCTATAGATCATTAACGGAACCGTATCCCAGAGCGTATGATTAAACTTAATCTCCAGATTGTCATAGGCCCCTTCAAGGATATGTGCAGCAATTCGGGCAATTTCTTCTTCCTGTTGGTAATAATAGATATGGAAATGGTCGGTTTTAAGAATCCGCCAGTCAAAATGTTCATACTGGATTTTATTGCGCCCAAAATAGAACTGGGCATCACAAGCGCCATAAATTAGAGCTATCAATACTAATAGCTGTCTCACCTGTTTGCGATTACCTGTCATAGGAAAAATTTACATTGCTATCAATAAACTAGGGGTTCATTCTATGTGGAAATCAATAACGCTAAAGATGATGTGTATATGAAGCCCTGATAAAACCACATTGTTTTATTCCCCCAAAGTAGAAAAGTGAAACCCCGGTAAAGCCGATGGCTTGTGTTCTTTTTCCATGATTTCTTTAACATGTTTAACGATCTCCGGAAATTGACCCGCTACATTTTTTGTTTCTTGGATATCGGTTGAAAGATCAAAAAGTTCGATTTCGAGATTACCTTCAAATATGTTTTTTCTGATTGCTTTAAAATTATTAATCCGTAGTGCCTGTTGACCACCATACTCCGGGATTTCCCAATAAACATACTTATGTTTATCCTTTTGTTCTCTTCCCAAAAGAATATTTAAAAAACTTATCCCATCGGTTTCCTTTGAGGCCTGTGCGCCACATAGTTCAAGTACCGTGGGAAGAACGTCCTGGAAGGCTGAGATGTAATCTGTGCTACTGCCTTGTTTTATATGATTTTTCCAACTGGCAATCATGGGCACGCGGATACCGCCTTCATGAAGAAAGCCCTTCGCCCATCCATGTCCTGCTTTGAAAGGTTTTGCGCTATTAAAAAATTCAGCGTCTACCCCTCCAGTATACGTGGGGCCGTTGTCACTGGTAAAAATGATCAATGTATTCTCCAAAACACCTCGCTCCACAAGCACAGAAACCAGGTCTCCCACTTGTTCATCCAAGGTCGATATCATAGCAGCATATGTTGCCCGAGGTGATTGATTTGGAAAATAACTTTTTCCTGTGTAGGGTTCTTCGTGGCCTAGTTTTTTCTTGTAATGATTCACCCATTTTTCTGGTGCCTGCAACGGGGCATGGGGCAGTGGAGATGCATAAAGTAAAAAAAATTGATTATGGGAATTGGACTCAATGAATGCAACGGCTTTGTCATGCATAAGCTCTGGAGCATATTCATTTAAGGAAAAGCTGGAATAGCTATCGGGGTTGTTGGGATTGGCCCCCTTTTCTAAATTAGAATGAGGGGGAATCATTTTATTGTTTAAAAGAATTTTTTTTTCATTTTCCCAAAGGTGCATGGGGAAAAGCGTGTGTGCTTGTCGTTGACAATTATATCCAAAAAAATAATTAAACCCTTGATTGCTCGGGACACCTTCTGTGCCTGGGGCGCCTAATCCCCATTTACCCACAAAAGCTGTTTTATATCCATAGTCTTGAATTAATTCCGCAAGGGTTTTTATAGAGTCGGGGAGCGGCCTTTGTCCTTCCAGGCTTTGATCATTAAATACGGCTTCATAATTCCATACGTCTCCTCTCTCTTTCCATTCGTCATTGCCCCTTATGTAAGTATGCCCAGTGTGCAGCCCTGTTAACAATACAGACCGTGAAGGAGCACAAACGGGGGAGCCAGAATAATGTTGCGTAAAAAGCATCCCGTTTTTTGCAAGTGCATCGATGTTAGGAGTTTCAATGATTTCCTGCCCATAAGCACCAATTTCTCCATAGCCAAGATCATCTGCCAAGATGTAAATAATATTTGGGGGGTGTGGTTCTTCAGCACAAGAACTGAAAACAAGAAGCGCGGTTGAAAATATTAAAGGTTTCATGTTTGTTTCCATTGGTTATTATTAGTCATCCGTAAATTTCAGAAATATACAAGTAGTGGTTTTTGTTAATCTACCCATAGCTTGGTAGATTTTAACCAATAATTGGAGCAATTAATGAAGCGAGTTTTGTCTATTGTAACCGTAGTCCTTTTTGGGTGTTCTGATGAGCCTGTTGATATGGAAGCTGTGTTGTACGATCGGAGCGGACAATATATTACCGGTGATAATTATAGTAACTTTTTTTTCTACAATCAAAAAGTCTATAACGGACCAGCTTTTAACCGGTTTCGAAGCGGTGAGAAGCGCGAACAGGGAGTGTTAAAAAACGGATTTAAATCAGGAATGTGGACGGGTTGGAATAAAAAAGGAGAAAAAAAATATTCCGGGGAATACGGAAGAGGTAAGGCCCATGGTAAGTGGACCGGATATCACACAAATGGAGAAAAAAAATATGAAGGTCTTTATGAACAGGGATTCCAGGCTGGCAAGTGGGTTTACTATGATGAAAAGGGCAGAAAAAACCTGGAAGAAAATTACTATATTTGCACCGAAAAATGTCAGGATGAGCATCCGCCGAATCGTCGTGGAGTAGCCTATATTTGTGAAAAACTTGGGAAAATTACCGACACCAAAAAGCTTTAATCCAGATTTCATATCTAAAGCATAAACAACATTGGATAGTGTGTCTTCTTTAAAAAACGCGATGTTGATATCCTAAAGAAAATGGTGCTGTTTTTTAACATTTTTATAAGATGTTGTCGCTATCACCAAGATAGCACAAAAAAATTGTAAAAAACTAATTTAACACCTGAGGTGCTATCAGTCGAAATGGCTTTATTTGGGCATCAAATTCTTCACCATTACTGTGCACCATACGAAACGTTCCCTCCATAAATCCCATGGGTGTAGGAAGAGGGCAAAAGCTAGTATATTCAAAGGATTCTCCAGGTTGTAGGGTTGGGGTTTTACCAACGACCCCTGGACCGTGAATATCCTCTACGTTTCCCTGTCCATCTGTAATGTGCCAGTATCGGCTTAACAACTGAGATGTGTGTTCCCCTTGATTGGTTATAGTAATATGATAGGCAAAAACATAATAGGAGCGCACAGGATCCGATTGCTCCGGAACATACTGGGGTTTTACAATAATCTTAATCCTATTATCCATGGTTGAAAATTAATTCCTTTGTCTTTGTCATCCGATTTATTCCATATAAATTTTAATTCGACATGAATGAAAACACCAGATCGCTATATGCCTTTATTTTCATAGTCGTTCTTGGGCTGGTATTAATCCAGATAAGAAGAGCAAACTCTTTTTCGGAAATAACAAAAAATGAAATTATGGGACATATCCGTTACCTGTCCCATGAAAAGAGAGATGGTAGATACCCGGGCACCCGAGGCTCCAAGGATGTGATCGCGTATTTAGTGAAGCGTTTAAAATCTTATGGTGTGCAACCCGGATCGGGGCAATCCTTCATTCAACCCTTTAACATTACCACTGGGATTGAGCTAGGCGAAAACAATACCGTACGTATCAATGATAATGTTTTAACTGTGGGTGATGATTATATGCCTCTTTCTTTTTCAGGCAATGGTTCAACATCTGCCCTTGCTGTCTTTGCTGGGTACGGATTTAAAATTGAAGAAGATGGGCTAAGGTGGAACGATTATGAAGAGCTGGATGTCTCTGGTAAATGGGTTGTTGTATTGCGTCATAGCCCTGAGCGCAATAACCAGCATTCTGTATACGCTTCCCACTCCACCTTGCATAAAAAAATGATTGTTGCAAGAGATCAGGGTGCCGCAGGGATTCTATATGTTTCCCAGCTGGAAGACCAAGAGCTATACCCGCTTAAATATATTCCTGGATATAAGAACGCAGGGATTCCCGCAATTCATTTATCCAATGAAGAGGCAGAAAAAATATTGAAAGCCGTTGGTTGGTCACGTCAGATGATCCAAGAAACTATGAACAGGACTTTAGAGCCCATAACATTTGAGCTACCTAATACCACCATTGAATCCGTTGTAAACATCAATTTTATAGATGCAAGAGCGGCAAACGTCGTAGGAGCTATAAGGAGCGGTAATAGAAAATACCGAGATGAATATATTGTGGTCGGGGCTCATTTTGATCATGTCGGTATGGGAGGAGTTGGCTCAGGTTCCAGAAAGCCAAACGAAAACGCAGTTCACCCGGGGGCTGATGACAACGCATCCGGGACCGCCGGGCTCCTTGAGCTGGCTCAAAAACTCGCAGCACACAAAAGCAGGTTGAAGCGCAGCATTTTATTGATCGGGTTTGATGCAGAAGAAAAAGGACTTCTTGGGGCGCGGCATTTTTTAGAACATCCTACTGTGGATTTGTCAAACATTACAACCATGATTAATATGGATATGATTGGGCGCATGAAAGATTCATCTGCTACGGCCGGGGGTGTTGGAACATCACCCGTATTTAAGCCACTTCTGGACAGCTTATCAAGAAACAGGGATTTTAGTTTGAACATGACCTTGCCGGGATTTGGACCCAGCGATCACGCTGCATTTTATGCAAAGGATATCCCGGTTTTATTTTTCTTTTCGGGATTTCATAATGAATACCATACCCCAGACGACACCTGGAGATTGATCAACCTGCAGGGTGAAAAAGACATCCTGGGGTTGATCTATGATGTTGTCTTTCACCT
>Ga0209752_1000716_pt1 | contig 16215 bp, 16 predicted proteins | sample METZYME_3_250m_FD_187548 | JGI IMG/M metagenome (GOLD analysis project Ga0209752, IMG submission 187548) | Marine microbial communities from oxygen minimum zone in mesopelagic equatorial Pacific - METZYME_3_250m (SPAdes) (version 2) | ecosystem: Environmental > Aquatic > Marine > Oceanic...
CTTCAAGATAATGAAGATGAATAAATCAGATTTGGTCATTAAGATATCTAGAAAACTAGTGCACTTTAAAAGAGCAGACGTAGAAGAAGCTACAGATCAATTGACTACTTTAATTTTCAATGCTTTAAGCAGGAATGATAGAGTAGAAATACGAGGATTTGGTACATTTTCTACTAGAAAGAGGGGCGCAAGATTGGCTAGAAATCCTAAAACAGGAAGCTCAATAGCAGTTAACTCTAAATTTCACCCTTACTTCAGGGCTTCTAAATTACTAAGACAACTAGTTAATAATTAGAAAACTTCCTTATATTCTGTAATATTCTTTTTAGGAGTAGGAATTATGTCCGACGAACTGTCTTTAAAAGTTAAAAACGCTATACAAGAGTCTTTAGATCTAAAAAAGTTGGTGCTGCACCAAAAGCTTTATAAGATTTTAGTCGAAATGGGAAAGCTAATAGTTCAGTCTATTCTTAATGGAGGCAAAGTTTTAATTTGTGGCAATGGAGGTTCCGCTGCAGACGCTCAACATTTAACAGCAGAATTCTTAATTAGACTAACTTCTGAAGTTAATAGAGAGGGAATTCCTGCAATTTCTTTATTACAAGACTCTTCAACTTTTACAGCAGCAATTAATGATTTTGAGCCCAAAGATTTATTCAAAAGGAACCTACAAACTCTTGGAAAACCCGAAGATATTTTATTAGTTATATCTACATCTGGGAAATCAGAAAATATTGTGCAAGTTTTAAAGGCGGCTAAAGAAATTGATATTAAGACTCTAGGCTTTTTAGGATCAGATGGTGGAGAGTCATTGAAATATTGTGACTTACCTTTTCTTGTTCCAAGTAATAAAACAGCCAGAGTTCAGGAAGTCCATATCACCGCTGGTCATGCATTAATAGAATATGTTGAGGGCAGACTTATTCAAGAAGGGTTTCTTAAGTTAGGTTAAAGAATGAAAGTAAGTTCAATTTTTCTTCTTCTTATCTTCAGCTTAGTTATCTTCTTCTCTTTTCTCTTGTTGAGACTTAATCAAGTTGAAATTTCTTTAGATCTTCTTTTTAAGGAAATACAAATTAGATTGGGTCTACTTACTTTAGGTTCTTTTGTTGTAGGGCTTATAACCTGTCTAGTTTTAGAGTCTATTTATCTTTACAAAAGGAATAAGAATTAAAGTGATCTCATGAAAAGTCCAATAATTGTTGCGCTTGATATGGAATCTAAAAGAGCTTTAGAGCTTGCAAAAAAACTTAATCCTCAAGAATGTAAAGTTAAGGTAGGAAGCCAGCTATTTACTGCTGATGGTCCTATAATAATTGATAAACTGAATGAATTAGGATTTGATATATTTTTAGATCTGAAATTTCATGACATACCTAACACAGTTAAAAAAGCTGTTGAAGTAGCAATAAAGATGGGTGTTTGGATGTTAAATGTGCATTCTTTAGGAGGTAAAGAAATGTTAAGGGCTGCTTATGAAGTTGTAGAAAAGGTTTCAATCAAACCTTTACTTGTAGGAGTTACTGTACTTACCAGTTTAAATGATAAGTCTTTAAAAGAAGTTGGTTTAGGGCTTAATACTGAAGATCAAGTTCTCCTCCTCGCAGAACTTTGCCAAACTGAAGGGTTAAACGGAGTAGTTTGCTCTGCTAATGAATTGTCTGTTTTACGAAAACATTTAGAAGAAGATTTTCTTTTGGTAACTCCTGGAATAAGGTCAAGTGGGCAAGAAAGTGATGACCAAAAAAGGATTTCAACTGCTTCCGAAGCAATTAGTAATGGAGCTGACTATATTGTTATAGGCAGAGAGATAAGTAATGAAATTGATCCAAGTGAAAAGATCAGGCAGATACTTGAAACAGTTTAATGCCTTACATAAACCTATTAAAATAGAAAAAAGTTTTTAATAAAGGAGAAAGAAAAATGGGATGGAATGTAGTTAAAGAGGACGAAAGGTATATTGTTACTGATAATGATACCTTAAAAAGATTGGTAACAAGCACAACTGAGCTGAACGCCTCTCATAGTACAACTGGCCATAGTCATGTCGGTCAAGAGGAAGTCTATATATTCCGTTCAGGTTCAGGAGAAATGGAGATTAATGAGAAGAGATTTGAGGTAAATGCAGGTGATATTATCTTTATAGAAGATGGTGACTTTCACAAGGTGCACAATACATCAGATAAAAAATTGGAGTTTGTATGTGTTTTTGATGGAGTCCGTTCTCATTAAAAAAAAGTATGTCAAAAAAGATTCGCCCAATAATTTTAGCAGGTGGTGTTGGTAAAAGACTCTGGCCTCTTTCTACTAAATACAATCCAAAACAGTTTATTCCTATCTTTCAAGATCTTTCTCTCTTTGATTTGACTTTACAGAGAGCAAATAACAGCCTTTTTAAAAAACCTATAGTTGTGACTTCTAAAAAATATTTAAAGCAAGTTTCTAAAGCCTTTGAAAGAACTGGACTTAAGCCTTCTTTAATAGTTTTAGAACCTGAAAGTAAAAATACCTATTCAGCGATAACTCTAGCTGCTCTTTTATCCAATGAAGAATTAGGAAAAGATAAGTTGATCATCATGCCTTCCGATCATTACATATCAAATAATATGAATTTCTACCAAGCCTGTAAGAAAGCTTTAAAAGAAGATAAGGAGTCATTGTATCTACTTGGTATAAAACCGGAATATGCTTCTTCAGAATATGGATATATTCGCTTAATTGAAGGAAGTTCAAAAAAAATAGAATTTATAGAAAAACCCACTGCAAAAAAAGTAAAAGATCTACTTGCTAGCAATAATGTTTATTGGAATTCAGGGATTTTCATTTTTGGTAAGAGTTGGTTTATAAATAAAAGCCGTCAGTCAGATCCTTCTCTTTTCAAAAAAATTGATTCTTCTGTAAGAAAAGGTACACAAGAAGGAAATTTGTTTTACCCAGAAAATATTTCTTTTTCTTCCATAAAACCAATTTCTTTTGATTATGGTTTTGTTGAAAAATGTGAGGATATTTCTATGATAAAACTGGACGCTGGATGGTCAGATCTTGGTTCTTGGGTTTCTCTAATGAAGCTAGAATCAGATCAAACTCCTTCTTTATATAGTGATGAAGCAACTCTAAAAACAGAGAGACCTTGGGGGTTTTTCCAGGTTCTTATGGAGACAGATTCTACAAAAGTTAAGCTTATAAGAGTAATGCCAAAGCAAAAGCTTTCTTTACAAAAACATAATTATAGATCTGAAAAGTGGTTTGTAGTACAAGGTAAAGCTAGAGTTACAAGAGAAGATGAACAGTTTACTTTGGAACTCGGTGATTCTATTAATATTGAGAAGAAGCAAAAACACTCTTTAGAGAATCTTGGATCTTCTCCACTTGAAATAATAGAAATACAAACAGGTGATTATTTAGGAGAAGATGACATAGTCCGTCTTGAAGATATCTACGGAAGAGCAGGTTTACACTAGAAGCTTCTGTAAATGCAAAATTCTATTAGGCTTTCAAATAAAAAAATAACTAATCTAAATTTCATACCGACAGAACCTGGCATTTATAGGTTCTTAGATTCAGGTAAGCAAGTTATTTATATTGGCAAAGCTAAGCACTTGAGAAAAAGAGTCAAATCTTATTTTTCAAAATCAAAAGTGCAATCCAGAAAACTAAAGAGACTAAGATCTGAATCTGTATTCTTAGAGATAACAATTACTAATACTGAACTTGAAGCCCTTTTATTAGAGCAACATTCAATAAAGGAATTAAAGCCAAAATATAATGTGCAGTTCAAAGATGATAAAGGATATCCTTGGATAAAGTTATCTACCAGCAAGGAGTATCCTGCAGCTATTTCTTTTCGGGGAACAAAAGACTCTAAAGACAAGTATTTTGGTCCATTTCCAAGTTCTTTTGCAGTAAAAAATACGCTAAAAATAATACAGAAGATTTTTAAGTTAAGAGATTGTAAAGATGCTTTTTTTAAAAACAGAAAAAGACCTTGTTTGCAATATGAAATAGGGAGATGCTCTGCACCGTGTGTTAAGGCAATAAGCAAAAGAGACTACCTAAAGGAAGTCAAGCAAGCTGGTAGCTTACTTGAGGGAAAGACAAGTGATTTATTACAGGTTATGTACTTAGAGATGGATAATTATTCTTCAAATAAATCTTATGAGAAAGCTGCAGATTATAGAAACAAAATATCTTCTTTAAGAGAAATTCAAAGGGATCAAAGCATAGCTGGCTATAACAAAGACAGAGATGCAATTTCTATCTCACACTCTAGTGAGAGAAATAGAATTGGTGTTACGAGTGTGAGAGGTGGGTGGATAGTTTCACATAAGAACTTTATTCAAGAAAACTTTTCTCTTAAAGAAGGAGTATTAGATTCCTTTCTATCATCTTACTACACAACAGAAAGTACATGTCCAAGTATAATCCTAGTTTCAGAAGATTTGATTGATAAACCTACTATTCAAATAGCCTTATCCGAATATCACAAAAAGAAAATTTCTATTACCAATAAAATTAAAAATAAAGATATTGGTTTAATGAAAATCTCACAGTCAAATACTGACTTATACCTAAAGAGACACAAAAGAAATAAGAAAAATCTATCGAAAGTACTTAGTTCTCTATCAGAGAAGCTAAACCTTAAAGAGGAAATAAAGCTAATAGAATCCTATGACATTAGTCATTTTTCGAGCAAGAAGGCATTAGCAGGACAAATAACCTATAACCGAGCGGGTAAAGTGAAAGATTTGTACAGAACTTATAATATTTCTAAAAAAAATTCTGGAAATGATATAGGCTCCATGGAAGAAGTTATAGAAAGAAGATTTAGTAAGAAAGATAGAGAGCTTATTCTACCTTCTTTAATTTTGATAGATGGGAGCTATACCCATCTTAAGGCAGTAAGGAAAGTATTAGATAGACTTAGTGTTAAAGGAGTCTCTTTGTTAGCTATATCTAAAGGTGTTAGAAGGAAACCTGAGATGGACTTAATTCACACTGAGACAGGAAAAAAATTAAGCTTAAGAAAAAACTCTCCTGAATTTTTATTTATACAGGAAATAAGAGATGAAGCTCATAGATTTTCTATTAGTAAACAAAGGAAAAAAGAGCTCAAAGGTGCTTCAAAATCTTCATTAGATACCATTGAGTCTGTGGGCATTGAAAGAAAGAGAGCTCTACTCAGATTTTTTGGAAGCTTTGATCAGATAAGTAAAGCAAGTACTAAAGATCTAATGAAGGTAAGGGGAGTTGGGAAAAAAACTGCTAATATAATCTTTAGAAATTTACATTGATATGACTTTAGCTTCGTACATTAGCTGTTTAAGAATTGTACTTATAGTGCCGATTATTTACTTACTTAGTCTAGGGTTTCGGTCATTTGTAGATAATGAAGGACCAACAAGCTTTTATAATTATTTAGCTTTTGTTTTATTTGTAGTTGCGGGATTAACAGACTATCTTGATGGTTATATAGCTAGGAAAACAAATACTGAGACTCAGCTAGGTGCTTTGTTAGATCTTATTGCAGACAAATTGTTGGTTTCTCTTGTAGTAGTGTGGTTGGTTTTCTTAATGGGTGATCCTTGGGTGGCTATTCCATCTTTAATAATAGTTTCACGAGAATTAGTTATCTCTACCTTAAGACAATACGTAATTGAAATAAAAAGAAAAAAAAACTTAAGTGTCTCTTTTATTGGAAAAAGCAAAACAACAATACAAATTATAGCTATTAGTACGCTTATTCTCTCTCAAGAAGTAAGAGATATTTGGATAGTGGCGATATTTTCACTATGGTTTGCTGCGATATTTTCACTATATTCTTTATTCACATATGTTTCTGAATGGTTCAAACATTATTTAAATTAAATTTTGGTTAAAAGGTTAACAGGAATAGAATACACGCCAAGTGGCTGGGTGGCAGAGTGGTTATGCAGAGGATTGCAAATCCTTGAACGCCGGTTCGATTCCGACCCCAGCCTCCATATAAGATAGTTTATATCAGGAAAATGTTGAACAAAGCCCGGGTGGTGGAATTGGTAGACACAAGGGACTTAAAATCCCTCGAAGGAAACTTCGTGCCGGTTCGAGTCCGGCCCCGGGCACCATTAGTATTTTAAGTACTTCATAATATGAAACTAGTTAAAAAAGGAAAAAAAGAAATTATCTGGGTGCTTATTTATACAAAAGCAAAACAAGAAATAAAAGCTAACGAAAATCTTCAAAAACAAGGATTTAAAACTTTTTTGCCGTTGATAGCTCCTACTAATAAAAATAGTGAATTTAATTCTCCGGTACCAGTTTTCCCTCGATATTTTTTTGCTCAAATTAACTTAGAGTTAGATAATTGGACTGCTATTAAGTCTAGTTATGGGGTTAGTCACATTGTTATGTTCTCAGAAAAATTTACTTCTATCCCTAATAATATTATTAAATTAATTCAAGATAAGCTCGATGAATCAGGTATATACAAAGAGAATGTTTCGGTAGTTGATTATCAAAAGGGCGATCATATCTCCATCAAAGAGGGAGGGTTTGCAGGAATAGATGCAATATTCTTATCTAAAAAATCGAAAGATAGAGTAAGATTATTATTAAAATTATTAAATACAAGCGTTGTCACAGAAATATCTACATCTGCTATAGGAAATAAAGAGGTTGTTAAGAATTTTAAATTGTAATAAATATACTGCAGAAGGTTTTGATGAAATTATCTAGAATAAAGGAAATAAAACGTGCAAAATAACATTCAGAATGATACTCAATATGATGATGAAATAGACCTACGAGAACTGTTTGGTGTTCTGTGGGCTGGAAGTCGAAAAATCATAGCTATTACAGCTGTGTTTGCCTTTGTCTCTTTCATCTACGCGCTGTCAGTGTCTAACCAGTACAAAGCCACAGTACTGCTTGCTCCAGCACAATCCGATAGCTCTGATCTCTCAGGGGCCTTGGGCCGGTTGGGTGGTCTTGCTTCTTTGGCCGGGGTTGATATCGGTGGCGGTGACAGCAGCGAAGCAAAAATGGCCCAAGAAATCATGAAGTCTTGGAGCTTTATCGACGGTTTTATTGCTGACAATGATCTCGCCGTTGAGCTTTGTGCGGTTCAAGACTGGAGCCAAGGATCTAATGAACTTCTAATTAATGATGGCGTTTATGACACTGAAAATAAACAATGGCTGAGTAGTAAGAATGAATGCGATGTTAGGGGTCCGCCCAGTAGTTGGGTCTTATTTCAAGCCTTTTCTGAGCGACTAGTTGTTTCAGAAAACAAAAAAACGGGGCTGGTAGCAGTGCATATCGAGTATTACTCTCCGCAGATCGCCAAGCAGTGGTTGGATATGTATGTGGCGGCCATTAACGCGCACATGCAGCAACGCCAAATGGAAAAGGTCACCAATAATATTAACTACCTGCAGGCTCAGATTGAGAAAACCTCTATCGCTGAAATGCGAGAGGTTTTTTACACCATTATTGCAGAGCAGACGAAAAATAAGATGATGACTGAGGCCAGCCCTGAATATGCCTTTGTGGCGGTAAGCCCAAGTATGGTGCCAGAAGTAACATCGCAACCTCAGCGGCGCTTTATCTGTACTTTAGGTACTCTGCTCGGCGGGATGTTGTCAGTGCTGTTAGTGTTAGTGATGCACTATGCCCGAAAGTCTGATTAAGTCTGCCTAATAGGTTAATGTATAGGTGATTGGTTACCTTAATAGTCCTGAATTAATAGGGTTGAAAGTTCGGTTTAGGGGTAAATTGATTGACGCTAGCATCGGTTAACCATGGATAAAAACCTTTTCGTTCTCACATAAAAGGATCTCGTAAAGATGTCGGTAATGCTACTGCTCGCGGTTATATTCTTCGGCTTATCGGGCCTCGCGATGATGATCACCCTGTAATTGATATCTCGACAAAGCTACGTGTAGGAGAGTGTCGATAAGCACGGTATTTCACAGGTGAGTGCCTCTAGGTTGGGTGTAGCAAAAATAAACCTTAATAATAGTGAGCTAGTTAACACTACAACCTCTTAAATTTGCAATTTCATTCACTTATGCTATCTTGCTCGAAAATGAACAAGATTGGAGCCTTTTAGCTTGTAGGTTCTTCGTTTTTCTTAAGGATCTGTTCTTGCAGCGTCCTGCGGTAGCCTTCCTGGGCTAATAAACTACTCTTTTAACCCCTTTATTATGACCAATCAAGCACTCGAATATAGCTCGCTCAAAATACTTGAGCAGCAACCTGATCTCACTCAGCGCCAGCTGGCTGAGAAGTAGGGCGTTAGCTTGGGTAAAACACACTATTTGGTTAAGTCCTTTATTAATGTGGGTTGGATCAAATTCGGTAATTTCCAGCGCTCAGACAATAAGTGGGGTTACGCGTATTTACTGACCCCTATGGGTTTTGTCGAGAAGTCAGCAACACCGTAATTTTCAATAGCATCTGACCTAACATGCTCAACCATAACCTAGCCAGTGCCAGTCTTATTCCACGCATCAGTCATTGTTGGGCCTGTATAGTGAGTATCTTGGGTTGCAAACTACGACCAATCGGGTCGCTGATTTTGATGTCCATTTTTCGGTGGTAACATTTAGTGAATTATAATTTTAGAGGAATAGAGTGAACGCTAAAGATACAAGAATAGCCGTTATTGGCCTCGGTTACGTTGGTCTGCCACTGGCAGTCGAATTCGGGAAGAGATACCTCACTACAGGTTTTGATATTAATCGCTCACGTATAGCTGCTCTTATTTCAGGTCATGATTCAACGCTAGAAGTTGATACGGCTGCGCTTGAGAGTGCCGCGCATCTTAGTTATACAACTGATGTCGATAAACTCAAGACCTGCAATATCTACATCGTTACTATTCCTACGCCCATTGATATTCATAAACGCCCTGATCTCTCTCCGTTGGAAAAAGCGAGTGAAACCGTTGGAAAAGTGCTGTCGAAAGACGATATTGTTATCTATGAATCAACCGTTTACCCGGGAGCGACCGAAGAGGTCTGTGTGCCCATACTAGAAAAGCATTCAGGTCTCACCTTCAATAAAAACTTTTATTGTGGCTACAGTCCAGAGCGTATTAACCCTGGCGACAAAGAGCATCGGGTCACCACTATCAAAAAAGTGACTTCGGGATCTACACTAGAAATAGCCGACAAAGTCGATGCCCTCTATCGTTCCATTATTACCGCAGGTACCCATAAGGCAAGCTCCATCAAAGTGGCTGAAGCCGCTAAGGTTATCGAAAATACTCAGAGAGATATCAATATTGCCCTCATAAATGAGCTAGCGTTGATTTTCAGACGACTGGGTATCGATACCGAAGAAGTTTTAAAGGCCGCAGGGAGTAAATGGAATTTTTTGCCTTTTCGACCAGGCTTGGTTGGTGGGCACTGTATCGGAGTCGATCCTTACTATCTTACGCATAAAGCGATGAAGGTAGGCTACTATCCGGAAATTATCCTGACAGGACGCAAGCTGAACGACAGTATGGGCAAATATGTCGCCAATGAAATTATCAACCTGATGACCAAAAAGCGCATTCAGGTAGTTGACTCAAATATCTTAGTCATGGGCCTAACATTCAAAGAAGACTGTCCCGATATCAGGAATACCCGTGTGGTGGATGTCGTTCAAGAGTTGAGTGGCTTCCACTGTAATATAGAAGTCTACGATCCTTGGATAGATAAAGAAGAATCAATAAGGGAGTACGGAATTACCCCCGTCGAGCAACCCGAACCGGGAAAGTACGATGCCGTTATTATCGCCGTGGCGCACCACCAGTTCAAAGCCATGGGTATCACTGCCATACGTGCACTAGGCAAAAAGAACCATGTACTTTACGACATAAAATATATCTTGCCCGCAGAAAAGGTAGATGGCAGGCTGTAAAACTCTGAAGTCATATATCTTAAACTTAAGGGTTCTAATTTCCGACTGAAAACTGACAAATGGCGACTCTGAAAGACATGACTAGATATGAGAAAGTAAAAAGGGAACTACAAAATAATCCCAAAACCTGGCTAATAACCGGTGTCGCAGGATTTATTGGTTCTAACCTGTTAGAAACATTATTGAAGCTAAATCAGAATGTTGTCGGACTCGATAATTTTGAAACAGGCTTTCAGCGTAACATTGATCAAGCGATAGCGTGTGCAACTAATGCGTTACGGGCGGATAACCGCTTGCTAGATACTGCCAGTTTTACTTTTATAGAGGGCGATATCCGTAAATTAGAAGACTGCCAAAAGGCGATGATCTTTTATCCTTCTATTTCTGAGAAAGAGGGTATACCAGTAGACTATGTCCTTCATGAGGCGGCGCTCGGTTCAGTGCCACGTTCAGTAGAAGACCCGATCAAAACTAATATGGCAAACATTGATGGCTTTCTTAATATGCTAGTCGCTGCCAGAGATGCCAAAGTAAAGCGCTTCATCTACGCCGCATCCAGCTCTACCTATGGGGACCACCCTGACCTTCCGAAAGTAGAAGAAAAAATTGGCAATCCACTGAGCCCCTACTCAGTGACAAAATTAGTTAACGAGCTCTATGCGCAGGTATTCGCAAGAACCTATGGTTTTAAAACTATAGGCATTCGTTACTTTAATATTTTTGGCAGAAGGCAAACTCCAAACGGCGCTTATGCTGCCGTCATTCCAAAATGGATTGATGCAATTTTGAAAGGTAAAACCATCTATATTAATGGCGACGGCACAACAAGCCGAGATTTTTGTTATGTCGATAACGCGGTGCAAATGAACTTGCTTGCTGCCACTGCAGAAAACGAAGAGGCAACTAATCAAGTCTATAATTGTGCTGTAGGTGATTGCACATCACTAAATGAATTATATGCGTTGCTCTTAGATGGTTTGACTGATAACGACCGACTACTGACTGCCGACTTAATTTATCGCGACTTCAGGGCGGGGGATGTAAAGCATTCACTAGCTGATATCAGCAAGGCGAGGAATCTTCTGGGTTATCAGGCGACTCACCGGATTGGTGAAGGTTTGAATGAGGCGATGGCTTGGTATCTTGATAATCTAATTAATGAGGAGAGTGTATGAAAACAGTTATTCTAGCGGGCGGAATAGGTACGCGTATTTCTGAAGAGTCCCATCTAAAACCTAAGCCTATGATTGAGATTGGTGGCAAACCGATTTTGTGGCACATTATGAAAACTTATAGTGCTCATGGAATTAATGAGTTTGTGATTTGTCTTGGCTATAGGGGGTATATGATCAAAGAGTATTTTGCCAACTACTTTCTTCACACTTCGGACGTTACATTTGATATGAGCGATAACACAATAGAGGTACATCAGAATGCCGCTGAACCCTGGAAGGTAACGTTGGTGGATACCGGAGACGGTTCAATGACGGGCGGGCGCCTCAAGCGCGTTGCCAAGTATTTGGGCGATGAGGATTTCTGTTTTACTTATGGTGACGGTCTCAGTGATGTGAATATCTCTGAACTAGTCCGTTTTCATAAAGAACAGGGCAGTCTGGCAACTGTGACTGCGGTTCAGCCGCCGGGTCGTTTTGGGTTACTTGATGTGCAGGGAGATAAAATAGTTGAATTTAATGAGAAGCCACTTGGTGATGGCGGTTGGATCAACGGGGGCTATTTTGTGCTCTCACCTAAGGTGATCGAACGCATCGAAGAGGATGCAACATCCTGGGAGTCGGAGCCACTGAAGGGCTTAGCAGCAGATGGAGAGCTGACAGTATTTAAGCATAAAGGGTTTTGGCAGCCGATGGATACACTACGTGATAAAAATCAACTTGAGGAATTGTGGGATGTAGGTAAAGCTCCGTGGAGGGTTTGGTGATTAATCCATCGTTCTGGAAGGGCAAGCGGGTTTTTGTCACAGGCCATACAGGCTTTAAAGGCGGTTGGATCTGCTTGTGGCTGAAACACCTTGGAGTTGAGGTCATTGGTTATTCTCTGGAACCTGCAACTGTGCCATCTCTATTTGAAGCTGCCGATGTTGGCGAAGGTATGCAATCCATTATCGGGGACATCCGAGATCACGCGAAGTTATCAAAGGCGATTTCGGAATCCAAGCCCGATGTGGTAATACATATGGCCGCACAGCCACTGGTACGATATTCCTACGCACAACCAGCGGAAACTTATGAAGTAAATGTTATGGGAACGGTACATCTGCTTGAGGGCGTGCGGGCCACGCCTAGCGTTAAAGCAGTAGTGAATGTTACCTCAGATAAATGCTATGAAAATCGAGAACGGGTTTTGGGGTACCGTGAAAACGAAGCGATGGGGGGGGTTGATCCCTATTCTAGCAGTAAGGGTTGTGCAGAGTTGGTTACATCGGCTTATCGTCAATCTTTCTTCGAACCAGCGGGCATCGCGCTAGCGAGTGCTAGAGCTGGAAACGTCATAGGCGGGGGTGACTGGGCAGCAGATCGTTTGATTCCAGATTTTTTGCGTGCCATGGATGCCGGTGAAACATTGAACATACGTTCGCCTCAGGCTGTGCGACCTTGGCAGCATGTATTAGAGCCACTGTCTGGCTATTTAATGTTGGCGGAGCAACTATATAGTAACGGTGCTAGTTTCGCTGAAGGTTGGAATTTCGGGCCATCAGATGAAGATTCGCGAACGGTAAGCTGGATAATTGAACGGATGGCTGAAATGCGTAAAGATATAAATTGGCAATGCGATGAGGCGCCGCAGCTTCATGAGGCCAATTTACTTAAACTAGATAGTAGTAAGGCACGTCGTCAATTGAACTGGCAGCCGCTCTGGCAACTGCAAACGGCATTACAAAAAACATTAGAATGGCATGAAGCGTGGAGGAATGCCGAAGACATGCGGGCAGTCTCTTTGGCGCAAATCAATGACTACCAGTCTACATTGCGGGGCGATTAATTATGTCACGCTTTGATTTTATTCAAACGTCATTGTCTGACCTGATGTTAGTACAACGTAAGGCGGCAGAGGACTATCGTGGGTTTTTATCGCGCTTCTACTGCATAGAAGCGTTCGCTGAAGCAGGAATAAAAAAACCAATAGTTCAAATCAACCAAACACTCACGCGCAAAAAAGGCGCGGTTCGGGGCTTGCATTTTCAACATCCTCCGCATGCCGAGATAAAGCTTGTGAGCTGCTTAAAAGGTGAGGTTTTAGATGTGGCAGTAGATATTAGGCGCACCTCACCAACCTTTCTACAATGGCATGGCGAAATTCTTTCTGCCGCGAACCTTAAAAGTTTGCTCATTCCAGAAGGATATGCGCATGGATTTCAGGCGCTGACTGAAGACTGCGAACTGATCTATTTGCACACCTCGGCCTACCATCCTGATGCGGAAGGTGCGCTCAATGTTACCGACCCTGCGTTGTCTATAGACTGGCCCTTGCCAGTAATAGATCTGTCTAAGCGAGATCAGAATCATCCTTTTGTAACCAATATTAATTTTAAAGGAATTACTTTATGAAGTGCCGCCATTGCCAATCTGAGTTGGCTGTGTCATTAATTGATCTAGTCACATCCCCACCGTCGAACGCCTATCTGACTCAACAAGAACTCCAGGCGACTGAGAAATATTTTCCATTACGCGTACTAGTGTGTACCGATTGCTGGTTGGTGCAGACAGAAGATTATGCGGGGGCTGATGAGCTTTTTTTATCTGATTATGCTTACTTTAGCTCATTCTCATCATCATGGTTAAAGCATTCTGAGCAATATGTGGCCAATATGGCTGATCGCTTCGATCTGGATGGGCAATCATATATCGTAGAAGTGGCAGCGAACGATGGCTATCTCCTGCAATATGCCAAAGCACGGGGAATACCATGTCTGGGTATTGAGCCCACCACCAGTACTGCGGATGCCGCTCGTAAAAAAGGTATCGAGATTATCGAAGCTTTTTTCGGCGTTGAGCTTGCGAATAAAATGGTTGAGCAAGGTCAGCAAGCTGATTTAACAGCTGCTAACAATGTTCTGGCACATGTCCCCGATATTAATGACTTTGTCGGTGGCTTTGCTGCTTTACTGAAACCGGCAGGTGTTTCAACCTTTGAGTTTCCTCACTTATTGCGACTGGTGTCTGAAAATCAGTTCGATACCATATACCACGAACACTATTCTTATTTGTCGTTGACTGCTGTGAAGAAAATTTTTGAGAGCAATGGTTTAAGTGTATTCGATGTGGAAATATTATCCACACATGGCGGCAGTTTGCGTGTGTATGCGCAACGCACTGATACCGGGGGTCATCAAACAAGCGATAATGTAATAAAAATTCTAGACCAGGAAAAAAGTGCTGGAATGAGCAGTGTGGATTTTTATGCCGGGTTCCAGGGTAAGGCCGATCGGGTTAAAAATGATTTTATCTCCTTTTTGATTGAGGCAAAACGCACCGGTAAAACTGTTGCGGGTTATGGCGCTGCAGCCAAAGGCAACACGTTGATGAATTATGCAGGGGTTCGTCAGGATTTGCTGAGTTATGTAGTGGACCTTAATCCAGCCAAGCAGGATAAGTTCTTGCCTGGTAGTCGAATACCCATCGTTGGAGAAAAGTATATTAGAAAAACCCAGCCAGACTATGTGGTGATTTTTCCCTGGAACTTGCGTTCAGAGGTTGTTGAGCAATTATCCTATATTCGTGAATGGGGAGCTAAATTTGTTGTCGCAGTGCCTGAATTAGAGGTGCTATGACTAGTATTGACCTGGAGGTGGTTTCGGGTAGTTCATCCGCTAAGCGCGTTTTAGTGACTGGTGCAACAGGATTTATTGGTCAGCATTGCTTGCATTATTTAGTGAATGAAGGATTTGAGGTTCATGCCATGTCTCGATCAAGGCATAAAACAGGAGTCGATGACGATGGTGTTCATTGGTATTTGACTGATTTATTCAATAGCGGTTCTCAAGAAACTATTGTAAATGAAGTGCGGCCAACACACCTATTGCACTTTGCATGGTATGCAGAACCTGGTCATTTCTGGACAGCAGCTGAAAATCTTCAATGCGTGAGTGCGAGCCTTGCGCTGCTACAGGCGTTTGGCGAGCAAGGAGGTGAGCGCGTAGTGATGGCCGGAACCTGTGCTGAATATGATTGGGGTCAAGGTTTGTGTTTAGAGAGCGTTACTCCGCGGAAGCCGAGTACGGTTTATGGAACGTGTAAAAATGCTTTACAGGAAATATTGTCGATATACTCTAATCAATTTGGATTAAGCAGTGCATGGGGAAGGATATTTTTTCTTTATGGTCCGAAGGAACATCCGTCAAGGCTAGTATCGTCTGTTATTCAATCAATCTTGCGAGGTGAGACTGCTCGGTGTTCCAGTGGTGAGCAAGTGAGAGATTTTATGTATGTTACTGATGTGGCCTCAGCCTTTGTAGCTTTACTTAATTCAGACATACAGGGTCCGGTTAATATCGCGTCAGGCGAAGCTATCACTCTTAAGGATGTGGTAGAAAGAATTGCTACTAAGTTGGGTCGCCCGGAATTATTAAAGTTGGGGGCTCGTTCCACCAATCTCCAGGATCCTCCATTATTGCTGGCTGACATCAGTCGTTTAAAAGACGAGTTAGGTTGGCAGCCCAGTTTTGATATTGATCGCGGACTGGATGAAACAATTGCCTGGTGGAAGGAGGAGCTCAAATGGTCCTAATAATTAGGAATCAAGGGCTTTTCATGTGTCCACGCTAAAACGTAAAATATTTTCCAATTTGGCGGGCGGAGTCTGGGTCGCGGCACTTACTCTTGCAATTACACCTATACAGATAAACTTGCTTGGAGTAGAGGCATTTGGGCTGATAGTTAAGTGGGGTATAGAAGGTGCAGCGGTTGCGTACATGGGGTTGGGGTATTTTACTTTAGGTGCGGCGGTTCGTTCAGATATTACCCGCATAATTCAACGTATAATGCAAAGAGAAGAAGCTATATTATGATACAAACTAAGCATACTCCTGGTTGCCAAGGAAGCGAGATTGACTGGATGCAGGCAACTGATTTAAATGACCGTATTGATGCAAAAGAATTTCGGTATTTGCATTGTGCACACTGTGGACTGATCAGGCTTGAAAACGTTCCAGACAATATGGGCGATTATTATCCTTCAGATTATTATGCCATACCTACGATTGAGCGGCTTGCAATCATTGCAAAAGCCAATCCTTTCAAAATAGATACGATTCAACGCTATAAAACACAGGGGTCATTACTGGAAATTGGCCCTGCTTATGGAGTGTTT
>Ga0209752_1000723_pt1 | contig 16127 bp, 16 predicted proteins | sample METZYME_3_250m_FD_187548 | JGI IMG/M metagenome (GOLD analysis project Ga0209752, IMG submission 187548) | Marine microbial communities from oxygen minimum zone in mesopelagic equatorial Pacific - METZYME_3_250m (SPAdes) (version 2) | ecosystem: Environmental > Aquatic > Marine > Oceanic...
CCGGTTCGAGCCTCACCATCGAGTGCCCGACGTTCGAGCAGGAGACCAGAATCGTCGGAACACCGATTTTCCACCTCGAAGCGACGATATCCCTTCTCGCTACTAGTGGGCACCTCTTCGTCGAGATGGTGCAGTCCAGCAACGGGATGCATCTGGGTCATGCCGTCATGGATCTCAGATTCCACGAGGGTGGGAAGGAGGGAGGGCCATTGGCTCCCGGTTCAACGATCATCGCCAAGATGGAGTTCTTTGGAATGGATGTGGTAATACCCGAGGGCGATGGAGTTCAATTGATAATCACGCAGACTGGGGAGGACTACCTGCCCAGCCCGGTTTCCACGATGCCGGTATCCCTCGGCCTCGGCTCACAAAGCGTACTCAGACTCTCGACGGCCAGCAGGGATTGCACCAATCTGTTCCTGCCTCCCATGCATAGCCCATACCCCCAATGTGCAACCAAGGATTGACTCCGGTCATCGCCCCGAACGCTTGATGCGCACGAAAGCGGTCGCATTGGCCATGGCACGCAGTGACGCTAGGGTCAACGTGCCCGTGGTTGATCGAATCCTTCTCCACCTATGGGAGCAGGACCATCAGGCAGATCACTACCTAGTGACCACAGAGGTGACCCGCCCGGGCATCGCCGAGTCATGCGCGCTGCACCCTCCAAACGTGTCACGATCGATGAGCGACCTAATGACGAACGGTTGGGTATCGCAACACACCCGAACAGTCAGGGGGGAGAACCGCCGACAGAAGACTTGGCAGCTAACTGAGGATGGCAGGGAGGCCGCCCGAGAGCGAATCGCTGTACTGAGGGATTTCATGATTCTCATCAGATCGAGGGATGGAGAGTTGTTGGAGGTCAGGGCGAATGAAGTCGCCACCAAGCTGCGGACCGGTCTGAGCCTGCTTCAGGTGCTGATGCACGCACAGCACGAGGGTGTGCTGAACTTCGGCGATATCCGCTTCGGGACAATAGTCAGTCAGGACGGCGCCTCCCCACCCCCAGGCTCTTTGTCAATGCTAGCGGGGGCCCATTCGACGTACCACATCCGCCCACCGAGGACCCGTACGGTACATGGGAGAGCCAGCGAGAAGCTCGCGCTTGGTGGATGGTATGACTCAGACAAGCCGATGTTGGTACTCTCAGGAATCGCTGGGTGCGGAAAGACGACTCTGGTCTCACATTGGCTGTCTGCATTGCTAGAGGAACAACCAGAGTTGCAAGTGATGTACTACCCTTGCCAACCCTGGGACTCCCAGCTTGGCATAGCGACCAGCCTGCTACACAGGGTCGGCATAGTCGATGGCCCTGAGGACCCCTACAAAGTGCTAGATTCTCTCCCACTCAGGCCTGCCGCCCGCTTGGAGTTGGACACCTATCGCCGACGGCTGACTGCTCACCTGTTGGACGAAGAAGGAATATTGAGCAAGACCCCTAGGGGACTCTTGGTTATCCTCGATGACGTCCACAACATCGGACCCCCAGGGGATCACCTCTTCGGAGCTCTACTGCAGATTGCAGAGGCGACTGACATCCGACTCCTCCTCGTCTCGCGAACCAACCTAGCGTTTTACGACAGGCGTGACGTGCATACTCGAGGCAAGGTCGAGGAGCTCGCGCTGTCCGGTTTGACTATCGAAGAGATATCTGCTTGGCTCGACAAGCTCGACCTCCCCGCTGCTGCTCCCGCAGAGCAAGTGCACAGGGCCACAGGCGGCCACCCGCTGGCCGTCGAACTGCTCGAACTCTACGGCCAGACGCTCCACGATGACTGGCTCCGCTTCCTCGACGAGGAGATTCTTGACGTGCTTCCCGATGACCATCGCGAGCTGCTCTCCCTCCTTGCAGTAGCCGATAGGCCTGTACCATGGGAGACACTGGCCAAGGCAGCCGGAGTGGATGGCGCCCCGCCCTCTCCCTTGCTCGAACGAGGTTTGATGTTGGAGATCGATGAGGGCATGTGGCTGCACGAGGCCCTCCGAGCCCGGCTGCTCCGCGAGGTCGGCGCGCCACATGAAGAGAGATCTAGGAAACTGCACGAGGCCTCTGACTAGGCCATGTGGCGATCGAGCCAGGCGTCCATTCCATTCTTGGGCATGGCACCAGTCATTCGGTCGACTATCTCGCCGTCTCTGAACAGAATGAGTGCAGGGATCCCGCGAATCCCGAACCTCCCTGAGCTAACTGGGTTGATGTCCGTGTTTACCTTGGCAATTGTGATCTCCCTCTCACCGGAAATCTGCTCAAGCACGGGCGCCACCATCCTGCAGGGTCCACACCAGGGGGCCCAGAAGTCGGCGAGAACCCATTTGTCACTATTAGTCACTACATCGAAGTCTGAATCACTTGCATCCACCACTTGCCCCATTTGCCCACCAATGGCCAAACGGTGAGTTCTCGTCCTATCAATATGTGTATGCAGAGGGGCCACAGCCGCCCGAGGGATTGAGAACCGAAAGCCTCACCCGACGCCAGAGGGGCACTGATGGAGATCACGCCGAGCATCCTAACTGCCGACTTCTGCAGGCTTGGGGAGACCCTTGCAGAAGCGTCCGCTGCTGGGATAAATTGGTTTCACATGGACGTCATGGACGGCAACTGGGTGGTAAATCGAACAATAACCTTCGGACCGGCACTGATTCGTTCAACGAGGGAGCATTTGGGTACTAACGCCTTCATCGACTGCCACTTGATGATTACCAACGCCGAGGAGACTTGGGACCAATACGTCGATGCAGGCGTGGACATGGTAATCGCTCACATCGAGGCGGTGGCTGACTTCCCGACCCTGATAGCCGATCTCCACGGTGCTGGTGTTCAGGCCGGATGCGTGCTCAACCCGTCCACACCGATTGAGGAGGTACTGCCGCTGCTACCCGACTTGGACCTCGTATTGGTCATGTCGATTATCCCTGGGAAGGGCGGGCAGATGTTCATGCCCGAGATTGAGGGCAAGGTGAGGGCCTTCCGCGCCGCCATCGACTCTCAGATGGCTGTAGGCGGCCGTGCGACCAAGCTGATGATTGACGGCGGCATTAAGGACCACAACGCCTCGATGGTGGCCGAGTGGGGCATCGACATCTCTGTGGTGGGCTCGGGACTCATTAATGACCGCGGTACCATCGCCGAGAACCTAGAAGCGATTAGGACCGCTCTCAAAACGTAGATTCAAATCGTTCCATCGCTGACATGTCTCATGGTCACGGAGGAGTGGATGTCCGAGGAGGTCCTCAAGGTGGTACCGGACGCAGATGTCGAAGTCTCCGACCTGCATGGAAGCGGAGACCACTTTCACGTCAGAGTGATTTCACCGAGTTACGAAGGAGTCAGGCCGCTGCAGCGTCAAAAACCAATTCTCAACCATTTCAAACCACACATTGCGAGCAATGTCGTGCATGCGCTGGACTTGAGGTGCATGACGCCCGAACAGGCAGTAGAGAGTGGGGACACGGCGTTCGACCCTCACGGTGAAGAGGCAGAGTTCTTTGGGGTGCATATCCGCCGACCGGACACGGAGTGAAATTATGACTGCATTCAACTGGTCGCCAGACGAATTGCAAGAAATAGTCGATGACAACCGACTCGTACTCTTCATGAAGGGGACTCCTCAGCAGCCAATGTGCGGCTTCAGCAACCGCGCTGCAATGGCCTTGCAACAGCTCGAGGAACCGTTCGTGACCGTCAACGTGCTTTCAGACCCAAACGCCATTCCCTCAGTTTGCGCTTGGTCAGACTTCCCTACAATGCCACAGATATTCGTCCTCGGAGAGTTGATCGGCGGATCGGACATAGCCATAGAGATGCTTCAAAGCGGCGAATTGCAGCAAATGCTGGCTGACGGGGACTCCAGTTAGGGGCGCCTTGGCATGTCGGTCGTGACTGACCGTCAGGTTATGCTAGTTGCACTGGGGGGTGCTGTTGCAATCTCGTTCTCTCCGGTACTCTACGTCTACTCGGACACGAACCCGTCGACTGGCGCCTTCTTCAGAATGCTCTACGCCCTTCCCGCACTCGCTCTGCTAGCCTACCTCGCACGCAACAGGGATACCCGCACCACTCGCACCAGATGGATAGCCTTCGGGGCCGGGGCCATCCTTGCTCCCGACATGCTCTCCTACCACAGTTCGATGATATTCATCGGCATCGGAATCGCCACTCTGATAGGTAACTCACAGGTCATTATCGTGACACTCGTCTCCTGGCGGCTCTTCGGAGAGCGTCCAAATCCGGCAATTCTCTTTTCCCTGCCTGTGGTTCTGGGCGGCTTGGCCCTGATATCGGGGATATCTGACTCCGAACCCTTCGGCGTCAATCCCGTCAAGGGAGTAATCTTTGGTACAGCAGCTGCCTTCTTCTACTCGACGTTCCTCATCGTGTTTCGATACTCGAACAGGGAGCTCGCGCCCGCCACCAACGTCCAGCTCGATGCCACAGCAGGCGCCGCGCTTGGATTGCTCATCCTTGGATTGCTCCCCCTACAGAGTATATCGATCGATCCAATCCACCTCCAGCCGACTTGGCCAGGCCATGCTTGGTTGATTCTGCTCGCACTGATGTGCCAGGTTGGCGGCTGGACTGCAATCGCTTACGCCTTGCCGCGGCTTCCTGCAGCCCACACCTCGTTCGCCATTCTCCTACAGCCTGTCCTTACGATAATTTGGGGGGTTATCCTGCTCGACGAGTCCCCTTCCACAAACCAGACAGTCGGCATTCTTCTGGTGCTCGTAGCCATAATCACAGTCACGATATACGGCTCGGCCGCCCCCTATTCGGACAATTCGCAAAAAGCATGACTGCTAGCCTGTTAGGGTGTACAGGGCGAGAGACAATAGCGAGGGGATGGGATGCACTCAGCGAGAACCTTTCGTCCTGTACGGGCTAGTCAGGAAGCCGGCGATAATTAATCGTTGTGAAAACTAAGGAAAAAAACTCCGAAAACGATGTACTGAAGACAAATCACTCCACTGTCAGGACCTCTGGCCCCCCCTCGGCGACGTATACCGTGTGTTCGAACTGGCCGACAATCCCTCCATCGACGTCGCGAAGAGCCTCATAGACTTCGAGGAATCTGATGGATGTCAACTTCTTCACCAGAGCTTTCCATTTCTTTCGCAACGTGGCCTCGTCCTCGTCAGGGAACGGCTTCGCGAGTAGGGGGTATGACCAACGCTCAGCGAATGGGAGGGTATTGTAACGTTCTTCGAGGTACCTCGCCATCGTTGCACCCAGGGGCTTGAGCTTGCCCTTTGCCAGAGCCTTGCGAATCTTCACGTTCCCCGTCACTCTCAGGATGTTGGACGACCCCAGTGGTGGGACGTTCTCTATCATCCCCTCCTCTCCAGTCGTGTTGAATGGCTCAATCGCGTAGATACTGCCGACTTCGACACCCCCCCCGAATCCGGGGTTGTTCGGCCCACAGGCATACATTGGAACAGATAGGCCAGTGTGCAGGTTCCAACGTTCCATCCTGTGACCACATAGATTCCTTATTGGCTCGAACCCAGCATCGCTGGCGACTTGTTGAGCAGCAGCGCCAATCTCATGCCATGGCGTTCCTGGATGCATCTTCTCGATGGCCGCATCGCGAGCTTCCTCCGCCGCCTTGATCTGATCAGAGTGAAGACCTCCGTTTCCTACTTCTACTGTCAGTGCGTTGTCGGCTAGGGCCCCTTTGATGTGGACCCCGATGTCGAGCTTGACCAGGTCCCCATTATCGAAAACCATCTCACCCTCCATTCCCTCTGGGGGGATGAGTTCGGTGTTCGTCGTGTAGTGAGCAGCCATGTCGTTGACTGAGATGGTGACCGGAAAGGCCGGTTGCCCGCCATGCCTTCTGATGAAGCGCTCTGCAGAGTCAATGACGTCGATCCAAGCCTTGCCGGCAACGATTTCGCCCTTTATGCCCTCAAGAGTCCTACGAGCGACGTGCCCTGCATCCCGCCATTGCTTCAGGTCCTCTTCTTCCACCATGCGAGAACATCCTCAGAACTTACCTTGCCCTTTCTCACTACCTCGATGTTGAACGACTCAGGTGCACCACAGACCGTGTGCCATGCTATCAAAGTACTGGGTGCGCCGCCGACGCACATTCCTGCGATGCTCCCCACGGGCATATCCAAGGTAGAGAGAAGCTTTGCAGCGGAATCACAGTCGTAAAGGGGAATATCTCCACTCGGATTCGCGCTAGTAGCCGTGAGGGGACCGGTCACCCTTAGGAGTGATTTGGCAGTTGGGTGCGAGACCACTCTGATTGCGACTTTGTCCCCCCCTAGTCTGGAATCCATGGTTTCGTGAGACCGGAGAACGATGGTCAGAGACCCCTCGGGAAAGGCCGCTAAGATATCCGGTACGTCTTCAGGCACCTCGACGAGTTCCCTAGCCTGATCCAAGTCCGCCACCCCAAGGCTGACTGGCATATGGGAAGACCGACTCTTGATGGCGAACAACCCATCCAATGCAATCGGATTTGGGACGCATCCGAGGGCAGGTAGAGTCGAGGTCGGGTAAACGATGCAATGCCCAGAAAGAGCCAGTTCCACAGCCTCTTCCAACATCCTACCTACCTGATGTGACGATGATTCGCTGGGGGGAGCGAGTCAGAATGAGCTACTATAGTCCCTATTTCCAAGTCAATGTTGGACTGATGCGTATGCCTCTGCGAGATTCTAGCCATCTCGTAGGCACCGAAGTACAAGTTTACGATTGGCAAGAGGTAGATCAGCTTTCTCAGTGAACGCCGATCCCACATCTCGCTGGTTAAGCCCGATCCGTCGTCGCATACCACTGCTAGACCGAACATCCGCTGCCCCAGCGACCTCGAGAATATCACGCCAGTCACCTTCCAGTAGAGCCAGTGGCTAGTTAGGAGCACAAGTGCGAATGCCAGTGCGAAGTGGAATTCGGAAGTGGTCCAGAGAGTCAAGTTCCAGGCGTTTCGAATCATCGATCGAGTGGCTATCATCAATATCGTCGTCACTATGATCACATCGACGACGAAGGAAACGACCCTCCTCATGGCGGAGGCCAGGATGGTTCCCTCTGGCACTGACCAGTGGCCCTCGCTCTCGGCGACTATGGCCTTGGCCAGCGTCGCCCCTCCGTGCAGGATTATGGGCGAGTCGTGATCGTCCATTCTCAGTCCTCAGGCTGTCCCGAGCAAGTGCCATGCCTCAAGATTTCTACTACGGATGTGATTCAGCCAAGCCCCCCAGTTGTCGTCGTACCTCAGTGTATCCGGGTCACCGACTACGATTAGCCCGCGTTTTGCCCTTGTCAGAGCTACGTTGAGTCTCCTAGCATCGGAGAGGAAACCAACGTTCCCGTCCTTGTTAGAGCGAACGCAAGAGAAGACAATGACTTCCTTCTCCCTGCCTTGGTAGCCATCGACTGTACGCACCTCGACGCTTTGCAGATTCTCGGGCATGTGGTCGCGAATCGCCCTGACTTGCCCTGCGTATGGAGTGATTATCCCGATTTCTCCCTCACCTAGATCCCCTGCATCCAACAGACCCAGCAGAAGGCTAACGACCCACGACGCCTCTGTCGGATTCTCCTTAGATGCCCCGTCTGGCGACAGAACCTCCCCTCCCTCTACGGGGAGGAAGGCGATAGGGACATCCCAATCAGGCCAAATGAGACCCATTGGGGTCGGTCTGTCGGACTCGTTGATTCCGTCCTCAAGGCGATTGTCGTAGAACCGCGAGTTCGGAAACTCAGAGATTGCGGGATGCATCCTGTACTGGGTGGTAAGCATCAGAGGCTCGACTCCCATTTCGATCATGCGTTCAAACAGCGATCTACTCAATCCCCCCCCTTCCGATCTCCTAGAGATGACCGTCGGTGGAAGCTGCCTGTGGTCACCTATCAGAACGACCTGCCGCGCACCTCTCACTAGCGGAACCAGAGTGGCCGGCTCGGTAGCTTGGGTCGCCTCATCAACAAGCACCCTTGGGAATTTTCTCCCATCGAGGAGATAGTGCCCAGAGCCGATGCATGTGCAGCACAGTACCTGTGCCTTGTCGAGGATGGCGTCTCGTATCTGAGACTCGATTCTGCGGACCTCTTTCCAACCTCTGCTCAGGTCCCTATGAGCTAGACCCTTATCCTTGCCCCCACGCATACCCTTGATCCTACGAGCCAGTTTTTCGTTGAGCTCAAGGTGTTCTAACAGGTCCTTCCTAAGTGGGTGCCTCTCCATCTCTGCGTCCATGGTGTGCTCCCTGAGATTTTCTCTAACCTTGACGGGCTGCCCTAGTCTTACCGTTCTGACACCTCGAGCTAACAGTCCTTCGAGCAGGTTGTCGACGGCTACGTTCGAGTCAGCGACTGCTAGCACGGTGCCGATGTCCTGCTTGGCCCAGGCCTCTAAGATCCTCACCGCCGTATGTGTCTTACCTGTTCCAGGCGGACCCTGGATCAGGGTCAGGCGGCTTGACATCGCAGCATCAGCAGCCTCGCGCTGGGCCTGATTCAAATCACTTGGCATGGGAATCCTGACTTGCTTGGCGCCACCTAGCTCGGGGATGAGCGAGGCGGTGCTCGCTGGGTCGTGTACCATGCCGAGGAGCAGTTCCCTGAGAGGCGCGCTCCCATCTTCCTCGAAAACTGAGTTCAGAGCATCCCTCATCCTGTCAAACGAGATTCTGTTTGCGCCTCTGTCCATCCTCCATCTACCCTTCCTGAGACCCTGTGGGGTCTCAGGGAGAACGATCCGAATTGCACTCTTGCTACGGTAACTGACTATCGCCTCAATCGCCTTCTCAGTGAGTGGGTTGTTGCGGCTCAACATTACGATATCGCCCTGCCTGAAGCGGTGCGTACCGAACCTTCCCCCTGCACCGTTGCGTAGTCGAATCACTCTCTGGCCGAACAACCACCCATCGGGTTTGGCAATCAGATCAAACAGAGCGATGCCGTTAGCCTGTAGTTTGCCATTGGACCAGTTGCGTAGCCTCTCCTCAGTCATCGCCAACTCGTCATCCAGTTCCCATCGAATTAGTCGGAGGTATGCCTCATGGTGATCCTGACTGCGTCTGAAACGTGCGGGAAGGGCCTGCTTGGCACCACTCACGATACCCCGTCCTGTGTGGCCTCTATCACGCTTGCCTGCCTCGAGCCCACGCTGTCGCCCACAACTTCTCCGGGTGAGAGTTAAACGCGTGGTTTCACCGAGACCAATGTCTGAGGGGGGGGGTGGAACATGGTCTTCGACAGATTCAAGTCATGGCGTAAGGAACAATCTCAAGGCGTTGTCTGCCCTTCTTGCCAGCACAGCAACCAAGAGGGCGCGACTGTGTGTACTCGCTGTTACTACCAACTCGACAGGCCTTCTTTCAAGCAGACATCGGGACTCGGTGATGACGAGTCTTCGGACTTGCTCGACGAGCTGGTGAGCGAGATTGAGAAACAGGAAAACGAGGATGAGAAATGGGTTGCCCCTTCCTTTTCCATGGACGATGTTACCGTCGATGTGGCTCAGTACGAAGACAATGATCATATCATACTCAACCAGCAGCCTGATTTCACGTCTATTCTGAATCCCCCTCCACCAATGGAGGAGGAAGAGGAGTACGAGCTCTCGTCCGAGGACTCGCCTCAGTTCGTCAAGAAGTTCGAGGTCCCAGAGAGTCCAGAGGATTTCGAGGAGGCCGAGGAGACCGAACACAAGCCAATCGAGCTGGTCCAACCTACCGCGGAGACCCCGAATCAAGTGGAAGTCGTATCAGCCAGCGAGGTGCCAGATACCAACGGATGGCCAATCCCTGAGGGGACAACCCCCGTGGCCGACCCCGCTGACTTCGACGGTGATGGGGTGGTCGACGAGTACGAAGCAGCGTTCGCTAGCCCCATTTCAATCTCGGGCGAGAATCGGGAGCCCCCTCAGGAACCGAGACAAGGGATTCCTGAGGAACAAGTCGAAGACAGCGAACTCGTAGAGAAACCGGACGCACGTTCAGACCCGCTATTCGAACTCCCTCCTGCGCCGACGAACCTGCCGATACCGAGGCTGATTGCAGAGCCAGTTCCCGAACAGGTCGAACCCCAAGAGACCCAAGACACCACCCCTGCTCTTCCTCCAGCACCAGTCCAGCCATGGGATGCTGCCAACGAAGTTGTGACGACCAGCACTCCAGAAGGGGCTAGGTTCTGGCCATGGGAACAACAGGAGGAGTGGCCTCTTGCAGAGGTCAAGAAGCAACTTTCCGCCGCCTTGAGGGCAGCCAAGGAGCAGAACATAGCCGAGGCAACCGTATTGATTGACGAAGTTGGACCTCATATTGGCAATAGGACCCCAGACGTCGTCGCTGTGCTCTTTTACGCCGTCGGTAAGCTTCTAATGAGTATCGGTAGGCCTAGAGCCGTAGAGAGAATGGTTGAGGCAGCCAGCTTGACATATCCAGACTCCCCGGAAATCGTTCTCGCAAGGAAGAAACTGATTTCTTAACAAAGTGCCCCCACCGTAGGCCTGATGCGACACAGCTCCCCCCAACGGCCCATGCTACGTCGTGCCACGTCATCGATTCGGGTTGATGACGGACTCGTCCTCAGGCCCGCCTCGAACATCCACGTCTCCGACATCATCGAGGCTTTCGAGGAGACCTGGCCCGATGTCATCCGTGCCATGCCATGGATCAATCCCGACAAGGAGGTCAACGCCCAGATCGAGGACTTCGTTCAGGAGACTGAAAGGAAGGGGAGAGCGGGACTCCTCCATCACTGGGTGATGGTGCGCCCGTGGGACGAGTTCATCCTCGGGCTTGTCGGCTTCGACAGAGTCACTCGTTCTAACAGGGCGGTATGGAACCTAGGCTACTGGGTCAGGAGTTCGGAGCAACAGCATGGAATCGCAAGGAAGAGCATCGATGCTGCCTTGAGGTGGCTTGGGCAGATTGAAGATCTCGCCGTGGAACTGAAGGTCGACCCGAAGAACGAGGCAGGTCGACACACGGTCATGAGGACCGTTAGAAACTGGGGCGGAGAGCGCTGCATTGAGGGGGATTCCGCGATCACGGTAGCGGGGGTACGAACCCTCCACGAATGCCACATCATTGTGGTCGGGCCGGGCAAGGGACCCTAATCAGCCCACAAACTCGCCGAATCACATCATACGGGAGAGAATGCGATCAGTCTGCTCGCTGTCGAGGCCGAGTTCGCGGAAGGCGAGCGGCCCTCCATCGTCGAGCACTGGTTCCTGATCCCCTAGGGTCATTCGGGCGTTGGTCTCGAAGAAGACCCCGGTGTGGATAACATCGCCCCAGAGCATCGCTTTCTCGATGCCAGCCTTCCAATCCCTCGTGTCATGATCGATGTCCTCTAGCGGCTGTACCCGCGGCCGGAAGAACTGGTAGGTGTTGACCTTGTTGAACGTAACACACGGGCTGAAAACGTCAAGCAGGGCGAATCCCTTGTGTTGAATGCCCTCAATCATCAGCCTAGTCAGTTGCTTGATGTTGCCCGTGTACCCACGCGCCACCCATGTCGCGCCCGCGGTAATCGCACTCGCGATTGGGTTAATTGGTAGCTCGATGCTTCCGTAGGGGGTGCTCTTGGTCTTCATGCCGGCCTCGCTGGTAGGGGATATCTGACCAGTCGTGAGCCCGTAGATCTGGTTGTCCATTACAATGTAGAGAACGTCGAGGTTACGCCTACTGGTATGAGTGAAGTGATTTCCCCCAATGCCATAGCCATCTCCATCCCCCCCGGTCACGATGACATTCATCTCATGATTAGCTAGCTTCGCTCCTGTCGCGTGCGGGAGAGCCCTCCCATGCAGCGTGTGCATCCCATACGAGTTGAAGAAGCCGGGGAAGTTCGACGAGCATCCGATGCCGCTGATGGTTAGGATTTCATGCGGCTGCAGACCGAGCTCACTGACCGCTCGCTGCAGGCCGCTTAACACGCCGAAGTCGCCGCAACCAGGGCACCAGTCTGGGCTCACCTTGCCCTTGAAGTCCTTCGGTTTCAGGCTGACTTTCACATTCGTTTCTGCCATCCGTTCACCTCAGACTATAATCTCCTCATACGGCACCGACAACGCCTCTCCCCCTGTGAGTTGCTCCTGTACAGCGGTCACTATTTGATGAGGCTTGAATGGCTCGCCATCGTACTTACGGATGTGTCCATCCACCGTAAATCCAGTCTCGCTGCGCAGATAGCGGTGGAAGAGACCGGTGTAGTTGTTCTCGACGATGATGGTGCGCTTGCAGGATGACAGCAATTCGCTCGCCTCATCAGCGTGGAACGGAACTATCCACTTGAAGTGCAGATGATTAGCGACGACTCCCGCTTCTGCCAGCTGTTCGATGGACTCTCGGATGACATCTGCAGTCGAGCCCCAGCCAATCAGCGTCACCTCGGCATCAGCATCGCCAACGATAGCAGGGGGTGGCAGGTCAGCCAGCAGCCCTTCCATCTTGTGTTGTCGCTTCTCGACCATCGCCCGGCGCTTGTGAGGGTGAGTAAACTCGTCACTGATGAGCACTCCGTCGGGCATGTGCTCGTCGGTTGCGACCACGTGCTCGTAACCTGGAATTCCAGGTAGAGCACGGGGAGAGATGCCGCTGTCAGTGAACTTGTAGCGTTCGTATCTCCCTGCCTCATCTCCTGCCTCTGTGATGAGCTTGCCTCGGTCGATGACGGGATGCATGTCGAGCAGCTCCGGGTCGATTGTCGAGGTCTCGTCAGAGATCAAAAGGTCTGAGAGGATTATCGCCGGGAGTTGGTACTTGTCAGCGAGGTTGAACACCTCTGGGATGGTCTGGAAGCCATCTAGCGGACTGCTAGGAGCTAGGATTAGCTTCGGGAAGTCACCTTGGCTGGCGCCGAGCACCTGCCACAGGTCACCTTGCTCGGTCTTGGTAGGAACTCCAGTAGAGGGACCAGCGCGTTGCACATTGACGATGACTAGGGGAACTTCCATCATCCCGGCTGCGCCTACTCCCTCGGTCATGAGCGCGAATCCGCCACCCGAGGTAGCGCACATCGAACGGCAACCGGCATGTGCCGCTCCAACAGTCATGCAGATGACTCCGATTTCATCTTCCACCTGACGCACCATGATGCCCAGCTCTCTGGCATTCGCGGCCATCCAATGCAGGATGCCCGTGGATGGGCTCATTGGATAAGCGCAGTAGAACTTGACCCCGGCCCCGGCTGCCGCCATGGCGAACGCTTCGTTCCCCCTCCACACTGCGAGGGGCTTCCCCCCAGATGGCATCTGCTGAGCGGCTGTTTGGAAGTTAGATGCAGAGTAGTCGTACGCTGACTTGGCGAGGCGCACGTTCTCAGCCGCCAGCTCCTCACTTTTTGCCGAGAACTGGAATCTAATCACATCCTCAAGCGCGGAGAACCCGACTCCTAGCAACTGGCACGCGACGGCTATTGCCACTGTGTTCTGCATCAATTTGTTGGCCCCTTTTCCTGCCAGATTTTCGACATCCATCGGGCAGAGTTGGACCCCCTCCGCGGCTTCACCGGGATTGATCGCGTTGCTGTTGTAAATGACCGATGTCCCCTCTCGCATATGCTCGAGGTGCCTGTCCATAGTGTCCTGATTGAGACAGATTAGCAAATCTATAGTGTCGCCATGGGTGCGAATATTTCTGTCGCTGCAGCGAACTGTGAGGAAGGAGTGACCGCCGCGGATGATTGATTGGTAGGCGTTGTAGGCGTACATGTGCACGCCCAAGCGTGCGCACAGCCTCGCGAGAACGTTCCCGGGAGTCGCGATACCCTGTCCGGCCGCGCCGCCGATACTGATGACGTAATCGAATGAACCCACTCCCACTCACCGACCTGCACGCTCGTTTGCGCTGTCACAACACCTACTTTGTGTGGGTTCGGCCGACAGGACGGGCCATTATATCGATTCCTCTTCCTATTTTCCCAATCATCTATCAAGATGCCACATGCATCCCACTTTGGAAGTCTCTACGCTCAAGCGTCGACCTCAAACAGAACCGCCACTACGAGAGCCCATGGGACGCCTCGGCAATGGCTTGCGATTTCTCGGCAGGTGGCTGCCTTGGATGGCAACAGGAGCGGCTGCAGCGTTCAGGAAACTGCCAGAGGAGTCCCAAGCGGAGATCAAGGAGGTAGCCAAGGAGCCAGGGAAGTGGGGCGAGTCGATTGAGAGGGCGTGGGACACTTCGAAGATAGGCGCGGAGCACTTCAAGGACACCGCGGGAATACTAGCGCCTCTCCTGCTCGGACGCCGCATCGACAAGGACGAGCGTAAGCGCGCTCGCGAGAACCTAGCTGCGCTGAGCCTAGTCGTGCCGCCTTTGCGCGTGTTCATGATTCCGGGCAGCCATGTGCTCCTGGGGATAATGGCGAGGGTGACGCCATGGAGGCTCATACCAGACGACTGGATACCCATCGATGCGCTCAGGACCGTTCGCAGGATGGAAGACACCCCCAACTTAGAGAAGGAGAGCTCCATGGTCCGGCGTCTGCTGAGGCTCAAGCGCTGATGTCATCGTCGAAACTCTGCCACGGTAGGCGCTCGAACGCCTCCAGCGCTGGCGAGTTCAGGGAGAAGTTGTGCGCCAGCGCCTGCTCGAGGCTCACCCAATCCGGAGTCGAGCCGTCTATCCACTCGTAGCGATGCCCGGGAATTAGCCTCCAATCACCTGGGAGTCCCTGCAGGAGCCCGCGCGCGTACAGCACGCTCCTCCACTGCGCGCGGGAGTCACTTCCTGGCAGGTCCACTCGCCCAGAGTGCGCTGTGAACAGTAGGTCTCCGGCGTGGTAGATTCCATGCCCGTGCAAGGTGACGTGACCGGGCGCGTGACCGGGCGAGTGCGTGACGCCTAGCGTGATTGCTCCTGCTGACCACTGTGCGGTGCTGTTAGGCTCGCTGTCCCAAGTATGTGTGAAATCCACCTTCTTGAAGATGAAATGTCCGAGCAGATTCGGGACCCTCGCTTCCTCGTGGCCCCAAACCTCCACTTCGGGAACCAGCTTGAGCATCACCGAGTATCCGGCGGTGTGATCCCGATGAGTGTGTGTGTAGAGCAGATGGGTAGGACGAAGACCCTCCTCAGCCAGTGCATTTACCCAGCCCTTGGCATCGAATGGGTCGACGATGGCGACTATTCCAGCCGCTCTGTCGATGAATGCCGTGTTCATGTTCATGTAGCCGCCCATTTGGGTGACCCAGACCTCCACTGCGTCATCTCCGACCGCAACGTCGAACTCCCCGTCGCCCAGCATCGTCCAATGCCAGCCGACTCCGTCGCATAGGTGTGGCGGCCATGCTGCTTCGGGGCAGGCTTCAAAGCGTGGCCTTAGAGTCGAGAGGCGTGGCACGAGTGCCCGCTTCATATGCCCTGCTAGGCGGGCTTGCGCCCGTTCTACTGCTTCTGCGGGGAGCCTGATGACTCCCTTCGAAGCCCGATGGGAGTGAGGAGATGGCATACGACGCGCAAGAGGTTGAGACCCGTTGGCAGAGGGCGTGGGCGGATGCAGGGGCCTTCGATGCCGATGCCGATCCCTCCAAGCCCAAGTTCTACTGCCTCGAGATGTTTCCCTACCCCTCTGGTAGCATGCACATGGGCCACGTTCGCAACTATTCTATCGGTGATGCGATGGCTCGCTTCCACCGTTTGATGGGAAGAAACGTCCTCTACCCGATGGGTTACGATTCGTTCGGGATGCCCGCCGAGAACGCCGCGAAGAAGGAGGCCGGGCACCCGCACACGGTTACTCACCGCAACATCGCGAGCATACGCGCCGACCAGGAGAGGATGGGCTACTCGTACGACTGGCGCCGCCACCTCGTGACTTCGGACGTCGATTACTACCACTGGAACCAGCAGATGTTTTTGATGCTCAACGAGAGGGGTTTGGTCGAGCGAAAGATGGCACCTGTCAACTGGTGCGTGGACTGCGACACCGTACTCGCCAACGAGCAGGTCAAGAACAATCGCTGCTGGCGCTGCGGCCTCGAGGTCGTCCAGAGAGACATGATGCAGTGGTTCCTGCGCATGACCGAGTACTCCGACGAGTTGCTCGACGAGATTGACAACATCGCCTTCCCGGAGAACGTCAAGGCGATGCAGCGCAATTGGATTGGACGCTCCCACGGTGCTCACATCGATTTCCCTGTGGCTGGCTCCGA
>Ga0209752_1000727_pt1 | contig 16075 bp, 13 predicted proteins | sample METZYME_3_250m_FD_187548 | JGI IMG/M metagenome (GOLD analysis project Ga0209752, IMG submission 187548) | Marine microbial communities from oxygen minimum zone in mesopelagic equatorial Pacific - METZYME_3_250m (SPAdes) (version 2) | ecosystem: Environmental > Aquatic > Marine > Oceanic...
AAGGGTGGTGGCACGGTGATCGTTCAGTACAACAAGCTGGGCTTCAATGCAGTGCAGTATGGGCCATATCCAGCGCAAATCAGCCGTAATCGAGTGACCGATGAACACGCGCCGGTTGAGGTTCTCGTACCAGAACATTCAGTGTTTACGACACCTAATCAAATTACTGAAAATACTTGGAACGGTTGGATACAGGAGCGTGGCTTATACTTTCTTGGCGATCGTGATCCAGAGTATGTCGACCTTGTCCAAATTGAAGACTCGTTTAAGTTTAATGATGGACCTAAGCGCGGCGCCTTGGTTGAAGCTCGGGCGGGCGCTGGTCGCTGGATGTACGTTGGTCTAGGGCTTTGGCGCCAATTGCCTGCTGGTACTACTGGCGCATATCAACTCCTCGCTAATCTGATCAGTCTCGGTAAAACCCCTGTTCACTAATCGTGAATTTCTATAAACCTGTGACCAAAGATCTCAGGTGTCCAGTCTTAGTGTTTCGAGCCGACGTATTTTTCCGAGAACCAGTACTCGCCCGGCACCGAACCCATGACGCCTTCATAGAAAATCGTCACTGGCTCTGTAAAGTCGATGACGCCTTTGAATAGCAGAAGCGCTTCTCCGCTTAGTGATGGCCCATTCTGAATCAAACCGGTTGGGAGATTGAGATCAAGGCGACGCATCACATCGAGCCGTTGATCGCCTTGGATCATATAGAAGCGCTCTGTACGAAACAGATCTAACAGGTCACCTTCTAGACCGACCCAGAACAGGTGTTGCGTGCTTGGATCCTTTAGCAGGCTTTCACGAACTTCGTTGTAGGGTTCGTGTCCAAGCGTACATTGTCCTAACACCGGTGGATTGACATAAACGAACCACATGCGTAGCCCGGCCATGCTGGGATCGCTAATGGTTAACTCGATAAGACTGTCATCCATATAAAGTTCGTCCCAGGTTGGGCACTCTGTAAATACACTCCGACCGGTGAATAGCACGATAACAGTTACGAGACTCAGAAAAATTTGTTTTGAAGTGTTAATCATGATCTAGCAATAGGTTTTAATGTGCGTCACCATTAGTTTCTGCAAGAAACGCCGAGGCAATGCGGCGTGCACTTTTACGAATAGCGCGAGTTGCACTGGAGACGGTGATAGTTGCGGTCGTGATGCCGTCAATATCCTCGCCCACACGAAAACGATCCAAGATACTCTTGTTTATGAACTGCTCTGTGAATTCTGGAAGATCAATTGAAAAATACCCGTAGGGTTCTCGATGTTTGATGATCTCGACGCCAGTGAGCTTGCCGTTTACATCTAGGCCAACCAACATTTCGATTGGTCCGTCATAGCCACGCTCAAGTGGTTCTATGTCTAGGGTTAAGAACGCGAAGCCTAGTAGTTCCTCGCTGTCATTTGTGACCCGGAACGCTTGAATGTGCGGCGGACTCCCTGTGTTTTCTGTAAATCGAGTAGCCTCAGGAAACATTACAGCAAGATATGTTTCAAGTCCTGTTAGGGCCGATTGCCGATCCGCGTTCAGTTGGACGACTGCAGTTAGCATCAGCGTAGCGATACCCATGATCGCAGTTCGTAAAAATAACTCGGTGCGCCGGGTCATTCCTTTATCATCTTTACCCATGTAGTCACACGATCAATACGGGTAAAACCAGAGAAAGTTTTGTCGAATTGTAGGCATATGAAGAATTTAACATCTTACCTGCTCTTGTTGGGTTATTTGGTAACTTTTGTTGTTTCTTTACATATAATCACTTTTCTAATGACTGTTAGGGTTCCGGCAAGGAAGTCGTGGTTGCTGCATTAATAGCATTTCTCTCGGCTACAATTGCATTGGTTGGAGACGGTAAGGCATTTGTGAGCAAGGCATAAGCTTTTTGCCATTTTTCAGATCGGAGTGATCATGCGATTGCGTTGGCTTGTCTTTACGCTTGTCGTTGTTGCACTAACCTCAGTAAGTGTTCATGCCCAGCAGACGGGTCAACCCGCAAGCGACGTGCTCCTCCAGTTTGATCCATGGGGCAATCCAACTCCTCGAGGAGGGGTCACAAACAATGGACCAAATTCCCATAGCGTGTGGTGACCAGGTTCTGTGGCGCTGGATCGCGTCAATCATCGTATGTTCGTACCAGAACCAGGCAACATTCGAATACTCGTATATCAGTTAGACGAGAATGGCCAGCATGTCCGTCATACAGCAGATCATGTAATCGGTCATAGAAGTGTGGTCGGTCGCCGACGACAGTCTGTAACTAATCGTACCGACGGTGCGGGTGGCGCTGAAACTGGTCTCGCGGTTGACAATATCTATCAACGATTGTTTGTGCGAGATCGTAACCGCATTCTCGTCTTCAACGTCCATCCTGATGACATGCAAGATTATCCGGAAGCGACCCACGTAATTGGTCAGCCGGACTTTGAGACCATGACATCTGGTGCCGGGCAGAGGCAATTCAGTGGTGCTGAGATCATCGTGGACGAAGATACACAGCGACTCTTTGTGGAAGATGGCTCGCGTATTCTTGTGTTTGATATCGATCCAACAAGACTTGTAGATTTCCCAAATGCGAAAATTGTAATTGGACAGCCTGACTTTAAGAGCCGCGAACAAGGACTTGGGCCAAATCGACTTACACGCGCCCACGGGATTGCCTTAGATCCAGATGAGCACCGACTGTTTGTTTCAGATCAGAACAACAATAGAATTTTGGTTTTTGATATACATCCTGATCGACTGGCCAACGATCCACACGCTGTTGCTGTGCTTGGTCAGCCGGATTTCTACACGAATACGCCACGTTTCTCTGGCGCGCGCGCGAAGCCGGCAAATCGATTTGGTGTGAGGTCGATCACGCCTGGTGGCCTAGATTATGATCGGTTGCATAAACGCTTGTTCGTTAGCCAATTGCCTGACAATAGAATTCTAGTGTTCGAAGCGGCGCCGGATAAGCTACAGGATAATCTAGAGGCCTTCGTTGTTGTCGGTCAGCCGGATTTCACGACATTCGATCCAGTCATTTCACAAACACGATTCGCTTTTCCCAAGGATCCATCGGTCGATTCTGAGAAGCAAATGCTTTATGTCTCTGAGGGTTTTCCTGGTGGAAACCGTGTTATGGCCTTTGACATCAGGCCAGAGGTGCTCCGCAGCGGACTCGCGGCACTCGATGTGATCGGCCACGTAGATGATGCAGGGCGTGATGACTTTAATCGTCGGATGGCCAATGACAGATTGGATGCTCGGACCACGACGATGGCACGTGCTGTGGCACTCGACGCAGTAGACCACCGGCTCTGGGTTGCTGACGAATATAACAACCGGGTCCTTGGTTTTCGTCTCGACCGCCACAATCGGTTGTTGGAGTATGAAGCGCGTTGGGTTTTTGGCCAGCCGGACTTCCAGACCGCACAGGCAGCCAGGTCAGTAACGGGTATCAACGTGCCTCTTGCGCTGGCCTATGACGTTTTGGATAAGCGTCTGTATGTGGGCGACGGATGGAACGATCGCGTCCTGATTTACGAAACCAATCCCGAGACGTTGTCTTCGGGCGGAGGTCATGTGGCTGTGGCGGTTCTAGGACAACCTGACTTTGAAACCCAGGAACCGCAAACAGCTCGCAACCGTTTCGATTTCGCCGTCGATATCGGTCGGGGCATTGCATCGAATATGTTGCCTGTGGGTATTGCGATTGACTTCAAAAATCGTCGAGCTTTTGTTGCTGACGGCGGAAATCATCGGGTGCTCGTATTCGATATTGACCGTGATCGGCTGACCAGTGGTTCTGATGCGATTAATGTACTTGGCCAGCCAGATTTCACGTCAGGTGACCCTGGGTTGGCGGCCCACAGCTTGAGTTCACCTGGACATCTAGCGTACGACGCTGATAACGACCGCCTCTTCGTTGTAGACAACAGGAACCACCGCTTGCTTGTTTTTGCTGTGGCACCAGACGTAATACAAGACGGAATGGCTGCGATCTCAGTTCTCGGGCAACCGGATTTTTCCAGTACGACGCCGGCAACTCAATTGCGAGGTCCAGGCAAAGTGATCACGGGAAAAAGTTTAGCTTCACCGAATGGTGTAGCGTATGACCATGTAAAGCAACGGCTGTATGTTGCTGACCAGGGTACAGACCGTGTACTTGTATTCGATGTCACAGCGGATCGAATGAAAAACCATCCGACTGCTTTGGCTGTGCTGGGTCAGCGCGACGAGATGAGTCAATCTGGACAAGTGTTAAGGGATGTGTCCGCACAGGACCAATTGTACGATCCACGTGGGTTGGCATTCGACAGTATCAATCAACAGTTGTACGTGATGGATTCACACTGGGCTCGGATGCTGATATTTAGAGATCCTTCTAGTCGCCACCGTATCGAGGTGCCACCGAATGGCGTGGCCCGTTTCAGCTCGTTGGACCCTATCCTTGCATTAACGGAACCAGAACTCATTCTGGGTCAGGGAAAACTCCAAGTGGATGCTGGAGTTGCAGGTCTATGGATGAAAACTCGTACCAAGGTCCTGATGGACACGCAAACTGAACAACAAAGTCGTCTTCTCCTTAATCAAGTAGCAGGGCGACTTGAAGCACCTACGATGCATGCGTTGGTTCTGGCCGATGGACGTGATGGTGCGAAGACTGTCATCAATGTTACTAATGAAACAGAGTCGTCCCAAGCGGTGGGTTTCACGCTGCGGTCAGGAAATGCCATAAGTTCGACTGTGGAGACGCTGGCTTTGGGGGCCTCCATGACCGTTGATGTGGCAGAACTGCTGGATGGGTCGTTCGATACTGGAGCACTTGAGGTGACTTCGGATGCTCCTGTATCAGTAGCGGCTTGGCATGTTCTAGAAAACAAGTATGGCGAAGAAATAATTTCCATGGCTCCAGTGGTGCGTGGTTTGTCGCCGAACTCTGTGACCGTTCTACCGCATGTAATGATTGGTGGAGGATACGAAACCGACATAGTCTTGTTGAATGTAGAGAATGAGTCGGTGCAAGGAGAGATAGCGCTTATCGATGACGAAGGTCATGAAATCGAGTATCAACGGTACGAAGTATCACCGCAGGAAGCGTTCATCTGGCAACCATCAACCGGTAGTTTGATTCCACGCCGTACGTATGCGGTTGTGCATCCGACCTCCTCATTTACACCGTTGATTTCTGCATTGGTGTCACGGTCGGATGTGGGATTAATTACTAGGGTCGGTCTTGAGCCAGTCGCGAATGTAATGTATGCCAGGATTCCAATCCAGTCCATGCCAGATCTAATTCGTCACGGTCAGATGACACGGCTCGATTTAGTGATTGCAAATCCTGCTGAACACGCTGCCTCGGTGCGGTTCGTGCTGAGGGATCTAGATGGTCAAGAGGTGGACCGTGATGAGCGTCTTATCTTGCAAGGAGTTCAGAATACATTCACTCTCGGTAGTTTGTTTAATCGTGTGCAGTTCGCGGGCTCTTTAAGTATTGCATCGGACGTCCCAATTGCTTGGTCGGCGCGTCAAGTGACGACGAATCTCAGAGGTGATGAGATCTTGACCGAGATTCCTGTTCTGACGGATAGTTCAGCGTCAGGTAAACTGGTATTTCCGTATAATGACGGGCAGGGGAACTCGACTCAGCTTTTTATGATTGCTGGAGCAACTGGTCGGTTAGAATCACACGTTGAGTTCGTCGATATGGGCGGGCAGTTAATCGATGTTATCGCTCGGTGAAAAACTTTATGACTAAAAACTGGCCAATTGTTGCCGCGTCCTTTCTTACGATTGTCTTTACCTTCGGTATACCTACGATGGTAATGCCAGTTATCTACTCACCAATCATCGACGAATTCGGATGGGGTCGTGCGCAAGTGACGTTTGTTGCAACACTCAAATTCGGCGCTGGCGCTGTCTTTGGTATTTTCTTTGGCGTCCTTGTCGACAAATTTAGCATTCGAAAAATCGTGGTCGTTGCTTCCTGCGTGTCGATCATTGCGATGCTAGGATTTCTCTGGGTGCAATCGCTCTGGCAGTTTTATCTCGTCGGTCTTGTGCTGGGAATGGGTTCAATTTCCTGCATGATCGCCATCAAGGTACTGGTTTCGCAGCGTTTTATGCACCAGCAAGGTCTTGCGATTGGCTTTGCGTTACTTGGTACCAGTGTCGCGGGCACTTTTACCCCACCATTAGCGACATGGCTGATTGGCATCTATGGCTGGCGGATGACGGTAGCACTGCTAAGCATAGGCATTTGGACAGTCGCGCTCCCAGTTTTCCTGCGGATCGTTAAAGAATCTCAAGATGCTGAAATCGAAGGCGCAGGACCTGTAGGTAGTTCATCGCAAACCAAACGCGAGGAGACCGCTGCCGCCGAGATAAATTTTTCAGATGTGCTGCGAAGCCGCTCGTTCTGGATGATTGGGCTGGCTGTGAGCTTGATTGGGTTTGTGGATCAGTCGATGGGACAACATCTTATGCTGTATCTCATTCAGGACGTTAACTACAGCCGTGAGGACGCAGCTTGGGTGTTGAGTGCTGTGTTCGGCGTTAGTATTGCGGGTAAGCTTGGCTTTGGATGGCTATACGACAAGCTTTCGGTGAAAGGTGTCATGCTCTGTTATTTCCTGATGGCTGTAGCCGTGTTACTGATGTTTCCCATTTCCATTTTGTCTGCGCTGGTCGCATTTACCATTACGCGTGGTTTAGCCCACGGCGGTTCGATTGTAGACATCCCGGTCTTATCGAAGCACTGTTTTGGGCCTAAGGTGCTAGGGAAGACAATAGGGATTCTAACTGCGTGCGTGACCATTGGGTTCGCTATCGGGCCGCCGCTTGTTGGCTATATGTACGACACACAGGGTAGTTACAGGAATGCTTTTATCATGCTCGCCGTTGCGTCGATTGCGGCCGGCTTATCTTTATTGGGTGTGAAGACTACTTATCGAGATCGAATAATCGCCCTGGAGCAGTCTCGGGTACAAGCCTCAGAAACGTCTGCGTGAGAGTTTTCAAAATTAGTACTGCGTGAGTTGTGGGGCAATCATAAACATCTCATTGGAGATCATGCGCTATGTACAATGCCTACGAACACCCTCATGAAGATCTCCGGGAATTACTAAAACGTGCGGCTGATGTTGGTGAACTGCTGACAGTGGATGGCGTAGATTGTAATTTGGAAATGGGTGCGTTTACTGAGATTGTCCACCATGCGCATACCAACCCACCAGCCATTTTGTTTCAAAAGATTCCAGGATTCCCAGATGGATTTCGTGTTGTATCTGGGACCATGAATTCGCGCAAGCGTTTAGCAATCGCGCTTGGATTTCCAGTACCAGAAACTCCCATGGATGTCGTCCGTTCGTACCGTGACCGAATGCAATTACATAAGTCACTTGCACCTGAAACTGTGGAGACCGGACCGATTCTTCAGAATATTGATCGTGATGACGATGTTGACTTAAATAAATTTCCTGCACCACTTCTTCACGAACGAGATGGTGGACGATACATTGGCACTGATGATCTTGTGATTATGTACGACCCAGACGACGACTGGGTTAATGTTGGCACCTACCGGGCGATGCTCCATGATCAACGAACAGTTGGACTATGGATGTCACCTGGAAAACAAGGTCGGCAGATTCGAGAAAAATATTTTCGTCGAGGACAACCGTGCCCCGTACTTATCAGTTGCGGACATGACCCGCTGTTATTTCTTGGGGCTGGGAACGAATTACGATTTGGACTTTCGGAATTCGCGTGGGCGGGTGGACATCGTGGCCGGCCGTTTGAAACGATTCGATCTGAACGCTACGGCCTCCCGATGCCGGCCCACAGTGAGATTATTTTGGAAGGTGCTATGCATGCCGGTGACGTGCTGCCTGAGGGTCCGTTTGGGGAATTTACTGGCTACTATGCGAGCGCTGTCAGCGATGAGCCAGTTGTCCGGATTGAACGGATTTACTATCGCGACGATCCCATTCTCACCATGGCGAGCCCGATGCAACCACCATCGGACTTCTCTTTTAGCAAGTGTGTTATGAAATCTGGCATGATTTGGGACGAGGTAGAGAGGGCGGGATTAAATGGTGTCCAGGGTGTATGGTGCCATGAAGCTGGCGGGCCTCGACTTTTTAACGTTATATCAATTAAACAGGCGTACGCTGGCCATGCGAAACAGGCGGGATTGCTCACAGCTGGTTGCCAATCTGGTAATTACCTCGGGCGCTATGTTGTGGTCGTGGATGAAGACATCGATCCAACAAACACTTTTGAGGTTATTTGGGCCTTGTCTACCAGAAGTAATCCAGCTGAAGACATTGACATCATTCGCCGAGCATGGAGCGGTCCACTTGATCCCATGTTGCGACCCGGCGAGCGCCTGAATTCACGCGCAATTATTGATGCCTGCCGACCATTCGAATGGAAAGACAAATTTCCACCGGTCGCTAAAGCAAGTGATACTCTGAGAGGAAAAGTAGCAGAAAAATACAAGGCAATCCTGGCAGGTATTGATAACTGACAGGCTCCCTTGAGCTTGTATCTGGTCCAGTTTCTGTTTGAGCCCCTTGAATCGATTTTGGGAACTGATTAGTGTTGCCTGTGGTATCTGTTGAATCTGTGAGCAAGGTCATCAAAATGTGATCATGTCGAAAATTATGAGGTTCATATAATGAGTGAGACGACTACAGGTATAGATCGCACGGTCACACCGTACCAAGCGTCCGAGGGCAAAGGTGCTTTAGATGGTAGGCGATACTTAGAGAGCCTGCGCGACGGACGTGAGGTGTGGTACCGAGGGCAACGCATTGAGGATGTAACGACACATCCTGTATTTTCGACAATGGCGAAAAACGTTGCCAGGATTTACGACATGCAGCACGCTCCAGAAACCTCAGAAATAATGACCTATGAGCAGAAAAACGGGCGTCGGGCGTCATACTCTTACTATCTACCAACCGCACCAGAAGACTTATTGCTCCGACGTGCTAATACCGAGATTTGGGTCCGTGAAGTATTTGGGATGTGTGGCCGATTACCAGATTTTTGTGCGTCGATGGTAGTTGGTTACTACGATATCCATGACCAATTGGCGGAACTTAACCCAGATTTAGCGCGCAATACCAGAACCTATCTTGACTATGCGCGTAATCACGATTTGTGTCTATCGCATGGATTGCACGATCCAACCATGGATAAGTCACTCCGCCCTTCTGAAGATCCTGACAGGTGCTTAAGGGTAGTCAAGGAGCGTGATGATGGGATCGTCGTACGCGGTGCCAGGTTTAACACATTTGGAATATTCTCGAATGAGATCCTGGTTTCACCGACGTACCAATTTAACGAAGATGAAGAGGACTTTGCGATCTGGTTCACTATTCCATGCAACGCCCCTGGTTTAAAGCAAGTTGCTCGAGAAGCTTTTTCTGGCCGCAATCCACTAGACCATCCAGTCTCTGCTGGTTTTGACGAAATTGACTCGCTCGCCATTTTTGACGATGTGTTTGTACCTTGGGAACGTATCTTTTTGTATCGAGAACCACTGGCGGCGAATCGATTGTTTCGCGGGAACGTGATGTCGTGGGCGAGTTATGCGGGTTCGGTCTTGACGCAAATGCGAATGGAGATTCTCGTTGCGGTTGCTTATCTACTGGCTACGACGTCTGGAGTCGACCAGCGGCCGAATGTGGCGGGTATTCTCGGTGAGATGTGCACCTATCTCGAATTGTGTCGGACAAATCTTCGAGCTGGAGAAATTGATTGTGTGCGATCACAAGGAGGCCTGTATCGTCCCAAGCCTTCGCCTGAACGTCGGGCTCTAGTGACGATGGTCTCAGAGCGATTTGTTGAACTTGTCGAACACATTGGTACAAGCTCGCTCATTTTCTTGCCAACCGCGGAAGACTGGGATGTTCCAGAATTGAAGAAACACTTGGACATTTACATGCGTGGTAAGGGAACATCGCCAATCGATCGTCATAAATTGTGCAAGCTGGCTTGGGATTTGACCGGTGATTCTTACGGCAGTCGACAGCAACTCTATGAACGGTTACACTCAGGGGATCCAAACATGGTCGTGGCAAATGCTTACCGGCGGTCTGATTTGTCTAATGGTATTGACTTGGTCGCGAAATTTTTAGATTTAGAGCGGCCCGTTACTGGTTCAAAAAAAGGATAGAAAGGGGCGGCAGCGCTGCACTCCATGGGTAAATTTCTTATTGCTCCACACATGCGACTTCAAGAATTTGTCGCTCATGAAAAAGGCTACTTTTCGGACGAGGGTTTAGACTACGAATTTCGCAGTGGAAAGCGTAGCGTCAGCAGTATCAAGACAGCCGAAGAGATTTCTCCTGATCTCCGAAGCGGTGCCTATCAAAGTTTTGAAGGGCAAGGTCGCGGATGTTCAATTAGTTCTGCCTGCCATTGGACGGTTAATATGGCGGCATCAGCGGGCCACGGTCGGGTTTGGGGTGAGGCCTACTCGGTAAGTCCGTCTGGTATTTATGTTCCACCGGATTCGTCTATCAAACGACCAGAAGATCTGGCTAATGTTCCGATCACTGTCGGCTATCAATCAGGTAGTCACTACTCGACGATCCAAGCGCTTGAGGCGTTTCTGACCCGTGACCAGATTAAGCTGCATTTTGGCGGAATGCTCTTTCAACGGCTTGAGTTATTGGTGGACGGAGAGGTGCCAGCGGGCAACGCGTTCGGCGGTCCGTTATACCTGCTCGAACAATTAGGATTCCGGAAGATTATCGACACGACGTTCATGGTGGCCGCAATGGTGGAGGAGGATGTGGATCCTGCCGACGTTCGCAAGTGTTATCGTGCACTGAAGCGTGCACAAGCGGATATAGATTTACGTCCTGAGTTACACACGCATTACTACAAGAAAATATTTCCTGAGCGGTTCCACGAGATCATGGATACCCGCACCTTTGGCCCCGGCGAAAGAATCGTGTTCCAACCGTACTCGAAAGAAATGTTCGACACGACTCACGAGTGGGTCGAGGACTGGGAAATTTTTCCGGAAGGCAAGGGTGGCACGGCCGCGTACGAGAAATCGGTTGTAGTGTCAGACCTGTAACGAAGGGAACATATGGCTAATATTGTTTTTGGACTTGGCTCGTCGCACGGCCCGCTTTTGTCGACGCCTCCAGAAAAATGGACGGGTCGGGTTGAAGCGGACAAAAAAGCTCCAGGCCACCCGTTTCGTGGCGGCACCTACAAGTTTGACGAATTGGTGGAAGTGCGAGCGAAAGAAAATTTGGCCGAACAATGCACCATTGAAATGAGAACAAAGAGACACGCAGCCTGCCAGCGTGCTATTGAGCAACTTCAAGAGAGATTTGCAAAGGCATCACTTGATGCCCTTGTAATAGTTGGCAACGACCAACGTGAGATTTTTACTGAAGCTCTCACACCACCTTTTAGCGTTTTTTATGGCGAATCTGTGGACAACATTCCTCCGTCCAAGGAACGGCTGGCCAAGATGCCAGCTGGTTTAGGTCTGTCTCACTGGGCCAACTCACCGGAAGGTGGAGCGACCTATCCTTGCGTGCCGGAGCTTGGGGAACATATTCTTCGGTCGGCCATGGACGAAGGTTTCGATGCTGCGGCAATGAAGGTATTACCGGAAGGACCGAATGGCCGTAAGGGTTTACCACACGCCTATGGATTCATTTATCGACGGATTATGAATGACATAGCCATTCCGTCTGTTCCAGTTGTACTTAATACGTTCTTTCCTCCGAATCAACCTTCGGTGGGTCGGTGCTTCGATTTTGGCCGAGTGATCAATCGAGCTGTGACGTCGTGGGATAGTAAAGCCCGGGTAGGAGTGATTGCTTCCGGCGGCTTGAGTCATTTCGTTGTCGATGAAGAATTTGACAACATGCTCCTTGAAGGAATGAAGTCGGGAGATCGTTCCCAGCTAGTGAATATTCCCGCTGACCGATTTCGATCTGGTACATCAGAGACGAAGAATTGGATTACGACAGCCGGCGCCCTGACAGATACTGAATTGAGCATGACAGTTGTTGACTATGTGCCATGCTATCGATCGGACGCGGGTACTGGGAATGCGATGGGTTTTGTAACTTGGGATTAAGCAGGCCCTGACAGCGGTTGGCGCCGCAACGATCTATAAATTTGTTTCTCTTGCGATCATCACTTCCGTCGATTTCATAATTGCTACGGCAGTATCGCCGCGTTTCAGTTTAAGTGCTTCGACTGCGTCTCGCGTGATGACGGCAGTGAGCATTTGGTCGCCGACCCGCAAACAGATCTGCGATAGCAATCCGTCCGACCGGATTTCCTCTACAATTCCCTGCAGTTGATTTCGACCGCTAATTGCAATGCTCGCCTCACCGCGAGCCCGGTTCACTTGCTGGGCCTTGGTGGGTTTATCGCCATGCCGCTCAAGTAACCTTTCGATTTCGAGTTCGGTCAGCCGGTGGTGCCCACCATCAGTCTTGGTGGTTCGCACGCTCCCTTTATAAATCCACTGTTTGAGGGTGGAGTAGCTAACACCAAGACGCCTAGAGGCTTCACGAACCGTTAAAAGTGACATAAATCGAATTAAATCGTTTGATTAATCGTATAAAATCATACTAAACTGTTTTGTTTGTTATGGCAAGCACTCTTATCTTCATTGTTCATTGGCTTTGTAATTAGTAAAGAGACATGCCTGTTGAGATTTGGCAAATCTCGTGGTTCACAATTTTGGTCGCTTCTTTGGCGACCTTAATCATGATGCCATTTGGGATTGCGGTCGCTTGGTTGTTGGCGCGTTGGACCTTTCCCGGAAAAACAGCGTTGGAGACTTTTGTCTCTCTGCCATTGGTGCTACCACCTGTAGCGACTGGCTTGATCCTATTACGACTTTTGGCACGTCGTGGGCCGGTCGGTCGTCTCTTGGACAATGTCGGGATTGAATTTCTCTTTACATGGAAAGCAGTCGTGCTTGCAATGGCAGTGCTCGGATTCCCATTATTAGTTCGCACAGCGCGTGCGGGATTTGAGCAGGTAAATCAGCGTTATGAGCTAGTTGCACAAACTCTCGGCGCTAGTCGCCTTCGTGTTTTTTTTACGGTGAGTCTTCCGCTGGCTTCACGTGCAGTAGTCGCAGGAATTCTACTCGCTTTTTCCCGTTCGTTAGGGGAGTTCGGTGCGACGGTAATGGTTGCAGGCAGCATTCCTGGTGGTACGCGAACGTTAGCATCGGGCATTTACAATTATGTCGAAATAGGACAGGACACTAACGCAAACAGCCTATTAATAATTTCGATTATCCTAGCGTTTGGTGCAGTCTGGCTATCGAACCACATTGCGCGTAGTGCAAATCATTGAGGTTGCACGATTAACACTTTGCCGGTTACTGATTATTCAAATAACAACATGCGCACTTCTATCGTTCTCGATATGTTGGTTCGACTTGATGCTTTTAATCTCGAAGTGCATGAACATTTAGATTCTGAGGTGGTGGCGCTCTTTGGCCCGACAGGTTCTGGAAAAACGACGATGCTGGAGACGATCGCCGGCCTACAACATGCATTGCAAGGAGAGATTAGGATAGGTTCGCATTTGTTGTTTTCGTCACGTGCTGGAGTTGACGTGCCAGTGTGGCAACGTCGTGTAGGTTACGTACCACAAGACGTAGCACTGTTCCCACACATGGATGTAAGGCGGAATATTACCTATGGCCACTCGCCTAGTTCGGTGCTGTCTTTCGACAGGGTTGTTGATTTGCTAGATATCGAACCACTGTTCTCGAGACCGATTACTGTTCTGTCTGGTGGTGAGCGCCAGCGCGTCGCCATTGCTAGAGCGCTCCTGTCTTCGCCGAATATACTGCTACTTGACGAGCCACTGACTGGTTTTGATAATGTTTTTAGGCAAGAGGCCTTAAGATATTTAGGTCGTCTCCGAAACGAACTCGACATTCCAATGTTTTATGTCTCCCATGATAAAAATGAAATTCTGGAAATTGCTGATTGGGTGATTGTGATAGAACGGGGACAGGTAGAACGTGCTGGAGAACCTTGCACAGTGCTTAGCGAGCATGCGTAATTAAGCAGCCCAATCTGATGTGAAGGGTGAACCGTCCCATTTTGCTCAATATTGTAGTTATGACGTGACTAACAATGAATAACATTGCCAATCCATTGCTTCACGAGAGCAGAGCGCCACGCTTTGATGCCATTCGGCCAGAACACGTAGAACCTGGCATTAAAGAATTGTTATCTCAGTTGGGTAATAACTTTGAGCAGCTAGAGCGTGATGGAAAGCCGACATGGCGTGAGTTGATTGATCCGCTTGAGCGAATCGACGACGAACTAGGTTACCGCTGGGGAATTGTGAGTCACTTGACGTCCGTATCCAGCAATGATGCATTACGGGAAGTATACGAACGAGTGGAACCGGATCTTGTCCGATTCAGTATGCGGATTGCTCAAAGTCGGCCGGTGTACGATCTGATGTGTGCACTGCGTGACGGGTCTGAGTGGCGTCGGTTGGATGCAAGCCAACAGAGGATCGTGACGTTGTTGATTCGTGACGCAAAACTCGCCGGTGTTGGTCTCGATGGCCATGAGCGCGAACGCTTCGGAAAGATTCAGACCGAACTAGCAGAACTTTCAACCCGTTTTTCGAATAACGTTCTCGACGCGACCAAGGCATTCGGTATGACGCTGCGGGATCGCAGCGAAGTCGACGGTTTACCGACGAGTGCTTTACAACTTGCAGCGCAGGCTGCCCGGCTTTCTGGAGAGCCAACCGCAACAACTGAGAGTGGGCCTTGGCATATCACTCTGGATCACCCGAGCTTTGGACCATTTATGCAACACAGTCGTCGGCGTGAACTACGGGAACGGCTGTACCGCGCGTACATCGCAAGAGCATCGAGCGGTGAGTTTGACAATACACCGCTGATTACCCAGATCCTAAAGCTTCGTCAAGAGATGGCTCGACTATTGGAATACCCGAATTACGCTGATCTCAGCTTGGCCACGAAAATGGCATCCGGAGTACAAGCAGTTGCAACCTTACATGAAAAACTCCGCGTAGCATCTTTTGATCGAGCACATAGAGAATTTCAAGAACTAAAAGAGTTTTCCAGGACACATGCTGAATTACAGATTGCGACTGATACAGAGACAATGGAATTGCAGCACTGGGACGTTTCATTTTGGGCCGAGCGACTCCGAGAAGATCGGTACGATTTTTCCGAAGAGGAATTACGCCCTTACTTTCCGTTACCGCGTGTCCTTGAGGGATTGTTTGCCTTAGCGGAGCGCCTCTTTGAAGTAAAAATCTGTTCCGCAGATGGTGAGGTTCCAGTTTGGCATGAAGATGTCAGGTTCTTTCGTATTACAGGAGAGGACGAGATTCCTCTCGCGGCGTTTTACCTAGATCCGTACAGTCGTCCCCAGGAGAAACGTGGGGGCGCTTGGATGGATGAGTGCACTGGGCGGAGTCGGTTGTTTTCTGATGCGATCGCTGGTCAAAGATTACCCGTTGCGTACCTAGTGTGCAATCAGAGTCCTCCAGTGGATGGACAACCATCGTTGATGCGATTTCGAGAAGTCGAAACGTTGTTTCATGAGTTTGGTCACGGTCTTCAGCACATGTTAACAAGCGTTGACTATGGTTTCGCAGCAGGAATTAATGGTGTCGAGCACGATGCTATTGAATTGCCAAGTCAATTTATGGAGAACTGGTGCTACCATCGCGACACCCTTCTTGCCATGGGTTGCCACTACGAAACCAACGAGTCTCTGCCGACTACTTTCTACGACAAGATCTGTGCAGCGCGTACTTTCCGCGCCGGTGAACAGATGGTTCGTCAATTGTTGTTTGGCCTAACGGATATGATGTTGCACGATGGGTACGATCCTGACGGAGATGTAACACCGTTTGATATTCAACGTGCCGTTGCAGAAACGACGAGCACATTACCGCTTCTTGCTGACGATCGTTTTTTGTGCAGTTTTTCACACATATTTGCTGGCGGGTACGCAGCTGGCTACTATGCTTACAAATGGGCTGAAGTGCTCAGTGCTGATGCCTTCGCAATGTTCGA
>Ga0209752_1000731_pt1 | contig 16019 bp, 16 predicted proteins | sample METZYME_3_250m_FD_187548 | JGI IMG/M metagenome (GOLD analysis project Ga0209752, IMG submission 187548) | Marine microbial communities from oxygen minimum zone in mesopelagic equatorial Pacific - METZYME_3_250m (SPAdes) (version 2) | ecosystem: Environmental > Aquatic > Marine > Oceanic...
CAAAAATATGATAAGGCTGCATAGATGGAATAATATCTTCTAAAGCAAAACGGGGCACAGCAGATTTGGAAAGATGTTGGGCGTGCTCAATTCGACACCGTCTATCCTTTTGACCAAACTCTTCTTTTATTGATGCAAATTCATCCAGAATCCAATCATTCGCCCGATCACCAATAGCATGGACCGCATGCTGAATATTGGCCTTGTCCGTTTCCCGCAAAATATGTTTGAATTCGGTGGTATCATGGAGAGTGATGATTCCTACTGTAGGAAGTTCTTCTTTTTCGGATGAAAAAGAATCATTCAAATATGGTTTATGCATCCAAGCTGTCCTGGAGCCCAAGGATCCATCCATCATACCTTTAATTCCGTCCCACCGGAGCCATTCATCTCCCGGGCCATTATTTTGCACATTTCGGATAATTTTTTCCCAATTCGTGTACCAGGGATATATCTTAATTCGAATTTTTAAACGTCCATTTTTATAGTTCCGTTTATAGGTTTCTAAGGATTCCCAAGTTCCCATATCATGGATCTGCGTGATTCCCAAGGAGAGAGCAAATTCCATGGCCGCATCCAATGCCTGGTCCATCTCTTCAATTGAATACTCTGGGACAACATTATTAATCAGCGCCATAGCTTCATCTTTTAATATTCCGGTGGGAATACCTTGGCTATCCTTTAACACAATACCGCCAACTGGATCAAGTGTGCTGGAGTTGATTCCTGCCAATTCCAAAGCTTTACTGTTTGCCAGAGCCATGTGTCCATCAAGGCGACCTAAAAAAACAGGTCTATCCAGCAGAACATCATCGATCCAGGATTTATCAGGATAATTGCCTCCCCATAACTCGTGATCCCAATCGCCTCCTTGCATCCATACACCTTTAGGGAGAGATTCCGCATGGGCCACGATCCGCTTCTGAAATTCAGCTTTATTATCCACATCACGAAGATTTACGCTGGAAAGCTGAAATCCACCACTCATGAAATGAACATGATTATCAATCAAACCAGGAGTGACGAAGCGCCCCATTAAATTTATCTTCTCAGTTTCCGGGCCAGCCATTTTCAAGGTTTCATTGTCATTACCAACGAATAGAATTTGTTCATTTCCTACTGCAAGAGCTGATGCTGACGGGTTTGATAAATTTCCTGTCCAGATGACACCATTATAATAAATTTTTTCAACTTTTGGTGCGGAGCAGGCGCAGATCAATAAAAGCAGGGGTAGGATATTTTTCATAATAATTTTATTAGTTAGGTTATAAATTTTTCAATTGATGAATCTTTTTAAATACAGTTGAGAACTCAATAGTCAACAACATAATTTACAGTCTAATTTTAGTGATATGAAAATTGGGAATATTCATATTGAAACTCCGATATTTCTCGCCCCCATGGCGGGTGTCACCGATTACCCATTTCGAATTTTATGTAACGAAATGGGTGCTGGCATTGTGTATTCAGAATTTGTATCCGCTGATGGTATCATCCGTGAGAACTCTAAGACATTAAGCTTAATTCGATTCGAAGAAGCAGAACGACCCATTGGTATCCAGATTTTCGGGAGTGACGCCGAAACCATGAGCCAAGCTGCAAAATTCGTGGTGGATACCTTTCATCCCGATATTCTCGATATTAATTATGGATGTCCCGTCCCAAAAGTGACCAAAAAAGGCGGCGGATCTGCGGCACTTCAGGACTTGTGCTTAATGGATGATATTACAGCAGCAGTTGTTGAGTCAATTCCTGAAGTACCTGTCACTGTTAAAATGCGAATGGGATGGAATCAAACTTCAATTGTTATTCCGGAAGTGGGCCAACGATTAGAGAAAATTGGGGTGAAGGCAATTGCCCTTCATCCCAGAACCACAAAACAGCGGTATACCGGAAAAGCAGATTGGCATTATATCAAACTCTTAAAAGAATCCTGTTCTATCCCAGTAATTGGGAATGGAGATGTTTGCACAACCGATGATATGATGAGAATGTTTGATGAAACCGGCTGCGATGCGGTGATGGTTGGACGGGCAGCGCATGGGAATCCATGGTTTTTTAGGGAAGCAAAAGCCCGGTTCAATGGTGAGCCAAATCCGGCTGCTCCTTCATTATTAGATATTTCCAATATGTGCAGTCGGCATTTTGACCTGTTATTGGAAAATCGTGGCGAAAGAACAGGTTCCAATTTGATGCGGAAACATTTCTCCAATTATATTAAAGGATTTCCCGGTGCATCCATTTTTCGACAAAAATTAGTTACTGCGCCTAATCTTGCAGAAATGCGATCCGCTTTAAATGAGTTTATGGAAGCAGCCCAAAAAGTTGAATTGGAATTAGTGTAAACCATATATCATAATTTAAAAACGCCACAACTCATTTTATTCTTAATCCAAATTCTTAATTATCACCTTACTCTACTCTCTACCTTGTGCTATCAATGAATGACCGGTAATTTTCCAAGCTTTTTTCAATTCAATTTTATTCATTAGAGATATAATCTATGACTCAAATAACAAGGGCAGTAAACGAACCCATCCTATCCTTTGCAGCCGGATCTCCAGAACGAGCCAACCTTCAAGCCAAATATGATGAAATGGCCACACAAACAATCGAGATCCCTCTTATAATAGACGGTAAAGAAATTAAAACAGGTGATACGGGTAACTGTGTCATGCCCCACAACCACCAACACGTTTTAGCCACCTATCATAATGCCGGTGAAACTGAAGTAATTCAGGCAATTGATTCTGCCATGAAATCGTGGAAAACTTGGTCAACAACACTATTGGAAGACAGAACCAAAATATTCAGAAAAGCAGCTGAGCTATTGCAAGGTCCGTGGCGGGATACCATCAATGCAGCCACCATGCTCAATCAAAGTAAAAATGCATTTCAGGCAGAAATTGATGCAGCCTGTGAGTTAATCGACTTTTTTAATTTTAATGCGCAATATGCAGAGGAGATCACTGCCAATCAACCGTTGATCTCACCAGAAGGCATGCACAATCACTTGGAGTATCGACCACTGGAAGGTTTCGTATTTGCCATTACACCGTTTAATTTTACATCCATCGCTGGTAACCTTCCTTCTGCTCCCGCACTCATGGGAAATGTGGCTTTATGGAAACCAGCATCAAGTGCGGTTCTGCCCTGTTATTATATTATGAAAATGTTGGAAGAAGCTGGTTTACCAGCAGGCGTGATAAACTTTATCCCAGGATCCGGTGGAAAAGTGGGAAATCCTGTTTTATCCAATTCGAATCTGGCTGGAGTACATTTTACAGGATCAACCGCTACCTTTCACCATATTTGGAAAACAATCGGCAACAATATTGACAAATACAAAACCTATCCAAGAATCGTAGGTGAAACCGGTGGGAAGGATTTCTGCCTCGCTCATGAGTCCGTTGATTTGGATGAATTATCCACAGCCATGATCCGTGGAGCATTTGAGTTCCAGGGACAAAAATGCTCAGCCATGTCTCGGGCTTACATTCCAACTACGATTTGGGATGACTTAAGGAACAAATATTTGTCGGAACTCGAAACAGTTAAAGTGGGCTCACCAAGAGATTTTACCAATTTCATGAATGCTGTAATTGATAAACCCGCTTTTGATTCAATCGTGTCATATATTGATTATGCAAAGGAATCGGATGATGCTGAAATCATTTCCGGTGGGACATATGATGATTCCAAAGGCTACTTCATTCAGCCCACAACCATCATGACTACTGATCCCCATTTTAAAACCATGGAAGAAGAAATTTTCGGCCCAGTTCTAACAATATACCTATATGATCCCACTAATTGGGATTCTATCATCGATCTCGTGGATTCTACTTCACCTTATGCTTTGACTGGATGTATTATGGGAAAAGATAAGGAAGCTTTAGATGAAGCTAAGGATCGCTTGACTCATTCTGCCGGAAATTTTTATATCAATGATAAACCTACTGGTGCTGTTGTGGGTCAACAACCATTTGGTGGTAGCCGTGCTTCAGGGACAAATGATAAAGCAGGATCCGAATTAAACCTTTTACGGTGGCTTTCACTAAGAACGGTAAAAGAGACCTTTGATACACCAAAAGATTATCGCTATCCATTTTTGCAAGAGGATTAATTGATTTCTCGAACAGCTATGATTGCAATGGGCGGAAATTCTCTTTCACCCAAAGGTGAAGCCGGAACAATCACCCAACAATTTGCCCACACTCGGGAAACATTGGACGGTATCGGGAATTTCATTGAACGAGGTTATAATCTTTGCATCAATCATGGAAATGGCCCGCAAGTGGGAAACGAATTATTACGGATGGATCTCACTCATGATAAAGTTCCTCCCCTTCCTTTAGGTGTCTGCGTTGCCGGAACACAAGGTTCCATCGGTTATATGATCCAGCAATCTTTGCAAAACAAATTACGGGATATGAAGGTGGACCGGGAAGTTGTGACGATGGTCACCCAGGTAATCGTAGACAAGAATGATCCATCCATCAAAGATCCAAGTAAATATGTGGGCGCCCGATATCCCGAAAATGAAGCTAAATCACTGGCAAAAAAATTCGGCTGGAGCATTAAAGAACAAGAACCGGGACAATGGCGCCGTGTGGTACCATCACCCATGCCGGAATACATTATGCATGGTAAATCAATAAAGGCTCTAGTGGATCGGGGAACCATTGTGATCGCTTCCGGTGGTGGTGGAATCCCTGTATTTAATCATCCCACAGGACATCTTGAAGGACTCGATGCGGTAATTGATAAAGATTATGCAGCGGCAAAACTCGGGCGAATTCTCCATGCAGAAGAGTTGTGGATCATTACCGATGTGGATAATGTTTACCTAAGTTTTGGAACTGATAATCAGGAAATATTACGAATCATAACCACATCTGATGCGGAAAAATTATACAACAAAGGTGAATTTCAACAAGGGAGCATCGGGCCGAAAATAAAAGCGGCTTTACACTTTTTGAAATATCACGGTGAAAAAGTAATTATAACATCTATCCCCTGCATCCAGGATGCTTTGGAAGGCAATGCTGGGACAGAAATAAGGAATGAAGCATGAAAATTCATGAATATCAGGCAAAAAAAATCTTTGCCAATTTTGGGATGCCTGTTCAAGATGGTTACGTCTTTGAAAATATTGAAGAGGCAGAATCCACCATTAGAAAAGTACAAAAAGATTTTAATACCGAAGATGTGGTTGTAAAGGCCCAAATTCACGCAGGTGGACGCGGAAAAGGCGGCGGTGTGAAATATTCACCCAATTTTGATAAAGCAATCCAAAACGCTAAGAATATCTTGGGCATGAACCTAGTCACACATCAAACCGGTGAAAAAGGTCAACTTGTCCGTAAAGTTTACGTGACTGAAGCCTTTGACATCGCAGAAGAATACTATGCAGCCATTACTTTGGATCGCGGTAAAGGTATGGATGTATTCATGATATCATCTGAAGGTGGCGTTGAGATTGAAAAAGTTGCCGCCGAAACTCCGGAAAAAATTGTAAAGGTCTGGATTGATCCGCTCTTGGGAATGAAATCATTTCAAGCCAGGAAACTAGCTTATGGACTCAATTTGTCTGGGGATGCATTTAAAGCAGCCATGAAAATATTTATGCAAATGTACCACGCCTATCAAAGTATCGATGCAACTATTGTGGAAGTAAACCCACTTATTCTCACTACTGATGGACGTATCGTTGTTTTAGATGCCAAAGTGAATCTGGATGACAATGCCCTTTTTCGTCACAAGGATATTTCAGACATGCGCGATTTTGATGAAGAAGACCCCATGGAAGTTGAAGCAAGAAAATTCAGTCTGAATTATATCAAACTGGATGGCAATGTGGGCTGTATGGTAAATGGTGCCGGGCTAGCCATGGCAACCATGGACATTATTAAACTGGCTGGCGGAGAACCGGCAAACTTTTTAGATGTGGGCGGAACCGCTTCTGCAGAAACAGTAAAAAACGGCTTTCGTATTATTTTATCGGATGAGAATGTAAAAGCAGTTTTGATCAATATTTTTGGTGGTATTGTTCGCTGCGATCGCGTGGCCAATGGTGTGGTCCAAGCAGTAAAAGAATTGGGACTGAAAGTACCAGTTGTGGTTCGCTTGGAAGGGACCAATGCCAAAGAGGCACAAGGTATTTTAGCTAAGTCCGGCGTAGATATTATTCCTGCAATCGGCATGAAAGATGCTGCTCAAAAAGTTGTTAATGTTGCCTTAGGCAATTAGGAGATTTGAAATGTCAATTTTAGTTAATAAAGATTCAAAAATTATTGTCCAGGGAATTACCGGCTCAGAAGGTCAATTTCACGCCGGACAAATGCTTGAATATGGAACCCAAGTTGTTGCGGGTGTTACACCGGGGAAAGGTGGACAACAAACCTTGGACAATCGTGTTCCCGTTTTCAATTCAGTTGAAGAAGCATTAGAACAAACCGGTGCGGATACATCTATTATTTTTGTTCCTCCACCCTTTGCTGCGGAAGCTGTAATTGAAGCAAGTTATGCTGGTATTAAAGTTGTTGTCTGTATCACAGAAGGTGTACCGGTTCATGATATGGTGAAAGTGAAGAAAGTCGTGGACCAAAATGGTACTCGCCTGATTGGCCCAAATTGCCCGGGAATAATCACTGTTGATGAATGTAAACTGGGAATTATGCCGGGTTTCATTTGCAAAAAAGGAAATATTGGCGTGATCTCAAAATCTGGTACACTTACTTATGAAGCTATTGCCCAGTTGGTGAATGTTGGCTTGGGACAAACGACCGCAATAGGAATCGGTGGCGATCCAATCATCGGCACCACCATGAAAGATTGTATCGAATTATTTGAAGCCGATCCAGATACAAAAGGAATTGTTGTCATCGGAGAAATTGGCGGCCAAATGGAAATTGAAGCAGCGCGCTGGGCAAAAGATAATGTATCTAAACCTATGGTTGGATTCATTGCTGGACAGACGGCACCTCCCGGTCGACGGATGGGACATGCTGGAGCGATCGTTTCCGGTGGCGATGATACTGCCGAAGCAAAAATGAGAATTCTAGGCGAATGCGGGATTGCGGTTGCTGAATCTGTAGCAGATATCGGTAATCTTATGAAAGCCGCAATGGAAAAATAAACATTAGGAAAAATAAATAATGACAAACAAAACATTTGCAATTATCAAGCCAGATGCAGTAAATAATAGATATACTGGAAAGATATATGACCGAATTTTACAGACAGGTTTTACGATACTTTCTGCTAAATTATTAAAAATGACATTAGCACAAGCAGAAGGGTTTTATGCAGTTCATAGAGAGCGCCCTTTTTACGGTGAGCTCACAACATTCATGTCGTCTGGTGCTTGTATGGTATTAGCATTAGAAAAAGAAAATGCTGTGGCTGCTTGGCGTGAAACAATTGGCGCAACCAACCCAGAAGAAGCTGCTGAAGGAACAATTCGGAAGGATTTTGCTACTAGTTTGGGAGAAAATGCCGTACATGGTTCAGATAGCGATGAAAATGCTGAAAAAGAAATTGCCTTTTTCTTCACTGAGAGTGAACTTTTAAGCAATAAATGATTTCCTTCTTATGAGAAAAATCCTATTTTTAACTATTCTGGTGTCGTTTTTCGCTTGCAGCGGGGGCGGTATCGAGGGTTATGTGGGCGAATCTATTTCAATCACAGCAGATAATCCTGAAAAAGGCAAAGATGTGGATTACAATTGGACATTGGCGAATCAACCTGATGGCTCTCTCATGAATTCTGCCGATCTATTCGCATCTGATGATGGCCAAAAAATGTCTTTCATTCCAGACTATCCCGGCGACTATTCCGTGGAAGTGGTTGTATCTCAATATGGAGATGATATTGCCAATCAAACATTTGCTTTTTCGATCATTGATCCTAACAAGCAGGAAGAAGTCGAAGATGAAAAATCCCAAGATGAAGTAAACGAAGAATGGCTGAATGAAGATCTGGAAAAAGAATCAGATGTAGTCATTGAGGATGAAGAGGAAGAAAGCAATAAAAGTGATTACGATGATGAAGTTGAAGATGATGTAGATAGCGATGATCAGGAAGATGAAGTATCTGATGAAGATGATAATGATGTACCCGTAACAAAAATCATTACTTCTACAAGTGTACAAGCAAAAGCCATTCAACCTAAAAAAGGCGCATCCATTGCTGCAAAGACAGATCAGTTCACCATTCAGATTACATCAAAACGGATACTGAGTGATGCACAGTTATTTTCGCAAAAGATGATCAGCAAAGGTTATGACGCTTATATCCAGAAAGCTTTGTTTGACACGGATAAGATCTGGTATCGTGTGCGTGTTGGAAGTTATGATAATTATAATTCAGCCAAGGCGGCAGCCGACGTTCTCTCCGAAGAATTGGGTATGGCTACTTGGGTTGATTTTGTAAGAAAAGAATAATAATTAAATAGGAGATAATACTATGGGCCCCATGGACCTTTATTTTGACGTAAGAGATATTTTTCGTGCACCACGCCTTGCTTTAAGCGGAAAGAAGATCTGGATTTTTATGGTAGGTAATTTGGGTGGATTTATCCTGTATTGGGTCTTTTCTTACCTTTCCTTAACCATGGCTGGTGTTTCTTTTTCTGATGCCATCAACCAATACGGGCTTTACCCTTGCCTTTTTGGCAATGAAGCAGGATGGGTTGCCTGGATAACTTATTTTATCGGTGTAGAAGCTTGGATTCTTGCTATTTATTTAGCATGCACTGCGGTGACTCGTGTCACGTTAAAACAATTGAAAGGAAATGATTTCTTTTCTGCAGGTGATGCGTGGAAATATGTTTGTAAACACTGGCATCCAGTAGTTTTTGCTCCCATATCAATTGTTTTGATCATAGTATTTTTTATGGTCTTTGCAGGCATATTTGCTTTCATGGGTAAAATCCCCTACTTGGGTGAATTCATATTTGCATTTCCCTACCTCTTCTATTTCTTTGGATCAGTATTTACAATCTATACTGCATTTGTCCTTTTAGTTTCACTTCATTACACGCCAGCTATCGTTGGTACCTATGAAGAAGATACTATGGGTACGGTTTTTCAATCCTATTCAATTACCTGGTCTCAACCCTGGCGAGTTATTGCTTATCACATTGTCCTTATCCCCTTGTTACTAATCAGTGTTTATTTATTTAGCTGGGTCTGGAAGGCAGGATTCGACCTCATTAATTACGTTTTTGGATGTAATTGGTTTATGGGTGCAAAACTTTCAGGTATGGTGAACTATGCCACATCTTTGGTTTGCCCTGGCTGGCTCTGCTCCTTTTTTGCAGAATGTATTGGATGTTTGACGGGATGCTTTAACATTTGTTTTCAAAGTTGTCTGTCCTTTTTATCCTGCAGCGTTCCTGCAACCAGCGACCCTCTTTCCGGTTCGGAAACGGTGGCAGGCGTTCTTCTTGCTATCTCTATTTTTCTAGTTGGACTCTCAATTTTATCCTATGGATTATCAATTATTTCCGTTGGTGAAACATTGATGTTTATTATTTTTAAGAAAAAATCAGATGATGATGATCTCCTTCAAAGAAAAGATGAAGATGAATTAGAAGAAGATATGGATGATGAATATAATTTCGATGACGAGGACAACGAAGTTGGAAGTGATGATTCTGAAGGCGGTTTAGAAGATGATAACGCTGAAGATGAAAGTCCATCGGATGATATCAATTCCGGTGATGATATTGATCCTATAGAATAAATCGCCTGGGTTTCTTTCCAAATAGTCTTAAACCATATTCACCTTTCAACCTTGGATAAATTCCAAGAAAAAGGTAATTTTGTTGGCTGTAAATGAAGCTATTACGATCGGAATTAAAATCCGAGTTTAATAAAAAGCTTTTTGACATGTCCGCTAGGGAATTGCCTGACCGTGGAACGATTTTTTATGATGATCATATAACTTGTGAATTATCTGCCAAAATCGTCCAATTTGGGTTCCAATTATCCGGAGTTATAAAAACGATTGCCAGCTATCAATGTGTACGTTGCTTATGCTACAATCCAAAGGAACTTACACTTCCAATCAAATTATGGCTCTCATCGAAAGAAATACTTACTGGAGATGATTATCAGGATATAGTTCATTTTCCAAAAAACATAGATCATATTGATATGAGTGATTCGATTTCAGATATTATTTATTTAGCAGAACCAATGAACCCTAATTGTAATGATAATTGTAAAGGTCTTTGCCCTAATTGCGGAATAAATTTGAACCAAAGTTCTTGTGATTGTAAACTCGATAGTCACGACAGTCCTTGGGATGTTTTAAACAATTTTTAACCAGATTAGATTTGAGGAGATTTCATGGCACTGCCAAAGAAACGTCAATCAAAAGCACGTTCGAGAAAACGTCGCACCCATTATAAATCAAACGCTGTTGCTACCACAGGTTGTCCACAATGCAGTCAAACAAAAATGCCGCATAGAGCATGTCCAAATTGTGGATACTATCGTGGTCGTCCGGTTGTTTCTGCTTCCTAATTAAGTCCCTTTATAAATGAAATTTGCCCTTGATGTCATGGGAGGGGATTTTGCACCACACGCAGTCGTGCAAGGTGCATTGGATGCTATTGATAAATCATCCAAACCCCTGAGTCTAATCCTTTTGGGAGACGAAACTGCAATTCGAACTGAAATGGCAGGTCGTGAGGTGGAAACGATTGAAATTGTTCACACAGATGAAGTGGTCAACATGGAGGATAAGGGTTCTAAAGTTTTGAAAATGAAACCAAATTCATCTTTAGTTCGTGGAATTCAAATGGTAAAAAATGGTCAGGCTGATGGTTTTATTAGTGCAGGCCATACCGGTGCAATCTTATCAACAACCCTATTATCGTTAGGACGAATTCCAGGTGTAAGACGACCAGCCCTGGCAGTTTATTTCCCAACCGAAAAACGTGGTAAAGTTTTATGTGATGTGGGTGCAAATCCAGATGCAAAACCAGAACATTTGGTTCAATTTGCATTGATGGCTTCCCATTATTACGATCATGTTGAGGGATTTGCAGCACCAAAAATTGGATTAATTAATATTGGAGAAGAACCAAATAAAGGGTCTGATCTTTATGTAGAAACGCACAAATTATTATCCGAAATACCTAATTTTGTTGGAAATATTGAAGGGCGTCATTTGCTCACATCCGAAGCGGATGTATTGATTTGTGACGGATTTGTTGGAAATACATTATTAAAATTTGCAGAATCTTGGATAACATTTTTTTCGGATGAAATCAAGGATAAGGTCAATGAAAAATTATCTTATAAGATTGGTGCTGAATTGATGAAGCCCGTTTTTGATGATCTAAAAGCCAAATACGATTATGAAGAACATGGGGGTACACCCCTTTTAGGCGTTAATGGAATATCAATCGTATGCCATGGTAGTTCCGGCCCACGATCTATTATGAATTCGATTTTTCTTGGACAAAAATGTATCCAAAATAATTTGATTGAAGATACGCAAAAAAGTCTAGCTATACATTTTGGACATTAAGTTGAACGCTAAGATTACATCGACTGCACATTATGTACCTGAAAGGGTTATGACAAATTTTGAATTGGAAAAATTGGTTGATACATCTGATGAATGGATCCGGACAAGGACTGGAATTTCTCAGCGCCATATTGCCGCCGAGAATGAAGCATCATCAGACCTATCTACTCGAGTCGCAGAACAATTATTGAAAAAACGCGGGATTAGCGCAGAAGAAATAGATATAATTATTGTGGCTACTGTTACACCGGATCACTTTGCCCCATCCACAGCTGCATTGGTTCAAAATAATATTGGTGCATCAAACGCCTGGGGATTTGACTTGAGTGGTGCTTGTACCGGATATCTTTATGGCCTAGAAACCGGGAGCAAATTCATTTCTTGCGGTAAATATAATAAGGTGATGGTAATTGGAGTAGATACTATGTCTTCCATCCTAGATTTTACAGATCGAGACACCTGTGTCCTTTTTGGTGATGGTGCTGGTGGCGCGATCCTGGAACCTACCGAATCCGGTGCCGGTATTTTAGATTCGATTCTTCATATGGACGGTGGTGGTGGTGGTTTTCTTCATGTACCTGGCGGGGGAAGCCGGATGCCTGCAACCATTGAATCTGTAAATGCAAAACAACATTATATAATGCAGGATGGGAAAAAGGTGTTCAAATTTGCTGTAAAGGGTATGGCTGATGTATCTGAAAAAATTATGGCCCAAAATAAGCTAACGGGTGATAATATTTCCTTGTTTATTCCACACCAGGCCAATAAACGAATCATTGATGCAGCAGCAAAACGATGCAATATTTCCGATAATAAAGTATTAATCAATATTGATCGCTTTGGAAATACAACAGCTGGAACCATTCCTATTGCTATGAACGAAGCTATTGAAACTGGGCGAATTAAAGATGGTGATACCATTCTTCTAGCTGCATTTGGGGCAGGGTTTACTTGGGGTAGCATGCTATTAAAATGGGAAGGATTTTGAATGAAATCTGCTTGGCTATTCCCTGGACAAGCATCTCAATATGTTGGGATGGGAAAAGATATTTTTGATCACACTGATTTAGGGAAACACTATTTTGAGTGCGCGAATGACATTATGGAATGTGATATTCAATCCATTATTTTTTATGGACCAAAAGAAAAATTGAAACAGACGCAATATACTCAACCTGCTATTTATATTGTTTCAGTTATACTAGGCGAATTATTAAAAGCAAAAGGTTTTTCTCCAAATGCTGTTGCCGGGCATAGTTTGGGGGAATATTCTTCATTATCTGTAGCCAGTGCTTTTGATTTTGAGACAGGCTTAACTCTCGTGAAAATACGTGCCGAAAATATGGCAAAGGCTGGAGATACTCAAGAAGGGGCAATGGCAGCTATCATTGGAATAGAAGATAAAACTGTATCTGAATTATGTTCTGATTATTCCGGAAATGGCGTCGTAGTGGCTGCAAATTATAATTCACCAGGACAAGTGGTAATCTCCGGTTCCCCTGAAGCAGTGGAATCTGTAATGGATTCCGCAAAGGCATCAGGCGCAAGGATGACAGTCCAATTAAACGTAAGTGGGGCCTTCCACTCTCCGCTCATGGCACCTGCAAGAGAAGCACTTGCCGATTCACTTGATTCTCTCGAAATTTCGGATTCACTTTTTCCTGTTTTTACAAATGTTGATGCCGAACCGATAACAAAAGGACACGAAATTAAAGATTCACTCATTAGACAGTTAGAAAATCCTGTTCTCTGGTCAAAATCTATTCTTTCTATGAAAAATTATGGAATTGAGTCTTTCACTGAAGTGGGACCCGGAAAAATTCTTCAAGGCCTCAATAAACGTATAGATCGCAAAATAGCAACACAAGGTGTAGAATCTTTAGAACAGGTAGAACATTTCAATGTTTAGTTTAGCGAATAAAGTTGCCATTGTTACAGGCGCATCTCGAGGAATTGGAAAAGTAATTGCTAAAGTTTTTGCAAATGCTGATGCGCATGTTGTATGTGTGGCTCGTACCGAAGATGCTATCAAATCACTTTCGGATGAAATTAATGCAAACGGCGGATCAGCTTCATTTCAATCCTGTGATATCGGTGATGGTGAAGCATTCTCTTCTTTAATTTCAGAAATTGCAAAAGACCATGGTAAATTGGATATTTTAGTAAATAATGCCGGTGTTACGCAGGATAATCTTTTAATGAGAATGAAGGAAGATCAATGGGATACTGTATTAAATATTAATTTGAAAGGTGCCTTTCATGGTATGAAGGCTGCTGTCCGACCCATGATGAAAAATCGGAGTGGTCGTATAATCAATATCACATCTATTGTTGGAATAACCGGAAACCCCGGACAGGCCAATTATGCCGCATCCAAGGCAGGACTAATCGGTATGTCTAAATCCGTTGCCAAAGAAGTTGCAACACGTGGAATTACTGTAAATTGTATTGCTCCCGGTTGGATAGGAACTGATATGACAGACGAATTATCTGATGAAGTGAAAGAAGAATTTTTAAGCAGGATTCCTGCTAACCGGATCGGATCACCGGAAGATATCGCCCATACAGCACTCTTCCTGGCATCCGACGAGGCAAGTTACATTACTGGTCAAACTATCACTGTTGATGGTGGCCGTATCATCAATTAACCAAGGAGACAATATGTCCACATTTAACAAAGTAAAAGAAGTCATCATCGATAAACTCGGTGTTGAAGAAGATGCAATCAAATTGGAGGCTCATTTCGTAGATGACCTCGGTGCTGATTCACTCGATACCGTAGAATTGATTATGGAACTGGAAGAAGAGTTCGGTATAGAAATTCCAGATGAGGATGCAGAAAATATCACAACTGTTGGGGCAGCGGTTGATTATGTAGAGAAAGTCAAATAAACGGAATTAACCAAATGACCCGAGAAAAAATAGTTATTACAGGTTTGGGTGTTCTCGCACCCAATGGGAATAACGTTGATGCATTTTGGGCAGCTTGCACTGCGGGGAAAAGCGGTATTGGTCGCATCACATATTTTGATTCATCTGAACATCGAGTTAGTATCGCTGGAGAGTTATCGGATTTCCAACCGGAGATGGTTTTGGATCCAAAAGAAATTCGAAAACTTGACCCATTTTCAATTTATGCATTAGTAGCTACTGACGAAGCGGTAAAAATGGCTAATATTGATCCAGAGAAATTAGATTTGGATCGTGTTGGCGTTACAATTGGTACCGGTGTGGGCGGAATCCAAACACTAGAAGAACAACATTCAGTAATAGAAAATAAAAGCGCACGTCGAGTATCTCCCCAGTTTGTTCCCAAGATGATTGCTAATATTGCTGGTGGACATTTGTCCATTCGGTGGGGATTCAGAGGACCAAACCAAACAGTAACCTCTGCATGTGCATCTGCGACCGATGCAATTGGAATGGCTATGAGACTGATTATCGCAGGAGATGCTGATATGATGATCTGTGGAGGTACTGAAGCCAGTGTGACCCCATTGACTATTGCAGGGTTTGCTAATATGCGCGCATTATCACAATCATGTGATGAGCCCACTAAAGCCAGTCGACCTTTCGAGAAAGACCGGAATGGATTTGTCTTGGGTGAAGGTGCTGGGATTATGGTTATCGAGACTGAAAGTCATGCAAAAAACAGAGGAGCAACAATTCTAGCTGAACTAGCGGGGTATGGCTCAACTGATGATGCTTTTCATGTAACTCAACCTGCCATGGGCGGTACTGGTGCTCTAAAAGCAATGGAACAAGCAATCATAGATGCTGGATTACAGATTACAGACATTAATTACATCAATGCTCATGGCACATCTACTCCATTTAATGATCGGAATGAATCTGCTGCAATTTCAACTCTTTTTGGTGATCACTGTAATAAACTCAAGGTAAGTTCCACAAAATCTATGACCGGGCACCTTTTAGGAGCTGCAGGCGGGATTGAAGCTGTTGCTGCCGTAAAAACAATCCAAGATCAACTCTTACCTCCAACTATAAATTACGATACACCTGACCCAGACTGCACATTAGATTATGTACCCAATAAAGCGCAAGCCCATACGGTAAATGCTGTCCTGTCCAATACCTTTGGTTTTGGTGGACATAATGCGGTGATCTGTGTTCGGAAATACGATTGAATTTATTTGTAAAACTTAAACAATTTTTTCTCGATAGAAGCAGTTCTGTATACCCCGTTGAAAAAAAAATAAACTATATTTTTCATAATAAAGATTATCTTAACCAAGCCTTTACTCACAAATCACTTGATACGAGCCCAAGGAGTAATTACGAACGATTGGAATTTCTTGGCGATGCCGTTATAGATATAATTGTAAGTCGGGAACTTTTGCGAGAATTTCCGGAAGGTGATGAAGGTTTACTTACCCAGCGCCGTGCATCCTTAGTTCAAAAACCTTTTTTAGCACAAATTGGTCAATTATTGGACCTAATGGATCATCTA
>Ga0209752_1000732_pt1 | contig 16008 bp, 13 predicted proteins | sample METZYME_3_250m_FD_187548 | JGI IMG/M metagenome (GOLD analysis project Ga0209752, IMG submission 187548) | Marine microbial communities from oxygen minimum zone in mesopelagic equatorial Pacific - METZYME_3_250m (SPAdes) (version 2) | ecosystem: Environmental > Aquatic > Marine > Oceanic...
TTTTTCGTGTCAGCTCCCCGGGGTACATGGAGAAAAATTTTTTTTTCAATCAATTCTGCAAACGGAGAACAATTATATTCCAGTACTTTTAATTGATAGCTTTTTCCTCTAAAGTAGTGCGTTTCCTGATCTATAAATTTGTCAGGTAATTCGCAGACCTGATTGAGTATCCTTTGTCGTTGTTTCCTGATCCAGTCAAGCTTAGATAGTGCAAAAACACGAATTTTTTTCTGATTCATTTGTAATGGTGCAGAAATACGTACATGACCGGCAGGTGGACAAACCCTCAGGTGAAGATTTTTGATTTTCTTTTGCGTCACTTCTGCATTAATATCATCCAGCTTAATAATTGTTCTCGTTCGTTTTTGTTTAATTCTCACAGTACACCGTTTTTCAAGGGAAAAGAATCCAGCTTAATGCTTTCAAATACTGCATCCAGGCATACTGGTTTAAGTGGAAATTTCTTGAACTGCATCGCTGGTCATATTTGTTATCTTGTCTTCTTTTGGGTACTGGTAAATAGTGAGTGTCAATGAAAGTATAGAACTCACTTTTTTTGGAGAGCTTCGTGGACTGAGTAATAATAGAATATTGAAAACCATCAGCCGCAATTATTCCTCGTTCCTTTAATTAACAGGTCTCAGCTGGATGGGGCCAAATCTATACTTAAAAAGGGATATCATCCTTGATGAAACCTTCATCCTTTTGGGCTTTCTGGCCATTTGCAGAATCAGCTGAAGATGACGAAGCCTGCGGTGTGGCCGAACTATCTGAATAGTCAGAAGTACCGCCGACTGGAGGGTCTCCACCTTCAGAACTTTTTGTGTCAAGAAATTGCATGGTTGTAACTACTACCTCTGTTTTGTAGTGCTTCTGGCCTTGTTGATCTTCCCAGTTCCTCGTCTGTAAACGTCCTTCAACATAGACTTGTGAACCTTTCTTCAAATAAGACTGAGCCAAGTCAGCCAGTCTGTCCCATAATACTAGACTGTGCCATTCTGCACGTTCTTGTTTTTCACCTTGTTTATCAGTCCAATAATCGTTAGTTGCAATGGTGGCATTTGCTACAGCACTACCTGATTGTGTGTAACGAATCTCTGGGTCTTGTCCCAATCGTCCAATCAACATAACTTTGTTAAGATTTGCCATGTTCCTCTCCTGTTCATTAGTTTTATAACAGCTCTTTCGTTCTAACGCAATGGGGTCAATAAGGAAAGTGCTTTTTTCAACCTATCCTCAAAAGATAAATCTGAACTGCCAGTTTCTCGGAGAACGGACAGGATTTCTGTTTCAGAATAGCCAAGATTTTTCAATGCAGAAAAAATCCCATCGATTTCAATTCCCTGAGGAGTTGCCCTTGCTTTTGATACACCTTCAAGTCCAGACTCAATTCCAGAAACTGGATGCCGCTTAAGTTGATCTTTTAAATCAAGACACAACTTTGCCGCTGTTTTTTTACCTATTCCAGAAACTTGACTAAAACTCTCGGCACTACTCTGATGAACTGCGTCCACCAGCTGTTGTGGAGAAAGCACTGAAAGGACGGCTAATCCCAACTTCGGTCCCACACCAGAGGTCTTGATCACCATTTCAAACAATTCTTTTTCCTCCAATTTTTGGAAGCCATACAACGAGATATCATCTTCCCTGACATTTGTGTAGATATGTAAAGCAATGAATTCTTCTGCAGCAAATTTAACAGAAACCTGTTGTGATACGTGAACTGCGTAACCAACGCCGCCCGATGTTTTAAGAACGATTAAATTGGGTTCTGTACGAACGATCTCTCCTTCAAGGTAGGCGATCATGAGGCAAGTATTGCATAATGTGATTCCAGTTCAGGATGTTCATCAAGCTATAGACTGATTCTGGGAGAGCCCCAAATGGGCATGTGTGATTGCAACGGCAAGTGCATCGGCCTCATCTTCCTGGAGCGAATCATGCAAATTCAATAGAATCTTGACCATGTGCTGTACCTGATTTTTGTCAGCCTGCCCCACGCCGACAACAGTTTGCTTGACTTTCAGGGTCTGGTATTCATGAACTCGCAAATGGTGTTCCGAAAATTTCAGCAAAATTACACCGCGGGCATGTCCCAAAGAAAGTGCAGACTGAGCATTCTTTGCAAAAAAGATTTTTTCAACAGCTCCACAATCCGGACTTAATTCTCCAATCAATTTTTCCAGTTCTCTGGAGAGCACTAATAAACGCTCCGAAAGTGGGGCTTTTGCACTTAGTCGGATACATCCACTGGTCAAATGACGAGTGTGGTTTCCGGAATGCTCAATCAGGCCATAACCTGTTTTCCTGCTTCCGGGGTCTATGCCTAAAATACGCAAGGAATCAGCCAAGTTCAGCCATGACTTTTTCGCTGATTTCAAAATTGGAATGAACACTCTTTACGTCATCATCATCTTCCAATAAATCAATCAGTTTTATTACCTGTTCAGCTTTTTTATGATCGTCAACTTCTATGCGGTTTTGCGGGTTCCAGATTACTTCCGCACTAAGCATGACTACATTATTCTCTTCCAAGTATAAACGTACAGCATCAAAATCAGCAGGCGCAGTAATGACCTGAAATGCATCCGTGCTTTCAGTGTTGATATCCTCAGCACCAGCTTCCAGAATTAATTCAGTCAGCGAGTCTTCGTCAATAACAGTTTTGTCAACCATAATCGAACCCAGTCGGTCAAACATGTACTGCACAGAATTGGCTGAACCCAGATTCCCATTGCATTTACTGAATGCATGCCGTACTGATGCAATAGTCCTGTTTCTATTGTCAGTCATAACTTCAACAATAATCGCAACATTGTGTGGTCCATAGCCTTCGTAAATAATTTCCTCATAAATTGCTCCGTCCAGCTCACCCGCCCCTTTTTTTATCGCCCGGTCAATATTGTCTTTGGGCATACTTTGGCTTTTTGCATTGGCGACTGCAGTACGCAAACGCGGGTTGGCATCAAGGTCGCTCCCGCCAAGTCTTGCTGCGATGGTGAGTTCTTTTATCAGTTTAGTAAAAACTTTACCTCGTTTAGTATCTTGAGCAGCTTTGCGATGTTTGATTGTACTCCATTTGCTGTGTCCAGACATAATAATTTTGATTTATGAATTTGGAAATTTATTTGACATATAATGTGATATAGATTTTTATAATGCAGAGTACACTAAATCAGACAATTCGTCCAATTAAATCATACTCGTAGGCTTTCGAAATTTCAACAGTATGAAAAGTTCCCGGGCGAGCGGTCCCCTCATTGATATAAACCAGTCCATCCACTTCTGGTCCTTGATATTCACTTCGGCCTTGAAGCAGCAAGTCACTTTCAGCGCTGACACCATCAACTAGTACTTTCATTTTTTCCCCAATCCAACTTTCATTTTTTTGAATGCTGACCTTTTGTTGTGCTTCCATCAGTTGATTTCTTCGTTCATGTTTGAGAGCATTTGGAACAGGGTCTCCCCATTTTGCAGAGCGGATGTTATCTTCATGGGAGTATAAAAATACTCCAACGTGCTGAAAATGTCCTGCAGACACAAATTCGAGTAATTCCTGAAAACGCTCTTCTGTTTCAGTAGGAAAGCCAACAATAAAAGTAGTGCGCCATGCTAGATTCGGGAGATGTGTCCGGATTTCCTGCATCTTATTTTCTATTTGTCGTCGGTCAATTTTTCGGTTCATTGCTTTCAGGACCTCATTGTTTATATGTTGGAAAGGCATATCAAGATAGCGGCAAAACCTGTTGTCATCAGCAATCACTTCCATAGTTTCATCAGTAAAAGAGTTGGGATAGCAATAAAAAAGGCGAATCCAGAAATCTCCTTCAATTTCACTGATGCTTTTTAAGAGTGTTGCCAGTCCGGTGTTGTCATTAAAATCTTTGCCGTAAGATGAGATGTCCTGAGAAATCAAATTTATTTCCTTAACACCCTTTTCAATGAGATTACTGATTTCAGTAATGATAGAGTTAACTGTGCGACTGCTGAAATTCCCTCTTAAAGCAGGAATGTTACAAAACGAACACTTATTTGAACATCCCTCTGACAGCTTCAGATACGTATAATGCTACAGTGTTGTTTGTATACGGGACTGTTTTTCAAATTGCATGTAATGGGTTTTTTTCAAAAATGCTTGTCGTAAATGTCCGGAACCTTCGTACATAGAGAATACCAGTTTCAGGATCTGTTCAAATCCATTCGATCCTAGCAAGGCCATCTAATTCTGTTATTTGCTCTGCAAGACTATCTGATATCGCAGAGTCAAACAACCTGTTGCGACAATCTTTTCACAGTTGCCACTGTTTTTGAAATCGCTGAGATCAAGGATCCTGTTGATGGACTCCTCACTAGCCTCAGTCAGAAATGCACAGGTGTTGACAATAATTACTTCTGCAGAATCCGGTGTCATTGTCAGCTCATATCCCTGATTTTGCAGGCTAGCCAGCATTATTTCTGAATCAACCCGGTTTTTGGAACAACCCAGTGTTTCCAAATAAACTCGCTTCTTTGAGCATGAAGACGATTCTGAAACAGGATTGGACATAATAAACAGTTTGCTGATAGAAAAGGGCAAATGGTGGGAGAGAACAAGAACTCCAGAAGAAAAAGGAGTCATTCGAAGGGGGATGATTTGGCGGTCAGTCGTTAGTATTTTTCTCTGAATTAGTTTCTACAGTGTCATCCTGTCCGGAAGTGGCTTCTGCTTCTTCTTGTGTTTGTGCAGGTTCAGCCTTTACCTCCCCTTTATCAAGTTCAGCTTCAGATTCATCCCGTGTTGAATCTTCAACAGAAACCTCTTCTTCCGTTTTTGTATCTGATTCAATCTTTTCTTGCACAGTATTAGTCGTAGCTTCCTGCTTTTGCTCAGTCTCTTTCTCAACATGAGCCGAAGTCTTGAACGAATTCAAAATTTTTCCAACATTGGCGCGAACTGCTGGAATGTCAACAAGGTTATTATCGTCGAAATAAGGATGTTCGGCGTGAATTCCAATTCTTTTCATAATCTTTTGGATGACAACCCGCTCTTCGTCTTCAAACACCCCGTCAGCTCCGGCCACTAAGGCCATTAATTCAATGAGCGCGTGCTTTGCTTCGTCGGATTGTATGTGATTTAACATGCCATCAAGAGAAGTGCTGGATTTCATTTGTTGTTGTTCTTCGGGAGTGATTGCAGCAGCCTTAAAGGTGGCAATCAGTACTTTTTTTTCGGAAACTTGCATTTCTCTGTCAGCATGGGCCAAAAAGCTCACCACTGATAAAATATTAACTATCTCATCACGGCTGATTGACATAAAATTCCTTTCTAAAAAAACACTCTGTTTGGAGGCAGTTCACTTTTTATGTGAACCTTGAAAATTTTATTGCAGTTATGTATAACTAAATTCAGCCAGAAGGTAAAGAAAATTATTTTTTCCCATTGACTAAGGAAGTTACAAATGGCCCGCAATCTTCGTTACCACCCAGAATGGAGCACAATTTCACGTTATGTAAGGGAGCTGTTTAATTATTATTGTTCCAGATGCGGTCAAGATTGTAGAAATTCAACAAATGCCGAAATGGTACTGCAAGTCCATCATATTGATGAAAATCCTGAAAACAATACCTTGGAAAATTTGATTCCACTCTGTGCTAGTTGTCATCTTAAAATTGAACGGGAAGCCAGAATACACGCTCCCAATCATGAAAAACAAATGGAATTGTTTGAAAATCAATCGTACATGAGCCAGATGAAAAAAATGCGGCAGATTGCATTAGCCAAATACGGTTCAGGCCACAAAGCGGGCGTTTCACAATTGGATGCTGAAACGTACGAAATTGAGGCTCTTGAATGGGAAAATAACGAGCCTTCTTAGATTGTAAGTTTGCGGGTTGCCTTAAGCATTTTGGTTCAAATGCAGACTAAAATCAGCGTCTTCTTCTTCCGAAACCTCCAAAGCTGAACCCTCTCCGGCGGCTGCCACCAAAAAATGATTTTCTCCGCGTTACCGAACGTCTGCGTTGTGTAACAGCTGGTTTTTTACGAGAGGATAGACTGCTGCCAAAACCTCCTCCTGAAGCTTTACGATTGGCCGAACGGAATTTTGTACTTTTAATGTTATTCAGTGATTTTTTTGATGTAGAACGGAACTTGTTGGACGAAACATTTTTTCCGCCGGCCGTCTTTGCTGCAGACTTTGCTGGCATTGCTTTTTTCAATGACGATGTGGCGGCACCACGGCGGTTCTTTACAGAACTAACTGCCATCGGACTACCGTAGCCATAGCCGAACCCTCCGCCCCACATGAATGGAGGACGAAAGAGCATTGACATCATCATGGATGTCATAAAAAGACTCGTCATGCTGTAACCCGTACCGTAATACGGAGGATAAGGTGCACCGGATGATTGATACATCTGCGGGTTTGGCGCGGACTGCATGGTCAGTTGGTCTCCAGAATCACGGACCACTGAGGCTGTCATGATTTCGATTGACTTGTTTTCAGCAATGTTTCTCCAAGCTTCCTGATCTGAGCCGGAAGGTAGCACACTGACTTCACTGGGGTCCGGTATCAAAATCGAAAATACCAGAAAATCCGAATCACCCGTTTCCGTTTGGGGCACGATCAAAACAGGATCTGCTATTCCATCCTCATTCAAGTCGATGGTGCTGATATCACGGATCTTATTAGAAATTATACTGACCAGCGTTGGTAAAAATTTTTCTTCAGAAACATTTGCTTGAGTCGCTTCTTTTAAGGCTTCTGATGTGATCGCCGGAACCAGTTTCGGGTCTAGGTGTTCTGTAAGATCAATTCCAAGTTTTTCAAGGGCTTTGGAATTGAGTTGGTTACTGACTCCGATTGGAACATTCTGAGAAGAAAAATTGTAACCCACATTATCTCGAGTTTTATCTTCCCCAAAAAATACCCAGTAGACCCCTAAAATCAATATAGCAGTTAAAATTCCATGGGTGGAAAACAATTTCTGTAGCCAATCGGGCGGCTCATTGTCTTTTTCTTTCATAATTTTCTTTATTTGTTGTCGCTAATCCACCTAAATTTTAAGTTAATTGTTACCTGTAAAACTTGACCTAGGCGTGTAAAAGGCGCAAGTCAAATCCTTAATTTTAGTGATTATCCCTTCCTGAGACCGTCAAATCTGTGTCAAAGCTCATATCATGTGTGCTGACTCTGAGGTAACAATAGCGGACCCACTGTGTGAAAAAAGTGTTACGGTGTGAGCGCCAGAGATTGAGGGGATTGTCAAAATCAAAATTTGCCGGGGGCAGTACTGCAGGGTTGTCCTGGTCGCGTTTAGCTTCTTCGGCAAGTCGGGTTGCATTGTATTCAGGATGTCCTGTGTGCGCAATGAAACGATCGTCTGCGGTAGAAAAAATTGTATAGCCTGCTTGTTGGCCGTATGCCAGCAATTTTAAACGGCCAGCATTTGAAGCCTCTTCCATTGCCTCATCAGGAATTCCTGCATGCCGACTTTGGGGACAGAAGAATACGTCATCCAGCTCACCAATGATTGGATGGGAGGGAGCCAGGTTTTTCAGCTCAAAAACTCCAAAAAGTTTTTGATCATAGTTGAATTTATTCACACCTTCTAAATAGGCCATCACAAACCCTGCCCAGCACAGTCCGAGTGTACTAGGAATATTCTGACGTGCATCATTTAATATTGATTTGATTTCTTTCCAGTAATGAACATCCTCAAAATGAATAGTCTCCACAGGAGCCCCCGTTAAGATCAGGCCATCCAAAGGTTGCTCACGAGTTGCCTCTTCATAAGTTACGTAAATGTCTTCAACATGTTTTGGTTCCCAAGATTTGTAATCATGAGATTCCAGACGAATCCAAATTGGCTCCAACTGCAAAACTGAAAGTCCTAAAGGATGGAGGATATTAAATTCATATTTTTCTCCAAGCGGCATTATATTGAGGATTCCAATCCTGAGTGGACGAATATCCTGTCGTTTTGCCTGAGAAGGCGCAATCCAACGGATGCCATTTTTTTCCAAAATGGGAACTGCGTGATAATCAGGACTAACGATAAGGGTCATAAGCTGTTCTCAGTAAAATGAACTGTTTTTGATGATTAACTGATAAAAGTGCCTGATGCAAATGAAAGAGTTTTTTTATTAATCTCTTGGCAAGGAATAAATAATCAAAGGGAATAAAATCTCCATATCACGAAAAACGATTATAACTCAATGTATTTCTGCATGTATTTAATCTGTCACAAAATACAATAAATTTGCGAGAACTACACTGGTGAAAAAAACGGGATAGACGAAAATCAAAAAAAGCGGGCCAAAAATAGAAGCATTCCAGCACTTTACTCGAATCGAGTCGCATCGACTCCACCCGGAAATACCCAGGTGGGCTGGCATTAGCACCTTTATACTGAAAAAGGATGCTCGACACTTCAAAGGGCCAGATCCCTCAGTGTCATCTTGATACACAGTCCGATCTAAGCTAGCACAACCAAAATGAAAGTCAAACTATTTTGATCACTTTATCTGGATGCAGTGATTTCATATTACTGATGGACTCATCAGTACTTGTTTGAGGGATTCCTCAAAGTCTGATTTAACTATTTTTTTATGATCGGAGGGTGTGATGTAGAATGTATCAATAACCTGGTGACCAATAGTTGTGATCACGGCTTGCTGAATGGTCACACCCACATAATCAAAAGCACTGACCATTTTGTAATAAACCAGCGGTGCATCTTCAACAGTAATTTTAATGCGAAGGTAGTTTTTGTCTTGTCTGGAAAAATCTGTTTTGTCTCGGGAATCTCCATTCAAAATCGGGAAATCCCTGGGAGCATCATTATTTGTTTCTTTGACCATGTACCCTTTTTTGTCATCTTTAAGGTACTCCAGTTGAAGTTTTGTGTCGTAAAGAAAAGTATGTGACTGAATTTTGAATGCAGGCGGTGTATTTCTTCTGATTGAAGTTTCTAACTCCCGTGGAAAAATCACGTTATCCTCATCACTTTTTGATACCTTGAGATAATAGCAAAAGGCAACTTTACCGCTCGCAAATTGGATCTGGTTGATCTTTGCCGATTCAATGTTTAGGTGTTTTAAATTTAAGGTGTAAGCAATGCGGCTGTGAATTTGGGGCTGGTCATGGACATAAATCAAAAGTCCGTTCAGTCGTCCTCGCGCATTGGTGATCACGTTTACAATTGCAGGCCGTTCAAGCCGATTGAAAATTGAGAGATTTTCCGCAAGCATTCCTGGAGGAGAACTGAGCAGAAAACGATTTGGGAATGCCGCAAAAAACCAGTTAATCATCGGGCTGTACAATCCTGTCAGGGCCATCAAAGTTTTATTGCTGAGAGATTGCCGGATGGTCCGAATAAATTTGTCTGTTGTTTGATCAGTGCTCTGTTTATCAAGTGAACCCAATTTAAGGTCACGCCACAAGGCGTGTAATTCATCTTCAGATTTTTCGAGAAGTTTCCGCTCCTCATGGCTAATATGTTCTAAAGGTGCCAGTAAAACAGATTCCAGGTTTTCACTGAGGCTCCTGTTAATCAATAGATCAATACGAGTATCTGTTTCCAAATCAGTCTTTTTAATATCAAGGTATGTCTGGATGAAATCTATTGAATCCTTTTGCATTTTAGTGGGTCGCATTTCAGCAAAAACCCTATATGTTTCTTCAAAAAATGTTCTCAATCCACGCGTGGACCGGGCATTGCCGTCACTAACAGAAATGTAATCTGAAATATTGCACAGGAAAAGCAAAATTACATTGATCAGGTTGCGGTCTGCAATCTCAAAAAATCTTTGTAAAGCTTGATCGAAATATGCGGAGGTTCTGCTGAGTTGAACAACTGTCATATGATGTACAATGAGCAAAGAAACAAGAGTGAATAATTCCTGGTCATCATAACCGATGCGCTCTAAAGCTTTTACTGCCATCGCTGTTCCTGAGACCTCATGCTCACTTCGTGGATCAATTTTTCCCACATCGTGGAATAAAACACCCCATTTAAGGGCAAGGATATGCTTTGGTTCGAGATACTGATGTAATTCAGGATAATCTTTTTTGAGTCTGTCCAGTTCTTTTTGTGTACGATCCAGCGCATTGAGTGAATGAGCGCAGACAGGATGTTGATGGTAAGCAAGATTTCGGAGCAAAAAACGCATCTTGTTTGTTTCAGGAATGAAACAACCCATCAAAGTACGTGGCTGATTTGCCGCATTGATTGGTTCACAAATTTCGAACATAATCCGCCAGGCATTCGCGGCAAAAGGCGTCAGCATGAGCTTGGTAAAGCATTCCGAAATCTGCGAACCGTAAGATTCAATGACGTCCGGTGTCAAAATCCGGATCAAGTCCGCCATCTCGTCCTTGAGATCAAAAGATAAATCATACTCAGATTGCCCCACATATTCAAAGAGCTCAAGTAATGCTGACGGATCGTTGAAAATAAGAGATATCGGAACTTGTGGCAATCCTTCCAGTGCATGAACCTCTACAATAAGCCGCTTTCCCAGATGAACGACAACTTGGAAATTTGAGAAAGTCCGTACTATGGTTCGATCCAGCAGTCGTTGCAAAATTGCCTGCGAGAGATCTTGAATATGATTCACCATTTGCAGACGATAGCGGTCAAAATCGTCAATATTCTGGAAACGTTGTTTCTTGAGCAGATAAAGGCGTTCTGCAGCATCATTGATGATGTTAATTTGAATATCTTTTTCGGAAAGGCCACTTTCCCGTGCTTCATCGTCAAAGTGGAACTTTTTTGCGGTCGCAGAAAAGTTGCGCAAGTCGTACAAGAATTCCAGGGCCTGACAAAGTTTGAATCCCTGACGCGGCGATATAATTCGCTTTTGTATCAAAAGGGCTAGCATATCTACAGTTTGATTCGGAAAAACGCCAAAAGTTGCAGCCGCCAGCCAAAGTGGGATTTGCAAAGAGCGCAAACCACCCTGATCTTCCTTGAGATTCATATGACTCAGTCCAGGAACTGCGCGATCATGGTAATCACGAATTTGACTCAGGACGAATGTCTCATAGGGCAGTGTCTGAAAAAATCTGCGTTTCAGGGCATTTGCTAAATTATTACTGCCAACTAAAACTCGGCTTTCCAAAATGGCCGGAATGGTGTGGATGGTACCGGGATCTTTGAAACGAGATAAGTCTTCGTTTAATTCAAAATATTGGTGTGCCGTTTCTATCCCTGCTATGCGGAGTAAATGCTCAATATGAATGATGAGCTGTCGGCAAATTTCTGATCCTCCGAGACCTAATTGCTGTGTATCCAGGCAATAACCCAAATCCCGATCGGAGGCAAAACTCAGTTCAGCGCGGCCGTAACCTCCTCTGGCAAAGATGACCAAATGATTGAGCAAAAAGTCCCTTTTTATTTTGGATTTCTGTGCCAGAGGCAAGTGCTTTTCCAACTCTTTCAGGCGTTCAATATGATTCTCAATTTCATGAATCAATTCGGCTTCGATGCTTTTGTAATATTTCAGCATCTGCCTTTGTTCCGGTTCACCAGGATTTGATTCTAGCTTCTTGATTTGTGTCTGGATAAGATCGAGTTTTTTATTTTTTTTCGGGAGAGATCTTTTTTTATATTGATGCTCTTTTTTGAGATCTTCTTTAATCTTTTCTTTCAAGATTGGGAGATCAGCTAACGCATATTCGAAAGCAGCATGGATTATGCTGTCCAGGAGGCGAGTATTTAGTGAAAGAGTATCAAAGGAGTTATTGGTGCAGAGGCTGCTTTCAACAATTTTATTATATTGTTTCTCATAATATTCTGCAATAACAGTTGCAAACACTTTTTCACGTGCAGCAAGGTATTCAAAAGTTTGGTCGGTTTCAACTTTTAAAGGCCGCCAAACTTTTTGCAGGTGTTTGAGAAGGTCTTCTTTATGTTCTTCAAGCTCTTCCAGATCCTCAGTGAAGAGGAATGGAGAAAGAAAAGGATAATTTTCGATTGGAGAAAAATTAGTATCCATGAGGGGATAACTGGTAACTATTGACTGGTGAAAGGTTTTTATTCGACACTCTTTAGATATTCAATTACCATTAGAAGGCGTGATCTCGTGATGTCCTAACACCTGATTATTTCATCTCTAAGCTTTTCAGTGAACTTAGCTGAGAAAATTATTCAAATTAGATTTACTTGAGATAGGGGTGGACCTGAAATTCCCAAATGTGTATAAGCCCGTTCGGTCGCTATCCTACCTCGTGGAGTACGCTGCAAAAAACCCTTAAGCAGTAAAAAAGGTTCATACACGTCTTCAATCGTATCTTTTTCTTCGCAGACTGCAGCAGAAAGGGTGCTTAGTCCAACTGGACCTCCGCTAAATTTTTCAATGATAGTTTCAAGAATGTGACAATCCATTTGATCCAGACCTTCCAAATCAATTCTCATTTTTTCCAAACTTCGCTCAACTAAAGGCAAAGTAATCACTCCGGATGTTTCCATGTCTGCAAAATCTCTGGAGCGCTTCAACAGGCGGTTTGCAATTCGGGGAGTACCTCTAGCTCTGCGGGCCAGTTCGAAAGACGCTTCTTCCACAATTTCAATTCCAAGTAGTGATGCTGCGCGCAAAATGATAGTTTTTAGATCTTCCGGCTCATAAAAATTTAGCCGGAACTGTATTCCAAAACGCTCTCTCAAAGGTGAAGAGAGCAGACCAGCACGTGTTGTTGCGCCAACCAGAGTAAAATGCGGTAAATCAATTTTTACCGTGCGTGCGCCTGGACCTTCTCCGATAATAATGTCGAGTGTAAAATCTTCCATTGCACCGTAAAGTACTTCTTCAACTACCCTGTTCAATCGGTGTATTTCGTCAATAAACAAAATACTGCGGGGCTCCAGGTTGGTGAGAATTGCGGCCAAATCACCCTGGCGTTCAATGACAGGGCCGGAAGTGGAGCGTAGCTGCACTTCCATTTCACGTGCAAAAATATTTGCGAGTGTCGTTTTCCCCAATCCTGGCGGACCGCTCAAAAGGACGTGATCCAGGGCATGTTTGCGTTTTTTTGCAGCACCAATATAAACTTCCAGATTTTCCTTAATTTCTTTCTGGCCAATATAGTCCTTTAAACGTTCCGGACGCAAAGATTGGTCAAATTGCTCACCCAGTTGGGTTTCTGGAGCAACCATTCGTTCTTTAGAATTTTCCAAAAGATTGGAAGTTTCAGTGTTCACAGTTTGGTCCTGCATGGGCGTTCATGAAGAGTTAGAGTGTTTTTCCCGGTAGTTCTTTGGAAGCAATATCCGGACTGATACGCCACGTGTACAGCGGTGAAAAAACATACATTGTGAGGTATGCAAGCGCGGCATGACCGAAATAGGGTGTGAAGGCGAAACCGATGATAAGTGCCATGGTGAAAATTAAAAATTTTCGATTTCTGCTCATTAAACGACCGATATGCATATAGCGGATTGGAAAACTGATCATTAAGATTGCAGCAATTATCATCAAGACAAAACAAAATTGTGCCCAGAAAACAGTGTCCGAAGTATTTGATTGAAGCGCATTCCCGAGCATTATGTAAGGTGCTGCGACTAACAGGGCCGCACCTGGAACAGGGATACCCTTAAAAAACCCGGGTATGCTGTTTTGGTCCAGAATGAAGAAAATCAGGCGTGTTACACCCAATACCGCGTACAGAATGGCAATCCAACCATAAGGGAGTGTCTGGATGGACTCATCTACAACTCGCCCCATCAGCATGTAAAAAATTATTGCTGGTGCGATGCAAAAACTGACGGTATCAGAAACGTCGTCAAGGACTCCCCCCAAAGTAATATTATATTTTTTGGGTTTAGCTGATGGGAGCGGAGTTGTGAGTCCCAATTTTCTCGCAACGGCTCCGTCTATTTTGTCAAAAAAACCGGCACCTAGTAAAATCAGGTATGCTTCCTGAACTCGTTCTCGATAGGCAAATAGAATTGCTAAAATTCCCATGAGCGCATTCATTACAGTCAGGGCATTTGGAAAGACGGCTAAAATACGGCGACGTAAAACTTCATCGTCCAAACAAAGATCGTCGAGACAAGCGGTGCCGTATTTGCGGCAATATCCAGCTATTGAACCAAAATTGATGATAAGAAACAGAATCTCCAAAAAGAAAAGCTGCTGAATTGGAATTGCTCCAAGCCAACTCATCCATGAATAAAGGGAAGAATCCGGACCCCCAGGTACGTAAAATGCGTGAATATAGAGCACAACTCCAACCGGAGCGGCGACCATTGTTCGGAGTCGAGTGACTTCTTTCATTTCTTCTTCTTCGCCCTTTCGGAGCGAAAAATTGCGCATGAAGTGTGCAAAATTATCCCGCATTAAGACTGTTACGCACAGGACAAATACGAAGACAATATGCAGCATTTCCAAGCGAAAATCAGCACTTCCTGGTAAAGACTGGTAGCGCCACATCATACCCACTGCAACCATCGGAAAAACTATGGAGTAAACCACTTTGTCCATGATCCGGTCTGCTAAATGGGCTAGTTTAGCCTGCGGTCGAAAACGGGCTGCAAACCAGCCGTCCATCAAATCAAGGATCATTGCGGTAAGCAGAAAAATCACACCGCTGTAGTAAACAAAGGGGCTATGGTCAAGCATTACCCCTATGGCGCAGACCATTCCTGCAAACACCATCGGGGGGCGCCCGTAGACAAGCAGGGCGGCAACATTAGTAGAAAGGAATTTAGGGGAGGACACGTTTGTTTATAAGAAAATAAAACTACTTCGTTTAGTACTTGTTACTTCCGGTTTTCCGGTAACAGCAGTCATTCTAATACTCATTTAACCGATGTGCAACATTGAAGACATGAAGCAGAAGTGCTGCTCTGATATAAACTCCGTTTCGCAACTGCCTCCAGTACATGGCGCGCGGGTCTGCATCGACTTCAGAAGAAATTTCGTATCTCCTCGGCAAAGGATGTAAGATTATTGCCTTTGATTTCATCCGGCTCACATTTTCAGGTGTAAGGCTAAATTGTGAATAATCAATCAAGTTCGATTCTCCAGAGAGATCATACTCATCCTGAAGTCGTGTCATATAGACGCAATCCACAGCTGAAATAACGCTGTCTAAGTCATCAGTTTTACGAATTCTAATACCTCGTGAGCGCAAAATTTCTTCCAGATCTTCAGCAATCTGAAAAGACGATGGGGCAACAAAATCCATCTCGACATCTTTATATTGACTTAATAACATTACCGAGGAGCGTACGGCACGACCACGTAGAAGATCACCCACAAACGCATATCGTTTTTTGCGGATTCCGCCGTTTTTTTGAAAGGAGCGGTGCATGGTATAAAGGTCTAGAAGTGCCTGAGTGGGGTGCTGATCCTTGCCGCTGCCTCCGTTAAAAATGGGAACACTGCGGCCAGTATTATCCAGCAAATACGCCATATATTCACAAAAACCCGGCTTTGGATCACGCATGATAATCAGATCAAAATAGCTGCTGAATACCCGAACGCCGTCTTCCTGGCTTTCCCCTTTATATTCGGATGACAATGATGGATCCCGTACTTCTCCAGTGTCCATTCCAACCATCTGGCATGCAGTCAAAAAAGACAGAAAGGTTCGTGTGGAGGGTTGGGTAAAATAGAGCATTGCCTTTTTGTGACTCAACAGCGATTTCAAAAATTCGATACCGTTTGGCTTACGAGTCATTTCTTTAACATGATCCGCAATGTCGAATAATTCTTCCATCAACTGAACTGAAAACTGGTGAGAGAGCATCACATGCTGGAGATGTCCTGCTTTTTCATAATTTCCCATTCGTACTTCTGCTGGCTGGGAGAAGTACTCTTCGTAGGTCTTAAGTGAGTGTTCCATGAGCGTGGAATTGCTAAAATGGTTTAAGAAAATAAGTCATACCCCAGCCTAGAATTCTATTCCGTAACAATCCAGTGTGAAATAGTGTGCAACATTATTTCTACTGTAACAAAACCATGTTTTGAGGGCTATTAATTGGGAATTTTATGAAGGGGGAGACACAGGTCAGATTGCGCAA
>Ga0209752_1000733_pt1 | contig 16002 bp, 14 predicted proteins | sample METZYME_3_250m_FD_187548 | JGI IMG/M metagenome (GOLD analysis project Ga0209752, IMG submission 187548) | Marine microbial communities from oxygen minimum zone in mesopelagic equatorial Pacific - METZYME_3_250m (SPAdes) (version 2) | ecosystem: Environmental > Aquatic > Marine > Oceanic...
CTTAATCCCAACTCTAAAATTCCAGTATTACTCGATAACAGCACAAATCCTTCCACGCGGATCTTTGAATCTGGAGCTATCCTTATTTATCTCGCTGAGAAATTTGGAGTTCTGTATCCCACAGAATTATCAGCCAGGGCTGAGTGTCTTTCCTGGCTAATGTGGCAAATGGGTTCCACTCCGTACTTAGGCGGCGGATTTGGACACTTCTACGCTTATGCCCCGGAGAAATTTGAGTACCCGATTAACCGTTATACGATGGAAGTCAAGCGCCAGCTCGATGTGCTCGATAAACATTTAGCCCAACAACATTATTTGTGTGGCAAAGAGTACAACATTGCTGACATTGCAACTTTTCCTTGGTATGGAGGTTTAGTCCTTCACAATATTTATGATGCGGCCAAATTCCTTGATACAGCTTCCTACAAGAACGTTGGGCGATGGGCGCAAGAAATAGAAGAGCGTCCCGCGGTCCAGCGCGGCCGAAGAGTTAACCGCATCTGGGGGCCCGAGGAAACCCGGTTACCTGAGCGACATGATTCAAGCGATTTCGAATCCTAAAACTTAAAGGACCTAAATTATTCTCTTCTAATCGTAAAAATTTGGCGCTAAATCCAAACTGTTTGCCAGCTCAAGATTGTGTTCTATCCAGAAAGTTGCACTGCTCGATTCAATTAAACCTTCAATTTTATCCATAGACCTAAACGTCTCATCTCTATCCGTGTTAAAGGTAGGCATCCTTCTTAATTCTCTGCTTGCCTCAAGATGATACAAATCTCCTGAAAGCACTAATGGACCGAATTCGTTCAACTCGAGGTATAAAACTTGGTGACCAGGAGTATGCCCTGGCGCAGAAAAAATACGAACCTCTCCATCACCAAACACATCGTGATCTCCATTTAAAGTGATTCGTGTGGAATTGATTATATCTGCATACAATTCTGGACGGTAAGCTGCTATCTCCTCAGGTGTTTCAAAGGCCGCTTCGGCTTCATTGGCCTGAATAATTAAGGTTGCATCTCTAAAAATGTTCGCAGCTCCAACATGGTCATAGTGCATATGAGAATAAGCGACAAAATCAATTTCCGTGGGCTCAATATCCATAGAGGCTAATTGGTCGATTAAAGAAACTTCGTACCGAGTGCTTCCACCTACTTCGCCTACATCAGACAAGGGTAATCCCGCATCCCAAATCATAAGGTGATCATCGTGCTTAATGAGATAACAGGGAACAAATAATTCTCTAACTTCAGTTTCTCCTTCAGTAACACCAAATATACTTACATCAGGCAAGGATATTCGGCCGCAATCGAAAATATATAATTGAAGCTCCGCTTGGGATAAGTTAGCGAACAAGAGAAAAAATAGAGTCAAATAGAATTTCATACAATTTTACCCCTGCATACAGGCTATTAGTTAATTATCGTTGGTCTTCGGAATTCTAGGAAAAAAGTTACGGAAAAACAATTATCAAGAAGGACCCTCGAGATTTATTTTTCTAAGAACTTGAACTCATCTATTGTTTAAAAAAGATAGTCTTTTCATATTCTTGTTGTTTTTATTAAAGTTTCCAAAAAAATACCCGCAGTTTTTAAACAGCGGGCATTTTGGGTTCATGAAAAATTTAATCTAATTGTTTCTAGAATGAATCAAGTACTGCGCCCACATTGAACCGCCACTGCAAGTCATTGCATTTGCTGGTGGGGTGCTTTGCTGAATGGCATCCATTCCTGTACCAAAATCAGCTGCATTCGGAAACCCAACTCGGATTTCTACTTGCGAATTATTTTGAATTGTTGGTCCACCGAAGGCTCTACGAGTTACCGAAGCACGAGCATTTGAACCAAAAGCCTGTTCTGCTCCACTAGCCCTATTCAACGCATCGGCAAACGTGTCGCCATTAAGCTCACACACAAATGAGGCCGCTAATGAAAACGCTGGAGGGCCACCTTCACTCTGGCTAGCAAATTGCATATTGGATATCCGTACGCGATCACCACATGTCGCCACATCCGACAAACCAAGCCCGGTTCTACCACCTGACCGGTTTAGGAAGACACCGCGCTTCTCTACCATGTCGGCATAACTGGGATAGTAGGAGGCAAAAACGAAATCCCAATTATTTTGGAATTCTCCAGCTACAGCTACTGCTGATCTGAAAATGACTACTGCTGGTGCGGCGTCCTCAGACCATTCAAAGTTTCGGGCTACCTCTACAACATCCCTCATAGAATAGCCATCATTAATGCTACACGCGAAACCCCGTTCGACGATATTGTTTGTTTGCGCGAAGAGAGGTGAAATACTAAAAGCTAAAAAAGCAAAAGTAATTAATTTAAATTTCATAACTAAAATCCTTGATTTGTACCCTTATCAATTAACGGCAGCTTGATATATCCGGTTGGTTGCCCACATTGATGGCCTATCACATGAAAAAACGGGTGAGCTATTGCCTTGAATTGGCCTAAAACCATTTCTCTGCATGTCCATCCGCTCAGTTAACTCTTGTCTAGTTGATCCGACTTGAGCCAAAACGAAGTCGAAATTCGAGTTCAGTTCTCCTCCTACTCCTGGCAACCACATTTGTAATAAAGTGTTATTCCCTGCGGCTGCTACATTTTCTGCTGCAGTGCGAAGCCTATTATAAGCGCCTCTGACAGATGCCCCCTCATTCAGAGAACAAAATCGTGTCAGCATCGCTGTCTGAGCTTCTAATCCATCGCCTTGGTTAGCAGGGATATTTCTAACAACCATAGGGCTGCTACAAGAAATAGGAAGCCTGCCATAGGAATCGTTACCACTAGCAACACGGCGATCTACCATTTCGGTATAACTTGAATAGTACCCGGCTATTTGGAAATCCCAATTTTCTTGATATTGAGATGACGTGTAAATTGGTTGTCTGAAAAAAATCATGTTCGGAGCGTTTTCATCGAAGTTCAATTCTCTGGCTCTTTCCACGACATCATTAAAACTGAATCTATCACCAGTGATTGTGCAATTTACCATTCGAACTACGGCGCCAGGGGGAATCTCAAGATCTTGCGCCTGACCCGGTATTACATGAAAACTAAACAGTACTAGCAGAGTAGTTAAAAACCCCTTGTTTTTCATTTTTATATCCTCTTTTTATTGTTTGCTGTGATTTTTCTATCGTGACTTAGTAACGATATTTCAATATCTTATAACAACCTCGCAGCAAATTAAGGTTTTTAAACTGAAAATAGAGTCCGCTCATCCAAAATATCGAGCATTCGCTCAGCGATTATGACCTATACACATAAAGTTAGAGCGAATTCAAAAAAGGAGAACAAAATGCTATTTAGCCTCGGAGAACACAAAATTGATTTAGTCGATGAAGACTATTTTGTTGCTGCGAATGCCACTGTTATAGGGAAGGTGCGACTGGAGAAAAATTCTAGTGTTTGGTTTAACGCAGTCCTCAGGGGGGATATTGAATTAATAACGGTAGGAGAGAATTCTAATATCCAGGATGGCGCGGTTCTACACACTGACCCCGGTTGCCCCCTCTCAATTGGCAAAAATGTAACCGTAGGGCATCAAGCAATGCTTCACGGTTGCTCGATTGGCGACAACTCGCTGATTGGTATCAATGCTGTGATACTTAACGGCGCTAAAATTGGTAAGAACTGTTTAATAGGTGCTAACAGCTTGGTAACCGAAGGAAAAGAAATTCCTGAAGGTTCCCTAGTAATGGGCACACCAGCAAAGGTAATCAAAATCCTGACCCCCGAACAACAAGCCGAACTAATCAAAAGCGCAGAATCATATGTCGAGCGATCTAAACAATTCAAACAAGAATTGAAAGCAGATACTCGTTAACTTATCCATTTCAGTCATCTTTTATAATAGTTACAATCGGTTAGCTGCCTTCGCTCACCTCGATCCTATCAGGGTGATACCCAACTACTTCTCATTGCAGCCTCTTTAAATTTCAGTCGATTGTTGTCGGTAGGCGCCGGTTCTGACTCACCAAATATTGCCCGTATCCAATGTCCGTCAGTTGGATTAGGAAACAATACATACTGCATACCATATAGTTCCCTATCATCAGTCATACGCTCTATCCTTTCATCCACATCCGCAACATAATATTTCCTGGCAAAGTCGTTGAGGTTGTCACCCAGAGATAGCACCACCTGATATTCATCGCGAAGGCGCGCTTGAATCGCTTCTTTATTTGAAGACTCGCGCAATACGCTGAGATGTTCAATATCAGCGTAAGGGAAACCCGCGGTGGATAGATTGTTTAAAGCTAGTGAAAAAGTATCAGGGCCCTGATCTCGGTTGGTTACATAAAATACTTCTACATCGTTAGCGTAACAATAGCGCAAAAACTCGAGCGCTCCAGGACTTGCTATAGTAGAGTTATTCTGAATCCAGGAATCCCAAGCATTGTCATCAAAAAAATCTTTTCCCTCGGTAACCAGGTAACCCCAGTAAGGAGTAGACAGTAAGATTGTATCGTCGACATCCGTAATAACCGCCAGTGGTTTATTTTCCGGTTTATGAGTGGCGATAGCTTCGGCCAAGTGAAATCGCGCCACATTGAATCCTTGATGAAACAATGCTCGATATTCCGCAGCAGTCTGCTTCCAGGCTACCGCGTATAGCAGCGGATTGGCGCTTCCCTCTCTTAAATTCTCAGATTGAGCTAATCCCAAGCCATAAGTTGACAGGTACAAGATAACTATAAGAATGATATTTTTAGGCATGTTTTTAAGCTCGCAGAATTAAATCCAAAAGTAATGTAGAGTGAGAGGAGTTATTGCTTGAAATTACAATTTTAAACAAGAACTGTTAGTCCGCCATACTAAAATTATTTATATTAAATAACAAATACTTACAATCTAAGCTTACAGAGATATTCACATGCTTAAGAGTCGGAGTTTTATCAATCTTGCGTTCCTTCTATCGGTCTTTTTCGTAGAAAGCATATCTGCACAGGGCGAAAATCAGCCTGGTTTAACCCCGCTTAGTGGTACAGATTACGAAGAAATCAGAGAACTTTATGCCCGGTACAATCAAGGGAGCGACTTCAGGGATGCAGAACTCTTTCTTTCTGCGTTTGCAGAAGACGCTATTATGACTCGGGAGGGCCGCGATATTGTTGGAATGGCGGCCTTGAGAGCAGACAGAGCGCGACGATATCAGGGAGAAACAGGCGATGTCGGAAGGCGTCATGTAAATGGAAGTTTTATGATTCAAGCAACAAAGGAAGGAGCATCTAGCCGAGCGTACTATGTCCTGCTGGATGTCACGGCCAGGCCTCCAACAATGATCGGATCTGGCTATTACGAAGACACGTTTGTTCGGACGCCTCTAGGTTGGCGCATTCAACACCGCAAACTTTTTATAGACGGTGACGGAAACGCGGATCGATGATTTGATCCGGACTACGGGAAGCCCAGTCAGTACCGGTTAAACCGTCTGATTTCTGAACACCATTTGGCTTTCCTGGTTCGGATTCTTTATTGAGATGGTACTCTAAAAGTACCATTGTCGGGTGGTACTACCTGAATCTGCTGGGGCCTATCCAATTGGGGCACCCACTCATATGGTAATCGATAGGCTCGAAATATTCGTCGGGAAATAGGCTCTTCCGTTCCGTGAAAAGGACTCATATATTCCCATACTATCTGTTTGTCTTCAGTCAGCTCAAAAATACGACCGTCGGACCCTTCTGTAACCATAGTATTACCATTTGGTAAACGTTGTGCATTGCTTACATAGTGACTGAAAAACTGAAATTTTTCAGAACCACCAATTGAATATTCCCAAATAATTTCCAGAGTGATGGGATCAAACTCTAGCACCCTCGAGAAATCGCGACGCACAGAATCTCGTCCATCAGGCGCAGCAGGATCAGCAAACCCATAGCCAGCAGACCCGCCATTATCGAATACCAGAATATTTCCTTCACCCGGCAAACCCTTTGGAATGATATGAGGATTATGCTGCCCAATGATTTGGCCCAATTCCTTAGTGCTCTCAGAGGTGGAATAGTCAGGTCCGAGTTGCCAAACAATATTACCGGCGCGGTTAACGATGCCAATAATGTTGGCAGCCCTGCTGCTAAAGATAATATTTTCAGGGTTAAATCTCTCGTCACCCTGGTCAAACCACTTGTTGGGACCCAGGTATGAAACAGAATTTATATGCAGCCAGTCGGCGCTTTGTCGATCCTCATTCCAGCGAACGGAACGATGGATAGCGTTGCGGGCTCTCTCTGAGAAACCCATTTCCTCCACATGATCACTAGCCAGCCATTCCCATATAATCTCTCCATCCCAGTTAAGCTCATAGATATAGTCATCTTCGAGGCGCCTTGGGGAAATTTCCGGAACAATCACATTCTTATGAGCTAATACCAGCGTGCGCCCTTCGCTGGTCAATGGCTCCATTTCTGGAGCAAAATAACCAACTGGATTCCCCTCCCGCTGCCAATCATGGTGCTGACGTGAAGACCAAACCGTTTCACCGCCTACCCCCTCCTCGTCTACCTCGGTAACAACCTGTTCCATCTGACTATATTGCCAAACTTCCTCCCCTTCCCAGTCAAGTTGTTTTAGGGCTATCGCCTCCTGATGCGGTCGACGGAGTACATCACCCCCCATAATGTAACCTCCGGGTAGGATACGGAATGGTCCAGGTACCGAAGAAATTTCCTTCCACTGCTTAACCACATTTCCATTCATATCTATAAGAATGGCTCCGTGACCATCCGGGGCGTCATGAATGATGTAGCCATTCCACGTCTTCTCTGGATAATAAATTGTTGTTCCGGTCGGAAATACAGAAGGGAAGGACATTAACCCCGAGGTAACAACTAGAAGCAGCAAGCCCGATATAATCGTCAAAAGTAATCTATTTTTACCAACCATGATGCATCCCCAATGGCACATGCTTGCCTCTAATATCCCGCTTATTTAAATTATTCATCCAAGTCATTTTTAAGCCCAAAAGCTCGTTCCCGGAAAGTTTACATTAAATTCAAGCATATTCATCAAATTCCATGGCAACATTCTAGAAGAGTAAACCCATAGAAGAAATAAATAATCAATGTTATGGTTTTTGTCCACAGGAGATAAAACTATGAATACCGACCGCAGGATCATCGTACGCAGAGGGTTGCTGGTAATAGGAGTCCTGGTCCTCATTCCGGTTCTCGCTCTTGCTGCTCTGGCCGTCTCTACGCGACTTTCCGATGGACCGTCTGTGATATTCGCAGGTGGCCCACTCGTTGCAGGTGAGATGGTAACCGGCCCAGAACCAGACTGGAGCTTCGTCCGTGGTGTCAGAGTCTTCGAACTACAGCTTCTTAACCCTCCCAGGTCCCGAACGCTTTGGATTGTGGAACATGAAGGTAAACTCTATCTCAATTCTAACTACATGGGCGGTCTTAGAGAACGCCTATGGAAGAGATGGCCGGCACAAGCGGAACGAGATGGCCGGGCTATCATGCGTATTGAAGGCAAGAGGTACGAGCGTAACCTCGTGCGCATCAAGACGGGTCCTATAGTTGAAGGTGTAACCGCCGAATTCACCCGGAAATATGGAGTCGAAATGACACCTGCCGAAGTCGAGGCTGAGGAATTGTGGCTTTTCGAGATGGCGCCATCCAGCACGAACATAAACGGGGGTTCAAGATGAAATCATCATACTGGATTGCCGGTACCGTGTTAGTTGCCGTCGTTCTTATCGTTCTGTTAGTCCCCGGGGTTGGGGATAGTATCGAGGGAAGCCTTTTGCGTTGGTTGGCAGGGTTAGGGTAGTTAGCCCCCTTGTACTCCACGGTTGCACGTCGAACGATTGGTGTTATCTAATTACACCTTAAATTTTCGTAAGGAAATTTTTCTATGTCTTGGGGAACCTACGCATACTTAAGCGAGGCTATCGAATTAACCCAGGCTGCCACTGTCAAATTGCCCGATGGCACCGGCGTAATGATCAGCGGCCAATTCGTACTCACCGCGGCCCATGTAGTTATCGAAAACAATGAATTAGCCCCCAATCAAACTGCGATAAATCTTTGGGGAGAGACCAGGGCAGTCATTAATTCCGATCTTTCTTTTGCTTGTGAGGTGAGTATGGTAGATCAATTAAATGAGTAAATCTGGAAGGAAACAGCCCTATATCCTTCACGAGATAAAAATGGAATATTATAATGAGAAGCCAGCTACAAGAATGAAGAAGAATCGATTAAAGATCAAAGGTAACCCCTTTAGGGCACCCCATATTTTCCCTATGACTACCGTTAGAATTATATTTGGTATTAAATAGTTTATGTTTCCAGGCAAATATGCATTAGAAAATGCTGATCAAGCAGCACTCATCATGGCAGAAACTGGTGAATCAGTGTCATATGCCGAACTTGAGTCGCGCTCCAACCAACTTGCGCATCTACTAAGAAAGCACGGGCTCAAACGGCTGGACCACTATGCAATATTTATGGAGAACAACCCCAGGTTTATAGAAGCTTGCAGTGCCGGTGAACGCTCCGGTCTCTATTACACCTGCATTAATTCCTATCTCAAAGCCGATGAACTGGCTTACATTGTCAATAACAGTGAAGCGAAAATCATCATCACGTCAGCGGCAAAAGAGGCGGTCGTGCAGGAGGCCCTGATTGATTGTCCCAATATTTCTCTGTGTCTCGTAATTGATGGCACCGAAGAAAATAGCAGAGGTGTAAACTACCAGCGCGCTATAGAACAATTTCCTGACACTCCGATTGGGGATGAGTATCTTGGCCGAAGTATGCTGTATTCATCTGGCACCACGGGCCGTCCCAAAGGCGTGATTGGCCCCCTTCCTGAAGAGCCTCCAACGGAAACTCTGCCAGTTTCAGATTTTCTGCATGAACTCTGGCATTACCGACCTGGTATGGTTTATTTGTCACCGGCACCACTCTATCACGCTGCTCCGCTGTCGGCTGTGTCGCTAACGATACGCTGTGGGGGAACAGCAATCATTATGAGACGCTTCGATCCGGAGCTTTATTTAGATCTGGTGAAGAAATACAGCGCCACGCATAGCCAGCTCGTTCCTACCATGTTTAGCCGGATGCTAAAACTGCCGCAGGAGGTGCGAGACAAAAGCGATGTATCTTCTCTTGAAATAGCCATTCATGCAGCCGCTCCCTGCCCGGTACAGGTGAAAGAAGAAATGATCAACTGGTGGGGCCCCATTGTTCATGAGTATTACGGGGCAACGGAAGCTCTTGGTTTTACAGCATGCAACAGCGAAGAATGGCTCGCCCACAGGGGAACAGTTGGGAAGGTTATGTTAGGTGAACTTCACATTCTCGATGAAGAAGGAAAAGATTTACCTCAGGGCATCCCCGGAGAAATATGGTTTAAGACGGCGAGTGAATTTTCATACTTCAATGATGTTGAAGCAACGACTGCAGCCACATCTGCGGATGGCTCCATGAGTACAGTGGGCGATATTGGATACCTGGATGAGGACGGTTTCCTTTATCTGACGGATCGCGCAACATTCATGATTATCTCTGGAGGTGTAAACATCTACCCCCAGGAAACCGAAAATTTGCTTATTACGCACCCGAAGGTCGCCGACGCAGCAGTATTTGGTGTGCCGAACGTCGACCTCGGTGAAGAAGTAAAAGCGGTGATTCAACCGATTACTGATGTTGCGCCAGGGGATGATCTGGCCCAGGAATTGATGGATTTTTGCCTGGCACAACTGTCACGCCAGAAGTGTCCAAGATCAATTGATTTTGAAAACGAATTACCCAGATTACCTACTGGCAAGCTATACAAGAGACTGCTCAGAGACAAATATTGGGCGAAGTCTTAGGCTGACTGCTTAAAACTATTAAGTGATGTCGTATGGCTACGTGAAAAGCCTTCCTCCCCGATACCTGCCATCGAAAGACTGTTGGTACTCCTTAAAAATATAGGCGCTCAGCGCACGTAGCATGCCTTCCCAGGTACGGAAATGATATTGCTCTACTGTGGTCCGCACAGTTGACTTAAATTTTTCGTATCCCACCGTTCATACCGTCCTCGCTCCAATTGTTCCTGGCGTCGGGCCTGGGCAAGCAAGGATTCGGGAATTGCATCTCCGACTACGATTCCCTGTGGCTCTACCTTGGTGAAGTAATAGCGGGCGTTCATCATTTCATCCACCGATCGAGGGCCATAACGAACTTCAGCTGTAGGGTCAGGGTTCGCTGGATTGTCGGCGGAGTTGTCAAACCACCAGGTTACATGCAATTTCGCATCGGCTGGAACGAATCTCGGTTCCTTGTACTCATAGTGAAATTGCCAATTGAAGTCGTAGTCGGGAACCCAGAGGAGGGTTTCTAGCTCGTCTACCCCTGGAAGTTGCAGTTCAAGCTTGACGGCTTTTCCGCGATAGTGAGAATGAGGGGCCAGCGCAAGCAGGAGAATGTCTTCCTGGATCGTGTGCTCGTGAGTCGCCATATAGTTGGGATCGCCTGGTGGAATCACAATATCAGTGTTCATTGGAATCGTGTTTTGAACTACGTAATCGATTACATCACCCGGCTCATGGAAGAGGAAACCACCAGCGGTGTTATCTTCCACAGCTGTGCCAGGACCAGACTGCTTGGCATAGTGCATCCCGATGGTGATGAATGGATCTGCGGGAAGAAGGAAGCCCCATCCTTCTGGATAGACTTGAGGACCTCGACCAGGAACGGCTACTCCCAGGTAGTTTGAAACCGAATGGTGCATTGTGGAACTACCGGGCCGGATCTCTGTTGCTTGAACCCATTGATGCTTGCTCAAATCACCGTCAGTACGCTGCATGAGTATCGTGGGTTGCCAATCTGTTGCTTCTTCGCATACTTCCACTGGCTCAGAAAAGGCAACTCTCGCATCGGGCACACCCATCCACCACATAGATCCGTCCGGTGCCTGCATAGGCTCGTTCGGCGGCGTGCTCAGCACGAGTTCCGATTCTGCAATGGCAGGTTGATCATCAGGATCTCCCTGAAGTGCGCCTGCCTCAACCCAGCCAATCAGAAGTTGCTTGTCCTCGTTTGATATATAACGCTCATTCTTAAATATACCCTGATGCTGTCGGTGCGCTCCCCAAGGAGGCATGGACCCGTCTTTCAGCCGCAAGGATATCACCGGTGCCCAAATTTTTGCCTCTTCGTAAGAGAGGACAGAAAAAGGTGCTTGCGCCCCGCCCAGATTTGGAGCTTCTGGCCGATGGCATTCGGCGCAGTTCCGATTAAATGCATCCAAGACTTCCCCATAATAGGTAGGTGCTTCAGTTGACTGCGCCACGGCTCCTACAGAAGCGCTGAGCAGTGCTGCCAACGGGAAGAATATTTTATTTTTGCATTGGTAGTTCATGATGTTCCCTTCATCGTCAGCTTTCCGTAGCCTTCTAAGATTAGTTGGCGGAGAGGGAGGGATTCGAACCCTCGATAGGTTTAACCCTATACGCCCTTAGCAGGGGCGCGCCTTCAGCCACTCGGCCACCTCTCCCAAAACAAGCGAATAATAACACAGCGGTCAAATTAGAAAGAATAATCCAGGGATGGGAATACTAGAACACAAGCGCCACTCTCCAGTGCCGTGGAGACCAGTAACTGAGAATTGTTTTACTCGTTGCCTTCGCTGGCAGGAGCTTCGCCGTTTTTTTCTTTCTGAATACGTTGGTAAATTTCTTCGCGATGCACTGGCACTTCTTTAGGAGCATTGACCCCAATTCTTACCTGGTTACCTTTAACACCCAAAACAGTAACGGTAACATCATCCCCTATCATCAATGATTCGCCAATTCGGCGTGTCAGTATTAACATCGTCTTTCTCCGTTAATCATTCCTTTGTACTTCCCATTTTTTTGTCGAAAGGGTTGTAAGAAAAACACTCCAATTAAATTTGCCCGCGACTCACCTAAATGGACAATCTGCTTCATCACATTGCTATACGGTTCTTCTGATTACAGCGCTGAGATGCTGTCCAGTGTATTAGTAAGAATTTTCTAATTACCAGGAAAAAGTACCGGATTTTCTTCCGTAAATCCTTTGTACCGAAACCGTAGTATCTGCCTATATTTAGCCAAAGCCAACTTATTTAGGCTTGTTTTGGCCTCAAATTATCGACTGATTACGCTTCTAAATCTTTTTCGTAATCCGGATCACCCAGATCAAAAGTACTGTGCAGGGCACGCACCGCTAGTTCTAGGTATTTTTCTTCGATAACTACAGATATCTTTATTTCGGAGGTAGTGATGATTTGAATGTTGATATTTTCGTCCGCGAGTGCTTTAAACATCCGACTGGCAATACCTGCATGAGAACGCATGCCCACTCCAACCAGAGAAACCTTACAGACCTTCTTGTCCAGGACGACTCCCTTAGCTTTTAGGGAAGTGGCAAGTTTATCCAAGATAACCTTTGTTTTATCCGATTCGCTCCTCTTTACGGTAAAAGTAATATCATTAGATCCATCGGCCGCAGCATTTTGCACGATAACATCTACTTCGATCCCCGCTTCACTGACAGGGCCGATTACGTTGTAAGCGATGCCGGGAACATCAGGTACTCCCGCTACGGTTAATTTGGCCTCGTCGCGTTCGAACGCGATGCCAGCTATAGCTGGATCTTCCATATCGGTATCTTCCTCTAGACTTATAAGAGTTCCAGCACCTTCCTCGAATGTAGACAACACTCGAAGCGGTACCTTATATTTGCCTGCAAATTCCACTGAGCGGATCTGTAAAACTTTAGTACCGAGGCTAGCCAGCTCAAGCATTTCCTCGAAGGTAATGCTCTTGAGCAACTTGGCGTCTTCCACGACTCTAGGGTCAGTAGTGTAAACCCCTTTTACATCGGTATAAATCTGACACTCTTCAGCCTTCAGTGATGCGGCCAGGGCGACCGCTGTTGTATCGGAACCTCCCCTCCCCAACGTAGTAATGTCTCCGGACTCATCTACGCCTTGGAAGCCTGCAACCACCACCACTTCACCCTGCTCTAGCTGAGCTTGAATACGGGAGCTGTCTATTTCTCGGATGCGGGCTTTAGTGTGAGCTTCGTCAGTAAGTATACGGACTTGACCGCCGGTGAACGATCGCGCTCCATATCCACGCTTTTCAAGGGCCATACAAAGTAAGGCAATAGTAACCTGCTCGCCCGTGGACAGCAGGACATCCATTTCCCGTGGCGTAGGTTGCTCCATCATTTCCATGGCTAGCGCTGTTAGTCTATTAGTCTCACCGCTCATCGCTGAAACTACAACCACCACATCATCACCTTTATCTCGAAACTCACTGATTTTTTTCGCAACCGCTTCTATGCACTCAATACTCCCTACAGAAGTGCCGCCATATTTCTGAACGATTAAAGCCATTGCTTATAACTTCCCTTCCAGCCATGGTTTAACACTTTCCAGCGCCGACGGAACCGCACTGATGTCATTACCTCCGGCCATAGCCATATCAGGTCGGCCGCCACCTTTGCCACCAATTTGTTCTGCAACCATATTAGCGAGGTCCCCGGCAGTTACTTTCTTGGTAAGGTCCTTACTAACACCCACTACTAAGTCAACCTTACCGTCATTTATGCTCGCCAATACAATCACCGTTGTCCCCAATTTGTTCTTTAACCGGTCCACTGTATCTCTTAGTGACTTTGAATTGAATTTTTCAAGAGTGGCAACCAAGACCTGAGTACCGTTAATTTCAATTACCTGAGACGCCAGTTCATCACCTACACTGGATGCCATTTTGGCTTTTAATTGCCCGAGCTGTTTCTCTAGGGTCCGATTGCTGGCGACCAATTGCTGGACTCTTTCCACCAGTTCCAGTGGGCCACTATTTGTGACCCCCATAATCTGTTTGAGTGTCTGTTCTTCATTTTCTACCAGGGTCAACGCACCTTTGCCTGTCACCGCTTCTATCCGGCGCACACCAGCGGAAATCCCGGTCTCACTGGCTACCTTAAATAAACCAATATCTCCGGTGCGGTTAACATGACAACCCCCGCAGAACTCAACGGAGTACTCGCCGCCCATGGTGACCACCCTAACCTCATCCCCGTATTTCTCTCCAAAAAGTGCCAGGGCCCCCTTTGTTTTAGCCTCAGAAATTGGCATTACTTCTTTTTCGACTATTGAGTTAGTAAGAATCTCGTGATTAACCTGCGCTTCAACCTGTTTCAATTCCTCTTCTGTTACTGGAGTCGAGTGCGAAAAATCGAAACGTAAACGGTCGGCATCAACTAAGGATCCTTTTTGTGTAACGTGTTCACCCAATATGTTACGCAGTGCGGCATGCATCAAATGAGTCGCCGAGTGATTAAGCGTGATTGCCAAGCGATCAACTTCTGCAACATGAGCAGATAATTGATCTCCAACCCGCAATGCACCGGTTTTCATAACTCCTCGATGAATTAGTACTTCACCTTGCTTCTGAGTATCAAACACTTCAAATTTGCAGGTGTCATTATCTAGGATTCCATGATCGCCCACCTGCCCCCCGGATTCTCCGTAGAAAGGAGAGGCATTCAGTAGCACCAGCAATTCTTCCCCAATAGGAGCTTCATCCAATCGATCGCCTTGCACATCGAAGATACCCGTCACCGAGCAAGTGCCGTCCAGAATTTCATACCCTGTGAAATCAGTAGAAAGATCTGAGCCTATATCCAGCTTTTCGACGCTTCCAAAATTGCTGGCTGCACGGGCTTGGTTTTTCTGAATCAACATAGCCTGCTCAAACCCATCAAGATCGAGATTCATATTGTGCTCTCGGGCCACGTCGGCTGTTAGATCAACCGGAAATCCGTAGGTGTCATAAAGCTTGAATACCATTTGGCCCGGAATAGTATCGCTATTCAGTTCCTTGATAGCTTTCTCTAGAATGATCATCCCATTATCAAGCGTACGCGCAAATTGTTCTTCCTCTTCTTTTAGCACCTTCTCAACAAAGCCACGCCTTTCAACGAGTTCTGGATAAGCCGAACCCATAATTTCAACCAGTGAAGCTACCAATTTGTAAAAAAAGACATCTTTAACACCCAGCTGATAACCATGCCTTACGGCCCGACGTACAATCCGGCGCAACACGTATCCTCGGCCTTCGTTGGCTGGTATAACTCCATCCACTGCAAGGAATGCACATGCCCTTATATGATCGGCGATGACACGCAGAGAAGTATTTTCTATATCCGACTCACCGGTTATATCGGCGATGTTTTTGATTAAGGCTTGAAAAAGATCAATCTCGTAGTTGCTGGAAACGTTCTGTAGCACCGCAGCCAAGCGCTCCAAACCAGCACCGGTATCTACAGAAGGTTTGGGCAAAGGAATCATGGTGCCATCAGCCTTGCGATCGAACTGCATAAATACCAGATTCCAGATTTCTATGTATCGGTCCCCATCCTCGTCAGGACTTCCCGGTGGGCCACCGGCTATTTCTGGGCCATGGTCATAGAAGATTTCAGAACAAGGGCCACAGGGTCCCGTGTCCCCCATCGCCCAAAAATTATCTTTCTCTCCCATACGTGAAAAACGACTGGGATCAATTTTTATTTCGTCTAACCAGATCGAAGCCGCTTCGTCATCATCTTCAAATACAGTGACCCAAAGCCTTTCCGGTGGCAATCCTAGATTGACAGTTAGAAATTCCCAAGCATATTCAATCGCTTTCTGCTTGAAATAATCTCCAAAAGAGAAATTACCAAGCATCTCAAAAAAAGTATGGTGCCGAGCAGTATAGCCAACGTTTTCTAGATCATTATGTTTACCACCTGCCCGCACGCAGCGCTGCGAACTGGTGGCTCTAGAACAGGTTCGCGTTTCCTCTCCTAAAAAAACGTCCTTGAACTGGACCATTCCCGCATTGGTGAACAATAGTGTCGGGTCATTCCCGGGCACGAGAGAGCCGCTAGGCACAACCTCATGATCATGCGCAGCAAAAAAATCCAGAAACTCCTGTCTTATCTCAGCGCTTTTCATACTCGGTTCCGATTTTTGT
>Ga0209752_1000738_pt1 | contig 15956 bp, 10 predicted proteins | sample METZYME_3_250m_FD_187548 | JGI IMG/M metagenome (GOLD analysis project Ga0209752, IMG submission 187548) | Marine microbial communities from oxygen minimum zone in mesopelagic equatorial Pacific - METZYME_3_250m (SPAdes) (version 2) | ecosystem: Environmental > Aquatic > Marine > Oceanic...
TGGTTTGGATTTTATAGTCCCCACTTATTATCTTGATGAGCATCCTAAAAGACACAATTGGTTAATGCTGGGATGTGAAAGAAGCCTTCAGATTCATGAACATTTCTATGGCGACAGACCTCTTTGTATTGATATTTGCCCACGAAATTTCAAACATGATAATGGAGCACTTCAATTAATCAAATGCTGCCTCCTTGAAAAAGAGATTGAAATGAATGGACAGAGAGTCGTTGTTCCCTGGGGATCCACTCTTCGCCAGGTTGAACACGCTCTCGAAACATTAATTGGGTATCATAAATCATAAGGATAAAGTAAAAGCTAGGAAATGACTTATTTGTTGAAAGAAATAGTCCCAGATCGAATCAAGGTAAAACCACGATCATCTGGTATCACAATGATGCTTGATCGTTGTCAGGGCCTAGTAGGAACTGAAGATCTGATTAATATGGCAGGTGAATATTTGGACCAGATTAAACTCTCTTTTGGTACTTCAATCTTAGTGAGTGAGTCCTTTCTACGGTCCAAGATTGATTTAGTCATAGATAATGGTATTGATATTTATCCAGGCGGTACCCTTATGGAGGTCGCCTACCAACAACAGAATGACATTGAATATATAAATTGGGTGAAAAATTGCGGGTTTTCAATGATTGAAATTTCGAATGGGATTTACAGTGTAAGCCGAAAAAAGAGGGATGATACCATCAAAAGATCAAAGGATGCTGGACTGAAGGTAATTACAGAAGTAGGGGGAAAGGATTCTGAAGTTGAGATGCCTATTTCACAAATATGCGAGGATATAATTGTAGATTTGGATCATGGTGCGGAGAAAGTCATCATTGAGGGTCGAGAATCAGGAAAGAATATTGGTGTTTATGATAATGAAGGAAATATTATGGATAAAAAAGTGGATGCTATCTTGGATGGGATCAATCATCGTCAGAATGCTATAATTTGGGAAGCACCTCATCAACACCAGCAAGCTTCTTTTATCCGGCGTTTTGGGTCGAACGTAAATCTAGGGAATATTCTTCCTCGGGATATCCTTGGGCTGGAAGCGTTGAGACAAGGACTGCGCTATGAAACCTTGGTTCACTTTGCGTCAGAAAATAAATTGAAAAATGAATAAAGAAGGAAGCCAAATCAATAAGGCAGCAGGTCGCTTTACAAAAGACCCTGCTCCGGAACTCGTGAGTTCTGGTTTTAGAATGGAAGTAAATGATAGCGCATTACTTTACCATGGAATGAGCCTTGCCGATCTTGCTCACGTGATCATGCTTATTGAAATTGATTTAATTCCTCAAGATGCGAGGAGGGCATTACTGAGCGCCTTGCTTGAAATGCATAGTCTTCCTGCAGAGGATATTGATTTTAAAATTGATTTGGTTGATGTTTATACCAATCGGACCCAAATGTTATACCAAAGAACCCCAGAAACAGCAGGATGGTTGCAAGCTGGACGTCCGCGACGGGAGGTTTCTACATTAGCCTATCTAATTGTAACTCGTGCTGAATTACTAGAAGTCGTAAAATATGTTTTAAAACTTATGGAAACATTGCTTGAATTTTGTGAAGACCATCACTCGACTTTGCTTCCAGATTATACATATTTACAAAGAGCACATCCAACCACACTCGCACATTATATGTTGACTTTTGTCCAACATATGGCTCGTGACCTTGATCGTATGCAATCTGCTTATAAACGGACAAACAAAAGTCCTGCATGTGCAGGTAGTACGAATGGTTCGCGATTACCATTAGATAGAGAACTTGTGGCAGAGTTACTTGGTTTTAAGGGTTTAGTACTTCATACGCGGGATGCTACGTGGCAGTCCGACGGTCCAATAGAATTGATGTCAGTAACCTTAGCAATATTGTGCAATATAGATCGTTTGGCGGAAGATTTGCAAATTTGGGCTACTTCTGAATTTAATTTTATAGATTTATCTGAAAGTCATTCGCGGATAAGTGTCATCATGCCACAGAAGAAAAATCCGTATAGCCTTGCGTATATACGAGGAGTCGCAAGAGAGATGATAGGCCGGCTGTCTGGCACAGCCGCCCTGCAGTTTACACCATCAGGACAAGTTGACAATCGAATTTTTACCTATGGTATGGTGCCAAGAGGGTTGATGCAAACAAAAGAAGCCTTAAAGTTATTTTCAGTAACAATTTCCGGTTTGAAAGTCAATAAAGATAAAATGCTCCTTGCTGCTGTAGAGAGTTTAGGTGGGGCCACAGATCTTGCAGAAGAGATAATGATGAGGCATGGTATTAATGCGCAAGCAGCTCATTCTATCGTTGCTCAGGCAATAAGGTTTTCAACTCAGGAAGGAAAAAGACTCAAAGCTGATCTGATAAACGATGCGGCGAAGGATATAATAAATTATTCTCTAAATATATCTGATGATCTTATTTTGCAAATCATGGATCCGGAAGCCATTATAGAAACAAGGACTGGCCCTGGAGGCGCATCATCAAAATCCATTCATAAAATGATTACTGATTTTCGGAATATAATCAATGATTCGAATCATTGGAGAACGTTAGAAAAATCTTGGCTGAAGAGATCAGAAAAAAACCTGGTTGAAAGGGTACAATCAATATGCCAGTGCACGTGATTGATTCTGAGATATTTGGAAGTGTTTGGGGTACGGAGGAAATGCATACTATTTTTGATGAGGTTCCCCGTACACAAGGATGGCTAGAGATTATTTGTTCTTTAGCAGAAGCACAGTCAGAAGTAGATATTATCCCGCATGAAGCTGTAGAAGAGATCAGGAGAGTCTGCAATATAAATAAATTGGATATGGATATACTCCGTAAAAGATTTAATCAGTCCGGGCATTCCATGCATGGATTGATCCAGGAATTGAAAAAAATGTGTAAAGGCTCCGCCGGGGAATGGATCTATTATGGAGCCACCGTACAGGATATCACAGATACTTGGATATCAATCGCGCTTTTGAAAGTTTGGGGGATTGTATTCCGAGATTTACGAAAAATTGAACATGAACTTTTAGTGTTAGCGAAAAAACATCGTACCACACCCATGCTTGGTAGAACGCATGGTCAGCCAGGTTCACCGATAACTTTTGGGTTCAAGGTTGCAATATGGGTCCGTGAGATTCATCGTCACATAGAACGGTTGAAGGATATACATAAAAGAATGGGAGTTGGTCAATTAGCTGGGGGAGTTGGTTCTCTGTCCGCTTTCGCAGAAAGAGGAATACAGCTGCAGTCGATATTTTTTAAAAAACTGGGTTTACGTATTCCGGATATATCCTGGATTTCTTCCCGAGATAGTCAGGCAGAGTTTATACAGTTACTGTCCATGATTTCTTCTACTTTGGATAAGATTGGACACGAAGTGTATACATTGCAACGTCCTGAGATAAATGAATTGAATGAAATTTTTAAAAAGGATGCTATAGGCAGCATCACGATGCCACATAAACGCAACCCTGAATTGTCTGAACATTTAGGTACCTTGGCTCGATTGATTCGTCACAATACAAATTGTCTAAATGAAAACCTAGTTCACGAACACGAACGTGATGGTCGTTCTTGGAAATCAGAGTGGGGTCTAATTGGACCCATTTGTGTTATGATAGGTGCTCAGCTTCAATTGGGCTATGTATTGTGTTCAACGCTTCAGGTGAACAGTGAAAATATGATGATGAATCTTAAGTCAACTAAAGGCCATATTTATTCCGAAGGTATCATGCTTGCTTTGGCACGAAAAATAGGCAAGCAAACTGCGCATGATCTTGTGTACAAAATTTCCAAGGCTGCCAATAAAGAAAACCGTTCATTAAAATCCTGTTTAGTAAATAATGAGAAGGTAATGAAACATCTCACCATAGATGATATCGAGGTTATCTTTGATTATAAAAACCAGTTGGGACTTTGTCCTGAGTTTGTAGACAAAGTAGTGAATTTGAGCCGTAAATCACGGGCAGGCGATAAACGTTTTTTAATAGATTATTTTTCAAATGAATAAGGCTCTATTATTGCTACCTCGGCTTGAATTGGCAAAATTACCAACGCCATTGGACCGTGTTAAAAATTTGGGCAAAACTTTGGGAAATCTTGATCTTTGGTTCAAACGAGACGATTTGACAGGATTTGGTTTAGGAGGAAATAAAGTACGGTCCCTCGAGTATCTGGCAGCCGATGCAATGAAAGTAAATTCTAATATCCTAATCACTGGTGGTAGCTATGGGTCCAACCATGTCAGGACGACAATGGCAGTGGCAGCACACTTGGGACTAAGAGGTGTTGCGGTATTATCTGGTACTCGGCCTTCTAAGGCAAATGGAAATCTGCTGCTTAATCAACTTCTTAATGCCAAACTTATTTTTACAGGTAATCCAGACCGTTCATATATAGATAATTATATTAAAATTGAAACTGAACGTTTGCGGGGCAACGGTGAAAGCCCATATATGATTAGACGTGGCGGTGTTTCATCGCTAGGCTGTATAGGATATGTTTCAGCTGCAGTGGAAATTTGCTCTCAGTTGCAGAGTTTGAACTTAAATCCAGACATATTGTTATGTGCCACTGGATGCGGTGTGACACAAGCAGGGTTGCTGGTAGGGTTCAAATTAATGGGATTAAATTGTCGATTATATGGTATAACTGTCAGCCGTAGCCGTGATGAATGTATTGCTTATATCAAACAATTAATCAATGAAACGGAAGATGTTTTAGGATTGGACTCCAGAGTCAAAAACGATGAGATCTTTGTGTTTGATGAATATATTGGTGAGGGATACAGCGTGCCTACTTCAGAAGGTATTGATGCTATTCGCCTTGTTGCCCAAACCGAAGGAATTTTTTTAGATCCAATTTATACTGGGAAAGCAATGGCTGGATTAACTGATTTGGTAAAAAAAGACCTTATTGGCTCTGATAATACAGTGATATTTCTGCATACGGGAGGCTCTCCCAGTATTTTCTCCAATTCAACAATAATATCTAATTCCAATAACTTGGCTGATTCAGTAATTGATAAAAGTACAAGTAGTCAACTAAATTCGATGAATATTAAATAAACTCTCATGAGTAAGATATAATGCCCATATATGAATATTTGTGTACTCCTTGCGGAAGAGTGGTTAGCCTACTTATTCGCAAATATGATGAAGCTGATCAGGGTATGGCTACCTGTCCCAGTTGTGGGAAAACTGACCTCCAGCGCCTTATTTCTGCCCCAAGCATATCAAGCGGAAAAAATAGCATTTCAGAACCAAGAAAATCACCTAATGATCCCCACCTATTAGCGCAGAATATGCGTTCTTCAATGAGAAAATCAGGCCAGGATTATGGTAGTGAGTTTAAGGAAGTTGCCCATCGCTTGGAAAAAGGAGAGTCTGCCAATTCTATTGAAAAGTCACTTCGCAAACGCTCGGGTGAGAAGCCCCACATGTGTCCTGATGGACACGTTCATTGAATTATAATAGTTTAGGCATTTGCTGAATCAATATATCTGTTTTGGAAAATTCCGTTAATGTAATTCCAATACTCAAAGCACGTTATATTGGTAGGCCTTTATTAGATAGTTTGACGAAAAATTATTTTACAGGATCCGTGGTTGGCATTTATCAGGATTTTTGCAATATACTTGGTAATGATGGCCGAATGATCACTTTAGCTATATCCCCTATGGGTAAAAGTCCATTCTCTGTTCTTATTGAATGGCAAGACTCATTCATGTCTATTGTCGCGAAAATGAATGTCCAAGCAGATCAATATGGAATAAAAGTAGGTGATGCTATATTTATAAGTTTAGATAACGCTGAAACTTGGGTACCCAAAATGCCTCAATTTCCACGCACATTTCGTTTGAAAGCTCCTAGCGCTGAATTGTTGTTTGATTATACACATTGGCTCGAACCAACTTTTTATAATTCCAGCAATAAATATGTGATAGATAAACTCATGTCCGGAGCAAAAGAATTACAGCACGCTTTGGTCAATAGGCATCCTATTAAAAGATCTGTTACATATTTAGCTGGTTTGGGATCGGGGCTTACACCATCTGGTGATGATTATCTTCTTGGAGTGATGGCATCTCTATGGCTTACAAAAAACACCCATTTTCTCGATGAGATTGCCTGGTTATCTAGTCAAAAAACTACATCTCTCAGTGCTGCGTATTTGATGGCAGCATCAAAAGGAGATTTTGCTGAATGTTGGCACGATTTAGCACAAGCGGTTCTTTATCAAGACCCCAAAGTTCTCCGAGATTCTATTTCTGAATTCATACAAATAGGAGCTTCTTCTGGCCGAGATGCTTTGGTTGGTTTCTCCAGACACATTCTTGAATCGAGATTTAGCTTAAATGTAGTCCAGAATTAAATCTTCAGAGCTAGATTTCCATTAGAACGTTGAGCAATACATGTAATCCAGAAAAAGATTACCGCTATCCGTTCCTAGAAAAAGGTTAAATGTCTATTCCTACAGCTATAATCGCTATGGGTGGGAACAGTATCTCACCGAAAGGTGAAACTGGAACCATCCAGCAACAGTTTTCCCACACTCGAGAAACCGTGGAAGGCATTTCCCATTTTATTGAACGTGGATATAATCTTTGCATAAACCATGGCAATGGCCCCCAGGTGGGCAATGAACTCTTACGCATGGACCTAACACACGACCGGGTTCCCTCGCTACCTCTAGGAGTATGTGTGGCTGGGACACAGGGGACCATCGGCTATATGATTCAGCAGTCGTTGCAGAATAAGCTGAGAGATATGGAACTGGATCGAGAAGTAGTTACTCTTGTTACCCAAGTGATAGTGGACAAGGATGATCCCACCATCCAGGAACCAACAAAATTTGTAGGGCCTTGGTATACAGAAAATGAAATAAGACCTTTTGTAGAAAAATTCGGCTGGTCTGTAAGGGAGCAGGAACCAGGCCAATGGCGCCGTGTCGTACCTTCACCCATGCCGGAATACATCATGCATGGAAAATCCATTAAGTCATTGGTGGACAGAGGCACCATCGTGATAGCCACTGGCGGAGGTGGCATCCCAGTCTACAATGATGCAGAGCACTTGGAGGGTCTGGATGCGGTGATCGATAAGGATTACACGGCTGCTAAACTGGGGCGCATCATCCATGCAGAAGAACTATGGATCATCACGGATGTAGAATATGTTTATCGTAATTATGGTCGCTTTGATCAGTTACCTATTCAGGAATTGACAAGCAGCGAAGCAAAAAAATTATATTATAATGGTGAATTTCAGAAAGGCAGTATAGGTCCCAAGATCAAGGCAGCCATGCACTTTTTGAAATATCACGGAGATAAAGTTGTTATAACATCAATACCCTGCATCAAAGATGCGATAGAGGGTAATGCAGGTACAATAATAAAGAATGATTAATCTTCCTGATACTTTTCTTTAATTATTTTAAAATAACTTTGATGTAGGTTATTCTGGAATGAAAAAATATTTTATATAATAAAATACTAGCTTGAAATAATTGAGTTCATTGAATAATAATTGGTAGAATTTTAAATTCTGCTATATAAGAATTAATGAAATAAAAATGAGTCGATTTCTTTATATTAAAATGATTAGAATCAAAATGAAATGAATGATTCAATTAAGAATTTATTTTGACAAATACAAGGGAATGAGAGTATATGGTTTTTATCAGAAATAACATAAATAACTTATTAATCTTTTGCACACTATGGATAATATTTCCCAGCGAGCTATCTGCATTGGACAATGGTAAAATAAAGGGACTTGTGCTCGATAAAGTAACAGGGAATCCGCTTCCATACACGAATGTGTTTTTAGACGGCACCAGCCTTGGAAGTTCATCAGATACTAAAGGGAATTTCTTGATACTTGATGTTCCCCCTGGATCTTATACTATCAAAATACGTTATATAGGTTATAAAAAACTTGATGAACAGATTGAGCTTGGAGAAGGTCAGGTTCTAGAAAGGCAATTTTCGATGGATCCGGAAGCACTTGAAGGTGAGACTGTCAATGTTACTGTTCAAGCCCAGGGACAAAAAGCAGCCATCAATCAGCAGTTATCATCAAAATCGATTGTTAATGTTGTCTCATCTGCACGAATTCAGGAACTGCCCGATGCCAACGCTGCAGAATCCATTGGCAGGCTACCCGGTGTATCTGTTACCCGGGTTGGAGGGGAAGGAACCAAGGTTGTGATCAGGGGAGTTCAGCCAAAATATAACGCTATAACAGTGGATGGTGTACGCATGGCTTCATCCGATTCCGATGACAGAAGTACGGACCTTAGTATGATTTCTTCTAATATGCTGGAAGGTATTGAAGTATTCAAAACGTTAACTGCCGATCAGGATGCGGATGTAATAGGGGGAACAGTGAACTTCAAAATGAAAGAAGCTGAAGGCGGAAAAGACAAAATAAAATTACATTTTCTTGCCCAGGGAGGAAATAACAGCCTCTCTAATGCAAATAGTCAGTATGACAATTATAAACTTGTACCCAGTCTGGAAGGGAGAGTGTTGCAGGATCGTTTGGGATTTTTTCTGCAGGCAAATATTGAAAATAGGAATCTTACTTCTAATTCATTTTCTGCAAGCTACGGTAATCGAGCAAATGATGATACTAATTATGTAACCAACTCCATTGATCTTAGCTATATACCCAGGAAAAAAGAGCGTATTAATGTGGCACTTGTTTTGGATTATCGATTGCGCGATGGCAAGATCAGTTTTTCTAATTTCGGGAACTCAGGAACCACGGAAACCATAAATCGTTCTGAATCGTTCAGTATAGGTGGAAATGCACATTACTATACCACAGGTTTTTCTAAGAGTATTGTTAATATGATCACGAATGCATTGAGTGTAGAAAAGCAATTTTCGAAATTCAATACAAGTTTTAAAATTTCTCACAGCTATTCGGAAACGGAGAACCCTAATAATTGGTCCGTTAACTTCTACAGGTTACCAGCTGGAATAAATGATTTTTACAATCAGGTTAATGTGAAACCGAGAGATGTTTTGGGAGCTGTAATCATTGATCCTGGCAAGACAAACCTGAACCGAATATCTAGCAATAATAATTTTACACCAGAACGTAAGTTTATGTCATCTATGGATATTAAGTTGCCGTTGAATTTCGGAAAAAATCTATCAGCCGAGATTAAATTTGGCGGGAAATTTAGAACCAGCACCAGATCTCACCGTAATGAAACTTTTGGCACCACTGGTACATTTCAATCTCCCAGTGAGAGGGCTGCAGCACTGATGGTGCGTGAACATATAGGGAGACCAGGAACTTTTTTCAATAGTGATATAAAGCTTGGCTGGTTTATTGATACTACGTTTACCTATGGTGATTTTTTGGAGGGTGAGTATGCAATGCATTCTCCTTTGAATTTTGAAATGATTGAGGATATGATGTTCTTCTGTCAGGATACGATTGATGCATTCGCTGATGAAGGTTCTCCTGGCGCCTATGCCCGAAATAATTATTCTTCAAACTCATTTAACTATCATGGTGAAGAACTACTCTCTGCCGGGTATATAATGGCTACAATTAACATAGGACAGAAACTTACGATCATCCCGGGCATTCGTTATCAGGGTCTTGAAACAACATACAATGGCGTGCGGGGACATGCATCTCAAATTTCATTCTATAATTACGATCACTCGGATACGTCCATCACAGTAAAACATCCTTTCTGGCTCCCAAACCTCAATATACGATACAAACCATTATCGTGGTTTGACATACGGTTAGCTTATTCCAACACAATATCTTATCCTGATTTCAATACAATTATACCCAGGATACATGTGACCTCAGGCGGCGGTGTGCAATGGAATAATTATGCTTTAAATCCATCCAAATCAGAAAATTATGATCTTTATTTTACTTTTTATGGGAATAAGATTGGCCTATTCACGCTTGGCGGTTTTGCGAAAAAAATAAATGATCTGATCTACCCCTGGAGATTCAGTAAACCGGGACTTGAAGCAGTACCTTACTTTCTCACTGACCGGCTTCCCAATGAAAACACAAACTATACCATTCAAACATATGTTAATAACCAGCTGATGGTTGATGTTGTTGGTCTGGAAATAGATTGGCAAACACATTTCTGGTATTTACCAAGCCCGCTAAATGGCCTGGTTCTTAATATTAATTATACAAATATTAAATCAGAAGCTGAATACCCATTTGTCTTTGCCGGTGCCACCAGTGCTACAAATGTTGACACATCCTTTACGGACAGACTTATCTATCAACCTAATCATATTGTTAATTTTTCATTGGGGTATGATTATAAGGGATTTTCGATACTGGTTTCCATGCTATATCAGGATGATGTATTCTCAGGGGTGAGCCAGTGGCCACAATTGAGATCAACTACTGCTGCTTATAAACGCTGGGATCTATCATTAAACCAGTCTTTACCCTGGTTAGGGCTGCAACTTTATAGCAACCTGAATAATATTAATGGAAGGTATGCACCCATGTTTATGAAGAATGCAAGGGATATGAATGTACTGCAGATGTACCCGAAGATACCTAGGTCAATAGAAGATTATGGCATGACGGCGGAGTTTGGTCTTCGTTTGAAAATCTGATTTTGAATTATTTATTGAAATTGTTTGATTTTTTCTTATTTATATTTATGTTTAGAGCGTGTGTGTAGACAAGTATCTCTGCGTAGAGATATATCCTGACATATAATAAATAAAAATCAAATTAAAAAATGGGGAGAAGAAAATGAAAAAAGTGATATTATTAACTACTGTAATGCTGTTGATGATCACGCCCGTTTCCGTCTTAGGACAAATAATGGAAATCAGTGCCGATGATGGCGATCTATATGAGATCATCAGTGCTGATACTCTGGCAGACGGAACCCAGGCCAACATATATGTACTTACATCAAAGGATAAAACCTATAAGATGTCAGGTACAATCACAGCTAAGGGTGACCTGACAATTATGGGAGAAGAGGATGATGAGTGGGACGGCTGGAACCCCGCTACTATTCAATCCGCGGTCTTAGCCGATGGATCAACTGTTGGGACACTGTTTGTTCTGACCGGTGATGAAACGGAAGGGAATTTTGTAAACCTTTACCTGTTGGCAAAAGCTACAAATAACGTTGCATCAGGAGTAGCTATTGAAGTGAAGGGTGACCATACTGTACTCAATGTTGGAGCTTGTGTGTTTGATGCTTGGCATACATTTGCCATTGCTTACAATGGACAATGGGATTCTTTCTTTCTTGATAACAATATCTTCAGGAATATGGTGCACCCGAACCAGTGGTACATTGGTGAAGTGCTGAGAAATACCTGGCCCGGTGAAGCATACACTGATACCGTCGTCATGTCAGGGAATCTGATGCTGGGTGTAAATGGATATGCAGCAGCACCGGTAACCAAGTGGCACATGAATTATTTTGAATTTAATGATAATGCTGTGATATACACATTTAAGAATCCATTCTTCATATTCAATATGACAGAAGGGACCATGAATGATAATATTTTCTATGGGAATTATGCCGGTGGTGTAGACCGTACAGAAGACCCGTGGTGGGATAACCTGTGGTTCCCGGATACATCTTTTGGTGTGATTGCTCTGCAGCCTTTAAGCCCGGCCAATGCGATTATGTTTGATCCAGCTGGTGATACATCATCTGTGGAAGGGCTGGCTGCCATTGAAGCGCAGCGGGATATTGAAATATCTAATAACACCGTCCACTGGCCAGCTGAGCTTACAGCGATGTGGGATGCCTATAATGATACAGCTGAGAACTGGATTCGTACACCGGTCTGGATGAATGACAGAACTGTAGCGATGTTTGCTGATGATGATGCTTATCCCCATCTGGTACAGGAAGCTAATTTTGTATCCCCAGTTGAGATTGGTTTGCCGGAAGAAGTTAATGCAGCTATTCTGCATGGTACTGCCGAGACAGGCGATATTGGATTTTTGGATTACTTCCTGCAAATCAGGGGTGGTACTGCTGCAACTGATTACTGGGGTTATGCTCATACTGTAGTCGAAGAAGGAAATGAAGATTGGACACCACAATGGCCAACACAGGAATTGTTTGATTTTGGATTTTTTGATCCTCCTTTTGAGTGTGGTGATGGTTGTATGGAAATTAGTGCGGATGATGGAGATCTTTATGAAATCATCTCTGCCGATACCCTGGCGGACGGCACCCAGGCGCATGAATATGCTCTAACGTCTACTGATGTGACCTATAAGATGTCAGGAACAATCACCGCGAAGGGTGACCTGACTATTGTTGGTGAGCTAAATGAGTCTACCTTAAGACCCCCGGCGATCCAATCTGCAGTGCTGGCTGACGGATCCACCGTGGGAACACTGTTTGTCCTGACTGGTGATGAATCGGAAGGAAACTTTGAAAATCTATACTTGTTAGCACAGGCAACGAACGGAGTAGCTTCTGGAGTTGCTATTGAAGTAAAGGGTGATGAAACTGATCTTTTTGTAGGTAATTGTGTGTTTGATGGATTTCATACATTTGCAATTGCCTATAATGGCCAGTGGGACAACTTCTATATTTGGGGCAATGTCTTCAGGAACTTGGTACACCCGAACCAGTGGTACATTGGTGAAGTATTGAGAAATACCTGGCCCGGTGAAGCATATACGGGTGAAGTATGGATGGAAGAGAACTTAATGATTGGGGTCAATGGATACGCTGCTGCTCCTGTTAGCAAATGGTATATGGAATCATTCAACTTCAATGATAATGCCGTTCTCTTTACCTTTAAGAACCCATTTTTCATTTTCAATATGACGGAAGGGGAAATGAACGATAATGTTTTCTATGGGAATTATGCCGGTGGTGTAGACAGGACAGAAGATCCCTGGTGGGATAATCTCTGGTATCCGGATACATCTTTTGGTGTGATTGCTTTGCAGCCTTTAAGCCCGGCCAATGCGATTATGTTTGATCCAGATGGTGATACATCATCTGTGGAAGGGTTGGCTGCCATTGAAGCACAGAGAGAAATTGAAATACATGATAACTATTATTATTGGCCGTCCGAGCTTACAGCGATGTGGGATGCCTATAATGATACAGCTGAGAACTGGATCAGAACACCAGTATGGATGAGTGACAGAACAGTGGCAATGTTTAACGATGATGCAGCTTACCCTAACTTAGAGGAAGGCAATAATCAGAATATGGACCCTGGAGTTCCGTCTGAGATGGTGGATGCTATCTTAAATGGTACAAGTGAGACAGGTGATATTGGACTGTTGGATTACTTCCTGCAGATCAGGGGTGGTACCGCTGCCACCGATTACTGGGGCTTTGGCCACACTGTAGTCGGAGATGAAGGCTGGATACCAACCTGGCCGCTGCCGGAGATGGTAGCTTTGGAATGGGGTGGTTATACAGCAGTTGAAAATGAACCACTGCCAGAGCGTTTTACGCTTGATCAGAACTTCCCGAATCCTTTCAATCCAACAACGGAGATTACTTTTACTCTGAACCAAGAATCAGATATTACACTGACCATCTTCAATATGCTTGGTCAGGAAGTAAAAGAGCTCACCAGTGGTTTCAAGCCAGTTGGTAAGTACACCGTACAATGGAATGGAAAAGATAATTTGGGTAGAAGTGTTTCTACTGGGGTATATCTTTATAGCCTAAACAATGGTACCCAAGTTCTCACAAAGAAAATGGTATTGATGAAGTAATTATTTCTTTTACCAATTTTCTTAACACCTTAAAAAGGGGCAGATTTCTGCCCCTTTTTTTATGGTTTTTGCTTACTTTGTATTATGAGAATCCTGCGATTGATTACAAATAATAGCTGGAAAAAGTCCTGTATGCATTGTATCACTATTTTAATTTTTACTCATGGCTGTACAAAACACTCTTCCAAAGAATCGGGCACTATTCATTACGGACAAATGGTACTGGTTCCAGGTGGTAGTTTTACCATGGGTAGCACTGGTGCACAAGCCAGCCCTGATGAGTCGCCACTCCATGAAGTGAAGGTTGACAGTTTTTACATGGATATGCATGAAGTCACTAACCGTCAGTTCGCTGAATTCGTAGCAAACACAAACTATGTAACCGTCGCCGAAAAAAATATTAACTGGGAGAAAATGAAAATTAATCTTCCGCCAGGCACACCGAAACCTGCTGAAAATATTTTGCAGCCTGGATCAGTAGTATTTCAGGCCACGGATGGTCCGGTTTCACTCGCTGATGAAACACAGTGGTGGGTTTGGACCATTGGTGCGAATTGGAAATATCCGACAGGACCCGGAAGCAATATAGATGATAAAATGGACCACCCTGTAGTCCATGTTGCCTGGGATGATGCGGCTGCCTATGCCCAATGGGCTGGGAAGCGGCTTCCAACAGAAGCAGAGTGGGAATGGGCTGCACGGGGGGCATTGGATAACCCAATCTATCCATGGGGTAATGTTTCTGTTTCTCAATCTGCTGGCAAGGCCAATTTCTGGCAAGGAATGTTTCCTTATGAGAACACTGTCAAAGATGGGCATTACGGTACCGCACCTGTAAAGTCTTACTTGCCTAATGGTTATGGACTTTACGATATGGCAGGAAACGTATGGGAATGGTGCAGCGATTTATATCATTTTCAATCATACGGTATTGCAGCCAAAAAAGGAGTCTCTTTTAACCCCCAAGGTCCTGCCAGTTCATTGGATCCAAATGAACCGCATATGCCGAAGCGTGTCATACGGGGCGGATCTTATTTATGCAATGATAGCTATTGCAGTGGGTATCGTGTTTCCAAACGGATGCGTTCCAGCCAGGATACAGGACTTAGTCATACCGGGTTTCGATGTGTAAAATCCATATAATAGAATGAAAAGAATAATCATATTTCTTTTTCTCTTTACTTTGAATGAACAGGTTTTTGGAGCGGAAAGTAAAATGGAAAATTCAAATGATGAACGTATGGCATGGTGGCGGGAAGCCCGTTTTGGCATGTTTATTCATTGGGGACTTTATGCCATTCCTGCTGGAGAGTGGGAAGACAATACCAATCATGCCGAATGGATTCGTACAACCGCACAGATTCCATTAGAACAGTACGATAAATTTGTTGGCGAATTTAACCCGGTAAAATTCAACGCGGATGACTGGGTGCGTATGGCCAGGGATGCAGGTATGAAATATATTGTGATTACCAGTAAGCATCATGATGGTTTCAGCCTTTTTAATTCTAAGTATACAGATTATGATATTATGTCGACTCCTTTTCAAAGGGACATCATGGATGAGCTGGCAAATTCCTGCCGTAAATACGGGTTAAGAATTTGCTGGTACCATTCTATCATGGACTGGCACCATCCGGATTATTTGCCCCGCCGCAGCTGGGAGAAGGATCGAGGAATAGAAGGAGCTGATTTTGAGCGTTACATCGCTTATATGAAAAACCAGCTTAAAGAACTGGTAGAAAACTATGGTGATATCGGAGTTCTCTGGTTCGATGGCGAGTGGGAAGAAACCTGGACACATGGGTACGGACAGGATCTATACAATTATGTCCGCAGCCTGCAGCCAAACATTATTATCAACAACAGGGTTGATATAGGAAGATCAGGGATGCAGGGATTAACTCGGGATGGAGGTTACGTAGGTGATTTTGGTACCCCGGAACAGGAGATTCCTCCTATGGGGCTCCCGGGAGTAGACTGGGAGACTTGCATGACCATGAATGATCACTGGGGCTACAACAAAAACAACCATAACTGGAAATCTGCAACAGACCTTATTCAAAAACTTGCAGATATTGTTTCAAAGGGAGGCAACTTTTTGCTGAATGTGGGACCAACGGCTGAAGGACTTTTCCCCCAACCCAGCATTGATCGGCTTGCGGCCATTGGCCGGTGGATGAAATTGAATGGGGAAGCAATTCATGGCACAAT
>Ga0209752_1000744_pt1 | contig 15907 bp, 10 predicted proteins | sample METZYME_3_250m_FD_187548 | JGI IMG/M metagenome (GOLD analysis project Ga0209752, IMG submission 187548) | Marine microbial communities from oxygen minimum zone in mesopelagic equatorial Pacific - METZYME_3_250m (SPAdes) (version 2) | ecosystem: Environmental > Aquatic > Marine > Oceanic...
GCGGGGAACGTATACTCACCAACATTGTTGGTGATAGTTTCACGGGCTACGGTCGTGCCCTCGTTGGTCAGTGTCACCGTCACGCCGGGGATAATCCCCTGCGCGTCAGACACGGTGCCACGCATCGAGCCCGTAAACTGCTGACTCATCGCGTCGGTTGCTCCACCGAACAGCAGGAGCGCACTAACGACGAGCAGTAGTGACTTTCTTCTCATGCAGTTTTCCTCCTCAAAACAAACGCCGAACAACAGTGAACGAAACGAAAGAGCCGATTTGCATCCATGTTCCATGAAATCAAGTGGTTTTAAGCCCCGTTTCCGTGCTAACGCAAGAAAAATAGACAGAACCACACCACATATATAAGCAAAAGACGGGCCATCTTGCAACACGCAATAATAGGCCTAAAAACGAGATATTTATTCTTATTGTGACCAGATTCACCAAAAAATAGGACCCGTATTCAATCGTTTGGATTTGTTAAAAACACCTTACTTTATGAGGCATTTTGAAGCGCTATATTCAGAAAATTGGATCCTGTGAATTATTATCTAAATAACTGAAAATAAACATCTTAAATAAAATCTGGCTGCATTATCTCGATTATGCGCTTCTAGAGTTATATCGGCGGTTTCCGCAAGTCCTCTCAGCCGATGAGTGTGGTCGAACAATTACTACAGCTCAGCGGTCTCCCAATGCGATGAGCTGACGCCTGACCCTCTGCACGGCGGTCGGATTTTCGTCGGTGCCGATATTTCCGAGGTAGCGTTCGAGGTAACGGCGCGCATCTTCTTGGGCGCCCGATTCGACCAGGAGGGCCGCGAGGTCAAGCAGAGCGTCAGCGTCTGCCGGGACAAGGTCGACTACCCGACGCCAAGCGATGAGTGCACCGGCGACGTCAGTCGGTCTGAGCGCGGCACCAAGAAGTCGCCAGCCTGGCACATAGGCTGCGTCCGCACGTGTGGATTCTTCGAAGGCGAGGATGGCTTCTGGCGTATTGCCAGCCTGCAGTTCAATCACTCCCAAGTTTTTCCAAATTTCAGCGGTGGCGTCGATTTCTAGGGCCCGCCGGAATTGGGTCCGTGCAGCATCGACACGATCCAGTGCGCCGTAGGCTACCCCAAGGCGGTTGACGTCATCCGCCCAGGGTGCGTCCACGACAACAAGCGTCTCGAGAATTCCAGCTGCGCGTGCGGGCTCACCGGCGTTTAACAACGCAAGGCTGAGGCGCTCGCGCACCGCGTCGGTATCGAAGCCGAGGGCGATCGCCGCATCCAATACGGTAACCGCCTCGGGCGAACGTCCCAGGTCGATCAAGAGTGTCGCGGCTGCGGTATATGCCGGTGCGAATCGTGGATGTTCCTCAATCTGAGCCATGAGAATCCGAAGGGCATCCTGCTTACCCGCAGGGTCTGCCAGCACGGTAGCGAGTTGGGTAAGCACCTCACGCCAGGCGAGGTGCACCTCAAGCTGCGTTTTCGGGTCGTCAGCCTCGGTGTATACCTGTTCGAGGGGTTGGCGACCCATGCGGCTCGCGGTGTAGCCGAGTACTCGCAAGCGAGCTTCAACTTCGCTATCCAGGGTGACGCGGGCGGACGCAGAGGCTCCGAGCGTTTTAAGGGGGCCTAGGGCGGCTTGCATCCGGCTGGCTTGTGCGGCCTGCTGCACGAAGACATTGGTCATTTCATCTGGGTCTACTTGGAGGTCATACAACTCCGGGATCGGTAAATCAATGAACTTCCATCTGTTAGCAACGATACCGGTGAGCGGAGCCCAGTTGCGCGTTAGGTTCGCGTTCAATGCTTCGAAATAGACCACTGGCACGGGAGTGTTTGCTGAGAGTTCCATGCGTAGTGACCGTCCGTCCAGACCGGCCGGGGGGTCGAGTGCGAGCAAATCGAGCACCGTCGGTAAAAGGTCAACGTGGGAAACCGGCACGTCACGCACGGCCGGCGCAATGCCCGGACCGGCGATGATGAGCGGGACGCGGAGCGTCGTGTCATAGGCGAACAGGGTGTGGGTGACCTCACCGTGTTCGCCCAACCCTTCACCGTGGTCAGCGGTGACGATGACCAGGGTGTTGTCAAGCAGGCCAGCTCGCCTGAGCCGTGCAAAAAAACGACCGAGAGCTGCGTCAGTAAACGCAACTTCGTTGTCATATGGCTCGGATACGTATTGTTCCGGGGCGTCATACGGGTCGTGGGGATCGAAAAGATGGGCCCAGGCAAACCACGGCGTCGACTCCACGGGGGCCCCACCTTGGTTGGGAGCCGTCACAATCCAATCACCAGCTCGCCGAAGGACCTCCTGAGCTCGGCGTTGGACGAAGTTCGTGGCGAGCGACGTCGCGACCTCATCGAAACGATCGTCATACTCGTCGAATCCCTGTGCCAGCCCGAACCGGGCATCGAGCACGAACGCGCCGATGAAGGCGCCGGTCCGATAGCCCGCAGTGCGAAGAATTTCGGCGAGCGTGGTCCGCGCCTCTGCCAGGCGGTAGGACCCGTTGTCGCGCACGCCGTGGGCGGGCGGGGTGAGCCCTGTCATGATCGACGCATGAGAGGGTAGCGTGACCGGTGCGTGGGCGTAAGCGTGTGAAAAGCTGAGGCCGCGTGCGCCTAGGGCGTCGAGGGTTGGGGTCAGACCGGAGACGCCGACCCGGTCGGCTCGTAGGGTATCGACCGTGACAAGCAGGAGGTTTGCATCGCGAAGAGCGCCGCTAACCGTGGTCGTGGATGTAGTTCGTGTCAGCTGCCACCACGCGGCGACTGCCATCACCACTACGAGTCCGGCCACCACGCCCCGCCACCTCGTTCGGGTCACGTGGTCACTGTATCAAACCACCTCGTAATCCCGTCCGCTGACAGTTCATCGGTCGTTCTTCAACTCCACGACGATAACCTCGATCGGTTGACCAGAGTTGTTGACGTCGGCATGTAACGTGCCGGGCTCATCGTGCGTGAGCCAGTAAGCGTTTCCCGCTTGCCAATGGACCGTTTCCCGTTCGCCAGAATTCTGCACGATATCGAGATTCCCGTCGGTCAGAGCGATGAGCGCGCGGGAATGCTCGTGACGATGCATACTGAGCGGTTGATTCGGCAGGATGATACTTTTCCACACCTTGACGTGGTCGTTCTCGAACTGAGGGATACGTCGAGTTGTGGATGCCGATTGTTGAGCAACAATCGCGACGGCAGGAATGAGCACTAGGACGGCTAGCCAAAGCAGTGGACGATTTCGCATGATACAAACTCCAGGTCAGTGTGGAAAGAACGTGAAGCGCCTCCGCACTTCAGGGACCAAGCAGCTTAGCAGTGTTGTTACCTAAAATGTCGGCCCGCGCCTGGTCGGAGGTCGACAGGCCGGTAATGCCATCGAACATCTAAGCTCACCCGGAGACGTGCCGGTCATTGGACCACTCGGGAATCTTGAAATGGGACGGCGTCACGCCGAAGGGAGACAAAACGACCCGACGCACCGTGGTGTCCGATGCGCCGGGTTCGGTAGAAGGGTTATGCGGCCGCCGTTGCGTTGACGCGGAGCACCTTCGCGAACGATTCGGTTGCCTGCTCCATTTGTTCAAGCGTACCGATGGAAATGCGCGCCCACTCCTCTTCATACGGTGGGAAGTTCCGACCAACCATTACACCATTTTCGCGGTTGCCGTCGCGGAACTCCACCGCGTTCATCCCGGTCTTGACAAAGATGAAGTTGGTCTGCGAATCGGTAGCCTCAAAGCCTGCGTTCTTGAACCAGTCAATCGTGTACTGACGCGCTTCAGTATTGCGGGCTGACTCCTCATTGAGCCGCTGTACGTCAAGAATCGAGATGCTACCGGCGATGACCCCAGGCGTGTTGACTGTGTTGCCACTATGGAACTCCCTGAGCTCGCCAATCATGTCTTCGTGGGCGATGCCATAGCCCGTCCGGAGGCCCGCCATACCGTGCGCTTTTGAGAAAGTACGCGCAGCCAGAATGCGATTATTCTGCACAGCATGCGGAATCTGCGTCTCGTGACGCGGGTCGGTCACGTAGTCGTGATACGCCTCGTCCACGAGGATGCGGGTGTCGGGTGATGCCGTCAGGATCTTGTCGATGCACCCGTTAATTTCATCGGCTGGATACACCGTCGCAGTCGGGTTATTTGGGTTGTTCAGGAAGACCATCCCGGCACCCTTGGCGGCTTCCGCCATCTCATCTAGGTCGAGCATAAGCCGGTCGTTGAGACCAATTTCGACGACGGCATGACCGAGAAGCTGGGCATACTGTGTGCACTCTTCGTAAGTTGGTGTCGCCGTCACGAGCGGCTTGCTCGAACTCGTGTAGCGCATGACAGCTGTCCGGAGCACCTGGGTCGAGCCGGTGCCGACAATCACGTTTCCAGGCTGAACCTCGAACCGCTGAGCAATTGCTCCCACAAGGTTACGCATTAACTGGAACGGGTAGCGCCCAACGGGTGCACCGTCCGGTGCAATGTGCTCGCGGATCGCGTTGAGCACCCTATCGCCTGGGCCCAGTGGGTTCTCGTTGTTGTGCAGCAGTAATGGACCTTCCTGTGCCAGCAAGGTTGGTGTCCAAAACGAAGGCAAGTCATACGCTCTTGGGATGTAGGCGCCAGAGAGCGCTGCTGCGCCTCCGACCCCGAGAGTCTTTACAAATGCGCGTCGCGAAAACGACATGGAGTCCTCCTCGATACTGGAAAGCGTTCCCGGGTTCTGTCCGGGCAGAGAGTGTCTAGTCATCGGTTGTCTCATTAGCGGCACCGTGTTCTATGCCAGCACCTGCTTGAAGACTTCAGCGGCTCGGCGCATTTCGCCGATTGTGCCAATCGAAACACGGGCATGCGTTTTTTCCATCGGTGGAAAATCCCGACCGACGGCCACATTGTGCTCGGCGCACGCGTTACGGAACTCGGCCGCTGGACGACCGATGTTAACGAACAGGAAGTTCGTCTGTGAATCAGCAGCCTCGCAACCGAGGTCGCTGAACACTCCGATCGTGAAGTCGCGCGCCTCCTTGTTGCGTGCGCGCTCTTGCTCGAGATGCTGTGGGTCGTTGAGCGAGGCAACAGCCGCCGCGTTGGCTAGATTGTTGGAATTAAACACGTGCGTCCACTGCGCTAGGGTCGCGATCGTCTCCACTTGACCGATAGCGTAGCCAAGCCGGAGGCCAGCCATGCCGTAGGCCTTTGAGAACGTCCGCGCCACGAACACGTTTGGCGTTCGAAGCGCCAATGGAATCGCTGTCTGGTGTGCCGGGTCGGTTACATAGTCGTGATACGCCTCGTCGATCAGGATGCGCGTATCCGGTGACGACCGGCGGACCTCAGCCACGAGGGCTTCGACATCGGAAGCTGGCATGACGGTCGAGCTCGGGTTGTTCGGATTGCACAGAAAGACTAAGCCGGCACCATTCGCTGCGCGAGCAATAGCTTCTGAGTCAAGCCGTAAATTCGCGTCAAGTGGCACCGTGCGCACAGGATGCCCCTGCCGCCTGGCTACGCCGACAGCCTGCAGATAAGACGGGTCAGCGGTGACGAGTGCCTTATCCGGACTGGTGAATGCCAGAGCCCCGTTCTCAAGAATCTCCCCCGAGCCGGTGCCGAGCGTGACGTTTTCTGGGCGAGCGCCATATTTGCTGGCGATCGTCTGCATCAGGTCACGATGACTTGGTCGGAAGTTGGTCGGGTAGCGACCGGCCTGCTGGTCCAGACCATCGAGAAGCGCTTGGTAGGCCGCCGGCCCAGGTCCTAAAGGATTTTCATTACTGGAAATGACGACGGCACCTTCTGTCATCCTCGTGAACTGCGCCTCATCCTCGTAGTTCAGGCCGTTTCGCCACAATTCAAGCGCTTCGCGCCCACGGGACGCTATGAGATTTGGAGAAACCGAGTCGGCGCGATCGACCCCTAAATTGCGAAAGAACGCGCGACGCGAGAGCGACATAAAAGCCTCCTAAAATACCAAATTACGTCAATAACTGTTTACGAACTTCCTGCCTCTTCGGTGCCGCCGTGGCGCTCGGGTGGGATAACCAACTCACCAACCAAAATCAGCAACTGCAACAACGGAGCCTGGCATTCTAGAACGACCTTGTCCTGGAAAGCTAGCGGAATAACAAAAGCGACGTTCGTCTAGAATCGTTCAGCCTGGGTGGTTTCATATTCCTCAGGCATGTATCCCGAGGGTAGATCGCCTGTAAAACGTTTTAAAAAATAGTCTTAGGACGATCGAGTCTAGGGAGGTATCGGTGTCCAAATCGAAGCCGAATGGATTAACAGGTCCCCTATGACGATGCGGTTTCGAGAAAGTCAGGGATGTGGAGCCACGGACCAAGAAATCGAATTCTTGGTAGGAGCCGTTACCGGATTTGTTACTCTGGACGTAGATGCCTAACCGCGTACGCGTGTTTGCTCCGTCCAGCGCGTCGAATCTCGGTCCAGGATTTGATGTGCTCGGACTCGCGCTATTAAAGCCCGGTGACATTGTTGAAGCGGAACTGAGCGAGACACCAGGCGTTGAGATTGCCGAGGTCACGGGTGATGGGGGGGCCCTTTCCCGCGACCCCAAAAAAAATGTGGCTGGTATTGCCGCCGCTGACGTTCTACGGCGGCTTGATGGTCTCGAAGCTGAGGAGCCGCACCGACGCGGTGTTCGGTTGTGGCTTCACAAGCAGATGCCACTGGCTAGCGGCCTGGGCAGTTCTGGCGCGAGTGCTGTTGGTGGCGCCGTCGCGGTCAATGAACTCTTCGACGCGCCACTGTCACGTTACGACTTAGTTGCGAGTGCGCTTGTAGGCGAACGCGCGGCATCTGGAACACCGCATGCCGACAATGTCGCGCCCAGCTTGCTTGGCGGAATCGTGCTTGTGCGCAGCTATGACCCACTGGAGTTGATTAACCTACCTGTTCCAAAGGAGCTGCGGGTCGTAGTCGTTCATCCCCACTGTTCGGTGTCGACTGCAGCGGCACGTGAGCTCACCGCCAAGCGGACGTATGCACTCGACGATGCAGTGGCGAACCTCGGTAATATCGCGGCATTGGTTGACGCGCTCCATCGAGGAGACCTCACACAATTTGGTCGGAGTATCCTCGACCGACTTGTGGAACCGGTCCGAGCGCATCTCATTCCCGGATTGGCCGATGTTAAGAATGCGGCACTGTCAAAGGCTGCGCTCGGCTGCTCGGTCTCGGGGTCAGGTCCGTCGATGTTTGCGTTCGCTGAGAGTGAGCGTGATGCTCAGGCGATCGGCGATGCCATGCAAGCCGCATTTCGTAATTCCGCTGGACTAAAGTCCGACGTGTATCTAGGACCAATCAATCGTGAGGGCGCTAGACGGATAGCGTGACAATCGACCATCGGGTTCTGACCGATGATTTCTAGCCTTCCGAAGCGGCTTGGGGTGAGAACACGTGGGACCCACATTCGGAGACCCCGACACACTTCACATTCCGCCTCGGTAGAGCGCATTGAAGAGCAATTTGAACGTGGCGTGCGGCTGACCGCGGTGCTGCGTCCGGAAACCAAGCAGCACCACGCGGCCGGCTTCGACATCGGCTTCCACGACAGCCGCACGTCCGCTGAGCACATGTTCACCCAGTAGCCACCCACTTTTGAGGAGACCCTCTGCTGGGTAGGTTGCTACGGCCCTAACCGAAGACGGTGGTTCGGGGGTGCCGCTTACCCGTCGAACCCGAGGATTCACCGGGCGGCCAAGTGCAAACGCGGGACTGCGGGAAAAAAACGCCGTCGTTTCTTCTGGCATGCCGTAACCGAGCGGATGCCCGTGGTCGACTTTAAGGTGCAGTAATGTACCCGGAATAAAGAAATCGGCGTCGGATTGACCCGATGTTACTTCGCGAAGGGGTAGGTCAAAGATTGCAAGGGGTAATTCAGTGGCTGAGTCCATCGCGACAAGTGTCCCACCCTCCACGACGAAGTCATACAGGTTCGCCAGGCCGCGGATGGTCATACCCCCGGAGTACTCAGGCGGCATTCGGTCGGTTGATAGTCCGTGCAGCATGCCCGTGTAAGTCGCGTCGGGCAGAAGAATCACGTCATAGTTAGCGCTCAAGTTCCCGAGGCGCACCTCAGCATCGTGCAACCGGTCGTAGGTAAACTCGAACTGTTCGAGCACCCAACGTGTCCACCCCTCGTCCATGTTGCCGCCCCAGGCGTGATACAGCCCAACCCGCGGCTGCCTGAGTGGGGTGGTCTCCGTCAGCGGTGCCTCGGTGAGCGCCGCAATTCGTAGCCCGAGTGATCGCGCCAAGTCTTCCACGCGAGCATGCGTATCATCACCGGCAACAACCAAAAACGTTCCTGGTGGCCATAGCCGGGTGCCGATGTTCTCGGCACTGGTTGTGCGAGAAATGCTCTCACCAGCGGTCAGAAGACGGTTGACTGCTGTAAAGGCATCGTTTGCTTTCGGGTCGATCGCATAGGCGACTGTTGCGAGTCCTGAAACCGACCCGTTCGGTGGAGAGGCCCGCTCCACCTGCTCGAGCGCAAGCTGGGTGGTGCGTTCGCCAAGTCCCGAATGTTTCTGAACGCTGACCCCCATCTGATACGGCAGTGTCCATCCACTAACATCGTAAGGGCGGTCCGGTGGCCCACCCGGGTACATTCGTCTATCGGGATAGACCTGTGGCGTAAGCAAGTCAGTGAGATGCGATCGGAATGGTTGGGCACCCGGTATGACATAACTACCGGCCGGATAGGACACGCCATCAAGGGTGAAAGGCGCGTTCGCCTGTTCCACGTCAATGGCACCCCACCGAAGAACGTTTACTAGTTTTGCCGCCGTTCCTGGGTCCCATTGGTCGGCCGAGATGACGTAAGTCTCATCTTCGCCATCGGCGATTGCTTCGCGGCCCATCTGATAAATGTTGGAGAGCCACTCGGTACGACGCTTGGCTCCGATGTCGAGGACCGCCATAGAGCCAGTTAGCATGTATTCACAACTGTCGCGTAGGTGCCACTCACCGCCCATATAAGGGTTCGGGTAGAACGCTGAAGGTGCAGTCGTTGACTCACCGTTACCAAAAGTGGCTGGAAAGGTGGCCGGGTCGTAGACGGCGGGGGCTGGCGAGGTGTGCGACGTCTCGGTGAGAATGCCCACCATGTTGTGAAAGTATGGTGCCGTACGCATCCCACCGTTCCACCAGGTATCGAAACCGACGCGGGAAACCACGCCCGTTTTACCCTCTTGATCAAAACGGCGACCCATGGCCGAGCCGACGGCATTGATGCCGCGCATAACGAGTGGGGGAATATTCGGATTCACCGGTTCAGCAAATGGCGGAATGAAGATGCGGGATGGAAACGGTCCAGATTGATGTTGGTTGTAGATAATTTGAGGAAACCATTCGTGATACACCTGCCGACCGATGTTCTGGCTCTCGGGCTGGTTAAACATGAACCAGTCGCGGTTGTTGTCGTGGCCAACATACTTCTGGTAAAGCTCTGGGAGTGGTGCTCCCTCATACTGGGTCCCAACGTGTTGCATGTACCATTCGGCTACCAGCGTTGTACCGTCGGGATTCATATTTGGGACAAGTAAGAAAATGACGTTGTCGCGGATGACCTGCATTTCCTCGGTCTCTTCCGTCACTGCCTTGTAGGCCATCCACGGCGCGGTCTGCCCATGCGCTACTTCAGTTGAATGCAGACCAAAATCGATCCAAACAATCGCCTTTCCCTCATCAACCAATGCCTGCGCCTCGTCTCCGCTGACACGCGCCCGTGCCAGTTGTTGCGAGATCTCTTTATATCGAGCCAGATTCTGCATATTGCTTTCCGACGAAATGATCGCCATGAGCTGTGTGCGGCCTTCAGCAGTCTCACCAATGTCCACGAGCTGCATCCGGTCGGTTGCCTTGTCTAGCACGTGAAAGTACTCGGCAATCTGTTCGTAAGTTGCGAGTTTGTAGTCGGTACATGGCGCCCAGCCGATGACACTTTCGGGCGTCGGTGTGACCGACTCCTGTGCCGGGGTTATGGTCGGAATCATCAGGAACGGAATAAGGACGAGTAGGTGAGACCAGCGCTTCATGAATCCTCCAGTTAGGCGTATCCTCTCCGCTCAGGCTATCGGGATTGGTGGGGAGAGCGCAACGTCGTTTTCCTAATTGTTCTTGGGGCTCCTGTTTCCGCCCTGGACCCCAGGTTTCTCAACGCTTGGAAGAACTCGTTTTGTATCCCGCACGAGCCCGCGTGAGCTCCGCCGCGATTTCAGCTGCCAAGTCCGGTGGTGCGAGGACGAGGGCGCTCGCGCCAAAGCTAAGGATCCAGCTTCGAAGCGGTTGGTCGATGCAGACCTCGAGCGATAGCCGAAGCGAGCCGTCGGGTTCGTCTACCACCTGCTGCGATGTGTGCCATTCGACCTCGCGCACGTAAGGGGCCCTCTTCGCCGTAAACTTGACTTCGACGTGTTGCGGGGGTCCTTGCATCATACCGAGGGAGTGCGCAAAAGGCTCAGAAGACAGCTCCTGCGACGGCTCGAATGTCGTCTCAAGGAGCGACAAGTGTTGGACCCGCTCGACCGCGAAGGTGCGCATTTCGTTGTACTCCGACACGTAGGCGAATAGATAGAATCCGCCCTGGAAGTGCAGGAGTCGGTAGGGCTCAACCAGGTAGTTCTTTGTCCGCCTGCTTGACAATGAGTGGTAACGCATCGTCACTTGGCGTCGCTCCAGCGTGGCGGTGATCAGCCCAGGAATCGTTTTATCAATCTTGCTGCCACCACGGCGTCGTCCAGTTCTTGCTTGAAGCACGGTAGGCAGCTGGTCGAAGAGCTTCTGCAGGCCCGGCGTGAGGACCTTTTCAAGCTTAGCGAAGGCGGTGGTGAGGTCTTTCTGGAACGGTGCACCGGCGAGGCACTTGAGCAAAGTCCGGCTGAAATAAAGCGCGTAGAGCTCGGGTAGGCTGAAGCCGGGGAACAGGTCCCTGAAGGGCTTCGTGTCGAGTTTCCAAAAACGTAGCCTGTCGATGACTTCGTCGTAGATTGGAAAACCGGCTGTCTGTAGGGCTATGAGATCACGCCGGATGGTTCTTGTCGACACCTGCATCTTCCGCGCGAGGCTAGCGATAGTCCCGCGACGTGACGCTTCGAGTTCCCGCAGGATGTTCCATTGCCGGATGACTTCGTTGCTTCGCGGCATGATTCAGAGCCTTAAAAATCCGTCACGTCACCAGTGCCCACCCTGCGTGGTGCCACCTCAGCAAAAACAATTCCGGGCCTTGTTCTGGTGTAGAGCTCAAAGCGCAGCGACTAGGGCCAGCGATCACAGGCCGTTCACCATCAGGTCCCCGATACTCTTGTTAAACCGCGATGGATCAGGGAGGTCAGAACCTTCGGCTAGCAACGCATAACCGAGCAACAAATGCGCGTAGTCCACAAGTAGCGGGTCGCCCTGGTCAGCCTCGAATCGTTCCTGCAGCTTAGAGGTGATTGCATGTTTCGGATTAAGCTCAAGAATTCTTTTCTGTTGTGCACCTGCGCCAGAGCCCTGACTCCGCCGAAGCATCCGTTCGAGCGTGGGGCTGATGTCATCATCAGCGCCAACAAGACAAACCGGTGAAGCTATTAGCCGGGTGGACAGCCGTACTTCCTTAACCGCATCGTCCAGTGTTGTCTGCAGAAATTCTAGAAGGCTAGCGAACCGCTTTCGCTGTTCACTTAGGTTTGCTTCAGCCTGCTTCCGATCGTCCTCGCTGCCCAATTCCACCGTGCCCTTCCCGATCGATTTAACTGGTTTCCCGCTAAAGTCTTGAACACGTTCGGCGACCAACTCATCTACTGGGTCTACCAAATAAAGCACCTCGTAGGCCTTAGCTTGGAACGCTTCAAGATGCGGCGAGTGTTCAACAACTGCTCGCGATTCGCCGGTCAAGTAATAGATTTCTGTCTGCTCCGGTTTCATTCGGGTGACATATTCATCAAGTGTAGTTAGAGCAACCGGGTCGTTCGATGACTGGAACAGTAGCAGTGGCAGCAAACGATCCTTAACGTCTCCATCTCCAGCCACGCCTTCTTTCAAAACTGCACCGAACTCTTCCCACAAAGTCATAAATTTGTCGCGATCAGAATCGAGCATCTGTTGTAGATGTTCCAAAACCTTTCGGCTAAGCCAATTTTGCATCTGGCTGATGTGTCGATCTTGCTGAATCATTTCACGTGATACGTTGAGTGGTAGATCGGCGGAATCGACTATGCCCTTGACGAAGCGGAGATAGGGGGGCAGTAAGTTCTGGCAGCGGTCCATGATCAGCACTCTGCGCACGTAGAGCTGGAGACCGAACTGTTGGTCCCGGAAATACAAATCGAACGGCGCATGCCTCGGGAAAAAAAGCAACGCCTGATATTCAAGACGTCCCTCGGCCCGGAGTGACAGGCGATCTAGCGGTTCACCCCAATCGCGCGCGACATGGCGATAGAACTCCGTGAACTCTTCGTCCTTCACCTCGCTTGCCGGCCTTGTCCAGATCGGCTGCATTGAATTAATGGTGCGCTCCTCGGGTGCGGCGCTGGCATCCGCGCCGGGCTCAGGGACCGTTGCCTTAATGGGATAACTAACAAAGTCGGAGTACCGCTTCACTAGGCCCTGAAGGACTAAGGGGTCCGTAAAATCGCTGATGCCGTGCTCGGCATCCACTGGCTTCAGGTGGAGGGTGACCGTTGTGCCGCGCGAGAAGCGGTTATCGTCAGCGAGTTCATATGTGCCATCGCCACTTGACGACCACCGCGTCGCTGCTTCCTCACCGGCCCGGCGTGTGATTAGCGTGATACGGTCAGCCACCATAAAGACTGAATAAAAGCCAACACCGAATTGGCCGATGAGTTGTGCTGCATCACCCGATTGAGCCGATTGAAGCCGTTCGACGAGCTCACGAGTTCCGGACTTCGCGATTGTCCCGATGTTCTCAGCGACCTCGGCTCGGGTCATCCCAATCCCGTTGTCTTCGATACTGAGGGTCCGGGCGTTCGAATCGGTTGCTAAGCGGATTTCGAGGGTCTCGTTAGCGGCCAGGAGATCATGATTTGTCAGGGCCTCGAGCCGGACCCGGTCCAGGGCGTCCGAAGCGTTTGATATCAACTCCCTCAAAAAGATTTCCTTTTGGGAGTAAAGCGAGTGGATCACAATATCGAGCAACTGCTTGGTTTCAGCTTGGAATTGGAAAGTTTCCACCGACCCAGTCATGAGTTCCGTCCTCCGGACAGGCCGCCATCGGCCTGAAGATTCCTAAATTGTACTCACTTGTTGTGGGCGAAGAAAAGGCGCGACCTACCCTGTCACACCCTCTGGCTATAGTCAGGTTAACTAAGAGGGGAAAGTTATGAGGATTAAGAACCAACTTGAAGCTGCTGTTTTTCACAGTGTTGCCGGTGAGTGCACGGTCGATTTGGGGACGCGACAGCCAGTCAGTCCGGCTACACACCAGCTGGAGATGCCGTACTCGGCCGGCTTGAACCTTAAGCCCCACGAGCCCCTTGGGGTCGCGGCTACGCCCCTTGGGGGTAGGCCGGTTTGTGTAATCTGCCAGGACTTCGCGGTGATGGTCCAAAACCAGAGTGGGAACGGAGCGGACTTGTATCGCAGTCTCTGCTTCCGCTGCTATCACACTCAAATGCAGCGAAAACGGATAGCACAGCGTAGGCAAAAACGGGTCGTTTTGGATGGACTTTCAGACGATCTACTCGACAATCTACATCAGCGGCCGCGCAAGCCGCTCACGCCGAAGTATCGCGCGCTGGAGCAAAGACGTCGGCAAGCGCAAATGGTGGCGCGACGTGAGCGCAACGAGACAGCAATCAATTCGAGTCGAATAAGACGGGTCGCTCGCGCGGCAGCTCTGGCCGGCCGGGCGGGGTAAGACAAGCTGGGTCACTGTCTAAACCGAATAATTCCCTCGCGCTTCTACCTAACCGCCTGTGTAACTGGATTTACTGCACGTGGCGAGGACTGGCTAAAACCGGATCTGCCGAGTGATCTTAACCGCGAAGCCTCGATTGACAAGTCCGGGAAACCCGCTCACTAGCGTGTCACGGGTTTCGGTGTAGACAACGAAGAGATCGCTTCCAGGCTGATACTCCCATCGGTAGCGCACGTTCGTGCCCACGGAATCTCCATTCGAGCTGTACTGCGTTAGTGCTTCAACGAACATTCGGGGCGTCATCGTAACAACCGCACGTAGTCGTCCAATCTTTGTCTCGAATTGACCTTGCGGCAGGTCGATGAAATTCACAGCCAAGCTCGGCTCGATTCCAAACTTCGTTCCCAACTTCATGCGTCCATTGAAGCTGACTTCCGAGCGTTTACCACCATAGAACGTGCCGGCCTGAAACCCTACGCTACCGGAGATTAGTCGTTGCTGACCGATTGTGTACCGCGACTGTACCGTCTCAAAGTCATAGCCGCCCACGGGGATCACGACCCCGCTCGCGATCGTAAACGGCTCAGTCAGGAACTCATACTGACGTGAGTAATGGTTACGCCACCGTTCGCCGTTTTCAAACTGAAGATCGAATCTGGCGATCGCCTCACGGGTCTCGAGCGCACCGGTTGAGGCGGAAGTGGTGTATTCAAGACTCGCCTGGAGAGTGTATTTCCGCACCACATTGCTTGAGATGTGTCTCGGGCTGAAGCGAACCTCGCCGAAGCTACGCCGGAAATCCTCTCGGCGCATGAATCCAACCTCAGGATTAAAATCTTTCCCTACCTTGAGATGCTCAACGACGAATCCGTATCGGTCACCGTTGTTTTCCATTCTTGTGCGATAGCTGGAGTCGTCGCCAGTTTGCCCCTTGGTCTGTGTCTGAGCGTAGTAGGCGTCAATGAAGAAGTTCGAAAAGAACGCAAGTCGGGTATCGAGACCGTAGACCGAGTTCGACCCGTGCCCGTCAAGTGCCTTTGAGCGGTGGGTAGCGATCACGCCAACTGTGCTGCGATCTAGAATGTCTCGTTTCAGTCGGACGACAGAGAAGTTCGTTGGCTTAACGGTGTTCGTGGGACCATCATCAGTCTGGATGTTTAAGAGTCCAACCGCATAAGGCCCGGTCCGACCCGTCACTCGCCCGCCGCCGAGAATGGGAATTGGCTGACCTTCGTCTAGGCCGATTCTTCGGCTAAAGAACAGAAGTGGTGCGTCGCCCGATGGCAGGCTAGAGAATCTCGGTCCTGCTCCCCCAAAATAAAAAATGTCTCGACCTTCAAGAAAGAACGAACGCTTTTCTGGAAAGAATAATCCGAACCGTGTCAGGTTCACCTGCATCTCATCTACTTCTACCTGAGCGAAGTCGGTGTTGTAGGTGAGGTCGGCGGTCAATCCTTTCGTTAGGCCGTACTTGACATCTATACCAGCGTCGCCTTCCAAAGTATTGGTGAACGACGGCGTTGCGGCATGGTCGGTCATGACCGTAGAGATACCGTAAGGCTTCAGTTCGAGATTGGTCGAGGACGCCGGTGTCTCAAGCCCGACGAGCGTAGCGGATGACGAAAATTTCCAGATACCAACACGTCCGTACGATGCCGGGATTGGACTTAGTAATGAGATTTCCTCGTAGCGAATGAGCTTTCGCCGGACATTGATGCCCCAGACCTGCGGACCGTCCCCCGGGTAGCGGAGCGATTTGAACGGGATAGCCATTTCAAGGCTCCAACCGCCATCGAAAAAAGCAGACCGCGTCTCCCAGGCCGTGTCCCAATCCGCATTCTCAGAGCGTTCGTCAGTTACAAGTGCATCGTACACGCCTCCGAGTACGTTGGTCTCAAAGTAATACCCATTGCGCCGGTCATAGAAAGTGTCGAGTGTCAGCGTAATCGTGTCATCTCTAGCGATTCCCAAATTACCTCGACGCATTTCCTTTGCCACGATTCGTTCCGGTTCGGAATCCCAGCAGCGGACGGAAA